>Ga0172382_10007021_pt1 | contig 16118 bp, 12 predicted proteins | sample Leawel138RmetaG_FD_122245 | JGI IMG/M metagenome (GOLD analysis project Ga0172382, IMG submission 122245) | Leachate microbial communities from a municipal landfill in Southern Ontario, Canada - Leachate well 138R metaG | ecosystem: Engineered > Solid waste > Landfill > Unclassified | place...
CAGTTAATGTCCACTGTGCCGGCCAGCCGCCAATGCCACTGTTATTCCGGGTAACACGCACCCATTCGCTATCTTCAGGAGTAGTTCCCATAGAAGCGCCCACAACCGGGTTGGGTTTGTTGATATGTGGTTTACGATAGAAACGGGTGAAGTTATGACCATCATCTGCTGAAGTATGTCCGAATAACATGGCAGTTCCGTCTGCATTACCAATAACGTCAACCACTTCAAAGTCGTTTGGATCGGTAGCTGCTTTTAATCCCAGCCGGACTGAGTCGTTCACAATTTTGAAAAGCCACTGCATAGCTCCGGCATGAGTTTGTGAAATAGGCATATAGTTATCAGCTACTTCTTCTCCCCAGGGGTTACCCCAGGAGTTTCCGAAGTTATAGAAGTTCACATCACTCTGTCCGTATTTTCCGCCCATGGCTCCCGGCCAGTCGTACATACTCCAGGCTGTTCCTCCGAATCCCCAGGTACCATTGGAACGGGGTTCTCCCAAACAGAATACGTCACCACCATCAATAATAGGGTTAACGGCAACATCGGGAACCAGATATCCGGGTTTATTAGCCCAGGTTGATTCATCCACCCATTTGTATCCGGGAACATATTTACGGAAGCGCTGTAGCCAGTCAGAGGGGTTGAATGTGATGGCATCAGCAGGGTTGGTAGAATAGGATGATGCAATCAAATAATAACTCAAATCCAGTGGTTGGTTTCCCGGGTTACAGATTTCAATATATTCATTGGAGAAATACTCACGGGTGATTTTTTCAGAGAAAAAAGGCTCAGCATACAAGGGCTGAATATTCAACGGGTCTATTTCCGGTTGCCATTCTACGGTGTACACCTTAATGGTGGTGTCATCGGTAGCAGTAACTGTAAAAGTAGTGGTACGTTCTTCCTGTGTTCCTTTCAGGAAAGTAGCACGTTTCACCTGTACATTGGCATTCAGGTTTGATGGTTTTGCCAGGGTAGCAGGTACTGCAGTAACATCTGGAGGTAACTTCAGCTGATAATTAAATACATTAGGCATGAAACTAGGAATGGTGTCTCCTTTCCAGCCATAAACCATTTCAAAGAATTCCTGGTCAGGAATGTCAGGCCAGGTAATGGTGCTTAACGTTGCTGTATTATTTCCAACATCTTTGCTTACTTTGATGAAGTATTCCTTCACACTGCCATCTTGAGCTGTAACTTTCAGCACATCGCCGTTGAGCAGGTCAGGTCGTTTTTTGTTCCCATCAACCGGTACAACTTCCCAGCTGGCAATGGCTGGTTTTTCCAGTCTTTCGAGCAGGGTATCGATACGCAATCCTTCCGGAAGACCTTCATTTACAATAGAGGAACCTTCCCCGGTAATGGTGTCATTGCCATGTTCCAGACGGGTTACCTGTGGCCATGACATGTATGCCTGATCAAAATAGTATTCATAATCAGTGCCTTCGTTCATCATTGGAATCACGATATTGTCGGAAGCCGTGGGGGCACTCACGATAATATCGAATGTTGCCCGGTAAGCTTCATCTCCGCAAACAATGATTTCCAGCTTATCACCGGTCCTGCATGAAAAGGCCATAGAATCTTCTGAAACGGTAGATAACTGATAAAACCATGCAATACCCGGTTTTTTCACCATGTTTTTCATGATGTCATCTGGTTTTCTCAATCCCCATGGTACGGTCAGGGTTTTGTTGGCAAAATCCACATCAATTATATCCGATTCCAGCGTGTTAGCATCCAACTTGTAAGAACCATGGTTGCCATAAGTCCAGGGTTGCATACGGTGACTGCGTTCACTGATGTTCCTGATGGCAATCCATTCTGAGTCATTTTCAGCAGTACCCCGGATAAATTCGGTATTCCCCTGTTTTACGATAGCTTTACGGATCAGGGTTGCAAATGAACCTGCATTGGGGTAGCCGGCTACATCATAGGAATCCTGGTCAACAGCCATTCCTTTATTGGCAAGTACACCTTCGGTGTCAGTTGCTGTGTCAAACACGCCCATAGCCTGGTCGATTACGGCAGAGTCTCCACTGGGAAAATGTTGTTCCAGATAGATAGCGTTACGGGCAAAATAGTTGTTTAATAATGCAGTTGGGGAGATGCTGTCGAATTGCTCAAATTCCTGACTGATACCCAATTGGTTGTTAGCAAAGTCATAATCACCCACATGAATCTGGATGTCAGCTAATTTTGCTATTTCTGTGGGTTCCGGATTTTTGTAATTTTCCAGGCCCAGTGCACGAGCATGGTATTCGTCAAAATCATGAACTACAGCAATAAAAAAGCTTTCACCTGCCTCCAATACCCTCTCCGGAAGCCGGAAGAACCGATCTGCTGCTGGTGAAAATGCATTACTCCCTGACTCTCCAATTTCAAAATATCCCAGTTGGATGGGAGTAGTGCCCACATTGGAAATTTCAACGAAATTTCGTCCCGGCGATCCCTGGTGGACCTCGGTAATGATTAGCGTTTTGATGGTATCATTCTGGGCAGAAAGGATACCAGCAAACAGTGTCAAAAAAAGTAGAATTTTTAATTTCATAGTTATAAAATTTTAAAGTGATAAGATAAAATTTGTTTATAAAATAGTGATAGTTATCGTGTTGTGTAGTTTTGGCAATCTCAGGTTTTGGGTCATTTGTTTTTAATTTTTTGTTAGTTAACTAGTTAGTTTATATTTGTTATTAAATAGTTAATTGTTTTAATCAAATTGATTGATGCAAAATTGGGTAATTTTTGTGAATTTTTATTAAAAATATTATCTTTTTTATTAAATATTTTACCATTGAGGTGGCTTGTGTTAGAAATTTAATAAAGTAAAATTGTGATTTATTTGATTTTTAGCAACTTTCAAATGATCTTAAAAGCTGAGAAGTGAATAAAATGGGTTGAATTTTCCAATTGGATTGACGGCAGGTCAGGATTTAGTTTAAGAACCACAAAATTGTTGAAAGGCTTCTTTAGCTTGTTCATTTCCTAAATCCATCGCTTTTTTCAGGTCAAGACAACCTTCTTCTGTCAGGCCTGCCTTGATTTTATTGAGGCCTCTTCCTGTATAGGCTTCCGCATGAGATGGATTATGTTCAATCATTTTGGTGAAATCAGCAATAGCTCCCTGGATGTCAAAGATTTTATCCTTGATAAGTGCTCTGTTAAAATAGGCCTGGTAGGCTTCCGGGTTGACTTCAATGGCCTTATTGTAATCATTCAGAGCTCCTTGAATATCTCCTGCTTGTTCTTTTACATACGCTCTTTTAAATAGGGCTTCGAAGGCATTCGGATTGATTTGTATGACCTGGTTATAACCATAAAGAGCGCCTTCCATGTCTTGCTGTTTGTCTTTGATTAACGCAATACCCAAATAGGCTTCCTGGAATCCTGAATCTATTTCAAGGGCTTTGTAGTAGTCCTCCAGCGCGTTCTCATCATTCCCCATCGCTTCCCGGGCAACGGCTCTGCCTATGTAGGCTTCATAATAATCCGGAGATATTTTGATAGCCTGATTAAAATCTTCTTCTGCTTCCTGATAGTTTTTCATCTGGTTCTTTAAAAGAGCCCGGTTATAGTATGCTTCCTGTGCTTCAGGATTTTTTTGAGTAATCAGGTCGTAATCAGCTATGGCTCCATTTAAATCGTTCAGATCTTCTTTAACCACAGCTCTGTTAAAATAGACTTCAAGTGAATTTGGATTTATGGATATCACTTTGTTGAAATCGGCTAAGGCTCCCGCAAAATTTCCTGAATGATACCGGGCTGTTCCCCTTTTATAGAGAATATCTGCATTCTCCGGATCAATCTGTAACGCTTTATCGTATTCCGCTATTGCACCACTATAATCTTTCAGCTTTTCTTTTTCATAAGCCTGGTTCAAAATGTTTTCCGTTGAACGGTTTCCCTTGTTACAGCCGAAACCTGCAATAAGGAGGATAATGAACAGGACTAATCTTGTTGTTTTATTCATAATGGTTGATTCCAATTTTTTTATTTCAAATTTAACCGCCTAAAAATAGAAAACATTACCGGGATTTAAAATTTCGCAATGCATTCTTTTTGGCCTGGAACAATTTTTTTTATTTAGAATTTTTTTTTATTCCTGAAAAAGATTTTATTTCAAAGCTTGAATTTTTTCTGTTTCTTGCGGAATATTCATGTTTTAGGTTTAGTTGTAATCCATTTTTTATTAAAAAGTTTGTATATGAGATCCATTCTGTTTCGTTTACCCGGATTTTTCCTTTTGGTTTTGTTGTTGTGTTTTAGTTCTGTCCAAGGCAATAATGCTTTGGTGGAGGTAAAAGAGAGGAAGGAGGTGAGTCAATACGGCATTACCTGGACGTTTGACAAGCCTGCAGTTACCGGTCAGTTTATTACTGGTGACTGGTGGGTTGTTGGTCCGGTAAAGATTATCAAAATAACACCTGCCCCCGGGCCATTGGTTGCTGATGAGAATACGCCTATCCGTCTCAATCATTGGGGTGACACGAGTTTGAAACTGGACTCTACCATGCGGAATGGTTCCATGATTGTTCTTCGTGCAGGATCAACCCAGGGATACGATTCGAGGAACCAGTCGTACCGGAAAAGTGATAGTGTGGTCCTTCCCCTGGAGCTGGCGCCCAATCTGTCGCTCATTTCCTCAATCAGCAATACTACTCTTCCGGTAGATAATTTCTGTAAAAATATTATGACGGAATCGGAGAAGAAGTCGCGTGTTACACTAAAGGCTTCTGCGGTGTTGACTTGCCTCGATCAGATTCCCCCGTCCGACGCATTTCGTCCGCCCTATGTTGGCACAGAGAAACCGCTTTTTAGAGCTGGTGCTGTTCGCTGGGATCTGCTTCCCGCACTTGAACCGGCTGGTAAGGTTCCTTCGTGGGAGGAGGTTGATCGCTATCTCCAGCGGCCATGGATTGACCACCTGAGAAGTTGGGAACAGCAGGAACTCGTACCTAATGAAAATGGTCCAAACTATGGTCGGGAACATGCCCGGGTTATTTCCATTGCCAGTGTGATGCTTCTAATGGATGTACCAAAGGAGAAAAAAGAAAAGCTGACCATAGGATTAATTCAGAGAGGAATCGATTTGTACGGCCTGGCATGGGCAGGCATGAGCTGGAATGAAGGGGGCGGCCATTCCAGCGGAAGAAAGTGGCCAATACTTTTTGCCGGATTGATGCTTGATTATCCCGGTCTGATCGAGCTCCCTGAAACAGCATTTTTTCAGGAAGACACCCAGACCTATTACGGCAAAGGTTGGTTTGGTCAAACCGCTCTTTGGCAAATCATTCAGCACCATGGAAAAAGAGACACGTATGAAGAAAAACCACCGGAACAATGGGAAAAGTGGGATAAAACATCGGAAGGATACCGGACTTGTTGTAATGCTGTTGCCTGGGTTGGTACAGCCCTTGCTGCCAGGTATATGAAGGCTATAGGTATGTGGAAACATGATGCTTTTTTCGACTATGTCGACCGCTGGATGAGGGAAGATGACCCATATAAAGAAGCCAGGGGCAATCATCCCCGCCCGAAATGGGAAACCAATACATTCGATCCGTTTGTTACAGCTATGTGGAAAGCACACCGGGAAAATGCACCCCAACAGGAAATGTCAGGAGTAAGTCTGAAATTTGTCTGGGAGGGAAACCGGGGAAAATGGATCCCTAACCCGGAAATGAATCAGGCGAACCGGAAGTGATGAATTCCAGGGCTTTATTTATAGCTGACTGAAGACCTGCAACATGCTTACCCCCTGCTGTGGCATAAAAAGGCTGGCCTCCACCGCCACCTTTTATTTCACGGCCGGCTTCCCGAACAATTTTCCCGGCATTCAACCCTTTCTCATTGACCAGCTTTTCTGATATCATAACCGTCAGATTGGGCTTGCCATCGATATTGGCACCCAATATAAGATACAAGTTATCCACTTCATTTTTTATTTGAAAGGCCAGATCCTTGAGCATGGCTGCATTTTCAACTTCTACCTGGCAGGCAATGATGTTTACTCCATTTTTGCTCTTTACTTTATTGATCAGGTTAGCTTTTAGCCCCTTTAGCTGTTCGCGGCCAAAGGCTTCAATTTTTTTGGAAAGCTCACTGTTCTCCTGCAACAGGCTAGCTATACTCTGCAGCAGATCATTGGAACCTTTTAATGTTTCCCGGATACTTTTCAGTGTATGAAGCTGATCATTCACATACTTCTCCGCCTGCCTGCCGGTAATTGCCTCAAGGCGCCTGACACCTGCAGCAACTGCTCCTTCCGATATAATTTTAAACAAACCAATCTGGCCCGTTGCTGCCACGTGCGTTCCTCCACATAATTCAACTGACTCGCCAAATTTTATTACCCGTACCGATTCTCCGTATTTTTCACCAAACAACATCATCGCTCCCATTTCCTGTGCCTGTTCAATGGGCATCTCCCGGTTTTCTTCCCGGGGGTTATTTGCGCGGATTTTTTCATTCACGATAAATTCTGTCTGTTCAATTTCCTCTTCAGTCATTTTTTGGAAATGTGAAAAATCGAAGCGCAGGTGATCTGAATGGACGAGTGACCCCTTTTGTTCCACGTGTTTCCCCAATACTTCGCGCAAGGCTTCATGGAGCAGGTGAGTAGCTGTGTGGTTATTGGCTGTATTCATCCGTTTTTCCTTATCGACAACCGCCCAAAAGCCGGTTTCCGGATCAACTGGTAGGCTTTCAGTTAAATGAACAATGAGGTTATTTTCTTTCCGGGTGTCGATAATAGCTGTTTTTTCCCCGCCTGATTCAATATAACCTGAATCTCCTGCCTGCCCACCTGATTCTCCATAAAATGGTGTTTGATCAAATACCAACTGGTAGAAGGTATTTTTTTTCTGGGTTACCCTTCGATAACGGGCGATGTGAATATGCTCTTCCAGGGTGTCATAGCCAAGAAATCTGGTCTGTTCAATTTTTTTGAGCTCCATCCAGTCGCCCGTTTCCAGCTGAGCTGCATTTCGTGACCGGTTTTTTTGAGCTTCCATTTCTTTGGAAAACTCCTTTTCGTTGATGGTTAATCCGTTTTCTCTGGCAATTAAGGCTGTCAGATCCAGGGGAAATCCGAAGGTGTCATACAAAATAAAAGCATCTTTTCCTCTGATGCGGGTATCTCCTGCTTGTGTTGTTTTCATGATCATATCATCCAGGAGTTTTATTCCTGTTGACAGGGTACGCAGGAAAGATTCTTCTTCTTCTCTGATCACCTTTTCAATAAGGTTTTGTTGGCTGGTTAGCTCAGGGAATGCCTCTCCCATTGTATTTTTCAGTACTTCTACCAGTCGGAAAATGAAGGGTTCTCTAAATGCCAGGAATGTATATCCATACCGCACTGCCCTGCGTAAAATTCGCCGGATTACGTATCCGGCTTTATTGTTGGACGGAAGTTGTCCGTCGGCAACAGCAAATGCCACAGCCCTCAGATGATCAGCAATAACCCGCATGGCTATGGCTGTTTTTTCATCTGTAGTGTATTTTAGTCCGCACAATATTTCCAGTTCACCAATAATTTGTTGAAAAATATCGGTATCGTAATTGGAAGTGACTCCCTGCAGCACCATGCAGAGCCGTTCAAACCCCATGCCTGTATCAACATGTTTCGCAGGTAGTTCTTCCAAAACTCCGTTGGATTTTCTGTTAAACTGAATGAAGACCAGGTTCCATATCTCAATAACCTGTGGGTGATCCTTGTTGACCAGCTCTCTCCCGGATATTTTCACCCTCTCACCGGGTGAACGCAGGTCGACATGAATCTCGGAACAGGGACCACAAGGCCCGGTATCACCCATTTCCCAGAAGTTATCTTTTTTACTTCCATTTAATATGCGATCTGCGGGCAGATGTTCTTCCCAGTATCCGGCTGCCTCGTTGTCACGCTCCAATTGATCATCAGTGCTGCCTTCAAAAACTGTAGCATACAGCCGGTCGGCAGAAATACCCATCCTTTCTGTCAGAAACTCCCATGCCCAGTCAACCGCTTCTTTCTTAAAATAATCACCAAACGACCAGTTCCCAAGCATTTCAAACATCGTATGATGATAGGTGTCCAGACCTACTTCTTCCAAATCGTTATGCTTCCCCGAAACGCGCAAACATTTTTGAGTGTCGGCAACCCGGGGCCACCGGACAGGCTCATTCCCTAAAAACTGATCCTTGAACTGATTCATCCCTGCATTGGTAAACATTAAAGTAGGATCGTTCTTTATTACCATGGGAGCTGATGGCACTACCTGATGGCCTTTCTCGTTGAAAAATTGAAGAAAAGCATTCCGTATCTCTTTTGATGTCATGTTCATTGCTTAATTTCCGGTTTTTTGTTAAAAATTTTTAATGTAATGAAACAAATTACCTCTATGAAAGTTATTTGTTTATTTTTGCGAAGCGAAGAAAAATTGCTTCGCTAATTAAATTTTTGCAAAGTTAGATGTTTTAATGAATTTTACTTAGAGACTGTTTTGATTTTGTTTTAGAAATATTTTGATCTGTTTTTTGCTCAGACAAGGCAAAATTGACGCGAATAGCCATAGCTATATAAGGAAATTTTGCAGCAGTATGAGTGAAAAAGAGGCAAAATAGAATAAATGGATAAATTTCAAACAGACTCTTAAACAGAAAAAAATAGCCGGTACTTTATGGCGAAAAAGAAATATAAATTTAATCCCGACACCCTGAGTTACGAACGAGTGGGAATTTCGTTCAAGGAAAAATCAGGAAAAATATTCACCTATTTATCAAGCAGTCTGGCATTGGCATTGATCATTACTGTTGTGTTTCTTCATTTTTACGAAAGCCCGCGTTCGAAAGCTTTAGCGAGGGAAAATCAACAATTGATCAGTCAATACGATTTGATGTCACGAGATCTTAACCGGATAGAAAATGTGTTGGCCGATTTACAGCAGCGTGATGATAACATTTACAGGATCATTTTCGAGGCTGACCCCATACCCTCTTCAGTAAGAAAAGCCGGGTTTGGCGGGGCAAACAAGTATGCTCATCTTGAAAATCTCAGTAATAGCCAATTGATTATTGAAACTGCCAGGAAATTGGATGTACTGGCAAAAGAGGCTTATATCCAGTCGAAGTCATACGATGATGTTTTGGCACTGGCACTGAACAAGGAAGAAATGCTGGCCAGCATACCGGCTATTATGCCGGTTGCCAATGAAGATCTGAAACGTACAGCCAGCGGGTGGGGGTACCGGATACACCCTATCTACAAAGTACGTAAAATGCACTATGGCATGGACTTCACCGCTCCGGTGGGAACACCGGTCTATTCAACAGGCGATGGCAAAGTGGTGGAAGTGAACGGAACAAAAAGCAGCCGCGTGGGTTTTGGCATGGTTGTTAAAGTGGATCATGGATTTGGCTATGAAACGCTTTATGCACACCTGAATGCCTTTAATGTTAAACTGGGCCAGGAGGTTAAACGGGGCGATGTTATTGGATATGTAGGAAATTCAGGAACTTCAACAGCCCCTCACCTGCACTACGAAGTTCACCGGAACGGAAATCCCGTAAATCCGCAACACTATTATTTTAAAGACCTGTCTCCTCAGGAGTATGAACGAATGATCGCTATCTCATCAAATATTGGTCAGTCACTCGACTAAGTGAAGATGCATGCCAGGAACCCAATGATGGAAAAAATCTATTTTACCATAGGAGAAGTTGCTGTAATTGTCGGTGTCTCCCCTTCATCGATTCGTTACTGGGAGCAGAATTTTGATGAACTGAAACCCTGCAAAAGCGAAAAAGGAACAAGACTCTTTTCCCAACCCGATATTGAATTGCTGAAACTGATCTGTTTCCTGGTGAAAGAGCGCGGACTAACCATTAAAGGTGCCCGGAAAAAGTTGAAGGAAAACCGGGAGGATACAATCAAAACCTGGGAACTGGTCAGGCGATTACAAACAGTAAAAGCAGGATTAATTGCCATAAGAGATGAAACGAGCGGGAATTAAATCAATTAAGAATGATGAATGACGAATTACTATTGACCTATGTTGCCTATTCATGAAATTATAAAAACCCTGGAATCTGTTGCACCACTGGCATTACAAGAATCGTACGACAATGCCGGCCTGCTGGTAGGTGACCCGGAAAAGAGGGTAAACGCTGCGCTCCTTACCGTTGATGTTACCGAGGATGTGGTGGAAGAAGCTGTGCAAAAGGGAACAGGCCTTATCATTGCTCATCATCCTGTAATATTTTCCGGAATAAAAAAAATAACCGGGGGAAATTATGTGGAGCGGATCCTTGCTCAGGCAATCAGGAATGAGATAGCGATCTATGCAGCTCATACAAATCTGGATGCTGCTCCAGGGGGAGTAAATGCAAAAATTAGCGAAAAATTGGGATTAACCGGTTGCCGGGTATTGCAGCCGCTCACCGGACGATTAAAAAAGCTGGTTACTTTTATACCCGTTGACGCTGCCGATAAGGTGAAAAAAGCAATTCTTGATGCCGGGGCAGGTCATATAGGAAACTACGACTATTGCGGATTCTCCCTGAATGGATCCGGTAGCTTTCGCGGAAACGACCAGGCCCATCCATTCGTGGGCAAAAAAGGACAAGTGCATCATGAAAATGAAATCCGGTTCGAAACTATTTTTCCTGCCTGGAAACAGAACACTATATTGGAAGCATTAATGGATGCCCATCCGTATGAAGAGGTTGCTTTTGATGTTTATCCACTGGAAAACAGCTACCAGACAACTGGAATGGGAATGGTCGGCAAGTTGCCGGAGCTTCTTGCGGAAAATCAATTCCTGCAACTGCTCAAAAATCAATTCCATACGGGATGCATTAAACATACCGCGTTCACAGGAAAAAAGATCAGCCGTGTTGCCGTCTGCGGTGGGGCAGGAGCATCCCTGCTTCCTCTCGCCATACAGGCTAAAGCTGATGCATTTGTGTCGGGCGATTTTAAATACCACCAGTTTTTTGATGCCGACAACAAAATCCTGATTGCGGATATCGGACATTTTGAAAGTGAACAATTCACTAAAGAACTTTTTTTTGAGTTACTTGTGAAAAAATTTCCTAAATTTGCACTCCGTTTTTCTGAAGTGAAAACGAATCCGGTAAACTATTACTGATATAAAAAATTTAATGTTTTAGCGTGATGAATACACCCATATCGAAGCAACAGGAAAAAGACTTTTCAATTGAAGATAAGCTGCGCGCATTATATGAATTGCAGACCGTAGTTTCTGAAATAGATAAAATTAAAATTCTAAGGGGAGAACTGCCTCTCGAAGTTCAGGACCTGGAAGATGAAATCACCGGACTAAAAACCCGTTTGGTTAATCTGGATGATGAAATCAAAAACCTGGAAACAGCCATCAAAAACAAAACAATTGCTATTAAAGATTCGGAAAGTTTGATCGCCAGATATACAGAACAGCAAAATAATGTCAGAAATAACCGGGAATATGATTCCCTATCAAAAGAAATAGAGTTTCAAAAGCTTGAGATTGAACTTTCTGAAAAACGGATCAAAGAATTCTCCTCTGAGATGCAGGAGAAAAAAGAGAATTTTGAAGCTTCGAAAGCGCTTTTAAAAGAACGTGAGGAAGACCTGGAGAGAAAGAACAATGAGCTGGATGAAATTACCCAGGAAACTCAGATTGAGGAAGAGAAGCTAAAAGCAAAATCTGAAAAGATTGAGTCGTTTATTGAGCCTCGTTTATTAACTGCTTTCAAACGAATCAGGAAGAATGCCAGGAACGGACTGGCTGTGGTTACCATTCAGCGTGATGCCTGTGGAGGCTGTTTTAATAAGATTCCACCTCAGCGTCAGATGGATATTGCCAGTCGCAAAAAAATTATTGTTTGTGAATATTGCGGACGTATCCTGGTTGATAAGGATATTCACGTTTTGCCCGCTGAATAAAGTCTTACCAGCTACCCCCGGCACCTCCTCCTCCGAAGCTGCCTCCGCCAAATCCACCAAATCCACCAAATCCACTGCTTCCACCAAATCCGCCACTTCCGGATGAGAAGTCGCGGAATGAATTGCCGTGCCTGTTCCCGGACAACATACCCAAAGCAATCCACCAGGGAATATCTTTACCCGGCGAATAGAAACGCCTGCTCCGCCCACGTAAAATGGGAATGATGACAAAAAACAGGATGAACAGGATGATGATAAACGGAAGACCAGCACTTTCCCCGGCTGTATTCTCCCGGTAATGCTCTGCTGTATATTCACCCCGTGTAATATCCATGATCACCTGAATCCCTTTGTCAAGCCCTTCGTAATAATTATTATTTTTGAAAGAGGGGATCATCTCCTGGTCAATGATCGTTCCGTTAACTACAGCATCTGGCAATACCGCTTCCAAACCATACCCTGTTGCAATGAATATCCGGCCCTGTTCCCGGTCTGTCTTGGGCTTTACCAGAATGACCAGTCCATTGTTTCTCCCCTGTTGGCCAACACCCCAAAGTTCCCCTATACGAAAAGCAAAATCGCCTGGATCATATCCCTCCAGATCCTTTACAGTTACCACTACGATTTGTGTAGAAGTTTCTCTTGCAAATTGTTCCAGTTTGCTTTCCATCGCTTGAAATTCGGAAGAGGTGAGTATCCCGGCAAAATCGTTCACCAGTCTCGGCGGCTCAGGACGCTCGGGAATTTGAGCTTTTAGCCCGGTAATGAAAAGAAAATAAATCAGTAAAATAATTATTCGTTGCATCAGTTGTTCGTTGTCTGTTTTAAATGGTATTTCCGGCAATTGCCGGGTGACTTTACATGGGTTGATCATCTGTCTGTTGTGAAAAAGATCGGCGTTGTGGACAGTTAAAACTACCCGAAAGAAATTTCATCAGAGAGTTCATTCATATCATCTTTCTGCCAGGGGAAATGAAGACTGAGTTGCTCTCCTGCTTTTTTGATCCCGGCAACCAATCCTTCTGCAAATTTTCCTTCTGCAAATTTCCTGGCCATTTCATTTTTTATCTCTTCCCAAAAATCCTCAGTTACTTTTTGATGGATGCCTGCATCTCCTAATATGGCAAATTTTTTATCCTCAACTGCCAGGTAAAATAAAACTCCATTGCGCAACCGGGTTTTATGCATGTCTACTTTTTCAAAAATATAGGTAGCCCTGTCGAGTACATTTATTGAGCATTTTTTTTCGATGTGTACGCGTATTTCTCCCGAAGTAGTGACTTCTGCTGTACGGATGGCCTGGATGATCTGTAATTTTTCCTCCTCAGAAAAATAGTCTCGGACATTCATGTGTGCACGGTTAAAATTCAACGACAGGTGGTTGATCTGCTCCCTGCCTTGCCTCAAAGTAGTTTTTCTTGTCAAACCCGAGTATTCCCGAGTATATAACTTGCGGAAACTTCCGGATATAGGCATTGTAAGCCTGTGTAACTTCATTGAATTTCCGTCGCTCAACAGCTATCCGGTTTTCTGTTCCTTCCAGCTGAGCCTGCAAGTCCAGGAAGTTCTGATTGGCTTTCAGATCAGGGTAACGTTCAACTACCACCATTAACCGGCTTAATGCCGAAGAAAGCCCGTCCTGTGCCTGGTTAAACTGCTCAATCATTTCCGGTGTCAGATTATTTGGGTCAATATTGACCGAACTCGCTTTGCTGCGTGCTTCAATAACTCCAACCAGTGTTTCCTGCTCATGTTCTGCATACCCTTTTACCGTATTCACCAAATTCGGAATGAGATCGGCCCGGCGTTGATATACATTCTCAACCTGCGACCATTGTGAGGAGACCTGCTCTTCCATGTCAACCATCGTGTTGTAGCCACATCCCGACAGGAATAATCCTGCAAATGCAACCAAAATAATCCAGATTCCTTTCTTCATTTTCGTTCAATTTAAATCAACGTGTAAAGATTTTAAAAAGTTATGAATTTTTTGCTTATTAATCGGGAAAAAAATATTTTTTATCGACTAAAGATGATGGAGTAGGGGCGTTGGATCAGATTGCGGAGTTCATCCAGACTGATATGCCTGCTTTTCCGGATGGTTTCGCGACCTTCAAAATATACCAGGATTGTGGGAACAGAAAAGATCTGATTTTGCCCTGCTACCTCTGGCAGGGTATCAATCTTTATATAAACAGTCTCTATTTGTTGAAATTCTGAACGTATGAGTTCACCGGTTTTGGGTTTTAATACTTTACATACGTTGCAGGCATCGGTTGAAAAGTAAGCAAGCAATGCCGGCGTTTCCTGAACTAACCGGTTGAATTCATCCAGTGATTCTATTTGTCGGAACATAGCTCTGTGACTTTTAAAAAATTCCTGTTTGAAGCATGACCAGGGTGCAATTCTCTACCGTCTCAATTCCTGCTGACTCCAGGATCGTTTTAAATCCCGGGTTTTCAGTTCCCGGATTAAATATTACTCTTCTGGGATTCAGAGAGAGAACAGGTTCATAGTATTCCGGTTGTTTTTCTGTGCCGATATATAGGGTAACGGTATGTATGTCGTTTGTTTGTGGAAAATCTGTTTGAATCGTGATGTCACCGGTTTGTCCGGAGTGTTTAGCCAATCCGATAACATCGTGCCCGTATTTCTTTAACAGGTTCATGGCTTTGTTGGAATACCGTTCAACTTTGGGGCTTGCTCCTATGACCAATGTTTTCTTCCCAGTTAATTTACGGGTTTTAGTATTTTGTAAGAGTGCCACAGCCAGCGCTGAAACTCCCTCCTCCCTGCCTTCAAATCCAAGCCATTCGGTTGTGGTTGCTTTGATGGATATTTGACCTTCATCTACTTCCAGAACGCCGGCTAAAACTCTTTTCATCTCCTGGATGTAGGGGTTAACCTTCGGTTGCTGCATACAAAGAGTTGCATCGATATTCACCAGTTCAAAACCTTCCTTTTTGATCCGTTCGGTAGTCTTTTTTAGCAGAATTTTACTGTCAATATCTTTGAACTGTGAGGAGGTATCGGGGAATAGGGTGCCAATATCTCCAAGGCCTAGTGCTCCGAGCAGTGCATCACAAATAGCATGTATGAGTACATCTCCATCGGAATGGGCTACGGTTCCCTTATGATGTGGAATCAGAATCCCTCCCAACCAAAGCGTTTCTCCGGTTTCGAGGCGATGAACATCGTATCCCTGGCCAACTCTGATCACGGTTATCGTTGGTTACTGAATGCCTCTACATCAAATGCCAGTGTAAACCTAAGGGTGTTCGCCAGAGGATGATTCTGCTGCGTGGGTAGCAGGTAAGAAAAATCGAGTGCAAACACATTGAGCTTAAATCCTGCTCCAAAAGTCAGGAATTTCCGGTTCCCCTTGTTTTCATGCTCGTAAAAGTATCCTGCCCGTAAGGCAAACTGATTGTTGTACCAGTATTCCACTCCGGCCGACAGGTTAATTTCCTGGAATTCTTCCTTCATCCCATCCGGTGCATCCGTAAAGGATGAAAAAATACCGCCAACAACCGATTTGTCGCTACTGTTTCCCGGATAAATAATGGCACCGTCCTGGTAGGTGATTGAATCTTTAGGAGGAGTGGGCACCAAAAGCTTGTTGGCTTCGATGGCAAAGGTGAATTTATTGTAGCGATCGGGTTCTGTTGTATAGGCCGCGCCAAGTTTCATCGTGGTGGGGATGAAATCTTTTGTTTCACCTTCGGTATAGGATATTTTTGCACCAATATTCTGGATGTTGATACCGGCCGAAAAAATATTGTCCTGCCGGTTAGCCCTGAATTCTTTATAATAGTAAAAAGCAACGTCAGCCGCGTAGGAGTTCCCAGGTCTTGATTCCACTCCGTTGATCAACTGACCTCCGGTTAAGTCGGAACGGATATACCTGATGGCTATTGATCCTGAAAAGGTCTCGGACAATAACCGCTGATAACCCAGGTCGATGGCAAACTCATTGGGGTTTTGCTGGCCTTCAAATGTGCCATAGATGCTGGTAAACGTAATGTCTCCAAGTGAGAAGTATCGTAATGATCCACTCACGGTTTGCACGTCGTCGATTTTTTTGTAGCCGACAAGATAGGCCAGGTTAATATCATCGACCAGTGCACGCAACCAGGGAGAGTAGGAGAGACTGACTCCCATGTCGCTTTCCATAAATGCATATTTCGCTGGA
>Ga0172382_10007022_pt1 | contig 16118 bp, 16 predicted proteins | sample Leawel138RmetaG_FD_122245 | JGI IMG/M metagenome (GOLD analysis project Ga0172382, IMG submission 122245) | Leachate microbial communities from a municipal landfill in Southern Ontario, Canada - Leachate well 138R metaG | ecosystem: Engineered > Solid waste > Landfill > Unclassified | place...
GCTTCTCTACCGAACAGGTTGGCAATATTAGCAACCTGTTGGGTCTTAGTAGTTTTGGTTTTTTGAACAAAGTCCATAATCTCTCTATCAGCAGCAAAAACAAAATTAACTGCCTCACTTGAATGTGAGGCAGTTAATTTTGTGCAGTTTTCAAATGCTTAGAGTCAGCCTCTCATGGTTTCAATGACTTAACTCTTGAAAAGTACCCTTTCAGTTTGCATACCCTATGAAGATGTGGCCCCTAACGGCCCTAATTCTGCATGAACATTCTTTGGATCAAAAAACTTAGTTCTTAAGAACGGTCGTTTTTATTGTCGCTGCGAATCTCGCTAAATCGCACGTTTCATCTGTCTTCAATATCGAAAAAGTTTTTTTCTCACGCCACGGGAAACTCTGGTCACGGACATGCAGTAATAAAATTGAACGACTAAAAATGCATTCGGATATATTCATCGACTTTTATAATTAGACTTATCTTCAAGCTAATCATAGAAAATGAAAGTCTAAAAATAAAAAGAGAACCTTTGGAGGTTCTCTTTTTTATTATTTCATCAACAATTAAGTGAGGCAGTTATTACTTGGAAAGTTCTTCTTTGATTAGTTTCTTGAGTGGCTCAAGCCCAAAGCTTGGTAGAGGACGGCCATTCACAAAGAAAGTCGGAGTTCCCCTCACCTGTAATGTTTCAAGATCCTTAATATCCTGCTCAATATTTGCAAGAACAGCAGGGTCATTCATCTCATTTCTAACACGCTCAATATTAAGATCAACCTCTTCTAAAAATTTCCAAACAAGGTCTGGACGTGGATTGTGGTGATCTCCCCATTGAGGTTGATACTTATAAAGAACTTCGAGGGTTTCAAAATAACGATTCTGTTTTCTGGCGGCTTCAAGAATCTTAACCACATTTAAAGAATTTGGATGAAAGGGTGCATATCGGAGAACAAGTTGAACATCCTTATTCTCTTCAAGAATTTGTTTTACATGTGGATAAAAGGCACGACAGCTTTCACACTCAGGATCAAAAAACTCTACTAAGTAAACTTTAGGATTCGTGCTTCCCATACGAGGAGCGTAGTCTCTTAAAAATATTGTTTGATCAATTCCTGAAGTAGCTTTGTCTTGTGAAGACTTATAAGCATAAGTAGCCATAAAATAACCAGCAATTAAAGAAATAACCACTGCAATAATGGCAAATAATTTAGTTTTCATAGTTCTTCCTATAAATAAATAAAAGTATAAGGATCAATGAGAATCCAAACAAAGAAAGTAAAGGAATTGTGATAAAGCCTAGCCATTCAAGCTGAACCGTTGTGCAAGATATACCTCTAACACATGGAGAAGCGCTTTCCGGTAGAACTTTGTAATAGAGAAGATTGTGGTAAATAGCAAAGCCCCATCCTATTAAGGCCAACGGGAAAGTATAGCGAAAAACGGACTTATCCAATTTTAAAAGTCCGGAAAAAAGAAGGATCGGTAGAGGATACATACAAATACGCTGATACCAACAAAGGATACATGGAGGAAGCATCATTACTTCACTGAAAAACAAACTTCCAAGTGTTGAAACAGCACTGATAATCCATGCTATAAAAACGATAATCCAGCCTATACTCATTTTCCTCTCTCCAATTGCAGTCAGGATACCCGCTTTTTTAGCTTTTGATAAGCTTCATTAATCTTCTTCGTTTTAGCTTCTGCATATTCTTTTTGATGATCCGTTCTGAACTTATCAGGATGATTTTCTTTAAGAAGCTTATGATAGATTTTTTTTAATTCTTGGGCGGTAAAAGTCTTACCAGGTTTTAGTTTGAACAGAATTTCTTCCGGAGTGGCCTGAATTTGTTCATTAGGCTTCTGAGAATGTTGTTTCTTTCGATGGGCGGTATTTTCATTAGATGTTTTTTTCTGATTTCCTGTTGATTGAGATTTATCCTCGCGCTTTGTCTCATCTTTTTGTTTGTTTCCGCCAAGGTTTTTCATCCTCTCTTCAAACTCTTTTCTGCGCTCCTCCTCCATCTTTTTTTGAAAGTCCATATCTATACTTTCATTATTTTGAGTACTGCCTTGGGGATTCTTAGACTTCTGGAGATTTCGGTAATAAAGCAGAAAGGGAAGTTTAATGAAAAGAAAGTAGCCGGCCAGTATATAAAAAACCAGCGGCCCGAGTTGCAGGGCCGCATTGGTTAAAGTAGTAATGTAATACTGACCTGCATCCATATTATATTAACAAATCTTCTAAAATAGGTTTAAAGTCATCCACTCCATCATGGACTTCCCGGTTCTGATACAAATCCCAGGTTTTGAAAAACTCCGCTTCATCAGCAAGTAATCTTCCTGAGACCTTCTCAATATCAGCTGGGCTTAGTGCATAATCAGCAGCGACCATCTTTAAAAACAAACTAAATTTATCTAAATCCATAGACCTCAAATTTTAACTTAGTTAAGATAAAATACAAAGGAAATGATATGCTAAAACTCCTTATAATCTCTCTCTTTAGTTTTCAGGCACTAGCAAAAACAAACATTAAAATATCCGGTCCAGGACTGGCCCGTTATGCCTCAGGAAGAGAGTATCCCTGTACAGAAATTTTCTTCGATTTAAAGATTACTAAGAATGCTCTCTTCTTAAATCAAGGTGGCTATATTTGTGGTTTTTTACAGGCAAGCTTTGACTCCTTTAAGATGGATATTCACGAGGGAAAGCTTTGGAATGAAGGTCAAGAGTTAGGTAAGATTTCCGACCATGAAATCTCTTACCAAATTTATGACCCCAGCGATGACTCCACCTACTTCTTTCAACTTAAAAAAGAAGACACAGGCTATACTTATTTTGAAGAGTGGCATGATGGAGAAAAAATCGCCTTAAAAGTTATGGGCACCCTCCACCTTATGCCGCTACTACCGTAGAATGATTTACTCGATGATCGATGCAGAAAACTCGATCACACTCTTTAAGGTTTTTTTCCTCATCAGAGATAAGAAGAACCGTTTTCGAAGTAATTTCGAGAGTCTTCTTCAAAGCAAAGTGATAAATCAAGTCTACGTTTGCAGGACAGGAATCTTCTATGACGAGAATCTTTGTATCGGCCAGGAGAGCACGGGCAAGGCACATAAGCTTTCGTTCTCCGCCAGAAAGGTTAAGTCCCCCACTCATAACCCTTTGATCCAAATCCAGGTTGATCTTTAAAAAGGAAAGTACTTCTCTGATCTCCTCTTCGCTCTTTCGATCAAGAGGATCAAGATTAGAGCGAACCGTTCCACGGAAAAGTTCTGACTTATCTGATACAAAAGAGATATACTTGGAGCGATCTATCTCATCGTTAAAATCAACCTCTCCTAGTTTAATTCGTCCCGACTTTAATCGTTTCGAACCATTTATCATACCTAAAAAAGCAGAGCGAGAAACATCACTCATTGAATAAATCCCTACTTTTTCTCCGGTCATCACTTTTTCATTTAAGTAGTCAATCGAGTTAAAACGATCCCCTGCCGAAGAAAAAATAACATTTTCAAAAACCAGATCCTCATTAGCATTCTTTGGCAGAATACGAGGAGTTGCTTCAAGACGAGAAAGCTCATTAAACTTTTTAACAAAGATCATTTGAGAATCGGCTTCATTGACAGATTTAACCGACCAGCAAAGATTCTCCCAGAACTTAAAGCTATAAAGGATCATCATCGAAACAAGACCTTTTCCCATAAGTCCCATCGAACTGGAATAATACGCGTACACAATCACACTGGAAGAAATAAGTGATCCAAGGCAAGAGACCTTAATCACAAACCAACGGGATAATACCGTTTGGAAGCTAATGGCATCCTGATACTGATCAAGCCCTTTATTGAGTCTTGAAAGAAAGTATCTTTGAGCATTAAAGGCGCTAATAACTTCTCTTCCTTCAATAGATTCTCCAAGGGCCCGAATGCGCGGCACTCTTGCTTCTGCAATAAGGTTTTTTAACATACATAAATTATTCCGATACAATCTAATCACCTTAGTGAAAGCAAAAGCAATCGGAACCAAAACTAAACAAATAAGAGGCAGAGTCACAATCAATACAAAGATGGAAGTGACTGTATGAAGTAAGGAGATAAAGGCATCTTCCAGACTGAAAGTTAAGTCCTTTTCAATCGTATCCAGATCTTTTGAAAAAACATTCAGTAACTTGGTTTCAGAATACCAATCAAAGAATGATATGTAGTTACTCAAGACACTAGTTAAAACAGAGTCATGAAGACTTGTAGCGGCCTTAAAGGTTTTGGCCGACCAAAGAAAGTTCTGAGTTCCGGCAACTATAGCAAGAACAGTACCGATTCCAAGGTAACCAAGAGACCAGAAGTACCCACCACTCACATTAGTCCACTTCGCAATAAAAATATTCTGTAGGATTGGAAGGAAGGCTACCCCTAAAGCAGTTAAGACCAGGAGTGAAAAAGTAAAGACCACTCTCTTTCTTCCCTGAAAGGCATGCATGGCCCGTAAATAATAAAGATAAAGGGAAGGAGTGACCTTCTCTGGATAGGTTTCTTCCTCCGAATCATTAACCTCTTCTTCAGAAAAATTATATTTTTGTACATCCTTACTTATCGGCTCACTCTTAGCCTCAGTTTCATAATGAACAAGTTCATAAAACTCTTCGTTTTGGAGTAATTCATTATAGGTACCCTGATGGAGAACTCTGTTCGAATCAATAAATACAATCATGTCAAATTTAGGAAGATGTTTTACTTGAGAAGTAACAACAATCTTTTTTTTATGTTTCCATTCACCAAACAAGAGATTTTCAAAAATAGAGTCCACTTTATACTTCTGAAAACTTGAACAAGGTTCATCGAGGAGTAAGACTTCCGGATTAAGACAATATGTACGAGCCAGAACAATCTTCTGCTTCTGAGCAAAGCTCAGTCCCTCTCCTCCTACTTTAAGCCTGGTTCTTAGACCTCGCTCAGAAAAAGTAAGATCAGTATTAAGGAAGGTTAAATCAAGAGACTTATTAATAACTTCCTTCTTGATACTTTTTCCGAGAGTCAGGTTCTCAAGGAGTGAGGACTCAAATAGATATGGGTCCTGCGGTTGGTATCCAATGACTTTTTCTTCAAAAACCGGAATGAGGTTATTTAGAAGTGTTGACTTCCCTCCTCCTAATCTTCCGACAATGGCAACTGACTGATGATTAAGAAACTGCAAATACGGAATTTGAACTTTCTTGGGCACTTCGCTAAGCAATTGCTTAATTCTTTGATTGGCCGTTAGAGCACCAGCAAGATCATTGGAAATTTTTGAAATCTGTTTTAATGAAGGCTCTAAAAATCCAAAGTAACATAAACAAGTAAAGGCCAGTTCCGCTGTTAACACTCCACCATTATAAATATAGAGTCCGAAAGCAAGAGCCGCTACCATAACGTTTATTAATAAAAAGTTAACAGTGGACAAAGCTTTAAGCTTTATCAATCTATTCCAGAAAAACTGCTCTCTTCTTCTTGGCTTCTTAATGTCGTTAAAAACAGCATCTTCCCAGCCGAAAGACTTGATGGCGTTTATATCATTTAGAAAGCTTGAAAATGTTTCAAGTCTCTCATCCTTATTTCTTTGAATGGCAGATTGAAGACGGGAGAACTTTTTAGCATATAATCTTCCCAAAGGAAAAATCGAGAAGAATAAAATAAGCGGTAAAATTGCTGAAGGTCCAAGGTAGTAAAGAAGACAGATGCTCGAGAACACAACCGTCAAGAGTGCCAGAGAAAACTCAGTTGCTATCCAAATAATATTGGAAGCATTTTCAGAGTCCTGAATAGATCGATTGATTAACTCTCCTTGAGAGACTTGAGTTTTTACAGAGACAATTTTCTCGTTGATCAATCTATTAATCTTTTTGGAAATACTCTGACAGATCGTTGTTACTTTAAAGATATAGTGCTGGCCTATAAAAGTGTGCAGGATCTGACAAGCAATCATCACAACACCCCAGAAGGCTATTCCTTCCCATCCACTTTTTTTAACAATAAGTAAATCAAACTGAGAAATAAGTTGGTGGATAATAACTGGGCCTACAAGCTTTAAGAACGTAATAAAGAAAACAAAGCCCACAATCATCCACTTGTATTTCAAGAACGTTTGAAAATGGATCCTATTAAGATCTTCACTAAGGGATATTTTCATCTCATGGTCATCAAAAAAATTTCTAATTTTTTTGAAACTAAGATTCTTCTCTTTGGTACTTAAATATCTAAGTATGTAGGTAAAAGTCAGGCGATTCCACATTACTTCAGTCCCTTGATTTGATTAAGACTGGCTATAGAAACATGCTACAACTGGACTGAAAACTTTATTTAAAACGAGTAAAACACATTTAATATCAATGTTTTTCACTCAACCTTTTCTTATTTGTGAGTAAAAGTAATATTCTTATCTGACTTAGCTATTGCCAGTCCTAACATCCGCTCTTTAAAATCTTAGATATGCTTAAATTTTTGTTTCTACTCTTTTTGTTTCAGCCTCTTACCTATGCACAGGTACACCACCCGGAATTACCTCCTGAGCTTATTAATGCTCCTTATCCGGTTTCTCGCTACTTTAGAAGAATTCCTATTGAGGAAGCTCACTCCTATCGTGGAATCCCTCGTTTTCAATATTTGGATGAAAATAAAGTAAGTATCTTGGTTTGGAACATACAAAAGATTAAACAAAAAGCATGGAGACAAGAGTTTGAAGTATTTTCTGAAAATAAAGATCTCATCCTTCTCCAGGAAGCTTATGAAAATGAGCTTTTCATAGAAAGTACTCAGGAGCTTCCTGATCATCGCTGGGATTTTGCTCAAAGTTTTGAGTATCTTCTTTACGGGATTACTACTGGGAACATGATTGGCTCAAACACTCAGCCTAAAAAAACTTCTGTTCTTCACTCACCAGATACAGAACCTATTTTAGAAGTTCCAAAGGCCACCATGGCCACCTACTATCCTCTTTCTTCATCAAAGCAAAGCTTATTAGTGATTTCTATTCACGGTATTAACTTTACTACGAACAAGGCCTTCTATCGCCAACTCAATCAAATTTTTACTCTGATTGATAAACATCCAGGTCCAGTTATCTTTGCAGGAGATTTTAATACTCATAACAAAAAACGTCTTAACTTTCTGGAAAGAGAAAGTAAAAAAAGAAACCTAACAAATCTAGATTTTAAGAATTCCCACTTAAGGAAAAAATTCTCTGGAAATATCCTTGATCACACCTTCGCTCGAGACGTAGAAGTGATTGAATCCTACGTTCCGGCCAATAGCAAAGGAAGTGACCATCCTCCAATGATCTTAACCGTTAAGATCACAGCCCAAGAATAAGAGAAACGACAGTAAAGTAGATAAGAAGTCCTGAAACATCCAGTATTGTTGTCACAGCTGGTGTAGAACTAACAGAAGGATCAAGTTTTAATTTACTGAGAAGAAAGGGAAGCATGGCCCCGACCAGGCAACCTGTGATTACAACACAAATTAAAGAAACAGAAATTGCAACGGCTATTTGTATTTCATTTTCTTCTGGGTAAAAGTTTTTAGTAAAAATATAACTTAGTATAAAACCCATTGATCCAAGAACCAGTGAAAGAATAAGGCCCGAAAATAACTCCCTTCTGATCACCCAACTCCAATCACTCAATTTTATATCCTTGAGAGCAAAGGCCCGAATCATTAAAGAAGCTGTTTGCGTTCCGCTATTCCCTCCACTAGCAATGATGAGAGGAACAAATAAAGCAATCAGTGCTTTTTCTGAGATTTTATTCTCAAACTGTCCCATGGTATGAACAGTAAGAATCCCACTTGAAAAAAGTAAAGTGAGCCATGTTAATCTTTTTTTAAGTAATGTAAAAACGGATATCCGTGAATATCTTTCACCGAGGGCTTCAATCCCTGAGAACTTCTCTAAATCCTCACTTCCCTCTATTTCTGCCACATCAAAAATATCATCAGCTGTAACAATACCTACTAGTTTTTTTCTTTCATCAACCACTGGCAATACGTTGATATCAAACCTCTTCATTACCTCTAAGGCTTCCTCCTGTTCAGCCATCTCGTCGATACAAGTAAAGCGACCATCTAAAAGTGTTTCAATTTTTTGGTCAGGATCACTAAGTATTACATCTTTAAGTTGAATCTCATCAATAAGTTCATCGTCATCATTAATCACATAGAGTACCTCAAAGGTTTCTGCATGAAGACCGTAACGCCTTAAATGATCAAAAACCTTATACATATTCCAATGAGGTCTGACTCTGACGAAGTAAGGAGTCATAATCCGGCCAACTGATTTTTTGGGATAATTAAGACGAGTTTGAACTTCGATCTTATTATAAAAATCCAGGAGATTGATAACTCTTTTATTTTGATAATGATCAAGAGATTCTAGAATGTAGAGTCGATCATCTGGAGAAGAAGCTTGTATGAGAGATACAAGCTTCTCATCAGTAAAAGATCTCACTAACTGCTCACGTAAATCACCTGGAAGGTAACTTATGACTTCCGCAGCTAGCTTGGTATCAAGTTGATGAATCAGTCGATTTTGCTGATGAAAATCCAGTTGCTCTAGAAAGTCAGCAATATCGACTGGGTGAACGAGTCGGCTAGGAACATATTGATTAGATTCCTGATGTTTCTCCACCTAAATCATTCTCTCCATCCCAAAAGTCATGCTTTTGTTGCTGTTGCTGTTGCTGTTGCTGTTGCTGTTGCTGTTGCTGCTGCTGTTGCTGTTGTTGTTGCTGCTGCTGCTGCTGCTGATCTCCTTTATCTGGAAAACTATCTTTTCCCTTTCCTTTATCTTTTTCTCCCTTATCAAAATCTATCCCTTTCCCTTTACCAGTAGTAGAACCTGTATCACCAGTCGTCACTCCAGTGGTGGTTGTTCCTGTTGTTCCACCTGTTGTGCCGGTAGTCTGGTCTTGCTCTTCTTCAAAATGAATCATGGCACAGGCAATTGGTAATGCTTCATGAGCACTTAAACCTTCAGTCCCTGCCACTGTGTCTGGAAGAGTGACCGTTTCACTTATTCCATGAATAATAATGGCCCGTCCCTCAAGGCTTTCTTTATCAAGAGAAGAATCCTGGGAAGCTTGATACTGATATTTCCCTGTTTCATCGGCCGTAGGATAATCTCCCTCTGCAGTGAGGTCGTTGGTTAAAGTAATGACTTGACTCGACTCTCCTATTGCTTCCGGGTAATCAATAATTCCATCTCCGTTTGCATCATCTGCTTCAACGGGACAGCCAGTGCGGCTATATACGATCTGCACATGTCGAGAGTTAGGAGCATGTCCATCTGACTCAAGTTCAATGAGGAGTTTTCCCCCAGACAAGCGAACAGAGCCACTAGCAGCAATATTTCCTGCAACGCTATTATTCAAAATCTGGAAATTTAAATTAGATGAAGACCTTTGAAAATTAGTATCAGTCTGTAAAGGAGACCTAAGAATTTGATCTCCGCATGAGATCAAAAGAAAAGAAGACAGTAGTGCACTAAATGTAGTTTTGACCATTTTCATATTCACTCCTTGAAATAAGAAGTGTTTTGCAAAAAAATGGCCAAAAAAAAAGGGCCTTTGCAGGCCCCTGTAATCTACACTTGATTAGTTAAGATGCTTACCAAGAAGACCAGTTAGTTCAAACATAGTCACTTCATCTTTACCGAAAACTTTTCTTAATTTGTCATCAGCAAGGATGTTTCTTTTGTTAGCTGGATTTTGAAGATTATGAGACTTAATGTAATCCCACATAAGTTTAACAGCTTCTGTTCTTGGAACTGGATTGGCACCAATCACATCAGCAAGTTCTGCAGATGGTGTTAATGCTTTCATGAAAGCAGCGTTTGGCTTACGAGGCGATTTTTCTTTTTTAGTCGTAGTCTCCATTAGACCCTCCGTGTGATTTAATTATTAATACTAAGTTTTCACAATTAATTATAGGTTTGCAATACTAGATTTAAAAAATCGCTTATCATAAACCAAGTTTGTTTCTTTAAGATCAATAACGTCATTTCTTTGGCGCTTTTTAGGCTTTACTTACTCTCTCTTACGTGTCCCTTGCCGATTACAAGATAACGACATGTCGTCATTTGTTCTGCTCCCATCGGTCCGTAAACTCCAATTTTACTTGTTGAAATCCCCAGCTCAGCTCCAAGCCCAAGCTCTCCTCCATCATTAAAACGAGTTGAAGCATTAACAACAACACAACTTGAATCCGTACAGAGAATAAACTTTTTTATATTCTCAGAATCTTTAGAAACAATTCCTTCGGTATGATGTGAACCATGGGTCTCTATGTGTTCTAAAGCCTCATCAACATCAGAAACAACTTTAACAGAAATAATGTTATCTAAATATTCAGTATGCCAATCTTCATCAGATGCCAGTTCATAGTTCGTAGAGGCCAGGGAATTGAAAAGAGAGTCAACCTTCACTCTTGTTTTCTTATTCTCTAAAGCCTTCACAATCTCGACACCTAAACTTTCTACAATATCCTGATGAAGAAGTAGAGTCTCTACAGCATTGCAGACACCTGGTCTTTGAGTTTTAGCATTAAGAATGATGTTTATGGCTTCATCTTTATCTGCGGACTTATCTATGAACAAATGACAAAGACCTTTATAATGGGCAATGACTGGCATCTTAGCATTTTCATAGACATACTTGATAAGCTGTTCTCCACCTCTTGGTACAACCACATCTATATATTCATTAAGAGATAAGAGTTCTTCTACATGACTTCTTTCTGTGGAAGGAAGAACTTGGATACACTCCTTTGGCAATTCACCTCCAATCGCCTCATGAATGATTCTTCCTAAAACCTCATTTGAATGTTGAGCTTCTTTACCACCCTTCAAAATCATGCAATTGGAAGACTTCAGCGCAAGTGCAGCTGCATCGATAACCACATTGGGTCTGCTCTCAAAGATCATGAGAATAACCCCCAAGGGGACTCTTACACGCTGAACTTCTAAACCATCACTCCTGGTAAACTTCTTTTCTATTACCCCTATCACTTCCTCTTGTTGAGCAATCTCTTCTACCGCTTGGGCCATAGCTTCAATTCGTGATTCATTTAGAAGTAATCGATCTTGTAATGCTTTGGGATAATCCTTAGCATTCTTCATATCCAAGGCATTGGCCTCTAAGATTTCTGACTCTCTAAGCCTAATCTGGTGGGCCAGTTTAAACAGCAAAGAATTCCGAGTCTTTTTATCAAGAAGCCTCATGCTTCTGGTGGCTAATCTAGCATTATGGGCAAGTGTTCTCATAACTCTCCTTTACGTGAATATATTATACACGTAATTGCTAAACTTAATCTTCATCATCTATGGAGTTTTCGTTATAGTTATCATATGAAAACAGAACCATTTAACATTCTCTTAGTTGAAAATATCCATCCCATCGCAAAAGAAAAACTGGAAGCGGAAGGCTTTAATGTTGATCTTATCAGTCACTCTCCTAGTGAAGATGAACTGATCTCTCTTCTTTCAAAGTATCAGGCATTGGGTATTCGTTCTAAAACACGCATTACCCCAAAAGTTCTGGAGCATTCTGAACACCTCTTTGCAATCGGTGCATTTTGCATAGGAACCAATCAAATCGATTTAATAGAAAGTAAAAAAAGAGCTGTTCCCGTTTTCAATGCACCTCATTCCAATACCCGCAGTGTTGCGGAATTAGTTATTGCTGAAATGATTTGCCTCTCAAGACAACTTGCTGATCGATCCATGATGGCCCACAAGGGCGATTGGGCCAAATCAGCTACAGGGTCTAACGAAGTCCGAGGGAAAACACTAGGGATCATTGGTTATGGGCATATCGGAAGCCAGGTTAGTATTCTTGCCGAAAGCTTGGGATTAAGAGTTTATTTTTATGATACTGTAAAGAAACTATCTCTTGGTAATGCAAAACCAGTCAGCACTTTGGATGAATTATTAGAGCTATCGGATTTCGTCACTCTTCATGTTCCTGAGTCTCCTGAAACTTTTAATATGATTGGAGCTGAACAGTTAAGTCGAATGAAAAAAGGAAGCTATCTTATTAATGCCAGCCGAGGCAGTGTTGTAGATATCGAGGCCCTCGTCGAGGTGCTGGAGTCCGGGCACATTGCGGGAGCTGCCATTGATGTTTTCCCACAGGAGCCGGCTTCTAACAAAGAGAAGTTCAGCTCTCCCCTTCAGGGTCGCAAAAATGTCATCCTAACCCCTCATATCGGTGGTAGTACCGAAGAAGCTCAGAAAGCAATTGGCGAGGAAGTGGCAGAGTCCTTCCGACGTTTTTTGAAGAATGGCTCTACTTCAGGTGCGGTGAACTTTCCCAATGTTGATCTTCCAACTAAAAAAGAAACTTCTCGAATCATGAACGTGCACCAAAACCGACCGGGGGTTCTTGGTGAGATCAACATGATTATTTCTCAAACGGGGGCCAATATTGAAAGTCAGTATTTATCAACTGATGAAGAGATTGGTTACTTGGTTATCGATGTTAACTCGTCAACAGCTGCTAAAGAAATTGCTTCTAAGATTCAAGATCTCCCTACCTCTATTAAGACGCGAGTTGTTTATTAATTTGATTAACGGGAGCATTCATTTGCTCCCATTCTTTCAGGACTTTTCCTAATCGATCCCTACTCTTAAAACTCATATTAATAAACTTCACTCCATAACCATTGATCGTTCCATTATTAAGCTGATGAATAACTTCTACCTCACATGCAAAAACTTCATCCATGATTCTGAAGTTCACCATAAATCGATCTCCAATTATTAAATCTTCTAGAATAAGAACGAATGCTCCTGTTGTTGAAATATTGGTGATAATAGAGTGAACTGTATCAAAGGAAGATTTCAACTCCGTTTCTAAAAATATATTATGTCTCTTCTGCGGTTCCCACCAACGAGCTCTGCGATCGAAGAATGGTCTTCTAATTTTAGGAAAACAAAAGGCAACTATAATCCCTAAGCAAACTACTGTTAAAAATAAATTATAGGCATGAGGCATATGATTGTTATAAGGCCAGCTATAGGCTTCATAAGTCACCAGCGAATAAATATTATAACTCATCAGCACCATGAAGAGCCCATAAGACCATACTCGAATCTTAATTAAAGTAAGTCCTGCGAGAGGAAAGATCAGCCAGAAGTTCACGATATCCCAGAATGTATTTCTACTGAGAAGGTTACTTAGAATGATCTCCCACTCAAACTGAGTTGAAGCCTTGAAGTATAACAGCTTCGCCAACGGTTCAAAGAAACAGAACGAGGTAATTAAAGAAAAAATGAGGGGTCGTTTTTTTAGTTTCATGGGCCCAAGAGTATCAGTTCTGTTATCAGTATCAACCCCCCTCTATCAGACAAACACCTGAATAAAGGGGAATTGCAAATACCTTTGGGCATATTTTTTGAGGTACTGACTTAAAAATTAGTCGTGGCTTAGAAGACCTACTTCAAGGTTATCTAGCCAGTCTAAAAATTGGTTAACCATCTTTTCACCTTTAAAGATGGAACCATGTTGAGGACAAATCATAGTTGGCTTCAATGAGCGAATCTGACGAATCCATGCACTTTTGGCCACATTAGAAGGCATCCAACGCTCATGGAATCCCTTCATTAGAGGAATATGATCTTCAAAGTTTTCAATGAAGAATGGATAGTCTAGTGGCACCAGCGCACTTCCCACGTCTGCAGAGAAAAGTATACGAGAGCGTGGGCAGAAAAGGTTGATATTACCAGAAGCATGTAGAAAATGTGCCGGAATAATATTTAAATTCTCATTACCTAATCTGATATCAACACCCTTATCTGGTACTGGATAGAAGTTTGAAGAACATTCTTTACCAAAGTGACTCATAAAATTAGACCAAATACGAGGCATGTAGATAGTAGCATTCGGACAGAGTGCCATCCACAGGGGTAAAGAAGAAAAAATATCGGGGTCTTGGTGAGAACATAGAAACTTCGTCACCTTCTCAAGGCCAATAACTTCAGAGACAGAACTTAGAACATAAGGAAAAATCTCTGTTCCACCAGGATCGAGGATCATCACCTCATCCCCTGCCTCAATGGCATATTCATTAGTATCGATTATCGAATTAGGCTTTTGGGTGTCTCTTCCAAAAACGTACCATTTCACTTGTCCATCATCATAAATAACTTTGTGATCCATCCCTATCCCTTTGAAACGCTATACCAATTATCGGGTGATTAGAGATGAATTCAAATATGTTTCTTATCAGGAGCGGACGAATTTTTAAGATGTTATATCGTTTTTCTTTGGTATCGATGCAACCACTTAAAAGAATTAAGTTTCTCTAAAGCTTATGATAAGCTTGTATAAGTTTTGTTAAGTTTGTTCCCTGAAATTATTGAAATCAAATTAAAAAATTAAGTAGCAAAAGCTGATAGAGATCAGTTTAAAATATTACTTCAATGAGTATAGTCCTCCTAGGAATATCAGACTACAGGAGTCTTTTGTGTCAGTCGTAAAAAATGTCAATTGTGAAAACTGCTCTTCTCGAAGCAAGGGAATCTTTTGTGAACTAGAGAATAGTGCCATAAAAGAAATAAGCGAAAACAAGGTAATGAACATCTATAAAAAGGGTCATACCATCTTCCATCAAGGTAATCCGCCTTTTGGCCTTTACTGTGTTAACTCCGGAAAAATTAAAATTTCTAAAATTGGTAACGATGGTAAAGAGTCTATCATTCGCATCGCCAGTGAAGGAGACGTCTTAGGTCACCGTTCGCTTTTTAGTGATGAGCTTTACAATGCAACAGCAACCATCCTTGAAGATACTGCTGTTTGTTTTATCGATAGAAAATTTATCTATAAGGCCATTCAGAGCCACCCTGCAATTGCAATTCAACTTATCCAAAAACTAAGTAAGGAAATGGGAGCAGCAGAATCAATGACTGCTTCTTTAAGTCAAAAGAATGTAAGAGAAAGACTTGCAGAGTTATTCTTGATGTTAAAACAATCTTACGGAATCAAAGAACAGAATCGTACTCGACTGGATATCAAACTTACTCGTGACGAACTAGCTGCTATGATCGGAACGGCCAGTGAAACTGTTATACGCTTTATTTCAGAATTTAAAGATGAAGGTATCCTTGAACAAGAAGGGAAAGTAATCTTTATTAAAGATGAAGAGAAGCTTATAGAGTTTGCTAACATCCAATTTTAATTTACTGACCTAGGACATATTTTAGTTTTTTTTTAATTGCTATATTGCTTTCATGAGTAAGGAAATTATTAAACTATCAGAAGAAGAAATAACGACATTAAAAGAGTTGCAACCGCCTCTCTTTTTTCAGAATGATTTTGATCTCGTTTACGAATCACAAGTTCCGAATGTGGGACTCGTTTTTCTTCAAGGAGAAGTTAAGCTTCTCAAGAAAAAGAAAGTTCTAGACTCTCTACCAATTGGATCCATGGTGGGACTCTATCATCTCATTCATAATACTCCACTTCCTATGGGCATTAAGATATGCAGAAACTCAAGTGTGTTAATGCTTGAGAAATCTGCTATCCTTGAAGCTCTTAGCGCGAAAAGTGGTGCTCTCTATCAGATCATTTCTTCTCTATAATCACCTCGGAATAAGTAAAATTGTTAAGTTCTACTTAATTGACTTTTACAGAGCTTCCCTTGAACATTAATCTTTAAGATTTACTTAGAAATGAGGAAAAATATGAAACTTGTGGCAACACCTTCTGAATTATTCTCGCACATCAAGTCGAATGATTCTCTATTTGTCCATGCAGGAGCAGCTACACCTATCTATCTTCTAGATGAGCTCGTAAAAGAAGCTCCTAGGCTAAAAAATGTTGAAATTATCCATATGCATACTGAGGGTTCAGCTCCTTATGCCAGACCAGAATATGCTGAGTCTTTTAGAGTATCTAACCTTTTTGTAGGTAAGAATTTAAGACCCTATATGAATTACGATACCATCGACTATATTCCAGTCTTTCTATCCGAAATTCCTCTGCTATTTAGAAATGGAATTAAGAAATTGAATGTAGCACTTATCAATGTCTCGACTCCTGATAAACACGGTTTCGTTTCTCTCGGTGTAAGTGTTGATTGTGCCAAAGCTGCTGTAGAA
>Ga0172382_10007026_pt1 | contig 16113 bp, 11 predicted proteins | sample Leawel138RmetaG_FD_122245 | JGI IMG/M metagenome (GOLD analysis project Ga0172382, IMG submission 122245) | Leachate microbial communities from a municipal landfill in Southern Ontario, Canada - Leachate well 138R metaG | ecosystem: Engineered > Solid waste > Landfill > Unclassified | place...
ACCAAACTGCTTGCTCAGCACCGTCGTGATCGCCGCCGTCAGCGTCGTCTTGCCATGATCCACGTGCCCAATCGTTCCTACGTTCACGTGCGGCTTCGTACGCTCGAACTTACTCTTTGCCATCTGAAACTCCGATTCCTAAGCGAAATGTCTCGAACAAACCGATTGCTGCCCGCCGCCCTCAGCGTGTGCGGGCCGAGATGATCGCGTCGGCGACGTTCTTCGGCGCCTCGGCGTACTGCTTGAATTCCATCGTGTACGTCGCGCGCCCCTGGCTGAGCGAACGCAGCGTCGTTGCGTAGCCGAACATCTCGGACAGCGGGACTTCGGCGCGGATCGCCTTGCCGCCCCCGACGATGTCCTCCATGCCCTGCACCATGCCGCGCCGCGACGACAGGTCGCCCATGACGGCGCCGGCATAGTCTTCCGGGGTTTCCACTTCGACCGACATCATCGGCTCCAGCAGCACCGGATCGGCCTTGCGCATGCCTTCCTTGAAGGCAATCGAGCCAGCCTGCTTGAACGCGTTCTCGTTCGAGTCGACATCGTGATAGGAGCCGAAGAACAGCGTGGCCTTCACGTTGACGACCGGATAGCCGGCCAGCACACCGGCCGGCAGCGTTTCCTCGATGCCCTTCTGGACCGCCGGGATGTACTCGCGCGGCACCACGCCACCCTTGATCGCGTCGACGAACTCGAAGTTCGGGCCACCCGGCTCGAGCGGCTCGAGCTTGAGCACGACGTGACCGTACTGGCCGCGGCCGCCCGACTGCTTGATGAACTTGCCTTCGACTTCCTCGCAGGTCTTGCGGATGGTTTCGCGATAGGCGACCTGCGGCTTGCCCACCGAGGCCTCGACACCGAACTCGCGCTTCATCCGGTCGACGAGGATCTCGAGGTGCAGTTCGCCCATACCCGAGATGATCGTCTGGCCCGACTCCTCGTCGGTGCGCACGCGGAACGACGGGTCTTCCTGGGCCAGCCGGCCCAGCGCGATGCCCATCTTCTCCTGGTCGGCCTTGGTCCTGGGCTCGACAGCCTGCGAAATGACCGGCTCGGGAAACTCCATCCGCTCGAGAATGACGGGCGATTCGACGTCACACAGCGTCTCGCCGGTCGTGACGTCTTTCAGGCCGACCGCCGCGGCGATGTCGCCGGCGCGGACTTCCTTGATTTCCTCGCGGTTGTTCGCGTGCATCTGCAGCAGACGGCCGATGCGCTCCTTCTTGCCCTTGATCGAGTTCAGGACCGTGTCGCCCGAATTCAGCACGCCCGAGAAGACGCGGATGAAGGTCAGCTGGCCGACGAAGGGGTCGGTCATCAGCTTGAAGGCCAGCGCCGAGAACTTCTCGCCGTCGTCGGCCTTGCGCAGGATCTCGACGTCGTTCAGGTCGTGGCCGACGACCGGCGGAATGTCGGTGGGCGACGGCAGGAACTCGACGACGGCGTCGAGCATGCGCTGCACGCCCTTGTTCTTGAACGCGGTGCCGCACATCATCGGCTGGATCTCGCCAGCGATCGTGCGCTTGCGCAGGCCCTGACGGACCAGCTCCTCGGAGAGCTCACCTTCCTCGAGGTACTTGTTCATCAGGTCTTCGTCGGCTTCGGCAGCTGCCTCGACCATGTTCTCGCGCCACTTGTCGCACAGCTCGCGCAGGTCTGCCGGGATCTCGGCGTACTCGAACTTCATGCCCTGCGAGGCTTCGTCCCAGAGGATGGCCTTCATCTTGAGCAGATCGACGACACCCCGGAAGCCTTCCTCGGCGCCGATCGGCACGACGATGGGCACCGGGTTCGCCCGCAGGCGAAGCCGCATCTGCTCGTAGACCTTGAAGAAGTTGGCGCCCATCCGGTCCATCTTGTTGACGAACGCAAGACGGGGAACGCCGTACTTGTTGGCCTGGCGCCAGACGGTTTCGGACTGCGGCTGCACGCCGCCGACCGCGCAGTAGACCATGCAGGCCCCGTCGAGCACGCGCATCGAGCGCTCCACCTCGATCGTGAAATCGACGTGGCCCGGGGTATCGATGATGTTGATCCGGTGCTCGGGCAGGGACATGTCCATGCCTTTCCAGAAACAGGTGACCGCAGACGAGGTGATCGTGATGCCGCGCTCCTGCTCCTGCGCCATCCAGTCGGTGGTGGCAGCGCCGTCGTGGACCTCGCCGAGCTTGTGGCTGACACCCGTGTAGAACAGGATCCGCTCGGTGGTGGTCGTCTTGCCGGCGTCGATGTGAGCGGAGATACCGATGTTGCGGTACCGCTCGATGGGGGTCTTGCGAGCCATGATTGCTTCTCTGGTTTCTTGGAGGGCGTCAGAAGCGGAAATGCGAGAACGCCTTGTTGGCCTCGGCCATGCGGTGAATCTCGTCGCGCCGCTTGACGGCACCACCGCGGTTCTCGGCAGCTTCCATCAGCTCGTTGGCGAGCCGCTGGCCCATGGATTTCTCACCGCGCTTCTTGGCCGCCTCGCGCAGCCAGCGCATTGCGAGCGCAAGGCGGCGGATCGGACGGACCTCGACCGGCACCTGGTAGTTGGCACCGCCGACGCGGCGGCTCTTGACCTCGACCATCGGCCGGACGTTCTGCAACGCCTGGCCGAAGACTTCGAGGGGGTCCTTGCCCGAGCGGGTGCGGATCTGCTCGAAGGCGCCATAGAGCATGCGCTCGGCAACGGCCTTCTTGCCGTCGAGCATCAGCACGTTGACGAACTTCGAGACCTCGACGCTGCCATACAGCGGGTCGGGCAGGATTTCACGCTTGGGAACTTCGCGACGACGTGGCATTGGAATCACCTCTCTGATTCAGCTCGCCGGCGCCGCCCGCCATGGACGCCGCCGACGTGGCTGCCCGACTCGTTCCGCCGGCCGGCGGACCCGGGAGCAGCCGCTTACTGGACCCGGACGCCACCGGGCGGTCGCCCGGCGCCTTCCGGCACCCCTGAACGCAAGAGCGCGAGCCCTTCGATCCGGCCCGCGCTCCTGCCGCTTGAACCGGTTTCAGCTCTTCTTCGGACGCTTCGCCCCGTACTTCGACCGGGACTGCTTGCGGTCCTTGACTCCCTGCAGGTCGAGCGAGCCGCGCACGATGTGGTAGCGCACGCCGGGCAAGTCCTTGACCCGGCCGCCGCGGATCAGCACCACCGAGTGCTCCTGCAGGTTGTGGCCTTCACCACCGATGTACGAAATGACCTCGAAGCCGTTGGTCAGGCGCACCTTGGCGACCTTGCGCAGCGCCGAGTTCGGCTTCTTGGGCGTCGTGGTGTAGACACGGGTGCAGACGCCGCGCCGCTGCGGGCAGTTCTGCAGCGCCGGGCTCTTGCTCGTCATGACTTCCGACTCGCGCCCCTTGCGCACGAGCTGGTTGATGGTAGGCATCTGCGTTGATCCTTGTGTTATGCCTGTTACGCCTGCCGGCGGCGGCGATCGATTGCGCCGCTGGTGCTCCCGGCGACACCGCCGGAAACGTGAATCCGTACTATTCGGAAAGCCTGCCAGTATAAGCCTCGGTCGCCGATGGGGCAAGCCCCTCGGCACCAGGACCCTGCTTCCGGCTGCACCCGTTGCGGCACGCCAACCTGTCGGCCGGCGTGCCGCAGGCACTCATTCGCCGGCGCCCAGCTGCGGCTCGCCGGCCTCGTCGGTCGTCGACTCGGTTTCGGTGATCGGCGCGAACAGCGCCTCGGCCGCGGCCAGCGCTGCCTGTTCCTGGGCCTCGGAGGCTTCCTTGGCGCGCCGCGCGCGGTGGAAAGCCAAGCCGGTGCCCGCCGGAATCAGCCGGCCGACGATGACGTTCTCCTTCAGGCCGCGCAACTCGTCGCGCTTGCCCATGATCGCCGCCTCGGTCAACACCCGGGTGGTTTCCTGGAACGAAGCCGCCGAGATGAACGAGTCGGTGGACAGCGAGGCCTTGGTGATACCCAGCAGCAGGTTGCTGTAGCTGGCCGGACGCTTGTCCTTCGCGATCGCCTTGTCGTTCTCGTCGAGCATCTCCGAGCGTTCGACCTGCTCGCCGGTGATGAACGGCGCGTCGCCCGGGTCGGTGATCTGCACCCGGCGCAGCATCTGGCGGACGATCACCTCGATGTGCTTGTCGTTGATCTTCACGCCCTGCAGCCGGTAGACGTCCTGGACCTCGTCGACGATGTAGCGCGACAGCGCCTCGATGCCCAGCAGGCGCAGGATGTCGTGCGGATCGGCCGGGCCGTCGACGATCATCTCGCCCTTGTTGACCACCTGGCCGTCGTGGACCAGCACGTTCTTGTCCTTCGGAATCAGGAACTCGTGGGCATTGCCGTCCAGGTCGGTGATGACCAGGCGCTGCTTGCCCTTGGTGTCCTTGCCGAAGGAAACGGTGCCGGTGACTTCGGCCAGCATGCCGGCGTCCTTCGGCGAACGCGCCTCGAACAGCTCGGCCACCCGCGGCAGACCGCCGGTGATGTCGCGGGTCTTCTGCGATTCGAGCGGGATCCGCGCGAGGGTCTCGCCGCGGCTGACTTCCTGACCGTCGCGCACGGTGATCAGCGCACCGACCGGGAAACCGATCACGACCGCGTGGTCGGTGCCGGCGATCTTCGCCTCCTCACCGTTCTCGTCGATCAGGCGAACCTGCGGGCGGACGGAGCGGTTCGCGCCGCGCCGCTTCGAATCGATGACGACCAGCGTCGACAGGCCGGTGACCTCGTCGATCTGCTTGGCCACCGTGACCCCCTCTTCGATGTTCTCGAAGCGGATCGTGCCCGCGTATTCGGTGATGATCGGACGGGTCAGCGGATCCCAGGTGGCCAGCTTGGTGCCGGCCTTGATGGCCTTGCCGTCGGTGACCAGCAGCGCGGCGCCGTACGGCACCCGGTGGCGTTCGCGCTCGCGGCCGACGTCGTCGGCAACGACGATCTCGCCCGAGCGGGTGATGACGATCAACTCGCCTCGGCCGTTGGTGACGTAGCGCATCGTGCCGGTGAAGCGCGCGGTGCCGTTCGACTTGGCCTCGACCGAGCTGGCGACGGCTGCCCGCGATGCGGCCCCCCCGATGTGGAAGGTGCGCATCGTCAGCTGCGTGCCGGGCTCGCCGATCGACTGCGCGGCGATCACGCCGATCGCCTCGCCCGAGTTGACCAGCGCACCGCGGCCCAGGTCGCGACCGTAGCACTTCGCGCACAGGCCGTAGCGGGTCTGGCAGGTCAGCGGGGTGCGCACCCGCACCTCGTCGACGCCGATCGCCTCGATATGCTCGACCACGTCCTCGTCGAGCAGCGTGCCGGCCTCGTAGGCGGTGGCCTGGGTCTCGGGATTGACGATGTCAGTGGCGGCCACGCGGCCGAGGATCCGTTCGCGCAGCGGCTCGACGACCTCGCCACCGTCGATCAGCGCCTTCATCACCACGCCGTTCATCGTGCCGCAATCGTCCTCGGTCACGACCAGGTCCTGGGTGACGTCGACCAGGCGGCGCGTCAGGTAGCCGGAGTTGGCCGTCTTCAGCGCAGTGTCGGCCAGACCCTTGCGGGCGCCGTGCGTCGAGATGAAGTACTGCAGGACGTTCAGGCCCTCGCGGAAGTTCGCGGTGATCGGAGTCTCGATGATCGAGCCGTCAGGCTTGGCCATCAGGCCGCGCATGCCGGCCAGCTGGCGGATCTGCGCCGCCGAGCCGCGGGCCCCCGAGTCGGCCATCATGAAGATCGAGTTGAACGACTCCTGCTTGACGGTGTTGCCCTTGCGATCGACGACGTCGTCGGTGGCCAGCTGATCCATCATGGCCTTGCCGACCTGGTCGCTGGCGCGTCCCCAGATGTCGACGACCTTGTTGTAGCGCTCACCCTGGGTGACCAGGCCCGACGTGTACTGCTGCTCGATTTCCTTGACCTCGCGTTCGGCCAGCGACAGGATCTCGGCCTTTTGCGTCGGCACGCGCATGTCGTCCATCGCGATCGAGATCCCGGCACGCGTCGCCAGCCGGAAGCCGCTCTGCATCAGCTGGTCGGCGAGGATCACGGTGGCACGCAGCCCGCAGCGCCGGAACGAGGCGTTGATCAGCCGCGAGATCTCCTTCTTGCTCAGCGCCTTGTTCATCAGCGAGAAGGGCAGCCCCCTGGGCAGGATCTCGGACAGCAGCGCCCGGCCGACCGTGGTCTCGGGCCGGATCGGGTTCGCCACCAGCTCGCCGCTGGTGCGATCCTTCAGGTACTCGACCAGGCGCACGCTGATCCGCGTGCCCAGCTCGACCTCGCCGTTGTCATAGGCGCGCTGCACCTCGGCGACGTCGGCGAAGAGCATGCCTTCGCCCTTGGCGTTGATCTTGTCGCGCGTCGTGTAGTACAGGCCCAGCACGATGTCCTGCGACGGCACGATCGACGGCTCGCCGTTGGACGGGAACAGCACGTTGTTCGAGGCCAGCATCAGCGCGCGGGCCTCGAGCTGCGCCTCGAGCGACAGCGGTACGTGCACGGCCATCTGGTCGCCGTCGAAGTCGGCGTTGAAGGCGGCGCAGACCAGCGGGTGCAGCTGGATGGCCTTGCCTTCGATCAGCACCGGCTCGAAGGCCTGGATGCCGAGCCGGTGCAGGGTCGGTGCGCGGTTGAGCAGCACCGGATGCTCGCGGATCACCTCGTCGAGGATGTCCCAGACGATCGGCTCCTGGCTCTCGACGTACTTCTTGGCCTGCTTGATCGTGGTCGCGATGCCCATCGTCTCCAGCTTGTGGAAGATGAAGGGCTTGAACAGCTCGAGCGCCATCAGCTTGGGCAGCCCGCACTGGTGCAGCTTGAGCTGCGGACCGACCACGATGACCGAGCGGCCCGAATAGTCGACCCGCTTGCCGAGCAGGTTCTGGCGGAAGCGCCCGCCCTTGCCCTTGATCATGTCGGCCAGCGACTTCAGCGCGCGCTTGTTGGCGCCGGTCATCGCCTTGCCGCGGCGACCGTTGTCGAGCAGCGAGTCGACCGCCTCCTGCAGCATCCGCTTCTCGTTGCGCACGATGATCTCGGGCGCCTTCAGCTCGAGCAGCCGCTTGAGCCGGTTGTTGCGGTTGATGACGCGGCGGTACAGGTCATTGAGGTCGGAGGTGGCGAAGCGGCCGCCGTCGAGCGGCACCAGCGGGCGCAGCTCGGGCGGCAGCACCGGCAGCACTTCCATGACCATCCAGTCGGGCTTGATGCTCGACCGCTGGAAGCCTTCGAGCACCTTCAGCCGCTTGGCGATCTTCTTGATCTTGGCCTCGGAACCGGTGGCCTCGAGCTCGCGGCGCAGGGTCTCGATCTCGCGATCGATGTCGATCGTGCGCAGCAGTTCGCGCACGCCCTCGGCGCCCATCATCGCGACGAACTCGTCGCCATACTCGTCGACCTTCGAGTTGTAGTCGTCCTCGGTCATGATCTGCGCGCGCTTGAGCGGCGTCATGCCCGGCTCGATGACCACGAAGGCCTCGAAGTACAGCACGCGCTCGATGTCGCGCAGCGTCATGTCGAGCACCATGCCCAGGCGGCTCGGCAGGCTCTTGAGGAACCAGATGTGGGCGACCGGGCTGGCCAGCTCGATGTGGCCCATGCGCTCGCGGCGCACCTTGGCCAGCGTGACCTCGACGCCGCACTTCTCGCAGATCACGCCGCGATGCTTGAGACGCTTGTACTTGCCGCACAGGCACTCGTAGTCCTTGATCGGACCGAAGATCTTGGCGCAGAACAGACCGTCGCGCTCGGGTTTGAAGGTCCGGTAGTTGATCGTCTCGGGTTTCTTCACTTCCCCGTACGACCACGACCGGATTTTCTCGGGCGAGGCCAGACCGATGCGGATCGCATCGAAATGCTCCTCTTCCTGAACCTGTTTGAAGAGATCAAGCAAGGCTTTCATTTGCTGCTCCTGAATCCTTTGGCGGCGGGCCTCAGTTACGCTCGAGATCCATGTCGATGCCGAGCGACCGGATTTCCTTCACCAGCACGTTGAACGACTCCGGCATCCCGGCTTCGATCGCATGCTCGCCCTTGACGATGTTCTCGTACAGCTTGGTGCGGCCGGTCACGTCGTCGGACTTGACGGTCAGCATCTCCTGCAGCATGTACGAGGCACCGTAGGCTTCCAGTGCCCAGACTTCCATTTCGCCGAAGCGCTGGCCACCGAACTGCGCCTTGCCGCCCAGCGGCTGCTGGGTGACCAGCGAGTACGGGCCGGTCGAACGGGCGTGCATCTTGTCGTCGACCAGGTGGTGCAGCTTCAGCATGTGCATGTAGCCGACCGTGACCGGGCGATCGAAGGCATCGCCGTTGCGCCCGTCGTACAGCCGCACCTGGGTCTTGCTCGGCGTGAAGCCGATCAACCGGGTGCGGGCGTCGTCGTCCGGATAGGCGAGGTCGAGCATCTGCCTGATCTCTTCCTCGGAAGCCCCGTCGAAAACCGGTGTGGCGAACGGCACGCCGTCCTTCAGGTTGTCGGCCAGCTCGAGGATCTCGTCGTCGCTCAGCCCGGCCAGGCTGCCCTTCTGGCTGCCCGTGTTGTAGATCTCGTCGAGCAGCTGGCGCAGCCCGGCAACCTGCGTCTGCCGGCGCATCAGTTCACCGATCCGGTGACCGATACCCTTGGCCGCCCAGCCCAGGTGGGCTTCGAGGATCTGGCCGACGTTCATCCGCGACGGCACGCCGAGCGGATTGAGCACGATGTCGACCGGGGTGCCGTCGGCCATGAAGGGCATGTCCTCGACCGGCACGATCCGCGACACGACACCCTTGTTGCCGTGCCGGCCGGCCATCTTGTCGCCCGGCTGCAGCCGGCGCTTGACGGCCAGGTAGACCTTGACCATCTTCAGCACGCCCGGCGGCAGCTCGTCGCCCTGCGTGAGCTTCTTGCGCTTTTCCTCGAAAGCCAGGTCGAACTGGTGGCGTTTCTGCTCGATCGATTCCTTGATCGCTTCGAGCTGGTTGGCCACGGCTTCGTCGGCCGGTCGGATCTCGAACCAGTGGTAGCGGTCGAGGTCGGTCAGGTACTCGGCCGTGATCGCCGCGCCCTTGGCCAGCTTCTTCGGACCGCCGTTGACGGTCTTGCCGACCAGCAGCCGCTCGATGCGCGAAAAGGCGTCGTTCTCGACGATGCGCAGTTGGTCGTTCAGGTCGAGGCGGTAGCGCTTGAGCTCGTCGTCGATGATCGACTGCGCCCGCTTGTCGCGCTGGATGCCCTCGCGGGTGAACACCTGGACGTCGATGACGGTGCCGGTCATGCCCGAGGGCACGCGCAGCGAGGTGTCCTTCACGTCGGAAGCCTTCTCGCCGAAGATCGCGCGCAGCAGCTTCTCCTCGGGCGTGAGCTGGGTCTCGCCCTTCGGCGTGACCTTGCCCACCAGCGTGTCGCCGGCCTGCACCTCGGCGCCGATGTAGACGATGCCGGACTCGTCGAGCCGGCCGAGCTGCTGCTCGGACAGGTTCGAGATGTCGCGGGTGATCTCTTCGGGGCCGAGCTTGGTGTCGCGCGCCAGCACCGACAGCTCCTCGATGTGGATCGAGGTGTAGCGGTCGTCCGAGACCACCTTCTCCGAGATCAGGATCGAGTCCTCGAAGTTGTAGCCGTTCCAGGGCATGAACGCGACCAGCATGTTCTGGCCCAGTGCCAGTTCGCCCAGGTCGGTGGAGGCGCCGTCGGCGACCACGTCACCGACCGAGATCCGGTCTCCCTTGCGGACCACCGGACGCTGGTTGATGTTGGTGTTCTGGTTGCTGCGCGTGTACTTGGTCAGGTTGTAGATGTCGACCCCGACCTCGCCGGCGGTGGCCTCGTTGTCGTTGACCCGGACCACGATCCGGTTCGCATCGACGTGGTCGACGACGCCACCGCGCACCGCGGTGACCACCGTGCCCGAGTCGACCGCACAGGTGCGCTCGATGCCGGTACCGACCACCGGTTTCTCCGGGCGCAGACAGGGCACGGCCTGGCGCTGCATGTTCGAGCCCATCAGCGCGCGGTTCGCGTCGTCATGCTCGAGGAAGGGGATCAGCGAGGCCGCCACCGACACGATCTGCGACGGCGCAACGTCCATGTACTCGACGTTCTCGGGCGAGGTCAGCTCCGATTCGCCGGCCTTGCGCACCGACACCAGATCGCCGACCAGCCGGCCCTCTTCGTCCACCGTGGCGTTGGCCTGGGCGATGACGTAGCGGCCTTCCTCGATCGCCGACAGGTACTCGATCTCGTCGGTGACCCGGCTGTCGACGACCCTGCGGTACGGCGTTTCGAGAAAGCCGTACTCGTTCAACTGCGCAAAGAGCGCCAGCGAGTTGATCAGGCCGATGTTCGGACCTTCCGGCGTCTCGATCGGGCAGACCCGGCCGTAGTGGGTCGGGTGCACGTCGCGCACCTCGAAGCCGGCACGCTCGCGGGTCAGGCCGCCCGGACCCAGGGCCGAGACACGCCGCTTGTGGGTGATCTCCGACAGCGGGTTGGTCTGGTCCATGAACTGCGACAGCTGGCTCGACCCGAAGAACTCGCGGATGGCGGCGCTGATCGGCTTGCTGTTGATCAGGTCGTGCGGCATCAGGTTTTCGGTCTCGGCCTGGCCAAGGCGCTCCTTGACCGCCCGCTCGACCCGCACCAGGCCGGCACGGAACTGGTTCTCGGCCAGCTCGCCGACACAGCGCACGCGCCGGTTGCCGAGGTGGTCGATGTCGTCGATCTCGCCGCGCCCGTTGCGCAGCTCGACCAGGATCTTGATGACCGCGAGGATGTCCTCATTGGTCAGCGTCATCGGGCCGGTGAGTTCCTCGTTGCCGACCCGCCGGTTGAACTTCATCCGGCCGACCTTGGACAGGTCGTAGGCGTCTTCGCTGTAGAACAGCCGGTTGAACAGCGCCTCGACCGCGTCTTCGGTCGGCGGCTCGCCAGGACGCATCATCCGGTAGATGGCGATGCGCGCAGCAGTCTGGTCGGCCGTCTCGTCGGTGCGCAGCGTCTGCGAGATGTAGCCGCCCTGGTCGAGGTCGTTGGTGTAGAGCGTGCGGATCTCGCGCACGTTCGCGTCACGCAGCGTGGCGAGCAGCTCTTCAGTGAGTTCGTCGTTGGCGCGCGCCACGATCTCGCCGGTTTCCGGGTCGATGACGTTGTGCGCCAGCGTGCGCCCGACCAGATAGTCCTCGGGCACCGACACATGCTTGAGGCCGCCGGCGTCCATGTCGCGGATGTGCTTGGCGTTGATCCGCTTGTCCTTGGCGACGATCAGCTTGCCGCTCTTGTCGGCAATGTCGAAACGGGCGATCTCGCCGCGCAGCCGCTCGGGCACCAGTTCGAGCTGGGCACCCTCGGACATCAGCCGGAAACTGTCGAAGACGAAGAAGTGCGCGAGGATCTGTTCCGGCGTCAGGCCGATGGCCTTGAGCAGGATGGTGACCGGCATCTTGCGCCGCCGGTCGACGCGGAAGAACAGGATGTCCTTCGGGTCGAACTCGAAATCCAGCCACGAGCCGCGGTAGGGAATGATGCGCGCCGAGAACAGCAGCTTGCCCGAGCTGTGAGTCTTACCCCGGTCGTGCTCGAAGAACACGCCCGGCGAGCGGTGCAGCTGCGAGACGATGACGCGCTCGGTGCCGTTGACGATGAACGAGCCATTGTTCGTCATGAGCGGAATCTCGCCCATGTAGACTTCCTGCTCCTTCACTTCCTTGACGGTCGGCTTGGCCGCCTCGCGGTCCATGATGACCAGGCGCACACGAGCGCGCAGCGGCGCGCAGTAGGACAGGCCGCGCAGCTGGCATTCCTTGACATCGAAGGGCGCCGTGCCGAGCTGGTAGCTGACGAACTCCAGGCGCGCGAACTCATTGTGCGAGACGATCGGAAAGATCGAGCGAAATGCCGCCTGCAGGCCTTCTTCGGTCCGGTCCTGGGGGCGTTCGTCCGCCTGCAGGAAGCGGTCGTAGGACTCGATCTGGGTCGTCAGCAGGAACGGGACGTCGAGAACGACACGCCGCTTGGCGAAACTCTTGCGGATGCGTTTCTTCTCGGTGAACGAGTAAGTGGAGGCGATGGCCATGGACACTCCGTGTCTTGGTCAGACAAATGGGACAGGGGCTCGCCCGCCGCGGCGGGGGGCCTGATGCGGGACGTGGGCTGCCGGCTCGGTGACGAACCGGCAGGCCGCGTGCCGCGAGACACGAAAACCCGGGGCCACCCACCCCGTCGGGTGAGTGGCGTCCGGGCGACGCGAGAGCGCGCTCAGCAAACTGGAAGCTGCTTGCGCTCTGATTACTTCAGCTCGACTTTCGCGCCCGCGTCTTCGAGCTGCTTCTTCAGCGCCTCGGCGTCGGCCTTGGAGATGCCTTCCTTGACGGGCTTCGGAGCGCCGTCGACCAGGTCCTTGGCTTCCTTCAGACCGAGGCCGGTCGCAGCCCGCACGACCTTGATGACCTCGACCTTCTTCTCGCCGACACCGGCCAGCACCACGGTGAACTCCGTCTGCTCTTCGGCGGCCGGGGCCGCAGCGCCGCCCGCAGCCGGTGCGGCCACGGCAACGGCCGCAGCCGCGGCCGACACGCCGAACTTGTCCTCCATCAGCTTGATCAGCTCGGACAGTTCGAGGACGGACATGCCGCCGATCGCGTCGAGGATTTCTTCCTTGTTCAGGGCCATTTTCAATTACTCCGTACGAATCAACAGGTTGCGAATATCTGGAAATCGGTGAACGAAAGCGTGAAGCCTCAGGCGGCCTGCCCTTCCTTCTGGTCCCGGACCGCCGCGACAGTGCGCACGAACTTGCCGGGAACTTCGTTGAGCGTGCGCACGAACTTCGCGACCGGCGCCTGCATGGTGCCGAGCAGCGTCGCCAGCAACGCCTCCCGGCTCGGCAGGTTCGCGAGAGCCTTGACACCGTCGAGGTCCAGCACGGTATCGGCCATCGCGCCAGCCTTCAGCACGAGCTTGTCGTTGTCCTTGGCAAAGCCGTTCAACACCTTGGCAGCCGCTACGGGATCGCTCGACAGGCCGTAGATCAGCGGACCGACCAGATGGTCGCTCAGCTTCTCGAACGGCGTGCCGGCCACCGCGCGGCGCGCCAGCGTGTTCTTCAACACACGCAGGTACACACCGGACTCCCGCGCCTGCTTGCGCAACGCGGTGAGCGCACCGACTTCCAGACCACGGTACTCGGCGATGACGATCGCTTCGGCCTTCGCCACTTCGGCGGAGACTTCGGCGATGACTGCCGCTTTCTCTTCTCGATTGAGAGCCACGGTCTTGCTCCAGTATGGAAACCTTCGCACCGCCCACCGACGTCAGGACGACGTCTGCGGCCAGTGCTCGGGCCCCGTTTTCCCACGGCGACCGAGTGTGAGTTCCTTCGCAACCCGGTTCGGGAACCGGATCATGCAGAAAACCCTCGCTTCGGGACCGCCATCTGCGCAGGGCCGAGGGCCGCGCCCGGCAGCGGACTGCCGGGCCTGGGCCCGTCGCATTAAGGGACACGGCGCGAACGCCGGATCACCCCCTGCGGTCTTTGACAACCCGTCCGTTCGGCTGGCGTTGCCGGGCGGGCGTCCCCGCTCGACTTGCCGGCCGGTTACGAACGGCCCAAAGTTCCTGAACCCGTCAGGCCGCCGTCGCGGCCGCGGTAAATGCTGCGGGATCGATCTTGATCCCGACCCCCATCGTGCTCGACACGGCCACCTTGCGCAGGTAGACGCCCTTCGAAGTGGCCGGCTTGGCGCGCGACAGCGCCTCGACCAGGGCCCGCACGTTGGTGTCGAGCTGGACCACGTCGAACGATGCGCGGCCGATGGTGGCGTGGATGATCCCTGCCTTGTCGGTCCGGTACTGGACTTGGCCGGCCTTGGCGTTCCTGACCGCGGTGGCGACGTCGGGCGTGACCGTGCCGACCTTCGGGTTCGGCATCAGGCCGCGCGGGCCGAGGATCTGGCCCAGCGTGCCGACCACGCGCATCGCATCAGGCGACGCGATCACGATGTCGAAATCGATGTTGCCGGCCTTGACCCGTTCGGCCAGGTCGTCCATGCCGACGATGTCGGCGCCGGCCTCCCGGGCTGCGTCGACCTTGTCACCCTGCGTGAAGACCGCGACCCGCACGGCCTTGCCGGTGCCGGCCGGCAGCACGACCGAGCCCCGCACGACCTGGTCGGACTTCCTCGGGTCGACACCGAGCTGGACGGCCACGTCGATCGATTCGTCGAACCTGGCGACCGCGCATTCCTTGACCAGCGCGAGCGCATCGGCCAGCGGATAGGCCTTCTGCCGCTCGACCTTGGCGCTCAGCGCCTTTGCACGTTTGGACAGCTTGGCCATTTACAGACCCTCCACCGTGATGCCGATGCTGCGTGCCGAGCCGGCGATCGTCCGGACCGCGGCGTCCATGTCGGCGGCAGTCAGATCGGGCTGCTTGGTCCTGGCGATCTCTTCGGCCTGTTCGCGGGTGATCGAGCCGACCTTGTCGGTATGCGGGCGCGCCGAGCCCTTCTCGATCTTCGCCGCCTTCTTGATCAGCGTCGTCGCCGGCGGCGTCTTCATGATGAAGGTGAAGCTCTTGTCCGCGAACGCGGTGATGACCACCGGGATCGGCAGACCAGGCTCCATGCCCTGGGTCCGGGCGTTGAACGCCTTGCAGAACTCCATGATGTTCAGACCGCGCTGGCCGAGGGCCGGGCCGATCGGCGGCGCGGGGTTCGCCTTGCCTGCAGGGACCTGCAGCTTCACGTAACCGACGATTTTCTTCGCCATGAATCACTACTCCGATTGCGAGTGATAACGCCCGTTCGGGCCTGCGCCCTACTGGAGCTCCTCTTGCGCGCCCCGGCGAGGCCGGGGTGCCGCGCCGGACCCGTCGGGCCCGGCTTCAAACCTCTTTCGCTCCGGGCCTGCCGCCCGGACCTTCCCGCCAGGCTCAGACCTTCTCGACCTGGCCGAACTCGAGCTCGACCGGCGTCGCCCGTCCGAAGATGGACACCGACACCCGCAGGCGGCTCTTCTCGTAGTTGACTTCCTCGACGTTGCCGTTGAAGTCGGTGAACGGCCCTTCCTTGACCCGCACCATCTCGCCGACCTCGAACAGCGTCTTGGGGCGCGGCTTCTCGACGCCTTCCTGCATCTGGGCAAGGATTTTCTCGACCTCGCGATCGGAGATCGGGGTCGGCCGGTTGCCGGCGCCGCCGACGAAACCAGTGACCTTGGCCGTGTTCTTGACCAGGTGCCAGGTATCGTCATCGAGCACCATCTCGATCAGCACGTAGCCCGGGAAGAAGCGACGCTCGGTCGTCTTGCGCTGGCCCGCCTTGATTTCGACGACCTCTTCGGTCGGCACCAGGATCTCACCGAACTTGTCGGTCATCCCGGCACGTTCGATCCGCTCCCTGAGGGCGCGCGCGACGCTCTTCTCCATTCCGGAGTAGGCGTGCACGACATACCAACGCTTCGACATTTAACCTTTCCAACCCAGGATCAGGCCGTAAAGCAGCCACTCGAGGCCCTTGTCGACCAGCCACAGAAAAATCGCCATGACGACCACGAACGCGAAGACGGTCAATGTGACCTGGATCGTCTCCTTGCGCGTCGGCCAGAACACGCGCCGGGTTTCGATCCAGGAGTCTTTCGCGAATGCGAAGAAGCGCTGGCCCGGCCCGGAGAACCAGGCGATCGCGCCGCCGACGACGAATCCGGCCAGCATCGCACCGAGCCGGAAGATCGTCGGTTGCTGGGCGAGCATGTAAAAGCCGACGATACCGGCCACGACCGCAGCGATCGCTGCGATCATCTTGGCCCGGTCGGTCGCCGAGGTAACGGTTTCAACAGCCTGGTTCGACATGCCTGAAGCGGAAGATGGCAGGGGCAGAGGGAATCGAACCCCCAACCTTCGGTTTTGGAGACCGACGCTCTGCCAGTTGAGCTATACCCCTGGAGCCTTCACGCTTACCTTACTCGATGAGCCCGATCACTCGATGACTTTGGCGACGACGCCGGCGCCGACGGTGCGGCCACCCTCGCGGATCGCAAAGCGCAGACCCTGCTCCATCGCAATCGGCGCAATCAGCGTCACCACCATCTGCACGTTGTCCCCGGGCATCACCATCTCGACACCCTCGGGCAACTGCACCGAACCCGTCACGTCCGTCGTGCGAAAGTAAAACTGCGGGCGATAGTTGTTGAAGAA
>Ga0172382_10007028_pt1 | contig 16108 bp, 11 predicted proteins | sample Leawel138RmetaG_FD_122245 | JGI IMG/M metagenome (GOLD analysis project Ga0172382, IMG submission 122245) | Leachate microbial communities from a municipal landfill in Southern Ontario, Canada - Leachate well 138R metaG | ecosystem: Engineered > Solid waste > Landfill > Unclassified | place...
AATCCACAACGCAACGAAAGTGCCCAGGAGGCGCTCGATCACATCATCGGTGGGGTCAAGCGCTTTCGCGAGGAGATCTATCCCCAGCAGCGCGAGCTGTTCGAGAAGCTCGCCTTCGAGCAGAAGCCGCGTGCAATGTTCATCACCTGCGCCGACTCACGGATCATTCCCGAGCTGATCACCCAGAGTTCGCCGGGCGACCTGTTCGTCACCCGCAACGTCGGCAACGTGGTGCCGCCCTACGGGCAGATGCTCGGCGGCGTCTCCACCGCGATCGAGTTCGCCGTGGTGGCGCTCGGCGTGCAGCACATCATCATCTGCGGGCATTCGGACTGCGGCGCGATGAAGGCGGTACTCGACCCGGCACCGCTGCAGCGCATGCCCACGGTGAAGGCCTGGCTGCGCCACGCCGAGGTCGCCCGGCATGTGGTGGAGGAGAACTGCGGCTGCGCCAACGAGCACACCCTGGGCATCCTCACCGAGGAGAACGTGGTCGCCCAGCTCGACCACCTGCGCACCCACCCGTCGGTCGCCGCGCGCCTGGCCAGCGGCCAGCTGTTCATCCATGGCTGGGTGTACAACATCGGCACCAGCGAGATCCGCGCCTACGATGCGCAGACCGGCGCCTTCCGCCTGATCGGCGACGGCCCGCTGCCGATGGCGACGCCGCGGGCGCGCTACCTGGCGGAGTGAGCCCGATCCGATCGAGAAATTTGCTGGGAAAGCGCAGCGGCTAGCGTGTTTTTCATTGCAGTTGCCGATAACACGGCGCAGTTCAGGCAACTTTTTCGACGCACGCTGTCTTAGAGGCCAGTGAGGAAAGCGGCTCCGGTCGCCCCTCGGCCAAGGACAATCAGCGTGACACACTCCCTCGAATCGGCCGGGTCCGTGCTGGACCCGGCAACGCCCGTGCGCGACTCGACCGCCACGGCGCCGACGCTCTATCGTGCACTGGCACGTCTGGCCGCTGCCGCTCCGCAGCGGCCGGCATTGCTCGCCACGCGATTCGCCCCGCTGGATCGCGGCGCCCTGTGCGATCAGCTCGACGGCATCCGCCGCCAGCTGCGCCAGGCCGGTCTCGGTCGCGAGGCGAAGATCGGCGTGATGATCCCCGACGCCGCCCAGGCCGCCGTCGGCATCCTCGGCGTTGCCTGTTCGGCGGTCGCCGTGCCGCTCGATCCGCGCCTCGGGCCGGCCGAGCTGGACCAGTTTCTCGAACAGCTGCCGCTCGATGCGCTGCTGATCATCGACGGTGGCCCCGATGCCGGCTATCGCGCCGCGCACCGGCACGACCTGCCGCTGATCATCGCCGAGCCGGCCGAAGACGGCAGCGCCGGCCTGCTGCTGCGCGCCACGGCCGCGGCCGTTCCGGCGCCCGATGCCGAGCCGGAAGCGGACGCGCCGGCATTCATCCTGCGCAGCTCCGGCACCACCGCGCGGCCGAAGCTGATTCCGTTCAGCCATCGCAACATGCTCGCCGCCGCGCAGAACTGGCAGCGCTGGTTCCGCCTGAATGCCGAGGACCGCTGCCTGTGCGTCTCGGCGCCGTACTACTCGCACGGGCTCAAGGTGACCATCCTTACCCCGCTGCTCGGTGGCGGCAGCGTGGCGTTCCCGCTCAGCCCGGCGACCGTGGACCTGCACGAGTGGTTCGAGACGCTTCAGCCGAGCTGGTATTCCGCCGGCCCGGCGCTGCACCGCGCGGTGCTCGAAGCCACCCACAGCCGCCCCGAGGCGTTCGCCCGGCATCGCCTGCGCTTCGCCTCTTCGGGCGGGGCGCCGTTGCAGCAGGAGATCGTCGACGGCCTGCAGGCAGTGCTGGGCATGCCGCTGCTCGAACACTACGGTTCCAGCGAGGCTGCGCAGATCGCGGTGAACACGCCGTTTCCCGGCGAGCACAAGGCCGGCACGGTCGGCCGGCCGCTGCCGGGCAGCGTGCGCATCGTCGACGACGCCGGCGCGCCGGTCGCCGCCGGCGAGCGCGGCGAGGTGCTGCTCCGCGGGCCGACGCTGATGGCCGGCTATCTCGGCGATCCGGCGCTGAACCAGGCGGCCTTTCACGATGGCTGGTTCCACACCGGCGATCTCGGCAGCTTCGACGTCGACGGCTTTCTGCGCCTGCACGGCCGCCTGCGCGAGGTGATCAACCGCGGCGGCGAGAAGGTCAGCCTGCAGGAAGTCGACGATGCACTGCTGCGCCACCCGGCGGTGGCCGAGGCCGCGGCGTTCGCCGTGCCGCATCCGCGCCTCGGCGAGGACGTCGCCGCCGCGGTGGTGCTGCGCCCGGGCATGCAGGTGGAGGCGGAGGCGCTGCGTGAGTTTCTGCGTGGTGAACTGGTGTATTTCAAGGTGCCGCGGCGCATCCAGCTGCTCGATGAGCTGCCGCGCGGGTTGACCGGCAAGGTGCTGCGCCACCGCCTGAGCGATGCGCTGCTGGCGATGCGTGCCGCCCAGGCGCGCGCCGGCATGACCTCCGAGGATGCCCAGCTGACGCCGTTGGGGCGCGACGTGCTGAGCGTCTGGCGGCGCCTGCTGAAGACCGATGCGGTCGGCCCGGACGACAACTTCTTCGACTGCGGCGGCGATTCGCTGCTCGCCACCGAGATGCTCGCCGAACTCGAACAGCTGCTCGGGCGCATGATTCCCGAGACGGTGCTGGTCGAGGAGAGCGCGCGCAAGCTCGCCGCGCGCCTGCAGGACCTTGCCGGGCAGGTGATCCCGGTGATCGAGTTCAACCAGGACCCGCAGCGCACACCGCTGTTCTGGTTCCACGGCGACTTCGCCCAAGGCGGCTACTACATCCGCCGTCTGGCCAAGCTGCTCGGCTCGCGGCAGCCGCTGATCGCCATCGCCCCGCATGGCCTGGATAACGAGCCGATTCCGGCGTCGGTCGAGCAGATGGCGCGCGCGCGCCTGCCGCTGATCCTCGAACGGCAGACGCGCGGTCCGTACCGCATCGGCGGCTACTGCAACGGCGCGCTGGTGGCGTTCGAAACCGCGCGCCTGCTGATCGAGGCCGGCGAGGAGGTGGAGATCGTCGCGCTGATCGACCCGCCAACCGCCAACGTGCGGCCCTGGTCGCGCGTGATCCTGCGCAGCGCCGACGCATTGCTGTCGGAAACCTTGCTGGCGCGCACCTACGAGGCGCTGAGCCGCTTCGGCGAGACCAGCAAATGGCCCTATCCCAAGCGCATCGCCAACCTGCTGCACAAGCTCGGCGGGCGCCTGCTGCGCCGCGCCAGCGCGGAGGCCGCGCCGACGGCGCGCGACCTGGAGGTGCGCGAGCGCTTCCAGCGTTACTCGCTGGCGATGGCGCGCTACCTGCCCGGGCGGCTGGCGGCGCCGGTGGTGTACTTCTCTGCCGATTACACCAGCCACGCGTGGCGCAACATGGGCATCCGCTTCGAGAGTTACGACGTACTGGGCGGCCATCACCGCTGCGTGAAGGACTACACCGCCTCGATCGCCACGCCGCTGCGCGCTCTGCTGGAGCAGGCCGAGCCCGGCCCGCTGGTTTCCCTTACCGAGTCCCCCGACCATGATCGTACCGCGCACTGAGTCGGCCATCGTGCCGCTGGCCGCCAATCTGGCGGCATTTCCGCGCGTGAACGGCGCCCAGCCGGTCGCTGCGCCTGTCCGGATGCGTCCCGGCGAGCGCGGCTGGCGCTGGCCGCGGGCGATCTCCACGGTTTCGCTGAGCGGCAGCCTGCCGGACAAGCTGCGCGCCATCGCCGCGGCCGGCTTCGACGCCGTCGAGCTGTTCGAGACCGATCTGCTGCATCACCCGGGCAGCCCGGCCGAAGTGCGGCGGCTGTGCGAGGAGCTGGGCATTGGCATCGCGCTGTTCGAGCCGTTCCGCGACTTCGAGGGCTGCCCGCGCGAGCTCGTGCAGCGCAACCTTGACCGTGCCGAGCGCAAGTTCGACGTGATGCAGGAACTGGGCACCGAACTGCTGCTGGTCTGCAGCAACACCCAGGCCGAGGCGCTGGACGAGCCGGAAATCCTCGCCGCCGACCTCGCGCGGCTGGCCGAGCGCGCGCAGGCACGCGGCCTGCGCATCGGCTACGAGGCGCTCGCCTGGGGCCGCCATGTGCAGACCTGGGGCCAGGCCTGGGAACTGGTGGCGCGGGCCGACCACCCGGCGCTCGGCATCGTCCTCGACAGCTTCCACACGCTGGCGCTGCGTGACGATCCGGCGGGCATCGCCGCGTTGCCCGCCGAGAAGATCTTCTTCGTGCAGCTGGCCGATGCGCCGCTGCTCACGCTCGATGTGCTGCCGTGGAGCCGCCACCACCGCTGCTTTCCAGGGCAGGGCGCGTTCGATCTGGCCGGCTTTCTCGCGCCGGTGCTGCGCAGCGGCTATCGCGGACCGCTGTCGCTGGAAATCTTCAACGACGGCCTGCGTGCCGCGCCCGCTCTGGCCAGTGCCGCCGACGGCCTGCGCGCGCTGCTCTATCTGGAGGAGCAGACCCGCCAGCGCCTGGAGCAGCAGGGCGCGACGCCGCGCGGCAACCTGTTCGCCGCACCGCCGGCCGCCAGCCATGCGGGGCTCGATTTCCTCGAATTCGCCGTCGATGCCGCGCAGGCCGAACGCCTCGGCGGCTGGCTCGAACGTCTGGGTTTCGCCCGCGTTGGCGAGCACCGTTCCAAGGCGGTGTGGCTGTATCGCCAGGGCGAGGCGAACGTCGTGCTCAATGCCCAGCCGCAGTCGTTCGCCGCGGATTTCTTCGCCGCGCACGGCACCTCGCTCTGCGCGATGGCGCTGCGGGTGGAGCGCGATGCGCCGGCGCTGGAGCGCGCCTGTGCCTTCCGCGCCCAGCCCTACTGCGGCCTGGTCGGCCCCGACGAACGGGAGATCCCGGCCGTGCGCGCGCCGGACGGCAGCCTGATCTATCTGGTCGAACCGGGCGCGCCGGGGCACAGCGTCTATGACACCGATTTTCGCATCGACCCGCAGGCGCAGCCGAGCGGCGGCCTGCGCGGCATCGATCAGCTGGCCAGCGCGCTGCCGGCCGAACGGCTGGCCAGCTGGCTGCTGTTCTACCGCAGCCTGTTCGATTTCGAGGTGGCCGACGAGGCGGTGGTGTTCGACCCCCGCGGGCTGATCCGCAGCCGCGCCGTGCACAGTCGCTGCGGCCGGGTACGCCTGCCGCTGGAGATTTCGCCGGACCACGACACGGCGGTCGCCCACACGCTGGCGCGCTACCGTGGCGCCGGGCTGCAGCGCATCGCCTTTACCTGCGACGACCTGCTCGCCGAGGTGGAGCGCCTCCAGCAGGCCGGCGTGGCGCTGCTGGACATCCCGCAGAACTACTACGATGACCTCGCCGCGCGCTTCGCGCTCGACGACGCCACCTTGCAGCGCTTGGCCCGCGGCAATGTGCTGTACGACCGCGATGCGCAGGGCGGCGAGCTGCTGCAGGTGTGTACCGCGCCGTTCGAGGGGCGCTTCTGCGTCGAGATCCTGCAGCGGCGCAACGGCTACGCCGGGCACGGCGAGGCCAACGCGGCGGTGCGCCTGGCGGCACTCGCGCGCCAGCGCGGTTAGGACAACCGACGCTGGATAAGCAGCAGCGCACGGCCGGCTGTACGTCTATCGGCGAAACTGGGTTTTACCGGGCGCGGTGATATGATCCCGCCGCTTTCGCCCATCAGCCGTTTGCGCGCCGTGCGCTGGAGCTCCCGTGCCGTCGAGAAGCCCGATCGGTCTGCGCCAATGGATCTGGCGCGCCTTCGTTCAGAGTGCCCTGATTCCGCTGGTGCTGGTGGAGGCGGTGCTCATCGCAGTCTATCTGCTGACCAACAATGCCATCCGCGATGCGCATATCGACTACCTGCGCGACACCGCCCTGACCGACCTGCAGGCCTCGGTCGGCCTGGAGGCGCGCATCATCGATGCGCAGCTGGGGCAGATCACCGCGGCCACCGAGCTGTTTCGCAGCCTGACCGGCCGCGCCCTGCTCGATCAGCCGCCGGCGTGTGCCTGCCCGCCGGCGCTGGCCTTGAACGCCGCCGGAGTGCGTTACAGCCCGCGTGACGAGGGCGGCGCGGCGGCGTTCTATTCCGGCTCCACACCGCCGGCGCGCCAGGATCTGGACAAGGTCACGCGCCTGCGCAGCCTCGATCCGCTGATGATGGAACTCAAGGCGCGCTTTCCGCTGATCGCCAGCCTGTATTTCAACAGCTGGGACAGCTACAACCACATCTACCCCTGGTTCTCCACGCCGGACCAGTACCCGAATGACATGGTCATTCCCGACTACAACTTCTATTACCTCGCCGATGCCGAGCACAATCCGGAGCGCGGCGTGGTGTGGACCGACGTCTACCTCGATCCCGCCGGCCACGGCTGGATGATGTCGGCCATCGCGCCGGTCTATCGCGGCGACTTCCTCGAAGGCGTCAGCGGCATCGACATCACCGTCAGCGGCATCCTGCAGCAGATCGCCCAACTGCACGTGCCGTGGAACGGCTACGCGATGCTGGTCAGCCGCGATCTGGGCATCATGGCGCTGCCCGGTCCGGGCGAGCGCGACTTCGGTCTCGCCGAGCTGACCGAGCATTCCTATGCGGAGGCGGTGCGCCGCGAAATCTTCAAGCCCGAGGACTTCAAGCTGCAGCAGCGCGCCGAGACGCGCGAACTGGCCGCCGCCATCGAAGGTCAGCCGGTCGGTGTGCGTCGGCTGGTGCTCGGCGGCCGGCCGCAGCTGGTGGCCTGGACCACCATCGACCAGACCGGCTGGCACCTGCTGGCGGTGGTCGACGAGGCGCAGATGTTCGCTCAGACCAACGCCCTGGCCAGCCGTTACCAGCAGATCGGCTACCTGCTGATCGCCGGGCTGCTGTTGTTCTACCTCGGCTTCTTCGCCTTCATGTGGCGGCGCGCGCGGCGCCTCAGCGATTCGCTGCGCGCGCCGATCGCCGGTGTCTCGCAGATGCTCGACGAGATCGGCCAGGGCCGCTGGCAGCCGACGCCGGTGACCTCGCGCATTCGCGAGCTGGACGACATGGCCCGGCATACGCTGTCGATCGGCAGCCAGTTGCAGTCCAGCGAGACGCAGCGCTGGCAGACCCAGCGCCGACTCGAGCTGGTGCTGGAAAGCGCCACTGAAAGCCTCTGGGAGTTCGATCTGCAGAGCGGCGTGCTGCAGCTGCGCGGGCGCCTGTCAGGACGCTTCGGCTTGCCTGAGGGGCAACTGACCGGCGAGCAGTTCCGCCAGCGCATTCACCCCGAGGACCTGCCGCGGGCGATGGCCCAGCTCAAACTGGTCCAGCAGGGGCTGTCGCAGCGCTACGACGTCGAATACCGCTTTGCCGACGCGCTCGGCCAGTACCACTGGCTGCTCAGCCGCGGCCGGGTGCTGGAGCACGATGCGCAGACGGGCTTGCCGCGCGTGCTGGCCGGCACGCACGTCGACATCGATGCGCTCAAGCAGGCGGACGCCGAGCTGCGCGCCGCGACGGCGCAGGCGCAGGCTGCCAACGAGGCGAAGACGCGCCTGCTGTCGGGTATCAGCCACGAGCTGCGCACGCCGCTCAACGCCATCCTCGGCTTCGCCCAGCTGATGCGCATGGACTGCAACGACGAGAGCCAGTCCGAGGCCGCCGAGTACCTCGACGAAATCCTCCTGGCCAGCCGCCATCTGAACCAGATGCTCGGCGACGTGCTGGAGTGGTCCGGCCTGCAGAGCGAACGGCAGACGCTCGAACTGCGGCCGGTGGCGGTCGCCGGGCTGCTGCGCGAATGCGCCGAGCTGGTGTCGCTGGAGGTGCGCCAGCGCAACCTGCGCCTGGAGGTGCAGCTGCCGCCGGACGCGTTGCAGGTGCTGGCCGAGCCGCGGCGGCTGCGCCAGGTGCTGCTCAACCTGCTGTCCAACGCGCTGAAGTACAACGTGCCCGATGGCTGCGTGATGCTGCGCGCGGAGAGCGCCGGCAACCGCGTGCGGTTGATCGTCGAGGACACCGGGCTGGGTATCGACCCGCAGCAGCAGGATCAGGTGTTCGAGCCGTTCCAGCGCCTGGGGCGCGAGAACAGCATGATCCAGGGCACCGGTATCGGCCTGTCGCTGTGCCTGGAATTCGCCCGGCAGATGAACGGGCAGATGGGCCTGCACAGCGAGCCGGGCGTCGGCAGCCGCTTCTGGATCGAGCTGGAGCAGGTGCCGACGCCGGTCGCCGGCTGAGCCGGGCGGCGCGTCAGTCGGCGCGCTCGCCGCACAGGTCGACCGCGAACCAGTGCGCCACTTCGGCGGCCGTCAGCCCGGCGCCGAGCAGGGCGAACAGCTTGCCCAGCGCCGCCTCGCGCGTCATGCCGCCGCCATCGAGCAGGCCGCAGGCGGCCAGACGGCTGCCGGCGGCATACAGGCCGAAATCCACATGGCCCTGTGGGCACTGACTGATCGCCACCAGCACCACGCCGCGCGCATGGGCCTCGGCCAGCGCCGCCAGCAGCTCGGCATCGTCGGACGGTCCGGTGCCGCTGCCGTAGCATTCGAGCACCAGCCCGCGCACGTTGCCGGCGAGCGCGGCGCGCAGCTGCGCCGCCTGGATACCCGGATACAGCGGCAGCACCGCCAGCTCGACCGGCTGGCGCGGCTGGCGGTAGTCGAGAAGCGGCGGGATGCCGCTGCCGCGCGGCTCGTGACGCTGGCGCGGCAGCGTGGCGAACGCATCGAGGCTGGCGGTGCCCAGCTTGCTGGCACGGGCGCCGTGCAGCAGGCGGTCGTGGAAATACAGCTGGACGCCGGCTACCGCGCCGTCGTGCAGGGCCTGCAGGGCGCCGAACAGGTTGTCCCAGGCGTCGCTGCCCGGCACGCCGGCCGGCAGCATGGAGCCGGTCAGCAGCACCGGCGCCTCCAGCCCGAGCAACAGGAAACTCAGCGCCGCCGCGCTGTAGGCCAGGGTGTCGGTGCCATGCAGCACCAGCACGGCGTCGCAGCCGTCCTGCTCGACGCCCTGGCGGATCGCCGCGGCAATCGCCAGCCAGTGGCGCGGGGTCATGTTGGCGCTGTCGATCGGTGGCAGCAGCTCGCGGAACTGCCAGTCCGGCAGCTGCCGTTCGGGCTGCAGGGCCTGCTGCGCGCGTAGCCGCTCGGCGAAGCCGGAGGCGGGCATCAGCCCGTCGGCGCTCTGCTGCATGCCAATGGTGCCGCCGGTGTACAGCACCAGGGTCTTTCTGGAAGCCGGCATGGGATCTCCTCAAACGAAACAGGGGGCCTAGGAGCCCCCTGTCGGTCGACGCGAGCGGGTGCTCAGTGCTGGACGACGGCGCTGCCGATGATACGGGCCTCTTCGGCGGTCTTGGCCGGCCAGACGGCAGGATCGAGATCCAGATCGGCGTAGTCGCGCGGGTCGAGCACCGGCGACTCTACACCGGCTTCGCGCTGGCTGTCGTAGTCGCGCATCAGGCGCAGGCCGACCTTGAACAGCAGCGCCAGGGCGACCAGGTTGCAGATCGCCAGCAGGCCCATGGTGAGGTCGGCGAAGGCGAACACCGTGCCCAGATCCTGGATCGAGCCCCACAGCACCAGCGCCACCACCAGCAGGCGGTACAGCTGCACCGGCCAGCGCTTGCCGGTGAAGAAGCCGAGCGCATTCTCGCCGAGGTAGTAGTTGTAGATCAGCGTGGTGAACACGAAGAGCAGCAGCGCGAGGCTGACGAACACCCGGCCCCATTCGCCGACCACCGCGGCCATCGCGGTCTGCGTCAGCACCACGCCGGCAACTTCCGGTGCGCCGGGCTGATAGACGCCGGACAGCAGGATGATCAGCGCGGTGCAGCTGCACAGCACGATGGTGTCGATGAACACGCTGAGCGATTGCACGATGCCTTGTGCCACCGGGTGCTTGACCTCGGCCACCGCCGCTACGTTAGGCGCACTGCCCAGGCCGGCCTCGTTGGAGAACAGGCCGCGCTTGACGCCCATGATGATCGCCGCGCCGATGCCGCCGGCCAGCGCCGGCTCCAGGCCGAAAGCGCTGCGCAGGATCAGGCCGAAAGCCTCGGGAATCTGCCCGGCGTTGCTGCCGAGCACGAACATCGCCATGGCGATGTAGGAGAACGCCATGACCGGCACCAGCACGTCGGCGATCCCGGCGATGCGGCGGATACCGCCGGAGATGATCAGGCCCATCACCACCATCAGCGCGATACCGCTGATCAGCGTCGGCACGCCGAAGGTGTCGTGCAGCGAGCTGGCCACGGTGTAGGACTGCACCGCGTTGAAGCCGAAGCCGAAGGTGACCAGCAGCAACAGCGACACCAGAATGCCCAGCCAGCGCTGGCCGAGGCCGTGCTCGATGTAGAACGCCGGGCCGCCGCGATAGCCGCCGTCCGGTTCACGGCGCTTGTACAGCTGCGCCAGCGAGCACTCGAAATAGCTGGTGGCCATGCCGACCAGCGCCACCATCCACATCCAGAACACCGCGCCCGGCCCGCCGAGCATGATCGCCACCGAAACCCCGGCGATGTTGCCGGCACCGACGCGGCCGGCGACCGAGAGCATCAGCGCCTGGAACGAACTGAGCTGGCCCGGCTGGCGGGTGAACGCCTCGCCGAAGATGCGGAACATGCTGCCGAAATAGCGAAACTGGACGAAACGCGAGGCAATCGTGAAGTACAAGCCCAGGCCGATCAGCATGACGATCAGCAGCTTGCTCCAGATAAGGTCGTTGAGAATATCGAGCATGGGGGAAGGTCTCTCTTGTTGTTTTGCGAGTAGACAACGTGCAGGGCGGAAATGATTCGGCCGCGTGCCCTGGCCGCGCAATTGCGCAGGTCGCGGCGACCTGATGCGAGTTGATGCTAGACTCGCGTCACCCGCATCAGATGCCGCCGCCATGTACGAACACCTGGGTGACAACCTCAAACTGCTCTGCAGCCACTACCGCTCGATTGCCGAGGTCTGCCGCAAGCTCGGCATCAACCGCGCGCAGTTCAACCGCTACCTCGGTGGTCAGAGTCGACCGACCGCGCACAACCTCAAGCGCATCTGCGATTTCTTCGGCGTCGAGGCCTACGAACTGGGCCTGCCTAGCGAGCAGTTCGCCCAGCTGATCGGCCTGCGTCGCCACGACCAGGAGCGCAGCGGCGTCGGCGATCCGCTGCTGGAGCTGTTCCAGCCGCTGCGCGACAACGCCAGCAGCCTGCTGTCGCGCTATTGCGGCTACTACTTCGAGTACGCCAACTGCATGTCGGTGCCGGGGCAGATCCTGCTGTCGCTGGTGCACCTGCGCGAGGACCGCGGCAGCTTCGTCTTCGAGCGCCAGGAACGTCAGGAGCGCTCACGCGCCGGGCAGACATCTGAGGAATGGGTGGTGCGCTGCCGCTACCTGGGCGCGGCGTTCTACCTGCAGGACCGGCTGTTTCTCATCGACTACGAGTCGCTGACCGACAACGAGATGAGCCAGACCATCCTCATCCCCAGCTTCAAGAGCCGCATCGGCCGCCTCAACGGCCTGAAGACCGGCGTCTCCAGCGGCGACCGTCGCACCCCGGCCTGCACCCGCGTGGTGTGGGACTACCTGGGCAGCGAGATCAACCGCGTCAACGCCTACCTCCAGGTGATGCTCTACGCCCCCGACGACCCGCGCATCGACGACGACATCCGCCAGCGCCTGGCCGGCGCGCAGATTCGTGATGGGCTGTTCGAGATCGAGTAGCGCTTAGAGCGTCTTGCGGTACTGGATGAAGCCCGAGCGGTCGGCGATGCGGTCATAGAGCATGCGCCCGGGGTAGTTGGTCTCCTGGGTCAGCCAGTGAACGCGTGCGGCGCCGGCGGCTACGGCCTGGGCGTAGACGTGCTCGATCAGCGCCCGACCGATGCCGGAGCCGCGGCTGTCCGCGGCGACATAGAGGTCTTGCAGGTAGCAGTAGTCGCCACTCGTCCAGCAACTGCGGTGAAAGATCCAGTGCACCAGGCCGACAGCCTTGTCGTCGTGCCAGGCGAGAGCGGCATGCATCGGCTCGTTCGGCTCGAGAAAGCGTTGCCAGGTGAGGTCGCTGGTCGGCTCCGCAATCTCGGCGGCGTAGAAGCGCTGGTAGCCCTGCCAGAGTTGGCGCCAGGCGGCGTGGTCGGCGGCGGTGATGGGGCGGATTTCCGGCACAGTGCATTCCTTTTCAGTCGGTGATGGGCATGCGCGCGGCCAGGGCCTGGTCGCGCGGATCGAGCGAGGCAGCCAGACCCTGGCGAACCCCGGCCTGGTCCGCCGGCGAGCGGTTCTGCCCGAGCTTCCACTTGCCCTCCAGTCGGCGGATCGGCAGGGCGAAACCGACGATGGCGCGCAGCATGGCGTCCAGGTAGTCGTCTGGTGCATCGCTTACGGCCCAGGGCTGTGGGCGGCTGGCCTCATGCCGATCGCTGAGGCGGCTGACGATCTGCAGCAGGCTGTCGCGGTCCTCGATCAGCCGCACCGGGCCGCGGGCATGTACGGCAATGTAGTTCCAGGTCGGCACGACCTTGCCGTGCTCCGCTTTGGCCGGATACCAGCTGGGGCTGATGTAAGCGTCGGGGCCGCTGAACACGGCGAGCGCTTCGCGGCCGTCCTGCAATTCGCGCCATTGCGGATTGGCCCTGGCGAAGTGGCCGTAGAGGGTGCCGAATTCGCCTTCGTCCGCCTCCAGCAGCAGCGGCAGATGGCTGGCCTGCACGCCATCCGTGCCGGCGCTGGTCAGTAGTGCGAATGGCATCATCCGAATCTGGCGGTGCAACTCGCCCAGATCGTCCTGGCGGAATGAGGTCGGCAGGTACATGGCATCTCTCCAATGCGGTGCCTGCATGCTAGGCAGGGTATTGGTCCGCTGTAAGATCCAATGTCCGTGACTTTGATAGAGCCAATGCGACCTATGCCGACCACACCGCCATTGCCCGTCGATCTTTCCGGTATTCAGCTCGACCGCCGGCAGGGTCTGACTCGCCAGCTCTATCAGGCCCTGCGCGAGCGCATCCTCAATGGTCGTCTGGCCGGGCGAAGCCGGTTGCCGGCCAGTCGCGATCTGGCGGCATTGCTGGCGGTGTCGCGCAACACCGTTATCCGGGCGTTCGATCAGCTGTATGCCGAGGGCTACATCGAGGCCCGGGTAGGCGATGGTACCTACGTGGTGCAACTCGGCAGCGCGCGGCCGCTGGCGCAGCCGCCTGCGACCGGGCCGGCTACGACCGAGGCGCTGTTGCGCCTGCAGCGTAATCACCTTGCGCCGCCGGTGAGTGATGCGCCGCGGGCCTTTCGCATCGGCGTGCCGGCCTTCGACCTGTTCCCCTTCGAAATCTGGGCGCGGCTCACGGCGCGCTTCTGGCGCAAGCCATCGGCGGCCCGCCTGGGCTATGGCGACCCGGCAGGTGAGCGTGCCTTGCGTGAACTGGTCGCGGCCTACCTGCGCAGCAGTCGCGGGCTGAACTGCGATCCGTCCCAAGTGGTGATTACCTGCGGCGCGCAGCAGGGCATCAGCCTCTGCGCCCAGTTGCTGGTGCAGCCTGGCGATCGCGTAGCTGTTGAAAACCCCGGCTACCGAGCCGCCGGGCATGTCTTCGCCGTGGCTGGCGCCGAGCTTTGCGGCGTTGCGGTAGACCGCGAGGGACTGGACACCGCCGCCCTCGCGCGGATCGAAGGCTGCCGCCTGGCCTATGTCACGCCCTCGCATCAGTACCCGACCGGCGTGACCCTGTCGCTGGCGCGGCGCCTGGAATTGCTCGCGTGGGCAGAGCGCAACGAGGGTTGGATCGTCGAGGACGACTACGACGGCGAGTACCGTTACAGCGGCACGCCGCTGACCCCTTTGGCGGCGCTGGATCGGCAGGGGCGGGTGCTCTATGTCGGCACCTTCTGCAAGATCGCCTTCCCCGCGCTGCGCCTGGGCTACCTGGTGTTGCCTCCCGGGCTGGCCGAGGCCTTCGCCCGCCGCCGCGCATTGGATATGCGTCACTCGGATATCGGCAGTCAGATGGTGATGGCCGAGTTCATCGCAGCCGGCCACTTCCAGCGCCACGTGCGCCGCATGCGCCAGGCCGCGCGGGCGCGCCGCGACACCCTGTTGCAGCACTGGCCAGAGGCGATCCCGGGCTGCGCTGCGTTGCCAGCGGTGGATGCGGGACTGCACCTGTGCGTGCCGGTGCACAGTCAGGCCCGCGAAGCCGAGCTGGTTGCCGCGGCGCGAGCGGCCGGGGTGGAGATGAACAGGCTGTCCGACTACTGGCTGGACGGCCAGCCGCCGCCGGACGCCGCGGGCGGCCTGGTGCTGGGTTTTGCGGCGGTGCCGGAACTGGAGATCATCGCCGCGCTGCAGTGTCTGCGGCGTGCCTGGGACCTGCCGGGCTAACGACAGATCGCCAGGGCGGCGTTCACTCCTTGTTGCTGCTGTCGTAGATCGCGCGGTCGAGTTCCTGCTCGCTGCGACCGACCAGTGTGGTGGTCATCAGGTCGCCGGCGACATTCACCGTGGTGCGCGCCATGTCGAGGATGCGGTCGATGCCGGCGATCAGCGCCACGCCTTCCAGCGGCAGGCGGTGAGCACCAGGCCGAGCATGATCAGCACGGCGCCGGGACTGAGCAGCGCGCCGAACAGCAGGCCGATGCTCACCGCGAACGCGGTGGTCACCAGGTAGATGACGATGGTCTTGAGGCTGATGCGGCCGAGCTTGGCGCTGTCCTGCATCGAGGTGATGCCGGCCACCAGCGAGACGAATACCAGCGGCACGATGAGCATCTTGATCGCGTTGAGAAATAGCGTGCCGATCGGTGCCAGCAATTGCGCGTCTGCACCAAAGGCCAGGCCGGTGGCGATGCCGAGCGCCAGGCCGATGAGAATCTGCTGCCAGAGCGGCAGGCGAACGAGCAGGCGCAGGGGGCGGAGAGGGTCGTACTCTGAGTTATGGGTCTTCTTGTTGTTTTTATTATGCGAACGAGCCGGGCTGGCGGCCCGTAAAGCAAAACGCCCGGCAGGGTTGCCGGGCGCAGGGAGCGATCACACCGCCAACGGCACCAGCCGCGGGGCGATCATGTTTTCCGGGCGCAGGATGTCGGCCAGCGTGGCGTCGTCGAGCAGCTGCTCCTCGCGTACCAGCTCCAGCACGCCGCGGCCGCCGAGTAGGGCCTGCCCGGCGATGCGCGTGGCGTTCTCGTAGCCGATGTAGGGATTGAGCGCAGTGATCAGGCCGATGGAGTTTTCCATCAGCTCGCGGCAGCGCCCTTCGTTGGCGGTGATGCCGACGATGCAGTGCTCGCGCAGCATGTCGATGGCGCGCTGCAGCAGGCGGATCGAATCGAACAGCTTGTAGGCGATCAGCGGCTCCATGACGTTGAGCTGCAATTGCCCGGCCTCGGCAGCCATGGTCAGCGCCAGGTCGTTGCCGATGACCTCGAAGGCGACCTGGTTGACCGCCTCGGGAATCACCGGGTTGACCTTGCCCGGCATGATCGAGCTGCCCGGCTGGCGCGGCGGCAGGTTGATCTCGTTGATGCCGGTGCGCGGGCCGCTAGAGAGCAGGCGCAGGTCGTTGCAGATCTTCGACAGCTTGACCGCGGTGCGCTTGAGCAGGCCGGAGAACAGCACGAAGGCGCCCATGTCCGAAGTGGCCTCGATCAGGTCGGCGGCCGGCTGCAGCGGCTGGCCGCTGATTTCGGCCAGGCGCTGCACGGCGATGGCCTGGTAGCGCGGGTCGGCGTTGATGCCGGTGCCGATCGCGGTGCCGCCGAGGTTGACCTCGACCAGCAGTTGCGGGGCGATGCGGCGCAGGTGGCCGAGGTCTTCGCCGAGGGTGGTGGCGAAGGCGTGGAATTCCTGGCCGAGGGTCATCGGCACTGCGTCCTGCAGCTGGGTGCGGCCCATCTTCAGCACGTGGGCGAATTCCTCGCCCTTGCCGGCGAAGGCCTGGATCAGGCTGTCGAGGCTGGCCAGCAGGGTGTCGTGACCGAGCAGCAGGCCCAGGCGGATGGCGGTCGGGTAGGCGTCGTTGGTCGACTGCGCCATGTTCACGTCGTTGTTCGGGTGCAGGTAGCGGTATTCGCCCTTGGCGTGGCCCATGTATTCCAGCGCGAGGTTGGCGATCACCTCGTTGGCGTTCATGTTGGTCGAGGTGCCGGCGCCGCCCTGGATCATGTCGACCACGAACTG
>Ga0172382_10007031_pt1 | contig 16102 bp, 12 predicted proteins | sample Leawel138RmetaG_FD_122245 | JGI IMG/M metagenome (GOLD analysis project Ga0172382, IMG submission 122245) | Leachate microbial communities from a municipal landfill in Southern Ontario, Canada - Leachate well 138R metaG | ecosystem: Engineered > Solid waste > Landfill > Unclassified | place...
GATCAGCTGGACCAGCACCATCGCCACCAACGACTACTACACCATCGTGCCGGCGGGCACCGAGGAGGGCAAGACCGGCAGTCGGAGCCTGGTCGGCGACAAGGGCGAGGGCTCGCTCAAGGCACCGGCCGAGCCCGGGCTGTACGAGGTGCGCTACGTGCTGCGCGAGGGCATGAAGACGCTGGCCAGCGCGCCGGTCGAGGTGGTCGCGGCCGAGGTGGGCATCTCGGCACCAGACACCGTGCGTGCAACCACAGCCATCGCGATCGAATGGACCCGCACCATTGCCACCGATGACTATTACACCATCGTGCCGGCCGGGACTGAAGAAGGCAAGACCGGTGACCGCAGCCTGGTCGGCGACAAGGGCAAGGGCACGCTCAAGGCTCCTGCCGAGCCGGGGCTGTACGAGGTGCGCTACGTGCTGCGCCAGGGCATGAAGACGCTGGCCAGCGCGCCGGTGGAAGTGGTCGATGCAGACGCCACGCTGGACTCCGGTGCCGGGCTGCAAGCGCCCTCTCAGGCCAAGCCCGGCGAGACCATCACCGTCAGCTGGAGCGGGGGCTCGGACGCCAGGGACCAGCGCATTGCACTGGCGCTGGCAGATGCCGCTGACTTTACCTGGACCGAGGCGCACAAGATCGACGGCAATACATCGCAGCAACTGACCCTGCCCGACGCAGCCGGCCGCTACGAAGTGCGCTACCTGGACGTGAGCAATACACAGGTACTGGGGCGGGCCATCGTGGAAGTGAACTGACATGCGACGCCGGCTTGCACTCGCAATCGAGGCCTGCATCGCGCTGGCACTCGCCGGCTGCGCCAGCATGTCACCGGAAGATTGCCTGACGGCCAACTGGGGCGAGCAGGGCTACAAGGACGGCCGCAACGGGTTGACGCCAACGCGGATCATCGAGCACCGCAAGGCCTGCGCCGATGTGGGCGTGGTTCCCGACGCGCGCCGCTACCGCCAGGGCTGGGACCAGGGCGTGCTGGAATATTGCACGCCGGCCAACGGGGTAGCGCAGGGACGCGCAGGGCGGCCGTACCGCAACGTCTGCCCGCCACACCTGGAAGGTCCCTTTGTCTACTGGCACCAGATGGGCATGGACGTCCATGAGGCGCAGCGTCGCGTCGACGACCTGGACCGCCAGGCCGACCAGATCCAGCGGCAGCTGCGAAAGGAAGACGAGGCGCGCGAGCGCCGCAAGCTGCGGCACGAGCTGGGCGACGTCGAGCGCCGCCTGCGCCACGCACGTCACGACCTGGCACGGGCGGAAACGCGCCTGAGATAGCAGGCATTGCGTCATGAGTACGGCGCCGCACCCCATCCTCCGCGCACGATCACCGTCTCGGCTGCCCGGCCGCCAGGTACAGACCGTCGACGTCCGTGGCAGATTCCCCCAGGATCGCCCCGATTCTGCAAAAGCGCCAATCCCTACCCCAATCAACCAGAGAAGATCAGCGTCATGAAATCCTTTTCCGCCCTACTCCTTGCCGCCACCCTGACCGCGCTGCCGCTGCAGGCTGCGCACGCGGCCGAGGACGTGCTCATCGTCTACGACGCCTCCGGCTCCATGTGGGGCCAGATCGACGGGGTCAACAAGATCGTGACCGCGCGCGAGGTCCTGGCCGAACTGGTGCAGGGCTGGCCGCAGGACACCAACCTGGGCCTGGTCGCCTACGGCCACCGCAGCGCTGGCGACTGCGCCGACATAGAAACGCTGATCGCCCCGCAGCCGGTGGACCGCGAGCAGTTCATCGCCACGGTCAACGCCATCAACCCCAAGGGCAAGACGCCCATTGCCGATTCGCTGCTGCACGCGGCCGAGGTGCTCAAGTACCGCGACAACAACGCCACCGTGGTGCTCATCTCCGATGGACTGGAGTCCTGCCACGGCGACCCTTGTGCGGTGGCTGCCGAGCTGGAACAAAAAGGCATGGACTTTACCGCGCACGTGGTCGGCTTTGACCTGGACGAGGCCGGCAACCAGGCGCTGGCGTGCATTGCCGACAACACCGGCGGCATCTTCGTGCCGGCCAGCAACGCGGCCGAGCTGAAGGACGCGTTGCAGCAGGTGCAGGCCAGGGTCGTGCAAAAGGAAGCCGCTCCAGAACCGAAGCCAGCTCCAGAACCCCAGCAGGCGGCCCAGGCCGAGGCCACGCTGGCTGCCACGGACCAGGAAGGGGGTCCCGAGATACAGGAAGGCCTGCGCTGGACGGTGCGCCACGGCGCGACGGGCGAAGTCATTCTTGAAACGGAGGACGCCGGCGTCGTCACCGCCGAGCTGCCCCCCGGCGTGCACGACGTGACCGTCGAACGCATTGCCGACGGCGCCACCGAAGAAGCCGAGCTGGAGCTGCCACCCGGTGGCACCAGGCTGACCATCCCCATCGTCGTCAAGGTCGCCGCATCGGTGCAGGCCCCTGCCAGTGCATCCGCCGGATCGCAGGTGCGCGTCACCTGGTCCGGCCCGGACGAAAAGAACGACTACGTTGGCGTGTTCAAGCCAGACGACGACAACAGCGCCGAGATCCACTACTTCCATACCAAGGCCGGCAACCCGGCCAACCTGAAGTTGCCCGAGGAACCGGGCACCTACGAGATCCGCTACATCCTGGACAAGAACCGCCAGGACCTGGCGCGCCAGACCATAGAGGCGACGACCGTAGACGCCACGCTGGAAGCGCCCGACAGCGCCCCTGCCGGATCACAGGTGCGCATCACCTGGAGCGGGCCAGACTACCCAAATGACTACGTTGGCGTATTCAAGGTCGACGACGGCAACAGCGCCGAGATCCACTACTTCTATACCGCGGAGGGCAACCCGGCCAACCTGAAAATGCCCGAACAGCCGGGCATCTACGAGATCCGCTACGTACTGAACAGCTCGCGCCAGGACCTGGCGCGGCGCACCATAGAGGCCACGACCGTTGGCGCGTCGCTGGAGGCGCCCGGCAGCGCACCGGCCGGATCACAGGTGCGCGTCACCTGGAGCGGGCCGGACTACGCAAATGACTACGTTGGCGTGTTCAAGCCCGATGACGACAACAGCGCCGAGATCCACTACTTCTACACCGCGGACGGCAACCCGGCCAACCTGAAGCTGCCCGAAGAGCCGGGCACGTACGAGATCCGCTATGTCCTGAACAGCTCGCGGCAGGACCTGGCGCGGCGCACCGTAGAGGCCACGCCCATCAGCGCGTCGCTGGACGTGCCGGCCAGCGCAGCGGCCGGCTCCGACGTGCGCGTGGTCTGGGAAGGCCCCGACTACAAGAACGACTACATCGCGGTCTTCGGCCCCGGTGATGGCAACAACGCCGAGATCCACTACTTCTACACCGCAGAGGGCAACCCCGCCAACCTGAAGATGCCCGAGGAGCCGGGCACCTACGAGATCCGCTATGTCCTGAACAGCTCACGGCAGGACCTGGCGCGGCGCACCATAGAGGTCACCAGTCCATGAGAAACAAGACAACCCCCGGTCGCAGGCTGGGCCGCCGCCTGCTGGCGGGCGCAGCGGTCATGCTGTTGTCTGCCGGCGCCTGGGCCGACCTGGACGGCCACGGCCCCGACGCCTGGCGCGTGAGCGGCGTGGCCGCCGGTGACGTGCTCAACGCCCGCATGGGACCCGGCACCGACTACGCGGTCATTGCCAGCTTTGCGCCCGGCGAGCGCGGCCTGCGGCAGGTCACCTGCGTGCCGCTGGTGCCGCAGGCCACCTGGATGCAGATGACGCAGGACCAGCGCAGCGCGCTGCCACAACGCTGGTGCCTGATGCGCAGCCAGGACCTGTCGCGCGCAGGCTGGGTGGCGCAGCGCTACCTGCGTGAAGACGGGGGCGCCGGCACGGATGCGCCGTCCCCATCTCCTGCCGCCTCCGCCCATGCGCCCGCCCCTGCAGCAGCGTCCCCAACGGCTGCTGCCGACAGCAGCGATGGCTGCACCGCACCAACCATCACGGGCGGCACCGCGCGCACGCCCGCGAGCCTGCTCGAGCAGATCCAGCACGATACCGACCGCTTCACCGGCGCCACCGGATACCAGCCGCTGGACGTGGACGGCCCGCCCGGAATCGACTGGGACCGGGTTTATTCACCGGCACGCTTCCCCACCGCCGGCCAGTCGGCGCTGCTTCCCGACGCCGACATGGGCGCGGTAGCGCGCGCCATGCTGGTGTTTGACGCCATGGAAGGCGCCATCCCGCACGCGCGCTACCACGTCACGTATCACCTGCGATACGTGGCCGACGACTGCGAGATCATCCCGACGGCCTACGTCCAGGTCACGCGCTACAACCTGGGCGAGGCGCGCTACCAGGACGTCATTCAATACGTCGACAAGGCATTCTGGCCGCCCCGGGACATCTTTGGCACCGCGCCGCACGTGAGCTGGCGCCTGGCCATGGGCATGGTGCAGGGCAAGTATGCCGACATCCGCCAAGCCAGCCGCCGGGTTGTTGCTGACGATGCGGCGGCAGCCGCCGATTGCCTTGGCCAGCCCTGCCTGGCGCTTGAAAACGCCACCGGCCCCAATGGCAACTGGCAGACCGTGCAACCGGCCGCGCTGCCGGCAGCGGTCTATCGCGAACCCGACCATGACTGGGCGCCGGGACCGGTACGCGTGGCCGAGATGCTGTATGCGCAAGCCGTCGGCTCTCCCGAAAACATAGAAGCCAGCGAAACCACATCGTTCGAACGCCCAGACATGACGCTGGTTGTCTCGCGCGACGTGCAGGGACAGGACAGCAACATGCACGGCCTGCTGCAGTGGCAGGGCCTGATGGACGACGCCGTCTCGGAAACCTGGCTGCGCACCACCATCCTGCCCGGCGACCGGCCCCAATGGCAGGAGCTGAGCCTGCCCGCGCGCTGACCCGGCGGGCGACCTTGCTTGAAAGGAGCATGACCCATGAACAGGAAGCACCGACACAAACTGATGCTTGCCCTGCTGCTTTGCTCGGCCGCATGGTGTACGTGAGCGCCACCGGCGGCGCCATCGCTGCTGCCGCAACAGCGCATTGAGGCGCGCACGCCGCCGCCAGCACCCCCTTTTTTCTCGCTCACGGAGCATCCCCACCAATAACCACTCGCCTGCAATCCATGGCTTGAAGGATCACCCATGCGTTTCCTGCTCATCATTGTCATCGTCCTGGCCCTGCTCGCGGCGTACTTCTGGTATGCCACGCTCATCAAGCGGCGCAACCGGGCGCAGGAGGCTTTGTCGTCCATAGACGTGCAGCTGCTCAAGCGCCATGACCTGCTGCCCAACGTGCTCAAGCTGGCCAACCAGTTCATGGCGCACGAGCGCGACCTGCTCAACCGGCTGACCGAGCTGCGCACCGCCGCCCGGCAAACCTGGGACCCCACGCAGGCCGACGAGGTCAAGCGCCACCTGGAAGCGGAGGGCGCGCTGCAGGCGCAGCTGCGCCGCCTCTTTGCCGTGGCCGAGAACTACCCCGAGCTGCGCTCCAGCGAAACCATCGTGCAGGCGCAGCAGAGCTTCAACGAGGTGGAAGGCCACATCGCTGCAGCGCGCCGCTTCTACAACGCGGCCGTCACGGAGCTGAACAGCGCCGTGCAGATCTTCCCGGGCACCGTCATCGCCCGCATGGCGGGCGTCCAGGCCCTGCCGTATTTCGAACTCGATGAGCCTGCGGCGCGCAAGCCCGTTGACGCAGACCAGTACCTGCACGTACCCGGCGGCAAAGGTGGCAACGAATGAACAGCAATGCGCAAGCCGGTCACGCCGACCGCGCACTGCCCGAGGGGTTCGAGAGCTTTTACCGGCAACACATGGAACCGGCGCTATTGCGGCTGGAACAGAAGCGCCGCAAAACGGCGCGCGCCGTAAAAATCCTGGTCGTCGTCGCCATCCTGGGCACCCTTCCGCTGGTGCTTGGCATGCTGGGCATGGACGTGTCCACCCCGGTGTTCATTGCCAGCCTGGTTGCGCTATTTGCCGGGGTCATGGGAGCCACCTGGTTCAGCCGCCGCTTCAGGGGCAGCCTCAAGCATGCGCTGGTCAAGCCCGTTTGCCAGTTCTTTGGCTACGACTACGAAACCAAGCCCCAGTCCTTTGCGCTGAACCGCTTTGTGGATGCCGGCATCGTTCCGCACCAGTTCGCGCGCAGCCGGCTCGAAGATCGCATCTCCGGCGAACACAACGGGGTTGCCTTTGAGTTGTGCGAGGTCAGGCTGGTCGCCCACAAGAAGGACAACGAAGAGACCGAGACCATGTTCTTCGGCGTCATGCTGCAATACACCTTTGCCAAGCCATTTGCCGGAATCACGCGCGTGCTGCCGAACGCACCGATCATCGGCAGGTTCCAGCGTGCCGGCCTCAAGGCGGTTGCCGGCACCGAACGCGTGATCCTGGAAGACCCGCGTTTTGAGCGCGCGTTCCGCACCTGGTCCACCGACCAGGTCGAGGCACGCTACCTGCTCACGCCCCGCTTCATGGAGCGCCTGACCGAGCTGGCAGCGCACTTCAGCAATCCGGTCGTCGCGGCAGAGCGCGCAGAAGACCCCGGGGTGCCCCTGGTGCACTCGTTGCGCCTCGCCTTTGAAGGCGAGCATCTGCTGATTGCCGTGCCCACCAAGCACGACCGTTTTGAAGGCGGCGGCCTGTTCCGCAGCCTGCTTGAGCGCGACCGCATCACCGAACTGGTGCACGAGCTGGCGCTGGTGCGCGACATCGTTGACGTGCTCAAGCTCGAGCAGACCAGCCGCGCCTGAGCCCAAGGAGCGTGGCCACGAACAAAACCGGGATGTTCGCGGCCAGCATGGCGCTGCTCGCCGCCAGTGCCTGGGCCGACCTGGAGGGCCAAGGCCCCGACGCCTGGCGCGTGAGCGGCGTGGCCGCAGATGATGTCCTCAAGGCCCGCATGGGGCCAGGCACCGACTACGCCGTCATTGCCACCTTTGCGCCCGGCGAGCGCGGCCTGCAGCAGGTCACCTGCGTGCCGCTGGTGCCGCAAGCCACCTGGATGCAAATGACGCAGAGCCAGCGCAGCGCGCTGCCACAGCCCTGGTGCCTGGTGCGCAGCAAAGGCTCGGGTCGCTCTGGTTGGGTAGCACGGCGTTATCCCGAAAGAGATGCGGCGGCTGCAAGCGGTGGCGCCAATACCGCAGCGTCTGCACCACACGTGCAGGAGGCGGCAAAGCCCTGCGGCACGCCAAATTGCTCCGGCACCCATGTTGTCGCCGCCGGCTCCATGCGTTCCAGGAAAGCCCACACAGATGTGACGCACACCGACAGAGCGCGATTTGTGCAAGCCAAAGGCTTTGCGCCTGTTGACCAGTGGCCTGGCACTGCGTCTGCCAAGGGCGAAGATTTCCACTCCGAAGCGCGGTTCCCCGATGTCGGCAAATCAGCGACGCTGCCCGACGCCCATCTCGCCGCCATTACGCGTGCACTGCTGGCGTTCGACTTCGAAGAAAGCACGGAACCCTGGATGGCACCGCCACGACAAACCCCGGTTGCCCGCGCAATCACGTTAAGGCAGGCCAATAGATCGACCCACGCGCAGTCCCCAACCATGCAAATATGCCCTTGAACGCCATCCCATGAAAAAAATTCAACTCACGCTGATGCTCGCTTGTGCGCTCTGGTTGTGCGCCGCAACACCCGCACACGCTGCCGGGAGCGGCTGGCTGACAACCCAATGGTGGGTCTTTTGCACCGATGCCGCAGAACAACAGCAGGATCCGGACGACTGCGACGACGCCGGCTCCGGTGCGGCCTCCTTTGCCACGCGTGACCTCGAGGCCGGCAGCCAATGGCTGGCATCGCTGGGCTTTCGTGCGCCCAGGGTGGCACACCAGAGCGAGGGCGGGCAAGACCGCTACGTGGCCTGGATCACTGGTGCCGACGAGCTGCCCGGCACGGCCCGGTACGACGGCAGCGACCTGTTCATCAGCCCCTACTATTTCTTTGCCATGGGCGCCGGCGAGCAGGCGCTGCTGGAAGACAGCTACCGTCTGGGCGCGCCCATACACGAGCTTTTTCATGCCATCCAGAATGCGTATGACAACCCGGTGCCTTTCCTGGACTCACACCGCTGGATAGGTGAGGGCATGGCGCAGGCGGTGCTCTACGGCTGGCTGCGCCGCGCCGGCCACGCCCACAGCCCCGTGGAAACCCGGCACTGGGACATCGCCCTGTCGCGGCCCGAATGCAAGGTCACGAAAAAGGAAAAGAAGCTGGGCTGCTATGCAACGCAGCGCTTCTGGACGTGGCTGGGTCAGCACTTGGGGTCAACCGACGACATCCAGTACCTGCACAGCATCCTGGCGCAAAACCTCAAACCCGACCGCGGCATCACGGGCACGGACCAGGGCCTGCGCGCGTTTGATCCGGAGGGGTTGTACAACCTCTACCCCGAGTTCGTCGCGCAATTTGCGACCGACAGCAAGCAGTACAAAAATGCCCCGGAAATCGCGCTGCCCTACCAAAAGGGCAAGACGGTCGAGAAAACCGTGAGCGGCAAGGCGCAGGAGGTGGCTGCCAGCGCGCATCAGGTCAGCATCGATGTGCCCGAAGGCGAAACGGCGGGACTCAAGATTGAATTCGAGCGCGATCATGAAAATCTGCACCTCGTGGTGGACGGCGAGCGCGTCGACCTGCTGCCAGGCAAGCGGCGCAACGTCTTCCGCGCCACCATCAGCAGCAACGGACCGGACGCTCCCCGACTGATCCGCGTCGTCAACGTGGCGCCCGACGCCGGCAAGACGCAGGCGCGCAAATACACGCTCAAGCTGACGCTGGCGCCACTGGACCCCTGCAGTGCACCGGCCATGGACTCAGCACTCAACCTCCACCTCCCGTCCAACCTGCCCGGTCTGGGCAGCCTGGGCAGTGCCCGCGAACTCTTTCGCGTTGAGTCATTCGACCCAACCGGCAGGATGCGACCCAACGGCGACAGCACCATCTCGTTCAGCGGACTCATCGGCGACAGTGGCGCCGCATGCACCGACAACATCGGCCAGCTGACCCAAATGGGAGCGCAGGCCAGCGGTGTCGAGGTAAACCCCGGGGACATGAAGGACAAGGCAACTGCGTTGATGCAGCAACTTGCCGGCGATGGGTCAGGTACGGACTCCGGAGACACACCAAACGTGATGGGGCTGATTGCATCCATGCAAGAACTCATGGCGGCGCCACAGGGCTCCAGGGACGTGATCATTCATGTCTACAGCCCACACGTGTTCACATTCATGACCGGCATGACCCCGCCGCCGCCGGTTTACACGCAGCACGGCGGCCTGGGCGGGTGGCAGGCGAACGCGGCGGCCAACCTCGTGCTGCAGCTCAAGGGGACGCAAGCCGATGACCTGGACGAAGGCCAGACCTATGAGGCAGTGGCCGTTGCGCCGACGGACGACGACGACACGGACCACCTGGGAGCCATCCCGACACTGGCCGGCTTCTATACAAGCTGGCAGGGAAAGCTCCATGTCGCCACGTTCGTTGCCGGTTTTGAAGGCACCTGGAAAATCCTTTCTGGACGTCTGACGGGCACCGTGACCATAGACAAGATGACCGGCGCAACCATCAGCGGCAGCTACAACCTGTCAGGCCAGGGACGCTTGCTGACCGAGCAGTACAAATTCTCCTACGACGAAGACGGTCGCGTGGACGGCTCCGATCGGGTACAGGGAACCACAACCGACGGGCCCATCACGATGAAAGGAAGCTTCTCAGCGCCCAACACCTACAGCTCGCCGGTGGGGCAGGCGCTCAACATGTACCACCCCATCATCGTCAAATAGTTGCATGCATGTGCACGTCGCGATTGGCCTGCAACGGGTCGGACCCGGTGCACCCGGGCATCGTGTTCCGAACGGGTGGCGTGGGTGGCATCGCACCTGCGCTGCGCACGCCGATAAACTGCCTGCAGCGCTGGAACACGTCGCAGCTATCTGGTCCGGGACAGGGCGTGGCGCGGGCACAGCGCTTTCCGAGCCATTGCGCCGCTGGGACGCAGACGTCTCGCACACGTCGGAGAGCGACAACACCCTCGCCGGGATGACAGTCAGGTTCCCGGAGACGCCGGCGCCCGCTGGCAGAGCAGCCGGGTGCGGATAATAAGGCCTTGCCTACCGATACGTGTGGTGCGGTGGCTCTGCTGCAAACCACCTCCCCACCGTCGATTGCAGTTCTCCAACCACCGACAACCTGCTGAACCCCGCCTGACGCGCTGATGCACCTGGTTTACCTGCTCCTGCTGCCCTTTGCCGGCAGCCTGGTTGCGGCGTTGCTGCCAACGCACGCACGCAATACCGCTGCCATCTGGGCGGCACTGGTTGGCGGCGCGGCGCTGGTCTGGATCATCACGCTGTACCCGGCGGTCATGGTTGACAACGTCCTGTGGGAAGAATATCTGTGGATGCCCTCGGCCGGCATCAACTTCCAGCTGCGCATCGACGGCTTTGCCTGGCTGTTTGCGCTGCTGATCACAGGCATAGGCACGCTGGTCGCCGTGTACGCGCGCTACTACATGTCCAAGGACGACCCGGTCCCGCGCTTTTTCTCGTTCTTCCTCGCGTTCATGGGGTCCATGCTGGGCATCGTGCTGTCTGGCAACGTCGTGCAGCTGGTGTTCTTCTGGGAGCTGACCAGCCTGTTCAGCTTTTTGCTGATCGGCTACTGGCACCACCGCCGGGACGCGCGCCGTGGCGCGCGCATGGCGCTCATCGTGACCGAGGGCGGCGGGCTGGCGCTGCTGGGCGGCGTGCTCATGCTGGGGCACATGGCCGGCGGCTACGAGCTGGACACCATCCTGGGCGCCGGGGACATTGTGCGCGCGCACCCACTGTACACGCCCATGCTGGTGCTGGTGTTGCTGGGCGCGCTGACCAAGAGCGCGCAGTTCCCGTTCCAGTTCTGGCTGCCCAAGGCCATGGCTGCGCCAACGCCGGTGTCCGCCTACCTGCACTCGGCGACCATGGTCAAGGCCGGTGTCTTCCTGCTGGCGCGCCTGTGGCCGGTGCTCTCGGGGACGCCGGAGTGGTTCTGGCTGGTCTCGGGCGCCGGACTCATCACGCTGGTCCTGGGCGCCGGCACGGCCATGTTCCAGAACGACCTGAAGGGGCTGCTTGCGTACTCGACCATTAGCCACCTCGGGCTGATCACGCTGCTGCTGGGGCTGGGCGGCAAGCTGGCCGCGGTGGCCGCCGTGTTCCACATCATCAACCACGCCACATTCAAGGCCTCGCTGTTCATGGCCGCCGGCATCGTCGACCATGAAACCGGCACGCGTGATCTGCGGCGCCTGTCCGGCCTGTTCCGGGCGATGCCCATCACCGGCGTACTCGCTTTTGTCGCCAGCGCCGCCATGGCCGGCGTGCCGCTGCTCAACGGCTTCTTGTCCAAGGAGATGTTCTTCTCCGAGACCGTATCGTTGGCGGCCACGCCCTGGCTGGACCTGGCGTTGCCCGTCGCCGCCACGGTGGCGGGCATGTTCACCGTGGCGTACTCGCTGCGATTTGCCGCAGGCACCTTCCTTGGGCCGGTGGCGCGCGACCTGCCGCGCGCACCGGATGAGCCGGTGCAGTGGATGCGCCTGCCCATAGACGTGCTGGTACTGCTGTGCCTGCTTGTGGGGATCGTGCCGCAGTGGTCCATAGGCGCCATCCTTGCGCAGGCGGCGACGCCGGTGGTGGGCGGCACCCTGCCGCTTTATGACCTGGCGATCTGGCACGGACTGACCAAGCCGCTGCTCATGAGCGTAATCGCGATGGCCGGGGGTGCCGCCGTCTACTTCCTGCTGTACTGGAGCCGGCGCAACGACCGCTTCATCGAGCCGCCGCTGGCGCGCTGGCTGGACGGGGCCCGCTTCTTCTACAGTGCGCTGTACGCGCTGGACCGCAGTACGCGCTGGCTCGTGGGCGCGCTGTCAACACGCCGGCTGCAGCCACAGCTGGTGCTGCTGGTCAGCGCCACGCTGGCCGCAACGCTTGCGTCGCTCTGGCCTTTCGGGCTGAGCTGGGGTGACCGCGTGCGCGTCCCGGCCGACCTGGAATTCGGCCTGCTCTGGCTGCTGGGCGGGGTCTGCGCGCTGGCGGCGGCCAGGCAGGCCAAGTTCCACCGGCTGGCGGCACTGGTCATGGTGGGCGCGGTCGGCCTGTGCGTGAGCCTGACGTTCCTGTGGTTCTCGGCGCCCGACCTGGCGCTCACCCAGCTCACGGTGGAAGTGGTCACCACGGTGCTGTTCCTGCTGGGCCTGCGCTGGCTGCCCAAGCGCCGGCCCGAGATCCCGGGACCGCGGGACTGGCGCGTGCGGACGCGCCGCGCGCGCGACCTGGTCATCGCCGTGGTGTCCGGCTGCGGCCTGGCCGCGCTGGCGTTTGCCATGATGACCCGTTCGGCGCCGCAGAGCATTTCGCCCTTTTTCATCGCCAATGCCCTGCCCCAGGGCGGCGGCAGCAACGTGGTCAACGTCATGCTGGTGGACTTCCGGGGCTTCGACACGTTTGGCGAGATCACGGTACTGGCCATCGTGGCGCTCACGGTGTACGCGCTGCTGCGGCGCTTCCGCCCGCCGCGCGAGGTGGAGCTGCTGCCGCCGCAGCAGCGCGTCGTGCCGGCCGACCTGATGACCGATCTCATCAATCCGCGCACCGCACGCGACACCGCGCTGGGCTACATGATGGTGCCGGCGGTGCTGGTGCGGCTGCTCATGCCGGTGGCGGTCATGCTGGCGATCTACTTGTTCCTGCGCGGGCACGACCGGCCGGGTGGCGGCTTTGTGGCCGGCCTCATGGTCTCCATTGCGTTCATCACCCAGTACATCGTGGCCGGCACGCACTGGGTGGAAGCGCATTTCCAGCTGCGCGTGATGCGCTGGATAGGCACCGGCCTGCTGCTGGCGCTGGCCACCGGCGCCGGCTCCATCGTGTTCGGCTACCCGTTCCTGACCTCGCACACCACCACGCTGGCACTGCCTGTGGTGGGCGAGATCCACCTGGCCAGCGCGCTCTTCTTCGATGCCGGCGTGTTCAGCGTGGTGGTGGGCGCCACCCTGCTCATCCTCACCGCCATTGCGCACCAATCCATACGCGGACACCGACGCACCGCCGAACTGGGCGGCACGCCGCAGCTGGCCTCATACCCCGGGGACAGCGACTGATGGAAGTGATTCTTGCCCTGGCCATCGGTGTGCTGTGCGGCGCCGGCATCTGGCTGGTGCTGCGCCCGCGCACGTTCCAGGTGCTGATTGGCCTCACGCTGCTGTCGTACGCGGTGAACCTGTTCATCTTTGCCATGGGCAGCCTGCAACTGGACCGCGAGCCCATTGTGCGCATCGGGCTGGCAGCCAACCTGGACAACTACACTGACCCGCTGCCGCAGGCACTGGTGCTGACCGCCATCGTCATCGGCTTTGCCACGCTGGCGTTGTTCCTGGTCGTGCTGCTGGCATCACGCGGGCTGTCGGGTACCGACCACGTGGACGCCGAGGAAAAGCTGGATGGCGACGTCACCCAGGATGCAACACCCCTGGGGCCGGAGCTGCCATGACGCCTGCAGAGCTGGCAGGCGCCCTCATGCCGCACCTGGTGGCGGCGCCCATCCTGCTGCCGCTGGGCACGGCCGCGCTCATGCTGATTCTGGGCGCCAGGCGCCGCTCGCTGAGCGCGGTCATCAACGTGCTCTCCTGCACGCTGGGCGTGGTGGTCTCGATCCTGCTTGTGTACTGGGTGCAGCACGTGGGCCGGCCGCAGGCCGTGGGCGTCTATCTGCCTGGAAACTGGCCGGTTCCATACGGCATCGTGCTCGTGGTTGACCGGCTCTCGGCCATGATGCTGCTGCTGGTCAGCGTGCTGGGGCTGGCCTCGGTGCTTTATGCCATTCCGCGCTGGGAACGAGCCGGAGCACGCTTCCATCCGCTGCTGCAGCTGCAGCTCATGGGGCTGGCCGGCGCGTTCATCACGGCCGATCTGTTCAACCTCTTTGTCTTCTTTGAAATCATGCTGACCGCGTCGTACGGCCTGCTGCTGCATGCGCCCAGCAAGGCACGCGTGCGCTCTGGCCTGCACTACATCGCGATCAACCTCATGGCGTCCTCGCTCATCCTCATTGGCGTGGCCATCCTGTACGGCGTCACGGGCTCGCTCAACCTGGCGGACATGGCACTGGTCGTGCCCGAGATTGCCGATGCCGACCGGGGACTGCTGCACGCTGGTGCCGCCATTTTGGCTCTTGCATTCCTGGTCAAGGCAGCGGCCTGGCCGCTCAACTTCTGGATGGTGCCAGCCTACTCGCGCGCAGCAGCACCCGCTGCAGCGTTGTTCGCCATCCTGACCAAGCTGGGCGCCTACGCCGTGCTGCGCGTCTGGACGTTGCTGTTCCCGGGTGATGCCGGCGTCTCGGCGCTGTTTGGCGGTCCGGTGCTCGTTGCCATCGGTTTGGCCACGCTGACCTTTGGCGCGGTCGGCGTCATCGCCACGCAGCACCTGGGACGCATCGTGGCGTTCTGCACCATCATTTCGTCGGGCACGCTGCTGGCGGCCATGGGCTTTGGCGACCCGGCGGTGACCGGCGGCGCGCTCTACTACATCCTGGGCTCCACGCTGGCCATCAGCGCGTTTTTCCTGCTGGCCGAGCTCATAGACCGCGCGCGCGACGTCGAGGAGCAGCTGGAATACCTCGCGCCGGCCGACTCGGATGACATCTACGCGTACCTGCTGGGACCGGCGCCACGGCGCGACCTCAACCTGGACGACGACGAGCAGGCGGTCATCGGCCTGCCCATCCCGGCGGCCATGGCATTCATGGGACTGGCCTTTGCCGTCTGCGGGCTGACCATTGCCGGGCTGCCGCCTTTCTCTGGCTTTGTCGGCAAGGTGGTCATGCTGTCGGCGCTGCTCAACCCGACGGGCTTTGGCATGCAGGCCCGCGTCTCGCCGGCAGCCTGGGGCCTGCTCGCGCTGCTGCTGGGCAGTGGCTTTTTGGTCATCATCGGCCTGTCGCGCGCAGGCGTACGCTACTTCCTGGCGCCCACCGGGCGCGCGCTGCCCCGGCTGCGCCTGATCGAAACCGCGCCCATCGCCGCGCTGCTCATCCTGGTGGGCGTGCTGGTCTGGCAGGCCGATGCCGTGCTGCGCTTTGTCAACCGCGCAGCCATTGACCTGCACCAGCCGGACCACTACATTGCCGCGGTGATCTCGTCGGTCCCCAAGCCGCCGCCCGCAACGCCAGGGCATGCGCCATGAGAAAGCGCTTGCTCCCCGCACCGCTGCTCAGCGCTGCGCTGGTGGCCATGTGGCTGGTGCTCAACCGCTCGCTGGCTCCGGGGCACTGGCTGCTGGCGCTGCTGCTGGGCATCGCCCTCCCGGCCGTGCTGGCGCCGCTGCGCCCGGTGGTGCCACGCGTGCGGCACCCGCTGGTGCTGGCCCGGCTCATCGCGGTGGTCGGGCACGATGTGGTGGCGTCCAATATCATGGTCCTGCGCACCATCTTTTCCGGCCAGCGGCATCCGCCCCACAGCAAGTTTGTCGTCATTCCTCTGGACATGCGCGACCCCACCGGCATCACGGCACTGGCCATGATCACCACCGCGATCCCGGGGACCGTCTGGTGCGAGCTGGCGCGAGACGGCAGCGCGTTCATGCTGCACGTCTGGCATGCGCCAGATGAAGCCGCGTTCATCGCCAACTACAAGAGACGATACGAGCAACCCCTGATCCGGATCTTTGAATCATGAGCCCCTTCCTTGCCGGCGTCATTGCCGCCACCCTCTTCGCCTACAGCGTCGCCGCCCTGCTCGCGCTCTGGCGTGTGCTGCGCGGCCCCGCCGTGCAGGATCGCATCCTGGCGCTGGACCTCATCTACGGCATAGGCATGCTCATTGCGCTGGTCATCGGCCTGCGCTACCGCAGCAGCGTCTATTTCGAAGCCGCGCTCATCATCGCCGTCTTCGGCTACGTCAGCTCCACCGCCATGGCCAAGTTCCTGCTCAGAGGGGAGGTGATTGAGTGAGCGCGCGGAGAGGGGCCCCACGCAGTGGGGATCGCAGCCGCGAACTCAATCGGCAAGCCGACCGCGATTGCTGTAACTCAAACACGCCGGTAACGGAGGCTTGCAGAATGAGCGCGCGGA
>Ga0172382_10007032_pt1 | contig 16100 bp, 18 predicted proteins | sample Leawel138RmetaG_FD_122245 | JGI IMG/M metagenome (GOLD analysis project Ga0172382, IMG submission 122245) | Leachate microbial communities from a municipal landfill in Southern Ontario, Canada - Leachate well 138R metaG | ecosystem: Engineered > Solid waste > Landfill > Unclassified | place...
GCTTTAGGCAGCGCTGCTGCTAACGCAAGAGGATGACGGCATGGCCGGAGTATTGGATTCGGTTAACCAGAGAACCCAGTTGGTGGGGCAGAACCGTCTGGAGCTGCTGTTGTTCCGCCTCGACGGCGCGCAGCTGTACGGCATCAACGTGTTCAAGGTGAAAGAAGTGCTGCAGTGCCCGCGCCTGACCGTCATGCCGCGCTCGACCGCTGTCGTCCGCGGTGTCGCCAATATCCGCGGCAATACGTTGCCGATCCTCGATCTGGCATTGGCCATCGGCAAGCCCGAGCTCGACGATCTGCAGAGCTGCTTTACCATCATCACCGAGTACAACAACCGGACCCTTGGTTTCCTGGTGCGATCAGTCGAGCGCATCGTGAACATGAACTGGGAGGAAATCCTCCCGCCGCCCAAGGGTGCCGGACGCGATCATTACCTCACGGCAGTGACGCACTTCGACGGGCAGATGGTCGAAATCATCGACGTGGAAAAGGTTCTGGCCGAAGCCGCGCCGGTTTCGGAAACGGTTTCGCCCGCTGTCATCGATGCCGATGTGCAGGCCCGTGCCGGGTCGTGTCGCGTGCTGATCGTCGACGACTCTTCCGTCGCGCGTAAGCAGATCATCCGCTGCCTGCAGAATCTGGGCGTAGAGGTGGTGGCGCTCAATGACGGGCGTCAGGCGCTGAACTATCTGAAGGCAATGGCCGATGAGGGGCGACGTCCGGCCGATGAATTCATGATGATGATTTCCGATATTGAAATGCCGGAAATGGATGGCTATACCCTGACTACTGAGGTGCGTCACGACCCGCGTATGCAGGACATGCATATCCTTTTGCATACCTCGCTTTCGGGGGTGTTCAACCAGAACATGGTCAAGCGGGTTGGCGCGGACGATTTTCTTGCCAAATTCCAGCCCGACGATCTGGCCACCCGCGTGGCGGAGCGGATAAAACGTGCGGACCGAAACTGAGGCCATGACCTCTCATTACCAGGGCGGGAGCAATTAGTGTCAGGCGATCAGGATTTCGAGCAGTTCCGGGTATTTCTTGAAAAGACGTGCGGCATCCTGCTGGGCAGCAACAAGCAGTATCTGGTCTCCAGTCGACTGAACAAGCTGATGGAGCAACAGCACATCACCTCGCTTGGTGAGTTGGTCAGGAAGATTCAGAGCATGCCGCGCTCGGGCCTGCGCGAGCAGGTCGTCGATGCCATGACGACCAACGAAACCCTGTGGTTTCGCGACACCTATCCCTTTGAGGTGCTCAAGAACCGGGTGCTGCCCGAGCTGCTCAAGAGTGGTGCGGGCCAGCGGCTGCGGATCTGGTCGGCTGCCTGCTCCTCGGGGCAGGAGCCTTATTCGCTGTCGATGAGTATCGATGAGTTCGAGCGGGCTAACCCGAGCCAGCCGCGACTGGGTGTGCAGATCGTCGCCACCGAATTGTCCGGGACCATGCTCGCGGCCAGCAAGGCGGCTGAGTATGACGGCCTGGCCATCGCCCGCGGCTTGTCCAGCGAGCGTCTGCAGCGCTACTTCGATGTTGCCGCGCCGGGGCGTTGGGTGGTCAAACCACCTATTCGCGCGCGCGTCGAGTTCCGGACACAGAACCTGCTCGACAGCTATGCCGCGCTGGGCAAGTTCGACATCGTGTTCTGTCGTAACGTACTGATCTACTTCTCCGCCGACGTGAAGAAAGACATCCTTCGCCGTATTCACGCGACGCTCAAGCCGGGCGGTTACCTGTTCCTCGGCGCTTCCGAGGCGCTCAACGGCTTGCCTGAGCTGTATCAGATGGTTCAGTGCAGCCCGGGCATCATTTATCAGGCGCGATAGCCTTTGTCGGCGGCAGAAAACCGTCATGCATCATGACGGTACGCGGCAACGCAGCGGTAAAGCCTTGCCGCTTTTGACGCCTAAACTGGCGTCTTTCGAAATAAATCCTTATAAATCAATCGGTTGAATAGATGGCATGGGCTTTGCTCAAGTTTGCGTCAGCAGACTTGTATCCGGCAGAGGTCCAGATCCATGAGCATCAGTTTCGACAAGGCGCTCGGCATTCACGAGAAGGCGCTTGGTTTTCGCGCCCAGCGTGCCGAAGTGCTGGCCAACAACATCGCCAACGCCGATACGCCCAACTACAAGGCGCGTGATCTGGACTTCGGCGCCGTGCTGGCAGCGCAGGCCGCACGCGGTGAGGGTAGCTTCGCCACGCGTACTACCGACGCCCGGCATATCGCCGCCGAGGGGCTGGAGATCGCCGATCCCTCGTTGCGCTTTCGCACACCGGCGCATGCCTCGCTCGATCAGAACACCGTCGATCTGCAGATAGAGCAATCCAACTACGCGCAGAACGCCGTCGATTTTCAGGCGAGCTTCACCCTGCTCAACAGTAAGTTCCGCGGGCTGATGAGCGCCCTGCGTGGCGAATAAGGAGTCCAGCCATGTCCCTGAGTAATGTCTTCAACATCGCTGGTAGCGGCATGAGTGCGCAAAGCACGCGCCTCAACACCATCTCCAGCAATATCGCCAACGCCGAGACGGTGTCGTCCAGCGTCGATGAGACCTACCGGGCTCGTCACCCAGTGTTCGCCACCATGCTGCAGCAGGCCAGCGGCGCGCCGAACGAGTCATTGTTCGCCGATCAGGACCAGGCCGGCGTCGGTGTGCAGGTGCTTGGTGTGGTCGAGGACCAGAGCGAGCTGCAGGCCCGTTATGAGCCCAATCACCCGGCGGCCGACGACAAGGGCTACGTCTACTACCCGAACGTCAACGTGGTAGAGGAGATGGCCGACATGATTTCCGCCAGCCGCGCGTTCCAGACCAATGCCGAGCTGATGAACACGGCCAAGACCATGTTGCAGAAAGTGCTGACACTGGGTCAGTAAGGGAGCCTTTTGATGAGCACAACAAGCGGCGTTGGCGGTACCGGCTCGATACTGGATCAGTACCAGTTCGGCAAGGACCGTGAGGTCAAGGGCGAAGAGCTCGGCAAGAACGAGTTCCTCGAACTGCTGGTCGCGCAGATGAACAACCAGAATCCGCTGGAGCCGCAGGAGAACGGCGAGTTCATCGGCCAGCTGGCGCAGTTCAGCACCGTCGAGGGCGTCGAAAAACTGAATTCCAGCATGGAGACCATCCTCTCCGGCTACCAGTCGTCGCAAGCGTTGCAGGCATCGTCGCTGGTAGGGCGCAAGGTCATCGTGCCGACCGACAAGGCGGTGGTCGACACCAGCGAAACCTTCAAAGCCAGTCTGGTGCTGCCAACGTCGAGCAGCAACGTGTTCGTCAACATCTACGACAGCACCGGCGCTTCGGTCAGTCGCGTCAACCTCGGGCAGCAGCAGGCCGGCAACGTCTCCTTCATGTGGGACGGCAAGGATGCCAGCGGCAAAACCTTGCCGCCCGGCACCTACAAGTTCGAGGCGCAGGCTACCTACGACGGCGAAACCAAGGGGCTGTACACCCTGCTTCCGGCCAACGTGGACAGCGTCACGCTCGGGCAGAACGGCGGGGAGCTGATGCTCAACCTGGCCGGTATCGGCAGCATCGGGCTTTCCCAGGTCCAGGTCATCGGACAATAACCGCCGGCACCCGGCGAAAGGAGCGATTCAATGTCCTTCAATATCGGTCTCAGCGGCCTGCGTGCCGCGAGCAAGGATCTCAACGTTACCGGCAACAACATCGCCAACGCCGGTACGGTCGGCTTCAAGCAGTCGCGCGCGGAGTTTTCCGATGTGTATGCCGCGTCCGTCATGGGCACTGGCAAGAACCCACAAGGCAGCGGGGTGCTGATGTCGAACATTTCCCAGCAGTTCAACCAGGGCAACATCAACTACACACAGAACGCGCTGGACCTGGCCATCAACGGCAACGGCTTCTTCCAGGTCAGTAACAACGGCGCCATGAGCTATACCCGCGCGGGCTACTTCGGCACCGATCGCACCGGTTTCTTGGTCGATAACTTCGGCTACAAGCTGCAGGGCTACCCGGTCGATGCGAACGGCAATCTGCAGAGCGGTGTGGTTGGCGACCTGCAGGTGCAGACCACCAACCAGGCGCCGAAGGCGACCAGCCAGATCACCACGGCGTTCAACCTGAACTCGACGCAGAAATCGCCGACAACCTGGCAGGCTGCGTACGATGCCGAAGTGCAGCCGTTCTATGACACGGCCTATAACAACTCGCTGACCGCGGCCGGACAGGCTGCTTACGATGCCGAGTTCGCTGTGTCGGGCGATACGACGGCAGCCGATGCCGCTCGCGCTGCAGCACTGGTTGATGCGACGAATATAGCTAATGCCCAAGCCGCGGGAGATGCCGCGAAAGCGCTGCCGGCGAACGTGACTGCGGCGTTGACCGCTGCGAATGCGACGTTCGATCCCACCGACCCCACGACCTACAACAGCTCGACTTCGCTGAACATCTACGATTCGCAGGGTAATGCGCATGTCATGACGCAGTATTTCGTCAAGACGAGTGCCAACACCTGGGACATGAAGGTGCTGATCGATGGGCGCAATCCCGCCAACCCGGCGCAGCAGCCGCCGCAGCCTTACGTCATGGGGCTGTCGTTCAATTCCTCCGGTGCACTGACCGGCATCGATAACGGTGGCTCCGGGCTGTTCAACGTTTCGCCGGACCTGAAGGTGACGCTGAATTCCGCCACTGGCAGCCCTCCGGCTGGCGGTTGGATCCCGGCGATTTCCGACGGTGGCACTCCAGCTACCTGGTCGGCCAACGGCGCGCTGGCCAATCCAGGCGGCATCGTCCTCGATTTCTCCAAGTCCTCGCAGTACGCCAGCGCCTTTGCGGTGAACAATGTCGCGCAGGACGGTTACACCACCGGCGAGCTGGCCGGGCTGGAGATCGACGACACCGGCGTGATCTTCGCGCGTTACACCAACGGCCAGTCCAAGGTGCAGGGCCAGATCGTGCTGGCCAACTTTGCCAACGTGCAGGGCCTGACCCCGGTGGGCAAGACGCAGTGGGTGCAGTCGTTCGAATCCGGTGAGCCGGTGGTGGGAACGCCGATGTCCGGCACCCTCGGTGCGCTGCAGGCCGGTGCGCTGGAAGACTCCAACGTCGAGCTGTCCGATCAGCTGGTCAACCTGATCGTCGCCCAGCGTAACTATCAGGCGAACGCCAAGACCATTGAGACGGAAAGCGCGATCACCCAGACCATCATCAATCTGCGCTGAGGCTGAGCGGCAAGCGCCTTGCCGCCACCGGCAGGATTCCGCCGTTTCCTCCATCGAAGGCCCGCAAGGGCCTTCGTCGTTTATGGAAAACGCTTTCGATTCAGTGGCTTGGATGGTCATGGGTGTGGTGGCACGCGCCTTGCTATCTCAATGCCAACAGAACGGCGAGTGTCAATCTCGCGTCTTGGAGTTTGCTGATGGACAAGATGCTCTACGTGGCCATGACCGGCGCCAGCCAGAACGCGCGGGCACAGCAGGCCCATGCGAACAACCTGGCGAACATCTCCACCACCGGATTTCGGCGGGATTTCGAGCAAGCGCGTTCGATGCAGGTGTTCGGCGACAGTTTCCCGGCGCGCGTTTACGCGATGACCGAGCGCCCGGGGACGGACTTTACCGCCGGCGCGCTGCAGGAAACCGGGCGCGACCTGGACGTGGCCATCGAGGGTGAGGGCTGGATTGCGGTGCAGGCGCCCGATGGTGGTGAAGCCTACGTGCGCACCGGCAGCCTGAACATCGATGTGCTCGGCGTGTTGCGTACCGCCGATGGCATGCCGGTGATGGGCAACGGCGGGCCAATCGCCATTCCGCCCGAGGAAAAGGTCGACATCGGTCAGGACGGCACCATCAGCATCCGCGCGTTGGGCGAAGACCCGAACGTAGTCGTCACCGTCGATCGCCTGAAACTGGTCAATCCCGATCCGCAGCAGCTGGAGAAGGGGACCGATGGCCTGATCCGCATGAAGGACGGCCAGCCCGTGGAGGCTGACGCAGGCGTGCGCGTGACCTCGGGTTTCCTCGAGGCGAGCAACGTGAATGCGGTGGCCGAAATGACATCCATGCTGGCGCTGTCGCGCCAGTTCGAACTGCACGTGAAGATGATGCGCACCGCCGAGGATGATGCGGCTGCGATGGCTCGCGTCCTGCAAATCAGCTAACACCAGCGCGTCGCGTCCGCTCGACGCACGAGGAGAAAGCACATGCTTCCAGCACTTTGGGTCAGCAAGACCGGTTTGTCCGCCCAGGACATGAACCTGACGACCATCTCGAACAACCTGGCCAACGTCTCGACCACCGGCTTCAAGCGTGACCGTGCCGAATTCCAGGACCTGCTCTATCAGATCCGTCGGCAGCCCGGCGGTCAGTCCAGCCAGGACAGCGAACTGCCGTCCGGCCTGCAGCTGGGTACCGGGGTGCGCATCACTGGCACGCAGAAGATCTTTACCACCGGCAGCCTGCAGACCACCGAGCAGCCGCTGGACATGGCGATCAACGGGCGCGGCTTCTTCCAGGTGCTGCTGCCCGACGGCACGGTGTCCTATACCCGCGACGGCAGCTTCCACCTGAGCTCCGATGGCCAGATCGTCACCTCCAACGGCTATTCGCTGGAGCCTGCCATCGTCGTGCCGCCGGAAACCCAGACCTTCACCGTCGGCGAAGATGGCACCGTCTCGGTGACCACACTGGGCAACGCGCAGCCGCAGATCATCGGCAATATCCAGACGGCCGACTTCATCAACCCGGCCGGCCTGCAGGCGATGGGCAGCAACCTGTTCCTGGAGACCGCCGCCAGCGGCGCGCCGCAGATCAGTACGCCGGGCCTCAACGGTCTGGGTACGGTGCTGCAGAACACCCTGGAAAACTCCAACGTCAGCGTGGTGGAGGAGCTGGTCAACATGATCACCACCCAGCGCGCCTACGAGATGAACTCCAAGGTCATCTCCACTGCGGACCAGATGCTGTCGTTCGTTACCCAGCAGCTGTAAGTCGCGTTAACCGTTGTTGCAGGGCATGGATAGCTCGCTGTGTCCGAAGTCGTTTCAGTGGCCCTGTCCGGGCTGAGGTGTGTATGAGCCGCTTGTTGACCGTTGTTGTCTCGATATCGTCCGCGCTGGCCCTGGCCGGCTGCGTGGCGCCGGCGCCCAAGCCGAACGATCCGTACTATGCGCCGGTGCTGCCGCGTACGCCGCTGCCGGCGGCGCAGAACAACGGTGCGATCTATCAGGCCGGTTTCGAGACCAACCTCTACGACGACCGCAAGGCCTTCCGGGTGGGCGACATCATCACCATCACTCTCAACGAGCGGACTCAGGCGAGCAAGAACGCCTCGTCGCAGATTTCCAAGGACAGCAGCGCCAACATCGGCCTGGGCTCGCTGTTCGGCGGTGGCGTTTCGATGGGCAATCCGCTGACCGGCAACAAGATGACGCTCGGCGCCGAATACGAGGCTGAGCGTGACACCTCCGGCTCCGGCCAGGCGGGGCAGAGCAACAGCCTGTCCGGCTCGATCACGGTGACCGTCTCCGAGGTGCTGCCCAACGGTATTCTCGCGGTGCGCGGCGAGAAGTGGATGACGCTCAACACCGGCGACGAGCTGGTGCGCATCGCCGGCCTGGTGCGTGCCGACGACATCACCACGGACAACACCGTACCGTCGACGCGGATTGCCGACGCGCGCATCACCTATTCGGGGACGGGTGCCTTCGCCGACGCGAGCCAGCCGGGGTGGCTGGATCGCTTCTTCATCAGCCCGCTGTGGCCGTTCTGACCGGAGGCTGTTCCATGATGCGCAAATTTTTCGTGCTGCTCGGCCTGCTCGGCCTGGCCATGACCGCCCAGGCGGAGCGCCTGAAAGACGTCGCGACCATCAACGGCGTGCGCGCCAACCAGCTGGTCGGCTACGGCCTGGTGGTCGGCCTGAACGGCAGCGGCGACCAGACCACGCAGACGCCGTTCACCGTGCAGACGTTCAACAACATGCTGGCGCAGTTCGGCATCAAGGTGCCGGCCGGCGGCAACGTGCAGCTGAAGAACGTCGCGGCGGTGTCCATTCACGCCGAGTTGCCGCCATTCGCCAAGCCCGGGCAGACCATCGACATCACCGTGTCCTCGATCGGTAACGCCAAGAGCCTGCGCGGCGGCAGCCTGCTGATGGCGCCGCTCAAGGGAATCGACGGTAACGTCTACGCCATCGCCCAGGGCAACCTGGTGGTTGGTGGTTTCGATGCCAGCGGCGCCGACGGCTCGCGGGTTACCGTCAACGTACCGTCGGCCGGGCGGATTCCGGGAGGAGCGACCGTCGAACGGCAGGTACCGAGTGCCTTCAACCAGGGCAACACGCTGACGCTCAACCTCAATCGACCGGACTTCACCACGGCGAAGAACATCGTCGACCAGATCAATGACCTGCTCGGCCCGGGCGTGGCGCAGGCGCTGGACGGCGGCTCGATCAGCGTCAGCGCGCCGCTGGACCCGAGCCAGCGCGTGGATTACCTGTCGATCCTGGAGAATCTCGAGGTCGACGTCGGCCAGGCAGTGGCCAAGGTCATCATCAATTCGCGTACCGGCACCATCGTCATCGGTCAGAACGTGCGCGTGCAGCCCGCCGCCGTCACCCACGGCAGCCTGACGGTAACCATTACCGAGGATCCGCAGGTGAGCCAGCCGGAGGCGTTCTCCGGCGGGCAGACGGCCGTCGTGCCCAACTCCCGCGTGCAGGCCGAAGAGGAAGCCAAGCCGATGTTCAAGTTCGGACCTGGTACCACGCTGGACGAGATCGTGCGTGCGGTGAACCAGGTCGGCGCGGCGCCCAGCGACCTCATGGCCATTCTCGAGGCGCTCAAGCAGGCTGGTGCGTTGCAGGCCGATCTGATCGTGATCTAAGGGTTTAACGGATATGGATACTCGTCTGGGCGCCGGCGGGCGCGGTCTCGACAGCGGCAGCTACACCGATCTCAATCGCCTCAACCAGCTGAAGGTGGGCAAGGATCGTGATGGCGAAGAAAACGTGCGCAAGGTTGCGCAGGAGTTCGAGTCGCTGTTTCTCAACGAGATGCTCAAGTCCATGCGCTCGGCCAATGCCGTGCTGGCCGAAGACAACCCGCTGAACAGCCAGGCCGCCAAGCAGTATCAGGAAATGTACGACCAGCAGCTGTCGGTCAGTCTGTCAAAAGACGGTGGCGGCATTGGCTTGGCCGACGTGCTGGTGCGCCAGCTGAGCAAGCAGACCGAAACCGCCAGCCGTTCGAATCCCTTCGCCCAGGTCGCTGCTACCGAAGGCGCGAGCTGGCCGAGCAAGCCGGCAGCCGCGACCGACGCCGTGCGCGACGATTCGCGACTGCTCAACCAGCGTCGCCTGGCGCTGCCAGGCAAGCTCAGCGAGCGGCAGGTCGCCAATGTTTCGGCAACCAATCCCACCGCGCCGCAGGCGCTGGTTTCCGATGGCAAGCCGCTGGTCGAGCTGGACTGGAAGCCCGCCACCGCCTTCGCCGCCCCGCAGGACAAGTCGCTGATCGTCAACGGGGTGCCGGCGAATGCCGCCGCAGCGCCGAGCAAGACGCGCTTCAGCTCGCGCGAGGAATTCATCACTACCATGCTGCCGATGGCCGAGAAGGCCGCCGAGCGCCTGGGCGTCGAGCCGCGCTATCTGGTGGCGCAGGCCGCGCTGGAAACCGGCTGGGGCAAGTCCATGATCCGCCACCGCGACGGCAGCAACAGCCACAACCTGTTCGGCATCAAGGCTACCGGCTGGCAGGGCGAGTCGGCCTCGGCGACCACCACCGAGTACGTCAATGGCAAGGCCACCCGCGAGGTGGCGGGCTTCCGTGCCTACGACTCCTTCGAGCAGAGCTTCAACGACTTCGTCAGCCTGCTGGAGAACAACGACCGTTACCGCACCGCCATTCAGGTCGCCAGCAATTCCGGTGATTCCGAGCGCTTCGTCAAGGAGCTGCAGAAGGCGGGCTACGCCACCGATCCGCAGTACGCGCGCAAGATCAGCCAGATCGCGCGCAAGATGCAGACCTATCAGACCGTCGCCGACGCAGGTTCGGCGCCCGCCATGCGGACCAGAGGCTAATTCATGGCTGACCTACTCAATATTGGCCTGTCCGGGCTTTCCGCCAGCAAGACGCAGCTGTCGATCACCGGCCACAACATCAGCAACGTCAACACGCCGGGCTACACGCGCCAGGATGCGACCCAGGCGACACGGCTGGCGCAGTTCAGCGGCGCGGGCTATATCGGCTCCGGCACCACGCTGGTCGACGTGCGCCGCAGCTACAGCGAGTTCCTTACCAGCCAGTTGCGCAGCAGCACGGCGCTGAACAGCGACGTAGCGGCGTACAAGAGCCAGATCGATCAGCTCGATTCGCTGCTTGCCGGTACCACCACTGGGATCACTCCGGCGCTGCAGAGCTTTTTTTCCGCGATGCAGACGGCGGCCGAGGACCCGGCCAACATCCCGGCGCGGCAGCTGGTGCTGGCCGAGTCCGAAGGTCTGGCACGGCGTTTCAATACCGTCTACGACCGGCTGGCCGAGCAGAACGCCTTCACCAACAAGCAGATGTCCGCGGTCACCGACCAGGTCAACCGACTGGCCGGCAGCATCGGCAGCCTGAACGAAGCCATCGCCGTCGCCGCCGCCAACGGCAAGCAGCCGAACGACCTGCTCGATGCCCGTGAAGAGGCGGTACGCCAGCTGTCCACCTACATCGGCGTGACGGTGGTGCCGCAGGACGACAGCAGCTTCAACATCTTCATCGGTAGCGGCCAGCCGCTGGTGGTGGGCAGCAGCGTGGCGCGCCTGGAAGTGGTGCCGGGGCAGGGCGACCCCAACCGCCATGAGGTGCAGTTCATCAGCGGCGGCTCGCGCCAGGGCATCACCTCGCAGATCACCGGTGGCGAGCTGGGCGGGTTGATTCGCTATCGCAGCGAGGTTCTGGACTCGACCATGAACTCCCTGGGCCGTTTGGCGCTGGCGGTGAGCGATCAGGTCAACAGCCAGCTGGGGCAGGGCCTGGATCTGAAGGGCAATGTGGGTTCAGCGCTGTTTGGCGATTACAACGATCCTGCGCTGGCCAAGCTGCGCGTCAACGCGTTCTCTGGCAACAGCAGCAATGCGCAGCCGGCGCTTAACATCACGCAAACCAATCTGCTGACCACCAGCGACTATCTGATGGAGTATGGCGCTGGCGGCTATACGGTGCGTCGCCTGAGCGACAGCCAGCCGATGACGGTAACCACCAATGCAGACGGCAGTCTGAGCATCACCGACAAGAGCGGCCGGGATCAGGGATTCCAGATCGCACCGGGAACGCCGGCGCCCGCGGTGGGCGACAAGTTCACCCTGCAGCCCACGCGTCGCGGTGCGACCGATATCACGGCGGTACTCGACCAGGCGGACCAATTGTCTTTCGCCGCGCCGATGCGTGCCGAAGGTAACCTGCAAAACAGCGGAACCGGTGTCATCGGTCAGCCTGATCTGGTCAATGGTCCGTCGCCGATCGACAAGAGCGTGCTCAGCGCGGCCAGCCTTTCGCTCGAGGTAACACTGAGCGCGGACGGCAAGACCTATATGCTGGGCGATCCGCTTCCGAGCGGCTGGTCGTACGTAGACGATCAGGGTAATCCGCTAGCGGCCGCTCCCAGCTTCACATCGGGCACTGCCAATACCGTGCGGGTGGCTTATACGTCCGGCACCGAGACGTATCAGCTGGCCTTTGCCATGAGCGGCCGTCCTGCGAATGGCGATGATTTCAGCATTGCCTTCAACCAGAGTGGCGTCTCCGACAACCGCAACGCCCTGAAGCTGGTCGACCTGCAAAGCAAGCAGAGCATCGGTGTCGATAGCAATGTCACGGGCTCCGGCTTCAGCTTCACCGACGGTTATGGCGAGTTGGTCGAGCGCGTCGGCACGCTAACCGCCCAGGCGCGGCTGGACAGCGAGGCGAACGGCGCGATCCTCAAGCAGGCCACCGACAACCGCGACTCGCTGTCGGCGGTCAACCTCGACGAGGAGGCGGCCAACCTGATCAAGTTCGAGCAGTACTACAACGCCTCGGCACAGATCATTCAAGTTGCCCGCTCGCTGTTCGATACATTGATCAGCACCTTCCGCTAACAGGCCCGACCATGCGCATCTCGACCTTGCAGGCATTCAACAACGGCGTCGCCGGGTTGCAACGCAACTACGCCAACGCGACCCGTACTCAGGAACAGATCAGCACCGGCAACCGCATCCTCACGCCGGCCGACGATCCGGTCGCGTCGGTACGCCTGCTGCAGTTGGAACAGCAGCAGAACGTGTTGAGCCAGTACAACGCCAATCTCACCGCGGCGAAGAACAGCCTGACTCAGGAAGAGGTCACGCTCAATTCGGTGAACACCGTGTTGCAGCGCGTGCGTGAGCTGGCGGTGCAGGCCGGCAACGGTGCGCTCGATCCGCAGGATCGCAAGTCCATCGCGGCCGAACTGGGCGAGCGCGAGGATGAGCTGCTGTCGCTGATGAACACCCGCAACGCGCGGGGCGAGTATCTGTTCGCCGGCTTCCAGGGCAAGACTCAGCCGTTCGTGCGTGGCGCCGATGGCAGCTACAGCTACGAAGGGGATGAGGGGCAGCGCAAGCTGCAGATCGCCAGTTCGTTGAATATTCCGATCAGTGACAACGGCAAGTCGGTCTTTGAGAACGTGACCAATGCCGGGCGCTACCAACTCAGCTTCACCGCTCAGCCCGGTTCCACGTTGAGCGTTTCGGCTCCGCTGGTGCAGGACGAGGTTGCGCTCACCGCAAATCCGGCGTTTCCCGCTGCGGGCATTGGCGTGCACTTCACTTCCGAAACCGATTACATCGTCTACGACCTGAACGCCCCGCCAGCTGACTTTGCTGATCCATTTGCCGATCCTAATCTCGTGCTCGCGTCCGGTTCTTTGGACGAAAAAACGGATACAAGCGACAAGCTCGTTTTTCGTGGTGTAGTCATGCAGTTTGATGGCACGCCCGCTGCCGGCGATTCGGTGGAGGTAACGCTGGACGCTACTCAGCAGAAGCAGGGCATCCTTAGCACCATCGCCAATCTTCGCTCCGCATTGGAAAGCCCTACCATGGGTAATCAGGGAGTTCGCGACGCCGTTGCCGTCGGCCTGACCAACCTCGACCACGGCATGGTCAGCGTCGATGCCGCACGCGGCAATGTCGGCGCCCGGCTGAACGTGATCGAAACGACGCAGACCGACAACGAGGACGTTACTCTGGTGAACAAGTCGGTACAGGCCGAGCTGAAGGAGCTGGACTATGCCGAAGCGTTGTCGCGCCTGTCGTTCCAGACCGTCATCCTCGAGGCGGCGCAGCAGAGCTATGTGAAGATCAGTGGCCTCAACCTGTTCAATGCGATGAGGTAATCGCAAGGTGACGGGGTTCGCAAATTGCGCATCCCGTTTTGACTTCGATAGGGCGCTGCCTAGATTAAGCACGCTGCGGAGCAGGAAGTACCGCAGCCTTCATTACTTCATCAAGGACGTGAAAATGAGCAAAGCATTTCTTTCCGCAGTGGCTTTCGCGCTGCTGACCTCTCTGGCCGTGCCAGGCCATGCTGCCAGCAGCACCCAGCAAAGCGCCTCCGACCCCGTGCCAGCGGTGAGTGCGGAAGTTGCGGTCGTCAAGATCAACAGCGCCGACGCAGAGACCCTGACCCGCGAACTCAAAGGCATCGGCCCGACCAAGGCGAAGGCAATCATCGATTATCGCGACAACCACGGTCCGTTCCAGTCAGTCGACGAGCTGCTGGAGGTCAAGGGCATCGGCGCGGCAACGCTCGAGAAGAATCGCAGCAAACTCAGTCTGTAACTTGCAGCCGAAGCGAGCCGCATGGGCTCGCTTCGTTGCCAGCCCCTCTTTCGGCCGAACCCTGTCGCTGCAGCCCAGTCAAAAACGCTATCGAAAAGCGTTGACATATGACGGTTATGCACATTCCAAACGGCCAGCAGACCACTCGTCTCCATCTCCTTGTCCTCGCTTGGCGAAATGACATAAGTCATTGTTTTTCAATGACTTGAGCGGCTGCGCAAAAAAGAAACGATTTGTCTTGGAGGCCCGTGAGCAGGGCGTTTGACGCAATCATCCATAAACAATTCACAAGGTTATCCACAGCTTCTGTGGGTAACCTCTCGGAGCCAGCAAGGACGCTGCCTGGAGGAGGATCTGCAATGAAAGCGCCCTGGAATTTCCTGCGATATCTGCCGGTTGCCCAACGCGTCATCGCGCGTGGAAGAATTCCCGCGCTGCTGCTAGCGGTAGCGCGTAAGCGCTCCTCCCACGGCGGGTTGCTCAAAGGTTTGCGTGAGGATCTGTCGCTGTTTCAGGCGTTATGTGTCGCTTGGTGGCGCGGGGAGTACCGGGCGATCAGCAAGCCGGCTCTCGTATCGGTGGTTGCAGCGCTGTTGTACTTTTTGTCGCCGCTGGATGCACTTCCGGACTGGATTCCCGGGCTCGGCTTCATCGATGACCTGGCGGTGTTGGGTTGGGTCATGCGCAAGTGGTCCGATGAACTCGCGGCCTTTCGTGACTGGCGCGACGCCCAGCCACCGTCGCGTAAAGCGGCGCTGGAGACGTTGCCGCCAGTGCAGGAAACCGAGCAACGTTAGAGCCGCACCGACAGATGCGGTGAAATGCAGCCGCATCGCGCGATGCTCCATTGCTTGCCCAGGCTGTTAAGATTCGGCCATCAAGGCAAAGAATTCAGGAAAGAGAGATGAATGTGCAGGTCATCATGCGCGATGGCGCCCCCGAATATGCTGTCCTGTCGTGGAGCGAATACGAGGCGCTGCTGAATGCGGTAGGGCGACGTCCCGAGGCACCTCAGCCTGCGCCCGAAGCCGTTTGCGCACCGGCACTGCGACAGCTGCCTCAATTACGTGAGGCAAAGGGACTGGATATCGCCGCGCTGGCCCGTTCGGTAGGTATCAGCCCGGCCTATCTCGCGTTGATTGAAAGCGGCGAGCGGGTCCCGGATACGGCGATCCGTCGCGCCTTGGCCCGTGCCCTTGAGGTACCGCGCTGGGAGGACGACGTTTGAGCCTGCAACCTCCTGCGGTGCGCATCAGTCGGCAGCATTGGCAAGCGTTGCTGCTGGAGCTGGGCGAGGCTCGCCGGCAGCGTCATCTGGTGACCTATCGGGCATTGGTCGAGCGCCTGCAATTGCCGGCTCCGGCCATGCAGACGCTGACCGCTGCGCTGGAGCACCTGGCCGCGCTGGATGCGCGGGCGGAACGACCTCTGCGCAGCGCTCTGGTCATCAGCCAAGGCGCCAGCCGGTTACCGCGTACGGGTTTCTTCGAGTGTGCGACGAAACTTGGGCGCTTCAGCGGCCCTTCGGACGGATTTGCTGCGGCATCCTGGCATGCTGGCGAGGTCGCGCGGGTTTTTGAATTCGATTATCCGGAGGTTCCATGATGCTCTGGAAGCTGCGCGCGAGCGCAGGCTATCTGTTGGCACGCAAACTGATGGCTGCGCGCTGGGCGGTGCAACAGCCGAAGCTATGGCGCTGGATGGAAGGGCAGTTCTCGCGCAAGGCCAACCTGGGCGATCGTGCCGCGCAGAGTTTCTACGGTCATATGCTCTATTTCCGTGGCCAGGGTCTCGGCGCGAAGCAGGAAGGCATGCGGCTGTTGCGTTTGGCTGCTCAGGCCGGTGATGCCAAAGCGGCCTATCAGCTGGGTGTGATCAGTCTCAGTGAAGACGCCTCGCGCGGCCCGGACGGACGTGAAGCGGCGCGCTGGTGGGGACAGGCGGCAACTGCCGGACATCCACTGGCGGCGATGCGGCTGGAGCAGCTTTACCGTGCCGGTGGCTATGGACTGGCTGCCGATCCGGTCGAAGCCGATCGCTATAAGGCGCTCGCCGCACAGCGCGGCGTATAAGACCTGCGTTAGAGCTGCATGAGAATGGAAAAAGGCCGCCTTGTTGGCGGCCTTTTCGTTGGAGCGGCTCAGCGGTCGCTCAGTGCTGTGCCATCGCTGAATCGAGACCCAGATAGTCGAGCAGAATCCGTCCACTCTCGGCGAGATAGGCGTCATCCTCCGGCTTGAGTTTCTCGGGCTCGTGAGGCGTACTCGTCTCGTCGTCC
>Ga0172382_10007033_pt1 | contig 16099 bp, 15 predicted proteins | sample Leawel138RmetaG_FD_122245 | JGI IMG/M metagenome (GOLD analysis project Ga0172382, IMG submission 122245) | Leachate microbial communities from a municipal landfill in Southern Ontario, Canada - Leachate well 138R metaG | ecosystem: Engineered > Solid waste > Landfill > Unclassified | place...
CTATCAAAACCTTGAGTAATTAATTCAGGATTAAACTCATATAGTAAAAACTGTTGGAATACAGCACCTAATGAGATTGGTATTAACATCAAAAACGAAAACTTAAGCGCTGAATCCATTGATAATTTTCTTTTTAACCCAACTGCAGTTGTTGTTCCTAGTCTGCTTAAGCCCGGCATGATTGTTATCACTTGAATTAAACCGATAACAAAGGCATCAGCATTGGTCAATTTAGTTTGAACATGATAATTAGTAATATTTCTAACCAAATAAAGGATCGTCGCAGTCATCAAAGCCCCAACGCCCATAAAGATAAAAGGATTCTTTTCATAATTAGGCATTATTAAAAGGTTCAAAAAATAACCGAATATAACTAAGGGAATAATCCCAATCACCAATTTAAATACATAATTAAAGTTTTCTTTAACGCTTTCCTCTTGATCTTTTTTAAATAAATATTTAAAAGTATCGATTATCAAAATTTTAATTTCTTTTCTAAAAAAGTATATAAGCGCAATCATCGAACCGAAATTTAAAATAATCGCAAAAAGACCAGAAGTATCAACCTCAAGTTTGAACATCTCTTGAAGAAAGGCAACTTGAGCGCTTGATGATATTGGGAGTACTTCAAAAATTCCTTGAATAATGCCTAATACAATATATCGAATAAATTCTAAAATTATTGTCATAATTTAGTCTCTTTTCTAAAGCACAAACAAAAATATTGCTAACAAGCCGATTCCAAAACAGTAATAAGAAAAATATCTTAGTTTTCCACTTCTGAAAATATTAAATATTAACTTATAAGCAATATAAGTAGCGATCATTGCAGCTACAAACGCAATCGAATAATACAAATATTCAACACTAGCAGTTGTAGATGTTGCATCTTTTAAATCAAATAACAATAAAATAATACCTGCAAAAGAAATCGGAATATACATCAAAAAAGAAAAGTTTAAAGCTGAATCAATTCCATGCTTTCTTTTTAAGGCTGTTGAAGTTGTCATCCCAGATCTACTTACTCCGGGAAAGATTGCTACTGCTTGACCGATTCCAATATATAAAGAATCTAGCCAACTGATTTTAGTTTTTTGATTATGAAAATGCTCAGAACTGACATAGAACAATACCGTAGCGGTGACTAAAAGACCGATTCCAGCTAATAACAATCCATATAACTCTGTCCAATTCTCAATCACCGGTTCTAATAACAACCCGATGATTCCAGCAGGTATAGAAGCTAAACCAATTTTCAATACATATTGAAAATTTTGCTTATTTTCTGGTCTTTGTTCTTTCTTAAATATATAGATAAAAAAGGACTTAATCAAATCAATTAATTTCTTAAAATAAATAATAATAAAAGCAAATAATGAACCTGTATTTAACAACAATAAAAACATTACGTTATTATCAACATTAACATTAGCTAAAGATTTGAATAACTCCACATGTCCGCTTGAAGATATTGGTAATACTTCAGTTACTCCTTGAACTAAACCTAAAAACAAATACTTGAGCAACTCAATGATGCTGAACCCCATAAAATTTCCTCCACATGTAATATAAAAGAAAAAGCCAAGTGCTTTATTTGGCTTTTCCAATCAAAAGCATTTCTTTACTTAAATTCTGTCATCCATAAACCATGGATATTGCAATACTCGTAAACCTTAATTTCTTTAGAAAAATCTACATAAAAGTCAGCTTCTGGCTTATCTTCAGGATTAAATGTCTTAACATAATACTTATCGCCATTTTCGATGAAGATCCATTGAATAAAATGTTTTTCAGTCATAGGGTGAGGTACTGATCCTACTTTTACACTAATTTGATTCTCACTGATTTTTTCAACAACAGGTAAATGTTTTTCATTTCCTTCTTCAGACTTTTTTGGTTCTAAAAGAATCATTTCTTCGTTGCAACAAACCAAAGTTGAATCTACTGGATAAGTGTAACAAATTCTCTTGCAAATCTCGCAATAATAAATATTCATACAATTCCTCCTTATTTAATTTATCTTAACATAATTCTATCATAAATGATTAGTAAATTAAAGTTGATTTAATAAAACTAAAATGAGTAAAAAACAGAAGCTAATAAACTTAGCTTCTGTCAGAATGTTTTATTCTACTGCTGGTCCTTGCATGATTACATCAATAGCATCCATAATATCATTGATTCTAGTAATTTGTGCTTCAGTTAGATTAGTTGAATCAAAGCTTGATACTTCTAAAGCAATTGTATCAACATAAGCTCTAGCTTGAATTATAAGGTCAATGTCAAATGGTACTAATTCATTATCTACGAATACTGGTAAACTAAACATTGTATCTAAACCAGTTATCAAAGTATTAATATTGGTATTATTATCAGTTGAGTCTTGCATGAATCCGTAATAAATAGAAACGATTTCTACGAAAGCGAAATGTCCGCCGGTGTCATAGATTGCTTCCATATTAGTTCCAAAAGCAGTTTCGTAGTTATTTGCATATTCAAGGAAAATATCTTCTTCATCTAAATAAGCAAATAAACTCTGGATTAAATCATATTGTTCTTCTGAAGTTGTTGTCAAGAATGCTTCAATAGCCATTAATATATCATCCATAAATACCGGTTGATCACCAAAAATTGTTGGCATGATTAATGAAAGTGAATCAAAAAGTAATGATCTTACTTCTTCAAATTCCGCCATGGTTCTTTGACTAGCTACAGAATTTAAAATGTAAAATACTTGATCGAGAATTAATAATGTATAGTGTTGATTATAATATTGGTATTCTAATTCATTCCAAACTGGATTTTCATAGAAACCTTGTTCCCAATCTCCTCTTTCAGCGGCTATTAGAATAATTTCCCCTTCTGAAGCTACTAGAGCATCAAGAATTTCATCTGTAGCGTCATCGAGAATTAACATTAAATCCATCATTCTCTCAAAGGTTAACATTGATAAGTCGAAAGGTGTTTCTTGTTCTAACAACATCGCTTCTAAAGAATCGATTGCATCATTGAACATTGTTTCTTTTTCTGTTTCAGTATAAATATTACTCATCTGAGTTTTTAAAGCTGCTACTTCTACTTTATCAAAGAAAGTATCAAAGATATTTAAGAATAAAACTGCCATATGAGCGCTCTTCATATTTTCTGAATCAGTACTAATAGCGATTTCCTTAAAAGTTTGGAAGTCAGCTTGACTAATAGTATCCATAAACTCAATACCTAATTCAAAACCAACCAACATTGAAGCAGCTAGCTTTTCTGGAGCTGCTAACTTAGCCATTTCTAAACCTTGATTTTCAGCGATAAGATCCATAAAAGTAAATAAAGTCTGTGTAACCAAGGCTAAATCAGCTTGAGAAGGCATTGATTCAGTTAGAATATAAACGATTTCATCCTTGATTAAAACCAATTCAGAAACATTCAAACTAGCAGCGTCTACAGTCATAGCTAAATTATCTAGATATGTGATTAAATTAGCAGAAACTAAAGATTCAAACTCCATCAGATAATCGATAACAATCATAATTGTCATAATTACATCTTCTTCAGAAAGAGCAATCTGAGCCTTGATATCTTGAACCATAACGATTTCAGCTTGAATTTCTGTAACCATTTCTTGATAATAATAATCCTCAGGATACATAGTAAGCATATCTTGATAATAAGTAAGGTCTGTTTGTAAACTTAAGATTTCGTCATCTAAAGCTTGTGGTAATACATGAATAACCAAAGCGCTAATCAACGGTTCTAAATTATCCATAGATCCTAACATAGTATCTAATGAAGTATAGATAGAGTCGATATCAGTTGCAGTTTCCATAGAACTCATGAAACCTGTAACAGCTAAATTCATTGCACTAAATTCTGTTGTTAACATTCCTTTATTAACCAACTCTGTAGCGAATTCATCACCAAATGGCATCATACTACCAGAAACAGCTAATTTCATTGAAGCTATTTCATCCTCAGAATTAGCCACATAAGCAACTTGAGCACTTTCTGCTGAATCCATCATTCCCGCTGGGGCTTCAGCTACTACAGTAAATACTATCCTTGATTCAGTTGTAACGGTGAATGTATAAGTGTTAGTAGTTACATGTGCTACTTCTGTGCCATCGGCGTAAACATAATAACCTACAGCATCATCTACTGCGTCCCAAGTCAAGACAGTATCTGTTAAAACTAAATTTTTAGGATAATCTATTTGTGAGAGTACCCCAGTAGTTGTCTCGGTTTGGGTACCTTGAGTGTCATCTACAGTTGTAGTTTCAGTTGTAGAACTTGTGTTTTGGGTATTAATCGTTGAAGATAATTCTCCGTTACAAGCGATTAAACCAAAACTAAATAAGAGTAAGAAAATTAGGCTTAAAACTTTTTTCATAATAAATTTCCTCCTTTTAAAGTTTTTTATCTTAACTTTTATATGTATATTATACTACTTTTTAAAAAAATATAGTAGATATATCATTATAATACAAATCTAATACATTTTAATTGTATCACTGATTCTAGCATTCTTAATTAATCGGTTGTAATAAATGACGCTCAAGAAAGAACTTAAATAAATTAAAATTAGTGCTATTATTACTGAAGATATGTTTGCGGTTAAATGTTTATAATAATTGAAAAATAACAAAAGATAACGAAAATACTCTGAGAATATTAGCGTTACTATTATTCCAACTAAAGTAAGAATAATTAAAATTAATAAATACTCTTTCAAACCATCCTTCAAGAAAGCTTTGCTGCTTTGTCCTAAAACTTTTATCTTCATCAAATCCTTCTTTGCAGCGTAAAATCTCAAAGTAGTATTGTTAAATATTACTAATAAATAACTGAGAATAACAAATATAAGAATTACGGTAAAGAGCATTAAAATATTTTCTGATAACACTATCTCTTGATTTAAATATTCATTAACATCGATTATATAGTACATTTTTGAACTGTATTGTTGAATTAAATTTGACATTAAGATATTAGGAGCGTCATCCTTAATCACAATTGAATTATAATTTAAACCAACTTCATCATGTATGTCAGCTAAGTTTGAATAAACAAAATGCTCATACTCAATATCAATAAATCCAGCAAGAATAAACTTCTGGTTTTTTATCTCAGGAGATAAATCAATGGTAATAATTTGTCCTTCTTCTAAACCGTAAGTATATTTATAATTTTTTGACACCATAATAAACGGTAACTCATCGGTTAAATAATCTGTATTTTCAATCATCAGATCAAAATCAATATATTCCTCGACATCATCATAGCTAATGGAATAAAAACTTTTTATAAAAACTTTTTTTTCATCAATATCATTAAGATAAATGCCATCAAACATAATTGCTGGATCAGCATAATCAGCTTCTAATTTTAAATCATTAATTAAATCATCAGAGTAATCATTGATATTAACTATTTGCAAATCGTAGTTGTTAAAACTTTTAAAATTTTCTAATTCATTAACAAAGAACATTCTTGCTGTCAACATAATCATCAAAACCATAAAGGTAATGAAAATTACATTAAGTGATTGTTGAGCATTTTTATTTTCTGATAGTTGTTTAAGATTATAAATTACAAAACTGGACTTTCTTCTTTTAAATATCCTTATCGATATTCTAACTAAGTACTTAATTGTAATAAGCGCTAAAACAAAAGTAAAAACAGTAATTATCAATGCTTGAATTTGATAATTAAAGGGTTTGAATAATCCAACTAATAACAAAATTAAAATCGAGAATATGAATATAATAAATCTAATTTTTTCCGTGCTGACTAAGCTAGAAGAAAACTTAGTCAAACGTTTTTTATCATACCTTCTCAAATACATAAGATTTCTAAAGATGATTAAAACCGTTAAAACAGTAGTTGAAGAAATAATAATTAAAGGGTCAACAATAATTATTTCTTTCACCCCATAAAAACTAGCCCCAACATAAATTATTATATGAGCTAAAAATACCCCTATAAAAAAACTAATTATTCCATAAAATAACCACTGATAAAAAACAATTTTTATACCAAAACGCTTCGTTCCACCCAAGGTTTTTACTACATCAACCTCTTGGAACACATCTCTTAAAACAATTAAGAATAATGAATTAAGCACAAATATCAATGATAACAACACTACTATCGCGACAAGTAAAATCATGGAAATATACTCCCTGATTAATGCTTCAATTCGTTCCTCATCAACTGTGTATCTAATCAGATAATTTTCGTAATTAGTATCAGTTTTTAATCTTTCATAAGTAACTTCTGGGTTTGTACTCTTTATATAAATTGTATTACCGATATTATCTAAACTACTTAAACCATAAAAATAATCGAGAATATAAGCTTTATTAACCAAAATACTATTTTGCGAAAAAACACCCGTTTCATCCAAAATATCTTTTATGATTAAATCCAATTCCTGATTATTAACCACAATATTGATATTGTCACCAATCACTAAATCGAACCTTTTTGCATAGGTGTTTGTTATGATTATTTCATTTTGATTTAAATTGATTCTTTTGTTAAAGAATATTTCAAAATCACTGTTGGAAGCCGCAAATATTTTTGAATAAAAATATTCTTCTTCAACCTCACTTAGAACCTGAAGATTAAAGAAAGCTAACGCTTCAACTTCAGGGTAATCTCCATCAATAAAACGTTTGTTGACAAGTCTCGCATCAGAGTATTCATCATAACTGATAACTATATCGATATTAGGGTAATCATCTTTTGCTTCTAAAGTGAAAATATCTTTATATATCGATTTGATACCTAACATTAGCATAAAGATCGCAAAAACAAGTGATAATGTAATTATTATCACTAAAGAAGTTTTCTTATTTCTAGTAATATTTCTTTTAGCGAGCAATAAGCTAAAACTATCTTTCAACAATCTCACCATCTACTAACATAATTTTTTTATTGGAAAAACGTAAATAATCTTCATTATGAGTTACCAAAACAATTGTAACCTGATGTTTCTGATTTAACTCTTGTAATAACTTCATAATTTCTGAGCCTTGTTTTTGATCAAGGTTACCTGTAGGTTCATCAGCGAAAATAATTTCCGGATTATTTACAAGCGCTCTAGCAATAGCAATTCTTTGTTGCATACCACCAGATAATTGTTCAGGATAATGGTCTTTAAATTCCCACATATTAACCATTTTTAATAAATCTTCAATTCTTGATTCATCAGTTTTATCCGCAATAACATTAGCTAATAAAACATTTTCATAAGCGGTTAGATTGGGGATCAGATTATAAAACTGAAAAACAAATCCCAAATTATGTTTACGCAGATTACTCAAGTTTTTCTCTGATAATTCACTGATATTTTGTTGATTAAAAATAATCTCCCCGCTATTAATCGGCTCAATTGAACTCATGCAGTAAAGTAATGTCGTTTTCCCTGAACCAGAAGGACCAACAATACCTAAAAAGTCACCTTTTTCAACAGTAAAGGAGATGTTTTTTAAAACTTCAGTTTTAACTTGGTTGGTCTCATAAGTTTTGCATATATTCTTAGTTTGTAAAATTACCATATTTTTCTCACCAATCACATCATTAATTTAACTTAATAATATCATTAAGCGAAAGGTTTTACAACGGCAAAGAAAAAACCCAATTTTTTGGGTTTTAATCTTTTATTTTACATTTAACATGATTGGTTTCATATCTTAACCAAATAAAACCACCTATTAACAATAACAATGCTAATAATTTATAAGGGAACCCGGCTAAGGGTAAAGCCGCAACAGCAAAGGTAATTCCTATAGTTGAAAAGAAAGCAATGACACATGGTGTACAACCATAAGTAAGCATTCCAAATATCACCGCAAAACCTGACATGAAAGAGCCTTTACCTTCTTTACCAGTTAGTTTAACTAAAGCTGTTGATATGTTCCACATAAGCGCAGAAATAAAAGCCATTATTAGATTAAGTAAGATGTTTGCTATAACTAATAAAATACCGTATTCTTCAATCATAACTTGATAACCGATATTTAAGTAATCTAAGAGAATATAAAGTCCCATGAACAAAGTAAAAACAATTAATCCTTGAATAATATATTTCTTTTCTTTTTGCATCGAAAGTATTGTTTGAAACATAAGTCTTCCATCCTTTTATATTGATATAAAAATTATAACATACAAAAGAATTATGTTTAAATTATATGCTTACACCAAGAACCTTCATTGTTTCTTGATATACTTTGTATATTTCTTGAAAAGACAAGGTTGATTCTGCTAAATTTTTTCCATGATTAATAGCGTCGATAATCGTACGGTCATATCTAATGCGACCAACATAATTGTAAGAATTCTCATTAACATAGTTGATGATTTCATCAGTTAATTCTAAATTTAAGTCATATTTATTAACACCAACAGCTATCGGTATTTTAAAACTGTACGCTGTTTTAATTATCCTTTTTAAATCTAAAATTCCTGACATTGAAGGTTCTGCAACTAAAAGAATCAAATCAACACCAGACATTGAAGCAATTACAGGACAACCAATCCCTGGAGGCCCATCAATTATAACAAGATCTTTTTCTTTAATTTCTGTTTCTAACTGTTTTTTAACTTTCGTAACTAATAATCCCGAGTTACCGCTACCCATTTTAAGTTCTGCAGTTGCGAAAACTCGTTTGTTTGAAAATAATGAAATCTCTCCATCTTTAGATTTAACTGGTGATATTGCATTTACTGGACAGATCATTTCACATACTCCACAGCCTTCACAAAGAAACTTATTGATATAGTAATTCCCATCCTTAATTTCGATAGCGTTAAAACGACAGTTTTCTTTACAAAGGTTACAGTTAATACAAACATCTTGATCAATGATATACTTATCAAGACCATAATAATCCTCAGTTTTACTCGGAATATTAAGTTGTGATACAAGGTGTAAATTCGGTGCCTCAACATCACAATCAGCGAATACTCTAGCCTCAGAAATTTTGATAAAATTAGAAGCGATAGTGGTTTTTCCAGTTCCACCTTTACCGCTCAATATCAATAGTTTTTTCATAACTTATCACCGAAAATTTTACTTATTATATCTTCGAAACACCCCTTAAATTTAGGATTCTTAACGACAATTTCTCCTAATGAGTTTAAATATCCCATTTCTTTGTCGAAAGGAATTCTCGACAAAACATTTATAGAATTTACTTTAGCATAATTATCAATAATATCCGAGTCACTAGCTTTATTGATAACTAACCCAACCTTTTTATTAAATACTTGAGTTAGTTCATAAACCATTTTTAAATTATGCAAGCCAAAAACAGTAGGTTCCGCAACCAAAATACAATAATCTACATCCCTTATGCTTTCCATAACACTGCAGCCATTACCAGGAGGACAATCAATTAAAACATCTGAAACTTCATCCTTGGTTTTTTCAACAAGTTCTCCAATGATTTTAACTCCAGTTTCTTCTTTTATGTTCAAAACTCCCATAACAATGTGATGACCTTCATATTCAGTTTCTTTAATCTTACCAATAGCTTTTTTTGTTTCTGTTATTGCACCTACTGGACAGACTATCTTACATCCACCACAAGAATGACAAAGTTGAGGAAACAATCTTACCTTATCTAAAATAAGCGCAAGCGCATTAAATTTGCAGAACTCACTACATTTACCACATAAAATACATTTATCGTGATCTATTACTGGTATATCTACAGATACAGATTCTTCTTTGTATTCGCCTTTAAAATATACCTGACCATTAGGCTCTTCAACATCACAGTCATAATAACTGGCATTTTTAATCAAATATGCCAAATTAACCGAGACAAATGTTTTGCCTGTACCACCTTTACCACTTAAAACAGCAATTTTCATCTTAGAACAATTCCTCTAGTTCTCCATTTAAATAATGCGCAATATTATCTTTTACAATTTTATCAGTGGATTTATACATTTTCACTTTCCCTTGTAATAACTCTAAGCTTTTATCTCCGACTCTTGGAGTAATTATAACGTCTGCTTTTTGATTCAAAATAAACTCTGCGGTTTTAATCCCTACGCCATGAGGACTTTCTAAGTTTTTATTAACGTATACTTTGCCTAATTTTGTATCAGTATCGTATACATAGAAATAATTTGCTCTACCAAGATTTTCAGAAATAAAAGATTTTTCACCACTTGTTTTTGTAGGTAATACAATAATCATAATTTTTCTCTCCTTTAAAATGCGAATAAGCGACAGTAAATGTCGCTTAATCACTTTATTTGTCTGAAACTAATTTGTTAATATCTTTGATTCTTGACTCTAACACTTCTTTTTCCCTTAACAATTCTTCTTTTGAAGCTTCAGGATTTTGATAATATCTATTTCGATAACCCATTCCATTACCATATCCTAATCCACTTCGACAATTGCCCATTCTTCTTCCTGTTAAAGGTCCAAAACCGTTAGGTCCAGTGCCATCTCTTCTCGGCATAGTGTTCACCTCCGTTTTTGACATATGTCAATAACTACACCTTAATTATAGCACTCTAAAATCATTTGTCAACTACTTTCTTACAAAAGGCATTGACATACATCTAGGGCCACCTCTACCTCGAGAAAGCTCACTAGAAGGCATTTTATGAATTTTAATTCCGTGTTCTTCTAATAATTTATTTGTGATATGATTTCGTTCATAAACGATAACTTCTCCTGGTCTAATTACTATTGTATTAGCACCATCATTCCATTGTTCGCGATCACTAGAAACTGGATCATCTTCTCCACCACAAGGAATCAAAGTAATCGGTTTATTTAAATACTTTTCAAGAATTTCATCTAACTTACCTTCTATTGGAACTACAATTAACTTAAAGTTTTTTTCTTTTGAACGAGTAATCTCATAAGCTCTTATAGCGTGTCTTAATTCTTGATGAATTAGAAATTTATCATGATCTACTTGAGTAAAGACTGTATCCAAATGCATAAAAGCTCTGCTCTTAGGAATATCAAAAGCTATAACTGTATGATATGAAGTTTCATTAAAGTAGAAAAGGTTTTTAGCTAATTTTTCAATCGCAGCTGGATGAGTTCTTTCTGAAACTCCAACAGCTAATATTTCATCACTTAAAACCAAGACATCACCGCCTTCAATTGTTGGAATCATCTGGCGATTATAATAGTGAGGAATATCTTGACTACCGTAAATTGGATGATACTTAAATATATATTCTCCATAAATAGTTTCTCTTGATCTAGTTATTGAAAACATTTTTGAAATTGATACTCCATGACCAATTACTGTGAATGGATCACGAGTAAAATATAAATTCGGCATTGGATCAGTAACAAAAGGATAATCTCTTATATGATCTGATAAGGTTCTTTTAGTGAAATTAGGAACCTCATCCTTTCTGATTCCCGCCATAGTTAAGCTAACCATTTCTTTGGTTGAAGACATCTTACTTAAAAGATCGTAAACCAATTCTTTTAAAGTATCACTAGTAACCGAAGCTTCATCAATGAATTGATTGATGAAGTTCTTTTTAACTTCAGCGTTAGTATCTAAAGATTCAGCTACTAAGTCAACTAAATATAATACTTCTACGCCATTTTTTCGAAAAATATCTGCAAAAGCATCGTGTTCTTTTTGGGCTAAGTCCAACCAAGGAATATCGTCAAAAAGAAGTTGATTCAACCATTTAGGAGTTAAGTTTTCTAACTCTCTACCCGGTCGATGCAACAGCACTTTTTTTAATTCTTTTATTTCTGATTTAACATTTAGCAAAGCCATAAAATACCTCGTTTCCTATTCTACTGGTTTAAAAAGAGCAGTGAAGTGTCTAAGAATCGGAGATTCATAAACAAACTCTAAACCTTTTAATTCTGGGCCTTTTTTAGCAACTTTTATCAATGATTCAGCCACATAATTCAAATGTTCAAGTGTATAAGTTCTTCTAGGAATAGTAAGCCTTAAGAACTCTTTATCTGCCTTTAAATTTTCTAAAGTATCTGGGTCTCTTCCCAATAACAATGAGCCAATTTCTACAGCTCTTATTCCGCCTTCTAAGTAAAGTTCGTTACAAACAACTTGAGCGGGAAATTGATCATATGGTATCTGTGGACAAATAGCTCCGCAGTCAACAAACACCGCATGGCCTCCAGTAGGATATTGAATCGGTACGTTGCCTGCTCTTAGTTTATCTCCTAAATATCTAACTTCATCTAAACGGTATTGAAGATAATCTTCATCCAAAGCTTCTTTTAAACCAATAGCTAATGCATCCATATCTCTTCCGGCAAGTCCACCATAAGTTGGGAATCCTTCCATAGGAATGATTCTAATTTGACAAGCTTTATATAGATCTTCATCATCCTTTATCGCAATTAAACCACCGATATTAACCAAGCCATCCTTTTTACTACTCATCAAGAATACATCAGCTAAAGCAAAGGTTTCTAAAGCGATTTCTGAAACCGAACTGTTTTTATAAGCAGTTTCTCTCAGTTTAATAAAATAAGCGTTTTCTGCATATCTAGCTCCGTCGATAACCACAGTTATTCCATGCTTTTTAGCAATTCGAGAAACTTCTTTCATATTTTCAAGTGAAACCGGTTGTCCTCCAGCAGAATTATTGGTGATTGTCATAATGATAGCAGCTATGTTTTCAGCCTTCTTTTCTTCAATTAACTTAGCTAATTTTTCTAAATCAAAATTGCCTTTGAAAGGAAAGTCTAAATCTAAATCAAAACACTCCTTACAAACACAATCAATCGCTCTTCCACCCGCTAACTCAACATGCGCTCTAGTCGTATCAAAATGAATATTTGAAATAACAAACATGCCTTTGCGTTTGATTAAAGCAGGAAGCGCAACCTGTTCAGCACCTCTACCTTGATGAGCGGGTATGACATATTTGTATCCAGTAATCTCTTTTACAGTTTTTTCTAAGCGATAAAAACTTCTTGAGCCTGCATAAGCTTCATCTCCCATCATCAATGCTCCCCATTGAAAATGTGACATAGCTCCAGTTCCCGAATCGGTTAAAAGATCGATGAATACATCTTCTGATTTTAACCTAAAAGGGTTAAAACCTGCTTCTTTTAGCCTTTTTTCTCTTTCTTCTCTGTTGATAAGTTTAATCGGTTCCACCATTTTAATTCTAAATGGGGGTAAAGAATATTTGTTCATCTTGTCCTCCTCTTTCATTAATCATATTCAATTGTAAGCCCTTACTTAACTCCCTTCAATTATACTATAAAAGCAAAGCATAGTAAACGAATATTTAAAATGAAAAAAGATTAGGAACCTAATCTTTTTCTTTAAATATTATATTTCGGTGCAGCTTATAAATCCCAATCATATGTCCGATATTGCCTTCACCTGCAAAGCGTGAAACATCAAAGAAGTTTTCTTCTAGACTCATCCACTCGAGTTCGTGAATCTCTTTAACTAACTTAACTTCCTGAGATAATTTCCCAATAAAGACCATCATTTTCATATCTATAGGATGCCACAAAAAATCCATAAACTTGAATAATTCTACATCCTTTTTTTCAATACCAGTTTCTTCATATAACTCGCGATAAGCACTCTCAAAAAAATCCTCTCCTGTTTCTACCTTTCCACCAACTAAATTGTAAAGGCCTTTATAAGGATCTTTTGAGCGATAGCACATTAAAACCTTATCTTCATTTTTATTCAAAATAATAATTAAATTAAACAACTGCATAAATTACCAAATCCAATTATAAATTAATACTGTGAGTAACGAAATACTTGATGATAGGAATGTTCCCCAAATCAAATCAATGATTGTAACTGTTATCGGCCAATCTTTCAAGGTTGCAAGATTGGTTAAATCATAAGTTGCATAGGTCATAAAACCAAAAAACGCTGCGATCAAAACAACTTTACCAATATCATTAGCAGCCACAGCATCTTTTATAAAAAATACTAAACCAGCAATAAATAAAAGATAAAAAATTCCCGCTGCAATAAAGTTTGGTTTTTCAGCCATTAAGTGTCCAATTTGTGCCTTATAGAACTTAGGAGCAATTAACCCTAACCATAAAGCATCAATAGCTATAAATATTACAAAAGCAACAATATACATTTTAAAAAAAGTCATTATCTGTTCTCCTTTTCAATTTTATTCATTTTTTCTACATAATCATCAATAGCAAACTTTCGTTTTAAACCATTGGCATTCATATATCTAAGTTTACCAAAAATATCTCTTTCAGTCCAAGCACGATCATGCTTACCAAAACACCAAGCCACACCACAATATCCATTAGGGGTTAATCCATCAGTAAAATAATAATTGTTAAGTTCAATTGCGGTCTTAAAAGCTTCTTCATAAGTTTTAGACCACTCAATAATTTTCTTACACCAATACATCCGCATATAAGAATGCATCTTTCCTAAATAAACCATTTCTTTCATTGCGGCGTTAAAGTAAGGATCATGAGTTTTAAAACTCAAGTAATCTTCTTTTGTATATAAATACTCTCTTTCATCCTTAAGATGTTTTTCCATCGTCATATAAGCCCAATCATAAGTCATATATTTAAATTCATCATAAGTGGGGTTATAATAGACAAAATTATAAGCTAGTTCTCTTCTAACAATTAATTCTTCAAGGAATGAATCCTTATTCTCACCTTTTATTTTAGCCATTCTATTATAAATAGATACTGGAGAAATAAAACCATATTTTAAATAGGGACTCAAATTTGAAGTCAGTTCAAGTGATGGATCATTATGCAAATCATACTTATCCAATTTGTTATCAATGAAATCATCTAAAGTTTTAAAAGCCAAATTCTCACCAATTGATTTTTTCGCTTCAATTAAAACTTCTTCACGATACTCAGATAACAATTTATTAATTTTCGGTCTAATGGTTCTAGCTGAATATTCCTCTTTGTCAGAAGCCATTCTCACTGGAACAAATACATTGCCTTCTATAGTGAAAAGGTTAACTTGATGTTTTAAAGCCATTTCTTTAATAATCCCATAATATTCAATATCAAAACGCAAATAGGCTTTGTCGATAAAAATTGCATTATTATCTCTAATAATTGTACTTAAATCTTGGTTACGATTTATCCACTGTACATTCTTAGAATATTCTAGCAATTTATCACTTAAATCTCTTGTGTTTTCAATAAAGTATTTTTTATTTACTTCATTAAGCTCATAGGGTTCAACAATATATATGTTTAAGCTTAAGCTATTAGTTTTAGCGAAATTAATCGCTTCCGCTAAAGTGTAATTATTATAAACTCTGAAGCTCTTTGTCATAAAATAAACACATTTGTTATTTTTATTGGGATAATCAAGAATTTGATTTTTTCTACTCATTATTGCTTTGGAAACCAAGGGATAAATGCGTTAGTCTTTTCTGCATACTCGTCCCATCCAGGGGTCTCTTTCATCTTTCTTTCTAGCATTGGTACGCCGCTAACAAATCTTAATAAGAATGTGATAGTTACTGGTGAAATCACCGCAAGATATTGCCAAACGCTATTTGCTGATACTGATATTACGATAATAAACAATCCCCACCAAATAACGGCTTCGCCAAAATAATTTGGGTGGCGGGTATATTTCCATAAACCTGTAGTCATTAATTTTTGGGTTTTATTTTTATTGGCAATATGCATTTTAAGTTGATGATCACCAACAACTTCAAAGACATATCCTACTAACCAAACGATGCTTCCGATGATAAATAAAATCCAATTGGGTGAATTAGCTGTAAAACTTGTGGTATTAACCCAGAAAACTCCTAACCCAACAACAAACATAAAAAGACCCTGTAACATGAAAACTTGTAAGAATGCTCGGGGTACTACCCATTTACCCCATTCGTCTCGCCATTTCTTGTAGCGAAAATCTTCTTCAGCAAAAATATTTCTTTTTAATATGTGATAGAAAAGTCGAAGTCCCCAAAAACTGACTAAGATATTAACAACTATTCTCAGCCAATCATATTGACCGTTAATAAAAAAGAGTGTCCATGCAGTAATAACAAAACCTAATCCCCAACCGATATCAACTATACTGTTGTTTTTGATTATTGTAGCTACGATAAAGAAAACCATAAAATA
>Ga0172382_10007041_pt1 | contig 16091 bp, 13 predicted proteins | sample Leawel138RmetaG_FD_122245 | JGI IMG/M metagenome (GOLD analysis project Ga0172382, IMG submission 122245) | Leachate microbial communities from a municipal landfill in Southern Ontario, Canada - Leachate well 138R metaG | ecosystem: Engineered > Solid waste > Landfill > Unclassified | place...
AACTAATAAATAACTTGATTAATTTTAAAAATGAAATGTTGTTTCTAGAAAATAAAAAAAAAAAAAAAAAAATGAAAAAAAAAATAGATGAAGTTGAAAAAATAATACAAAAAGAAAAAATACTTGAAAGAATACAAAAAAACCTTGAAACTGGAGAAAATTTTCTTAATTCCAAAGAATACTCAGAAGCTTATGTTGAATTAAAAGAAGCTTATGAAATAGTAAAAAATCTTACATATATGAAGGAAGTGAAAAAAGATCTTGAAACAAAACTTGAAGAAATTGGAAATTATCTTATTGGAAGTTATGTTAAAAAAGCTGAAAGCTTTATAGAAAAAAATAAATTTGATGAAGCTTTTCAAGAATTAGAATTTGCTTCAAGCATTATTGATCCTTTTGCTAAAGAAACTATATCTGAACTAGAGAAATTATATAAAAAGGTTAGATCTAAGGTTATTGAATGCAAGTTAAAAGAAGAAGATTTCAACGATAAAACACTTGAAAAAGCTATTGAAAAATTTGAAGATGCTACAGATTTGTATTATAGATTTGGTTTTTCTGAGGATAATCCTTTTAATCCTAAATATGAGAATAAATTTGAAAAAATATATTTTGAAGCAAGAAAAGATCTTGCTACAGTTTATGAAAAAATTGCTGATAAATATATGGAGCAAGATAAAGTTGCAATTGCATTTAAATTTTATAATGATTCAATTTTACTTTTAGAAGAAAGCGATCCTGTATGGAGCGAAATCTCGGGTAAAATTGAAATAATACAGAAATTAAAAAGGAGTTGAATAATTGAAAATACAACTTTTAGAAAAGATTAAAACGATAAAAAATCTGAATATGCTACCTGCTGTTGTAAGTAAACTTCTTCAGATTACTTCTAATCCTAAAAGTTCAGTTCAGGATGTTGCAAAAATTGTGAAAAATGATTTTACTTTATCTGCTAATATACTAAAAATTGTAAATTCACCTTTTTATGGATTTCCAAGAAAGATAGTAACAGTTAATGATGCACTTGTAATATTAGGATATACAGATATTAGAAACATTGCGCTTTCACTCACTGTATTTGATAAATTAGGATATACAAAACTTATAAATATTAATGAATTCTGGAGACATTCTCTTGGAGTTGCAATAACTTCCAAGATGTTGGCTGAAATAATAAAATATCCTAAACCAGATGAAGCTTTTATTTGTGGTCAGCTTCATGATATAGGTAAACTTATACTTTCTGAGTATTTTCCTGAAATGTTCAAAAAAATAATCGATTTGGCAAATAATGAGAAGTTATTTATTATTGAAGCTGAAGAAAAAATACTTGATGGTATAAATCATGCTCAGATAGGAAGTTGGATATGTGAAAAATGGAAACTTCCTCCTTTAATAACTAGAACAGTTGCAATGCATCATTCACCGATGATTGCAGGTAAATTTGATGAGTTAAGTACTATTGTGAATGCTGCTGATTTTATAATAAAAGATAGTGAAATTGGTTTTTCAGGAGATTGTAAACTTCCTGAAGTTGATGCAGATGTATTTGAATTTCTTAATATTTCAGATGAAAAAATCGATTTAATTTATAATGATGTAAAATTAAAGATAAATCAAGCAGAAGTATTTCTTAATATGATAAAAAATACATGATAAAGGTAGATTTAATATGAATTGTCCTTATTGTCAGAGTGATATACATGATAAAGCTATAAAATGTCCTTATTGTCATTCTTATATTTTACAAAAAAAGAAAGATAAAAGTATGGTTAAGATTTTTAATTCAGTTTTTTTAGGTGTATTTTTGGCTGTTATAGGTAGTTTTTTATTGATATCTATTTGTTTTTACAATTTTTATGATATTTTTCTTATAAGATATGATTATAAATCGGCAAATGAATGTAGTATAAACTGCGAATATCTTACGGAAGCTGTCAAACTTTACAATGATGTTAATTCAGATACTATTTTTTCGCTTAATTCTAAAGATATGTTTAAACTCAAAAAATTTCTTAGTTCTAATGAATTTGTTAAACCAGATTGTCCGCTTAATGGAATTTACTTTCTTGACGATAATGGAAATGTAAGTTGTACAAAACATAAAAATATAGAGTAATTTATATTATATTTATAACAACTTATCGAAACAAATAGCTATAAATTTCTGTACATTATTATCTAATAAATCACTTAAATAAATAAAAAATTAAATTTTTACTCCTTTTATTCCGAAAATTCTAAAAAGTCTCAAATGTTTCTTTTAAAGGAGTTGAATATGACAAAAAAAAATGTGTTTCTACTTTCAGTCTTTGTTCTTGCACTTCTGATTATAATTGGATGTGGAGATAAAGACAGCGGCATATCAGGTTATGCCATGTATGATGATGGGGAATCTCCTAATATTCCACAAGGACTTCAGGTAAGCTCGGTTTACTTATATAGTAGTCCTACTCTTACTGGAGCAAATGAGAAGAGGTTCAAAATAATCCTTAGATGGAATAAAGTATCTTCAAATATTAATGGAGAGCCTAAAGATAATATAATAGGTTATAAAATTTTTAGAAATACTAAAGATAAACCGATTGGAATCGTTGATAAAGATTCACTTATTTTTGAAGATAATGATACAACTATAAAAGAAGGTAAAAACTATTCTTATTTTGTTGTAGCATTTGATTCTTTATTAAGAGAAACTTTTTCAGATGCACAATCTATTAGGGTTTCAGCAACAACATCGGCTGGACACATGCCAGATAGACCTCTTAAAGTTGTTTTGATAAGAGAAAGCAACAATTCAATAACAATGGTATGGGATAAACCTGAAAACATATCAGAATTAGCAGAAGCAAATGATCCTATTGACTCCTATATGATATATAGAAAAATTGGTGAATCAGGTGGTTATGATATAGTTGCAAAAGTTCCTGCTTCAACATTTTTCTTTAATGACCCAACAGTAGCTGAAGGTTCTAGATATTATTATAAAGTTAGAGCAGTTACAAGTTCTGGATTGCTTGGTCTTGAGTCTGAAGACAAAAGTATTGTAATAAGTTACGATTATAATGATAATGGATATGCTCCAGGTGCACCTCAGATTCAGAGTGTTATAATACCTAATGATATTTCTCCGAATTCTAGAAAAGTAACATGGGGAGCTCCAACTTTTGATGATAATGGAAAAAGTGGTGCTGATTCTGCTGGAGATGTTCAAGGTTATAAAATTTATAGAAGTTCAAAATACAATGATGCTTTATATCCTTTTACTCAAATAGCTATTGTACAGAATTCAACTTCATGGATTGATGAAAATATAACTGATAATAATAATAATATTGTGGATTATTTTTATAAAGTTGCAGCTTATGATTATTCAGGAAATACAGGAGATAGATCACAGCCATTGAAAGCAGGAATGAGTTCAATTCCATCAGTTTCAGGATTCGCAGGAACACTTGATTCATTTGATCAGATAAATCTTTCATGGTTTAAAGCGAATGGATATGGCTATACTATATTTGAAAGTAAAAATGGAACAACTTTTAGAGAGCTTATTTATTTATCAGAAGCAACAATTAATTCAAGTTATCTTACTGGTGGAACTGTAAATTATTCTCCAAGAAAGATAATGGATGATGATACTTATTATTATAAAGTTGCAGCTGTTCAAGAAGGTACAGGTTATCAAGGAAATAGATCATATTTTGTAAAATTCTCCAAATATACAGGAACAGGTGGCACACAGGCAAAAGTTATACTTGAAGCAGAAACACTTGTAACTTCTGTTCAGGTGAGAGGAATTACAGATGCTACTGCTAACTGGATGAGTGGATGGGGTCAGCTTGCAAATGGTTATTATGCATTATCATCTTCTGCAAAAACAGTTGGAACTTTAAATTATCAAGTATTATATTTTAATCCAAGAGGATCAATTAATGAAAATCCAGAAAATTATCCTTATGATTATTGGTGGAATAATGATGGAACAGCTGTTTACAATGCAGCAACACCTTCAGGAATTGGTATAAATACTCAGTATAGATATCAGGATCAGTTTAGATTATTATTTATGCCTCAAACAACAGGAAAATACAATATAAACATTTATATTGTTGGTGATAATAATGTTGGTAAATATATGATACTTCCAAGAACAGATACATTTGTTCTCGGTGGAGAGATACATCAGGATTTTTATAGTTCATCTCCAACACTTAATGATGATATATTCTGGACTAATGTATTGATGAATGCTTATGAACCTGTATATATTGTGTTCTCAGCTTATCAAGAACATAATAGCCTTGGAAATAATCATGCAATATATGTAGATAGAATTGAAATCGAGAGAGTTGATTAGTTAGTGTTTTAAAATTATTGTTTTGAATATGTAAAAAAGCAGGAATTATTTCCTGCTTTTTTTTTGCTGTATAAGAGAGTAGAATTGACTTGAATTCTTTTTATATGGTATAATTATAATAAGGTAATGTATATACTGTCAAAGCGGAGGTGATTAGCATGAAACTAATTTCAAAAAAAGGTTTTACTCTTATTGAATTAGTTGCGGTAACTGCTATCATTTCATTTCTTGCCTATTCTGCTGTTCCTTATGGTGAATCTATTTATGAAAAACAAAATGAAGATATAACAATTATAAGTCTTCAAAAAATCAGAAATGCTCTTGATAATTATTATAAAGATAACGGACATTATCCTATAATACCAACATTTACTCCTTCAACACCTCCTCAAGAAAGATTCAATGCTCTTCAAACTCTTGAAAGAGAACTTGCAGGTAAAGAAGTTAAAGGCTATCCTGATGATATATATGAAGCTGAAAATACTCAAAGGATTTATCTAGTAGAAATTCCTCCAAATCCATTTACAAATAAAAAAGAAGATTGGGAAATAAGAGATTCTTATCTTCCAGCATGGCATCCAATAAATGAAGCTATGAATCCAATTGTTGATTCTGTGGGTTATGGTCATGGTTCTTTAGGTAGCACAGGTACGTTTTCGGGTAGTGTTGATGTTACAGACCCAGCTTATGCTCCTGCTAAAAACTTAGCAAATCAGCTTGGTTATCCTGTTCTTGTAAAAAGAACAGCATATTCCTTGGATGAACCTGTAAAAGCTATGAATGATGTTGATCTTACAAATAAATTAAATACATTAAAATCAGAAGGTAAAATAACAAATCTTGCTTATATTGAAGGATTAGCTTTTAGAGCAACTGGAACTTTTTACAATGTTGAAAATTCACAAAAAACAAGAGATATATTTGATATAAGATTTCCATCATATATTAATAGAATGTTAAAGACAGGTACTAATGACAAAGATTTATCAGAGTTTTAATAAAGGGTTTTCTCTTGTTGAAATAATGCTTGCAACTGTAATTTTGTTATTACTTGCAACTCTAATTGTCCCTAATCCTGCTGCAAAGCAAAAAATCGGTAGAGAAGCAAGACTTCTTAAAATACTTTATCAAACAAGACAGACTTTACTTAAATATAAAAATGATTTTGGATATTTCCCTCAAGTTGGAGAAAATTTCAGTTTTTTGAATTATCTTTATCGACTACAATATGGTTCTGGTAATAATAATGAAATTTCTGATGTTAATATACCAATTGAAAAAAGAACTTTACTTTCAGTTTTAGAATCTTGTCTTTTTGAACCACAAGTTCCTGAAAGGAAAAGAATTTTTTTAAGAGAGTTTGAAGGTACGCAAGGAGCAAAGTATCAAGCTCCTTATCTTAGAGGAGATGGTAGAAGTGCTGCTGAAATAAACTGGTCAGATTTTACAAGTCCTAGAGGTTTTTTTATAAATCCATTTACAAAAACAAAATATGATTGGGAATTATTTATTGTAAGACGATTTGAAAGTTCAAATCCTGTAAAGATAACAGGTTGGTATAAAGTAGATTCAAAAATCATTGCTGATATAGTTAATCCTCTAAATGGAGTTTTATTAGCTGGTACTGATGATTTGAATACAGATTATTTTTTTCCTCCTGATTTTGATGATAATGATAGTAAAAATATGTCATGTGAAATTGTAAATATCAGATTTGCACCATCTGAAGCTGCTGGTAGAAAACCTTTTTATAAAGCATTGAATGATGAGTATGGCACATATTATTATGAATGGTAAGTTAATATATTTATTACCATTTTTACCTCTTGTTTTTTGTTGGAAGTTTACAGAATTTTTTATATTTCCAAAATCAATATTATTATGTTTTATTATTTGCATATATCTTTTAAATAATATTATTAAAAAAGATTTAAAAATACATAATAATGTAATTTTCTTTATATATATTTTTTATTTAGGTACAATATCTTTTAATTCAAAACTACAATTTAACTCATTATACAATTCACTTTATTTTTTAACTTTTTATTTATTTTTTACACATAAAAAAAAGATAAAAATATTAAGATATATTAAATATTTAAACATTACAGGTTTTATTATATGTATTTATGCTGCGTTGCAATATATTGGAATTGATTTTATCTGGGATTTTACTAATGCAGATGAATGGATTGGTATTAATAAAGTTTTTTCTACTTTAGGCAATAAGAATTTTTTATCAGAAATACTTGTATTATTGATTTTACTTAATGATTCTGTGAAAAGATTCACAAAGAATAATATTTTTTATATAATTGTAGTATTGCTTGTATTAGAAAAAACAGCTGTATTTTTTCTTATTTGTTATTTTATTTATAAATATAAAACAAAATTACTATATTTTTCTAAATTAAAAAAAACTATTTTATCTATTTTTATCATTGTTATTACATTACTTTTATTTAATACAGGAAAATATGAACTTCATAATAAAATCACAGGAAAAAATAGTTTTTGTCAAAGATTGTATATATGGAAAACTACTGTAGATATTGTAAAGGAATATTTTTTTATTGGAGTTGGACCTGGGAATTTTAAAGATAGTTTTTATTATTATCAGACTCAAAATTTATTTGATTTTAAATTTAATTACTTTTCTGAGCCAGAATTTGCTCATAACGAGATATTGCAGATTTTTAGTGAAACAGGATTTATCGGTATTATTCTTATTGTATTATTGTTAAACAAAATTATAAAAAAAGGACTTTTAACAAAAAGATTTAGATTTATTTTCATTTATTTGATTTTTCAATCAATGTTTTCTTTTCCATTAAGACTACCTTCTGCACTTATAATTTTATTTCCAGTTATAAGAAGTATTGTTTTGAGAATAAAAGAAGATAATTCGCATTATTATATATCAAAAAATAAAATAATTTCATATTGTCTTTTTTTGAGTATATTTATCTTTTTAACATTAAATATTAGTTTTATTACTTCTAATTTTATTTCTAAAAAGGGTTTTTTAGAGAAAAATGAAAAACTTCTTTTTTTAGGAGAAAAATTAAATATTGTATCTTCTATTCCTATTATGAATATTGCATTATATTTTTATGAACAAGAGAATTTTCTTCTTTCGCAGTTTTATTTTGAAAAAGCATGGAATTATACAAAAAATCCTCTTATTTATTATTATAAAGGTATGATAAGACTTGCAAGCGGAAATAATAATGAAGCTAAAGATTTGCTTGAAGGATTTGTAATATATTATCCTTTTAATAAAGAAGGATATTATAATCTTTCTTTAATATATCGTTATGAAGGTAATGAAAAAAAAGCAGAAGAAAATTTTGATAAATTTCAAGTTTTATTGTCATTAGAAAAATAATTGAATTCTCTAGAAATAAAATCTATGTTATTTTTCTCTCTACCCATTATGTCTTTTAAATACAAACTCTATTTAATATACGGATGTATTATAAGTGAACGAAGGTAAAGAGATATTTTACATGGATGTAAAATATCGAATAGTACCGAATGATTATTTTTTTGCGTTAGTGTAATGATAAAAATTATAGCATAGTATTTTCTTGATATAACATTTCCTATCTGTTAAAATATTTCGAATAAAATTTTGGAGGAAAAATGAAAAATAAAATAATTATTTGTTTAAGTTTAGCAGCTCTTCTTGTAAGTGGTTGCGGAAATGTTGAAAAGGCTGAAAGTAAAAAAACTGAAAATAAACAGGTTAATCAAAAAATACTTGCATCTTTTGATGGTGGACAGATATATTTATCTGAATTTGAAAATGAAATAAGCAAAATTCCTGAAAATCATAGACAAATACTTCTTAGAGACGAAGAATCAAAAAATATGCTTAGAGATAGATTTATTGATTATAAACTTGTATTACATTATGCAAAACAAACTGGTTTTGTAGATAATATCAAAGAAGAAATTGAAGCTAATAAAGATAAAACTATTCTTGAAGAATTCAGAAATGCAAAAAAGAATGAAACTTCAAAAAATCTAAAATTAGATGAAAAGGAAATGAAAGAATATTATGAAAAAAATAAAAAAGAATTTTCCCTTGAAGGTAAAATAAGAGCATCTCATATACTTATGGATGATTCAAAAGAAAATAGAGAAAAATTAAAAAGTATTAAAAAAGATATACAAAGTGGCAAAATTACTTTTGAACAAGCAGCTTTAGAAAATTCAAAATGTCCAAGTTCACAAAATGGTGGAGATCTTGATTTTTTTGCAAAAGGTTCTATGGTAAAACCTTTTGAAGATGTGGCATTTAGTCTTAAAAAAGGTGATATATCAGATGCAGTTGAAACACAGTTTGGTATTCACATTATTAAAGTTACTGAAACTGGCGGAATTGAAAGTTTTGAAAGTGTAAAAAGTAAAATTGAAAGAAAACTTAAATTAGATAAAGAAAAAATAGCTTTTGAAAATTGGAAAGAAGAATTTATAAAAAAACATAACATTACTTATACTGAAAACAAAAATGTACTTGCTGTAGTTGATGGAGAAAATGCTGTTACTGAAGAAAGTTTTAATCAGGAATTAAGTAAAATGGCACCATATCTTATAGAATTTTATACAAAACCTGAGAATAAAAGTAAAATGGTAAAAAACCTTGCTGAAGATTTTCTGTTTATAAAAGAAGGGAAAAAAGTACTTTCAGAAGAAGTTTTTGAAAGTATAAATAATAAGACAGAACAATATATTTATAATATGTTTGTTAGAGATTTTATTCAAAAAGAAGCAAAAACCACAACAGAAGAAGTTCAAGCTTATTTTAATGAAAATAATTTTCAGTATAAGGGAAATTATATGTTTATAGCTCCTCAGGCTCATAGTGATGATGAATTAAATGAGATTTTTGAAAAGGTAGAAAGTTTGGAAAAGAAAACAGATTTTGTAGAGCTTATTAAAACATATTCAGATGATCCATCAAGAGATAGAGGCGGAGAACTTGGTACTTTTACAAAAGATGATTATCCTGAAATATTTGAAAATGAAAAAAATATACAAAAAGGTTATATTACACCTTTTGTTAAGCTTCCAAATGGTTTTGTAAAAGTTAAAATTTCGGATGTACAGGAATTAAAATTTGCTGATGTAAAAGATAAGTTTGAATCAAGAGTTATGAGTATTAAACAAAAAGAAGCGTTTGAAAATCTTGGAAAATTTATTAGAGATACATTAAAGCTTAAAATAGTAACAATTTAAAAATGCTTAATTTAATTGATATATTAAGAAAACTAAGAAGTCCAGAAGGCTGCCCCTGGGATAGGGAGCAGTCTTTTGATACGCTTAGAGAATTTGTTATTGAAGAAGCTTATGAAGTTGTAGATGCTATTGAACAGAATGATATGAATATGTTATGCGAAGAGCTTGGTGATCTTCTTCTTCAAATTGCTTTTCAAAGTGTTGTTGCTGAAGAAATGGGAGTTTTTGATTATAATAAAGTTGAAGAAAAAATATGTTCCAAAATGATTAGTAGACATCCTCATGTATTTGGAAAAGAAACTGCTAATAATTCTGATGAAGTATTAAAATTATGGAATAAAGGTAAAATGAAAGAAAAAGGTTCAATTCTTTCAGGAATTCCGTCTAAACTTCCTGCACTTTTAAAAGCTCATAAAGTTCATAAAAGAATAAAAAATTCATATCTTAATAAAGTTGAAATTAATATGAAAGATTTAAGTAAAGAAGAAAAAATTGGCAAAGAACTCTATGAAATTGTAATTAAGAGTTCTAAAATTGGAATTCAAGCTGAAGATTGTCTTAATAGTTTTATTAAAAAGCTTTCAAAAGAGGTAGAACATGAAGGATGAAAAAAAAATAGATACAAAACTTATTGAATCTTTATTAAAAAATTTTGCTGAAAGTAGTGTTACAAAACTTAGTTTAAAACAAGATATTATGGAAATAAAAGCTAAGAAATCTTCAAAAGTATTATATAAACGAAATACAGTAATTCAACATGAAAAAACTGAATATAATAATGAAATGACCAAAACTAATACAACTTTTATTGAAAGTGATAGAGTGGGAAGATATTTTTCTGTAAATCCTCCCGATTCTCCAAATAGAATAAAAAATGGAGATTTTATTTCTAAAGGAAATAAAATTGCAAATATAGTATCAATGAATGTTGTTTATGACGTAATTGCTCCATTTGATGCTGTAATAATTCAATGTCTTGGTGAAGATGGCAAAATGATTGAATATGGACAAGCATTATTTGAAGTTGAAGCAAATGGAGGTAAATAATAGTGTTTAAAAAGATATTAATTGCAAATAGAGGCGAAATTGCAGTGAGAATTATTAGAGCTTGCAAAGAGCTTGGTATAAAGACAGTAGCTGTTTATTCAAAAGCAGATAGAGATAGTTATCATAGAATGCTTGCTGATGAAGCAGTTTGTATAGGAGAAGCTTCAAGTATTGATTCTTATTTATATATTCCAAATATAATATCAGCTTGTGAATTAACAAAAGCAGAAGCAATTCACCCAGGTTATGGTTTTTTATCTGAAAATCAAAATTTTGTAGAAATATGTCAGGCACATGGTATTAAATTCATAGGACCATCGCTTACTACAATGCTTAGCATGTCTGATAAAGCTATGGCAAAAAAACTTGCAAAAGATGCTGGAGTGCCAGTTCTTCCAGGAAGTGAGGGAGCTCTTAAAGATTCTGCACAAGCACGGATGATTGCTGATGAAATAGGTTATCCAGTGATTATAAAAGCATCATTTGGTGGTGGTGGTAAAGGTATGAGAATTGCCAATACTGGTGATGAGGTTGAGTATTATTTTGAAATAGCTCAGAACGAAGCTTTAAGTTCTTTTGGTAATAGTGATGTTTATATTGAAAAATTTGTTACAAATCCTAAACATGTTGAAATACAAATACTTGGAGATGGTAAGGGTAATGCAGTTTATTTGTATGAAAGAGATTGCTCTGTTCAGAGAAAACATCAAAAACTTGTAGAAGAATCTCCATGTATTGTTCTTAATAATAAACAAAGACTTGAAATAAGCAAAGCAGCGAGAGATCTTGCAGCTATGATAAAATATGAGGGAGCTGGTACATTAGAATTTCTTTTTGAAAATAATAATTTTTATTTTATGGAGATGAATACAAGATTACAGGTTGAACATCCAGTTACAGAAATGGTTTGTGGAATAGACCTTGTAAAAGAGCAAATACTAATTGCTTGCGGAGAACATAAAGGTCTTGATCAAAATAATATTATTCAAAAAGGTCATGCAATAGAATGTAGAATAAATGCTGAAGATGCTTTTAATGGATTTTTGCCAGATGCTGGAAAAATTGAAGAATTGCTTATTCCTGGTGGATTTAATATAAGAGTTGATACTTTTGTATATACTGGTTTTACAATACCTTCGCATTATGATTCTATGATTGCAAAACTTATTGTTTATGGTAAAGATAGAGAAGAAGCAATATTAAAGATGAAAAGTGCATTAAGTGAGTTTAAAGTGGAAGGTATATCAACTACAATACCATTTCATATTAAAATAATGGAAAATAGTGAGTTTTTAAGTGGAAAATATACAACAAGATTACTTGAGCAAAATATATAATAAAATATTATCTGTATCAGAAGTCAATGATTATATTAAAAATCTCCTAGAAAGAGATGATATTTTATATAATTTAAAAATTGAAGGTGAACTTACAGGTTTTAAATTGCATTCTTCAGGTCATGCATATTTTTCTATAAAAGATAGAAATTCTCTTATAAAAGTAGTTTTTTTTAAAAATAATCAAAAAAGTGATATAAGAAGTTTTCAAGATGGTGATAAAGTTATTCTTACAGGAAGTATTGGTGTTTATTCTCAGAGAGGAGAATATCAAATATATGCAAAAAAACTTGAAAAAAGTGGTTTAGGCTCACTTGCAGTCAAATTTGAAGAATTAAAGAAAAAACTTTTACAAAAAGGTTATTTTGATAAAGAAAGAAAAAAACCTATACCTCATATAATTAATAAAATTGGTATTGTAAGTGGTAAAGATGCAGCTGGATTTAAAGATATGCTTAAAATATTAAAAAAAGAAAAATTCGATATAATTCTTAGAAATTCAAAAGTTCAGGGAAAAGATGCTGGTTTTGATATTTCACAAGGAATAAAAGAACTTAATGATTATAAAGATTTGGATATAATAATAATCGGGCGAGGTGGAGGTTCTATAGAGGATCTCTGGTGTTTTAATGAAGAAATCGTTGCAGATAGTGTTTATAACAGTGAAATTCCTATAATATCGGCTGTAGGACATGAAGTTGATATGCTTATTTCTGATATGGTTGCTGATATGAGGGCTGAAACTCCAACAGCTGCGGCTGAATTTATTGTAAATAGAAAAAAACAACTTAGACTTGAAACTGCTAATGTTTTTAGAACTTTGAGAAATAATATATTAAATTTATTAAAAAACAATAGAGAAAAATTCAATATTTATTCAGAACAGAGATTTATTAATGTGTTTTCTAAATACAATGAAAGACAAATTGTTAATTTTAATATTTTAAAGAAAAATTTTGAGAAATCGCCTCAAAGAATAATAGAAATAAAAAAAAATAAATTCAAAGAGCTTATTCATAGATTTATAAGAAAAGAAAGTATTGTCAATGATGCAAGAGTAAAAATTGATAGATTAAACGATGAACTTGTTAATAGCATGAATAAGTTAATAAATAAAAAGAAAGAAAAAATTAATTTTGAAAAGATGAGATTAAATATAACAAATCCATTAAATATTATGAAAAAAGGTTATTGTATAATAAAAGATGAAAATACCGGCAAACTTATTAGAAGCATATCATCGGTAGATAAAAAAAGTAAACTTGATATAATGTTATCAGATGGCAGGATAAAAGCAGATGTAATTGATATAAAAAAATGATATATCGGGGGTTGTTTTGAATAATTTTATTTTTAAAAATTTAAATTTGGTTTTTATTGATGAAGATTTTAATATAAAGATTAATAATAATGAAATATGGGTAAAAGATGGAGTTTATTGTGATAATAAACATAAAAGAGAAGATTTTGAAATAATAGATTGTGGTGGTAGAGTTGGTTTTGTTGATATGTGTAATTTTCATCATCATATATATTCACAACTTTCTAAAGGAATGCCAGTTAATGGAGATATGAGTAATTTTTATAATGTACTCAAAAATCTATGGTGGAAACTAGATAAAGTTTTATTTAAAGAAGCTGTTCAATGTTCAGCACAAATTGCAGGTATAGAAAGTATAAAGAGTGGAGTTACAACAACTTTTGATCATCATGCTTCATTTGAACATATATGTGGTTCTCTTGAAGATATTGGTGATGTTTTAATAGGTTTAGGTATTGATAATGTTCTTTGTTTTGAAACAAGTGATAGAAATGGAAATGATATTTTTTACAAAAGTGTTCAGGAAAATGTTGATTATATAAAAAAGGTAAAAGATAATGTTAGAAGAAAAGCTATGTTTGGACTTCATGCACCTTTTACTCTTAATGATAATTCATTAAAATATATTATGGAAAATATTCCTTCAAATACTGGGCTTCATTTTCATTTAGCTGAAGATAAACTTGATATAAGTGAATCTATTGATAAATTTAATAAAGATATTGTTGATAGAATTTTAGATTATAATCTTGTTAATGATAAAACTATAATTGGTCATTGTAATCATATTAATAAAAAACAATTTGAAAAACTTGCTCTAAAAAATCCTGCAATAGCTCATAATCCTGCTTCTAATATGAATAATGCTGTTGGAGTTTTGAATTTTAATTCTATTAAAGATATGAATATAAGTTTTTTACCTGGAACTGATGGAATGCATTCTAATATTTTATCATCTATAAAAACTGCATTTCTTTTATATAGACATATAAACAGTTCTTCTAATTCTGGTTTTGATTTAGTCGAAAAAATGATAAAAGACAGTGCTTATTTTGGTAGAAAATTTTTTAATAATATGTATAATTTAAAGGTTAATACTCCGGCAAAATTAACAATTACTGATTATATTCCATATACTGAATTTGATGTTGATAATTTTCTTGGTCATTTTATATATGGTATTACTGAATCAAGAATTTGTACTGTTTATAATAGAAAAATGCTTATGAAAGATTATAATTTATGCAATATAGATGAGCAAGGGATAATCAAATATACAAGAGAAATATCTAAAAAATTATGGAAAAAATTGTAAAATAAACAAGGTGAGAGGAGCAAAATGTCGAATGTGGAATTTAAAGTAATTAAAAAAACTATATATTATTCTATGATTTTATATTATAATTGAATTCTATATACAATTATTTTATGGAGAATTTATGAAAAAAATATTTTTTATATCATTTATGTTAATTATTATTTTAAATACATTATCACTTTCAAAAAACGATTTTCAATTTAATCTAAATGAAGAAGTGCTTACAAATGTGCTTTCTAATTATATGGAAGGTAGTAAAGTAAGCGATCCTGAAGTTATTTTTAAAACAGATTCATTTGAGTTCAATGCTGTTGGACATCTTTTTGTATTTAGTGCTAAAATAAGTTTTAGAGGAAATATTAAAGTTGTATCAGATAATAAAATTCATGTAAATGTTTTAAATTACTATCAATCGGGTAAAAAACAATCAAAAAAAACAGCTGTAGAAAAAATTAATGATATTGTAACGATTATAAACAATGCAGTAGATGATAAAAAAATTAAAATTACATCAAAATATATACCTTCAACTGAGTATGCAGGAATACTTGAACTTGATCTTACAAATTACCCTATTATACCTGCATTATCTGAATTAAAAATTAAAAAAATAACTTTAAATAACAAATACATTTCAATAGCATCAACAAAAGAAATGGCTCCTTTAAATGAAGCACAAATACAAGCTTATATTGGTGAAAATCTTATAAATAATATTATATCAATATTTACTACACCGACTAATAGAGCAATAAAAAAAATTGCAGCAATCAATTTTGATATTGAAACAGATAAAATATCTTCAACAGTTTTTGCAAAAGATCAAAACAACAAAACTTTATGGATAAATCTCAATTATTATATAAAAATGCTTGAAGATAATTATGTAAATTTTATAATAAAAAATACTTCTATGGAAGATGATACTTTTGAACATACCGATGTAATACAGGAAATAATAGATTTAATAAATGAAAATATTGCAGTTTATAAATCACCTGTTTTAGGGGAGAAAATGAAATTTGTCTATACTAAACCAGATAATATTAATTTTAGAATAAATTTTGATGATATTATTCCTTTACCCTTATATTTGAACATACTTGGTATAAACTCATTTGATGATTATATTGGTATATTTGCAGATTCAATTATACCGGCTAATTAAATTCTCTGATTAAACAAACAAAAACCAATATAATATCATTTTGGTATGATTCTGAGCAAACTGTCATCCCGGTATGATTCTGAGCCGGGATCTAGCTATTGCTTTGAGTTTTTCATTACCGTGAATACGATATAATCTGTTAATATTATGTATGAGGGGAACTTTAAAAATGCCTGAAAAAGAAGAAATTAAAAAAGTTAATATATTTAAATTGTTATTTATGTTTATTTCAAAACCTTCGGAATTTTTAAAATATATAAAAGAGTTTGATTATAAAAAAGAAATTATTTTAT
>Ga0172382_10007042_pt1 | contig 16091 bp, 15 predicted proteins | sample Leawel138RmetaG_FD_122245 | JGI IMG/M metagenome (GOLD analysis project Ga0172382, IMG submission 122245) | Leachate microbial communities from a municipal landfill in Southern Ontario, Canada - Leachate well 138R metaG | ecosystem: Engineered > Solid waste > Landfill > Unclassified | place...
ATACTGATGCTTGTAGCGATAGTCGTCGTCATAACGCGACTCGCCGTAATAGTGGTTCACCACGTATTTGTCGGCATGGGCCAAGGGCGCGCCGAGCAGCGCGGAGCCGCCGACGGCCAAGGCAAGCATGATGGTCTTCAAATTTTGCATGGCTTCTTCTCCTTGTGGTGTCTGGCCCGGGGCCGGTGCCGGTTTCGTTGCGGCGCGGATTGGTTCCCCGAGGTTGGTTGCAGACTAGCAGGGGGAAACTGAACGGCTGCTTAATGAAAACGCGGTCCTGGTGAAGCCGGAAACATGTAAAAACTTTATATATTAATGTGTTATCGCATCGCCCCCGGGATCGGGGTATAGTGCGGCGCTCGCCAGGCCAGCCCTTAGAGGTCGAAGATGTCCGCTTCCATCACCGCCGAGAGCATCGCGCCGCAGCGCGAGGCGTTGAACCGCCACCCGATCTACGCCGCCATCACCGATCTCGACGCGCTGCGCTGCTTCATGGAGCACCATGTCTTCTCGGTCTGGGATTTCATGTCGCTGGTGAAATATCTCCAGAACCTTATCGCGCCGCCCGCGTGCCCCTGGCTGCCGACGCGCAATACCGCACTGCGCCGGTTCGTCAACGAGCTGGTCCTGGAAGAGGAGTCGGACGTAGCGCCCAACGAGGGTGGAACACCGCGCTTCACCAGCCACTTCGAACTCTACTGCGCCGCGATGCGCGAGGTCGGGGCGTGCACCGGCGACGTCGAGGCGTTCGTGAATCGGCTTTATCGTGAGGACGTCGACAAGGCGCTCGGACAGGCACCGATGTCGTTGCCGGCGCGCCGCTTCACGCGTACCACCTTCGACTTTATTGCCTCCGGCAAGCCGCATATCGTCGCTGCTGCACTGGCACTCGGCCGCGAACACATCGTCCCCGATATGTTCCGCGCCATCCTCGCGCGGACGGGCGTCGACGCGGCACGCGCGCCGTCGTTTCATTATTACCTGGACCGGCATGTCCATCTCGACGAGGAACTGCACGCGCCGCTGTCGTTGCAGCTGCTCAACGAATTGTGCGCGGGCGACCCGGTTAAGATCGCCGAGGCGACCGCAGCCGCACGGGCGGCAGTCGCGGCGCGCATCGCCTTCTGGGACGGCGTACACGCGGCGATCGTCGTACACCGGGCAGCGGCGGCCGTTTGAACTTCGGCTGGCAAACGTATGGACTCTTTCAACGCGCTTGCTGCAGGGCCGACTGCAGCACCTGAGCGGTGTGTAGGTGCGAGCCTGTCGCGGTCTGAATCATCTGCTCGCGACACGACATTGCTGCGATCGGAATGGCGTCTCGCATGCTGCGCATGGGTCATTGCTTCTGGTCCGGCGGAAAGGCGCTGTCCCACCATTCCTTGGCCGACGCGATCAGGGTGCCGATGGCGTCCGAGTCGCGGTGCAACAATGCGGAGAAATAGGCCTTGGCCTGTTTGCTGGTGATGTGCGGCGGCAAGGGCGGCACGTCGGGGTCGGTGAACACCTCGATCACGGTCGGCCGCTCGGACGCCAGCGCCTGCTCCCAGGCGCCGGCGATGGCGTCCGGCTGCTCGACCATGATGCCGTGCAGGCCGATCAGTTCCGCGTAGGCCGCATAGGGAAACTGCGGCACGTCCTGCGAGGCCGCGAATTTCGGGTCGCCCTGCATGACGCGCTGCTCCCAGGTGACCTGATTGAGGTCGCCGTTGTTCAACACCATGACGATCAACCGCGGGTCGGCCCATTCGCGCCAGACCTTGGCGATGGTGATCAGGCCGCTGATGCCGTTCATTTGCATGGCGCCGTCGCCCGCCAGCGCGATCACGGGGCGTTGCGGATGTGCGTACTTGGCGGCGATGGCGTAGGGCACGGCCGGGCCCATGGTGGCGAGACCGCCGGACAGCGAGGCCAGCATGCCGCGGCGGATCTTCAGATCGCGCGCGTACCAGTTGGCGGCAGAGCCGGAATCGCAGGTCAGGATGCAGTCGTCGGGCAGGCGCGGCGAGAGTTCCCAGAACACGCGCTGCGGGTTGATCGGGTCGGCCGCGTTCATGGCGCGGCCTTCGAGCACCCGCCACCAGCGTTCGACGTTGGCTTGAATTTCCTGTTGCCAGCCGCGGTCCGGCTTCCGTTGCAGTTGCGGAATCAGGGCGCGCAACGTCGCCCGGGCGTCGCCGACCAGGCCGACCTCCATCGGATAACGAAGATTCAACATGCGGCCGTCGATGTCGATCTGCACCCCGCGCGCCTGGCCTTCCTTGGGGAGGAACTCGGAATAGGGAAAACCCGAGCCGATCATCAGCAGGGTGTCGCAGCCGGTCATCAGGTCCCAGCTCGGTCTGGTGCCGAGCAGGCCGATGGAACCGGTCACGAAGGGCAGGTCGTCGGGGACCGCCGCCTTGCCGAGCAGCGCCTTGGCGATGCCCGCGCCGAGCAGGTCGGCGACCTCCAGCACTTCGTCGGTGGCCTGCAGGGCGCCGGCGCCGACCAGCATCGCCACGCGCTTGCCGGCATTGAGCACCGCGGCGGCGCGCGCCAGTTCGGGCGCGGCCGGTGCGGTCGGATAGGCGGTATAGCCGATGCCGCTGTGGACGGTGCCGTGTTCGCGCGGCGGTACCTCCACGGCCGGCAGGTCCTGGACATCGTGCGGGATGACGATGCAAGTCACGGTGCGCTGATCGTGGGCGATGCGCACGGCGCGGTCGACCAGATGGCGCATCTGTGCCGGCGTGGTCGCCATATGTACGAACTCGTGCGCGACGTCCTTGAACAGCGACACCAGGTCGACCTCCTGCTGGTAGTCGCCGCCGATCGACGCGCGTTTGGCCTGACCGACGATGGCGACCACCGGCTGGTGATCGAGCTTGGCGTCGTACAGGCCGTTCAGCAGATGAATCGCGCCCGGTCCCGAGGTGGCCAGACAGACGCCGACCTCGCCAGTGAATTTGGCGTGCGCGCAGGCCATGAAGGCCGCCAGTTCCTCGTGCCGGGCCTGTACGAACTGGAGCTTGTCGCCGATGCGCCCGAACGCACCCATGATGCCGTTGATGCCGTCGCCCGGATAACCGAAGACGCGCCGCACGCCCCAATCGGACAGCCGTTCGAGAAGATAGTCGCCTACGGTCGCGCCCATGTGCGTCGCCTCCTATCGCGGTACGAATCCTTCCTGTGGAACCTGCCTATGGAACCTGCGAGGGGAGCAAGGGCTATGCCACGGAATGCAGCCGTGCGGTTTCCCTGTCGTGCAGCGCGGAGGCGGGCGCTCTCGGGAAAAATTACAAAGGCGGCGTAAGAACTGCACGAAGATGCAGCCTGCGTGTCGCCGTGCGCGATGACCGCGGCCGTCGCGATTCATCGCGCGAGCCGCGCGATCATGGTGTTTTCGCCGCTGCCTGCGGTGGAAAAGCCTGTGGACAGCCGCGGCGACGGCAGTACACCGCGAACTTTTCTATACTCCGGGCGTCGGCCGCCCGGTACATCGAAATGAAAAGTCCGCTACTCAAAACGCCGCCCAAGAGTACCGAAAGTTCCATCGCCATCGGCGGGCATCCGCTGCACCCGATGCTGATCACCTTTCCGATTGCGTTTTTGTCGGGCGGTCTGGCCTGCGATCTCGCATTCTGGTGGACCGGCGATCCGTTCTGGGCGCGCGCGGCCCTGTGGATCATCGGCGCCGGCCTGGCGATGGGTGCGCTCGCGGCGATCGCCGGCCTGCTGGATTTTCTGCTCATCAAGGAGATCCGTTTTCACGTGACCAGCTGGAGTCACATGCTGACCGCGATCATGTTGCTGTCCCTCGCCGCGGCGAACTGGTGGATGCGGGTGGGCGAACCGACGCTCGGCGTGCTGCCCTGGGGCCTGTTTCTGTCCGGCGTGTCGGCGCTGGCGCTGGGTGTCGCCGGCTGGCTCGGCGGCAAGCTGGTGTTCGAACACAGCATCGGTACCGGCGATGAGCAGGAGTGAGTCCCGAATGGTCGCCGTCCGGTTCGTTGTCGGCGTGAAGGCCGGAGTGCGGACTGCGTCGAGTCGACTGATGTGGCGGCGTCCGAGCCGCGCTAGAAGGGTTTGCCGACGACCAGTGTCACCACCGCCAGGATCAGCAACGCAGGCACGAGCGGCAGCAGACCAAAGAACCACAGGTGACGACGTATGCGTCCGCGCTTGTAGTCGTCCATCAGGCTGCCGCAGTAGGCATGGAAGAACGCCAGCAGTGTCACCAGTGCGAGCTTGACCGGTAGCCAGCCGCCCTCGAAGCCGCGTTCGAACAGCAGCCAGCTGCCGGCCAGCACGGTCAGCAGCCCGGCCGGGGTCATGATCCAGGCGTACAGCGTGCGCTGCATGCGGATGGCCTCGCGTTCGACCTCGGCGTCGAGCGTCGCGGCCTCGCGCACCACCAGTTGCGGGAAGTACAGCAAGGAGGCCGACCACAGGATGAGGAACAGGATGTGGGCGCTGAGCATGAAAGACATGGAGGTCGCTCCTCGGGCAGGCGCGGGCGTTCGGCCGCTGCTTCGATGTCGTCCCTTGCAGATTATGTTCCGCGTGCTCGGCGCGGGTGCACTGACCGTGGCCGGTCTGGCATTGGCCGGCTGCGACGGGGTCCAATCCAGCCTTGCGCCGCAAGGCCCCAGCGCCCGTTCCATCGCCAACCTCAGTTGGGTGATGTTCGCCGGCGCATCGGCCGTGCTCGCCCTGGTGATGGTGCTGGCGCTGTACGCCGTGTTCCGCACGCCGGCCAGGCATCGCGGCATCCCTGACACACTGATGGTCGCGGTCGGCGGCTTTGCCTGGCCGGTGCTGACCCTGAGCGCGTTACTGGTCTATGGCGTCTACCAGATGGGCGATCTGCGCGCCGGTCCCGAGCCTGCGCTGGAGATCCAGGTGACCGGCCATCAATGGTGGTGGGAGGTGCGGTATCCGGGCGCCGGCGGCCAGCCCGAGGTCGTGACCGCCAACCAGATCCACATCCCGGCCGGCGTGCCGGTGTCGATCGCGTTGCGCAGCGCCGACGTCATTCATAGCTTCTGGGTGCCGAACCTGAGCGGCAAGATGGATCTGATCCCTGGCCGCACCAATCGGCTGCGGCTGCAGGCCGATGCGCCCGGACGTTTCCGCGGTCAGTGCGCCGAGTTCTGCGGCGCGCAGCATGCGCGCATGGCGTTGCTGGTGGTCGCCGAACCGCCGGACCGGTTTGCCGCCTGGCTCGACGCGCAGCGCCGCCCGGCGACCGCGCCCGCCGGCCAAAGCGCGCAACGCGGCTACGCGGCCTTCGCGCAGCATTGCAGCGCCTGCCACAGCGTGCGCGGTCTGGTAGAACGCCGCGGCCCCGACGTCGGGCCGGATCTGACCCACCTCGGCAGCCGCGCCTTCATCGCCGCCGGCACACTGGAAAACACGCCGGACAATCTGCGGCGCTTCATCGCCGCCAACGACCGCATCAAGCCCGGCAACCGCATGCCGGTGTTCGATGGTCTCGATCCCGCGACGCTCGCCGCGCTCGGCGACTTTCTGGGGGGGCTGCATTGATGGCCAGGGACCGCGCAGCATCCGGCGAGCGCGACCAGCTTCACGCCAATCTGGAACGCGTCTGGGCCAATGATCCGGGGCTCGGGCAATTGCGCGCGGTCAATCACAGCAGTATCGGCTTGCGCTTCATCGTGACCGGTTTCGTGTTCTTTTTGATAGGCGGACTGCTGGCGATGTTGATACGCAGTCAGCTGGCCCTCCCGCTGAACGACCTGCTCGACCATCAGGACTACGCGCAGGCCTTCACCATGCACGGCACCACCATGATGTTCTTTTTCGCCGTGCCGATTATGGAAGGCTTCGCGGTCTATCTGATTCCCAAGTTGATCGGCGCGCGCGACCTGGTGTTTCCGCGGCTTTCGGCGTTCGGCTATTGGTGCTATCTGTTCGGCGGCATCCTGCTGTATTCGAGTTTCTTCGTCGGCGCGGTGCCGGACGGCGGCTGGTTCATGTACGTGCCGCTCAACAGCAGCGCCTTCACGCCCGGTGCCGGTCCGGATTTCTGGTTGCTCGGGGTGACCTTCGCCGAGATCTCCGCGGTCGCCGCGGCGGTGGAGCTGATCGTGGCCATCCTCAAGACGCGCACCGCGGGCATGGCCATCCAGCGCATGCCGATCTACGCCTGGTACATCCTGGTGACGGCGTTCATGATCCTGTTCGGCTTTCCGCCGCTGATTCTGGCGTCCATCCTGCTGGAGATCGAACGCGCCTTCGGCCTGCCGTTCTTCGACGCCGCGCTCGGCGGCGATCCCTTGCTCTGGCAACACCTGTTCTGGATCTTCGGGCACCCGGAGGTGTACATCATCTTCGTCCCCGCGGCGGGCCTGGTCAGCGCCATCCTGCCGACCTTCGCCCAGCGCCCGCTGGCCGCCTACAGCTGGGTGGTGCTGGCGGTGATCGCCACCGGCTTCATCAGCTTCGGACTCTGGGTGCACCACATGTTCACGGTCGGCATTCCGCTGCTGTCGCTGGCGTTCTTCTCGGCGGCCAGCATGGCGGTGGCGGTGCCGACCGGCATCCAGGTGTTCGCCTGGATCGCAACGCTCTGGAACGGCCGGCCGCTGCTGCGCGTGCCGCTGCTGTACATCCTCGGTTTCCTGTTCGTCTTCGTGCTCGGCGGGCTGACCGGTGTGATGGTCGCGCTGGTGCCGTTCGACTGGCAGGTGCACGACACGCACTTCGTAGTCGCGCATTTGCACTATGTGCTGTTTGGCGGGATGGTCTTTCCGCTGTTCGCCGCGTTCTATTACTGGTTGCCGCTGTTCTCGGGGCGCGCGCCCTCGGAGCGCCTGAGCCGGCTGGCGTTCTGGATGATCTTCCTCGGCTTCAATATCACCTTCCTGCCGATGCACGCGACCGGTCTGATCGGCATGACGCGGCGCGCCTATACCTACCTGCCGGGCCTCGGTTGGGAAACGCTCAATCTGGTCTCGACCCTGGGCGGCTTTCTGCTGGCCGCGGGCGTCGGGATGTTTCTCGTCGATTTCCTGCTGCATTACGGGTTCGGCCGCCGCGCCGAACGCAACCACTGGAACGCGGGGACGCTGGAATGGGCGATCGCAGCGCCGGTGCCGCCGTACAACTTCGTCGCGCAGCCGCGGGTCGCGACACGCGAGCCGCTGTGGAGCGACCCGGCGCTTGCCCAACGCAACGCCCGAGGTGAAGGCTATCTCGGCCTCCCCGATCCGAAGCGGCGCGAGACACTGATGACCTCGACACTGCACGGCGAGCCCGAGGCGGTGATCGTCCTGCCCGGCAACACCTGGACGCCGTTGGTCGCCGCGCTGTTCACGGCCCTGTTCTTCGTCGGCTTTCTCGCCAAGCTCTATTGGCTGGCGGCGATCGGCGCGACGCTGGCCTTCGCGAGTCTGTTTTTCTGGGCCTGGCAGGGCGGCAGCCGCGATCAGGACACCGCGATGCAGGCCGCCGCCGACTGTCGTCTGCCGCTGCATCGGACGCTCGCGCATTCCCCCGGCTGGTGGGGCACGCTCTATGCACTGCTCGCCGACGGGACCCTGTTCCTTTCGCTGGTGTTCGCCTATTTCTATCTATGGACGGTATCGCCGCACTGGCCGCCGGCCGGGTACGCCGCGGGCGGCCTGCTGCTGCCGACGCTGGCGACGGCGGCCTTGATCGCGGCCGGCCTGGCGGTCGCCTGGGGCCTGCGCCGGTTGCGCGCCGGGCGGTCGTCCGGTCCGGGCATGGCCCTGTTCGCCGCGGCGGTTCTCGGCGTCGCGTTCATGGTTCTGGAGGTCTCGGCGCTGCTCGGTACCGAGGTACCGGCCCGGGAGCACGCCTATGGCGCGCTGGTGCATTTTCTGGTCGGTTACCAGTTCGTGCACGTCCTGTTCGCGGTGCTGATGGGGCTGTTCGTGCTGGTGCGCATGCGTCGCGGTTTCGCGGGCAGCGCGCGCCCCAGCGAGGCGGCCGTGGTGGGCCTGTTCTGGCGGTACACGGTGCTGCAATGGCTGCTCGGCTACAGCGTGATGCATCTGTTTCCGCGGTTGCTGTGAATCTGTGCCGGCAAGGAGGCGGCGGGAGGCTGCACGACGGTCTTCGGATACGCCCGCGCACCACGAGCCGCCGCGCCGAGGCCGGCGCGACGCCCGCACTGCGGAGGGTCGTTACTGTGCTAGCTGCGGGCCAGCAGCCGGTCGAACTTCTGTACCAGACCTTTGCGGTCCTTGTGCTTGACCTCGTAGCTGCGCAGCTTGCGAAGCTCGGCGCGCGACAGTCCGTCGAGCTGACGCTGGACCTGCGGGATGGTCAGCTCCTGGTAGTCGTCGATCGGCAGGTTGCGGTCCGGCGAACGGCCCTGGCGATCCTTCTGGCGTTCGCCCTTGGTTTCGCCGTACTGCGCGCGCTGTTTGTTGACGATGCGCGAGGCGACTTCCTCTTCGCGTCCGGGATAACGGTGTTCTTTCTTGAAGCGCTGCTCGAGTTTCTTGTATTCGCGCTCGCGCTTGGAACTGGCTCCGGTTGGCATGGCGTGACTCCTTCACTGTCCGGTTGAACGGGATCGCCGCCTTCGCGAGTTGCGCCGCACGGCGGCGGTATGCCCTGTGACCGCTGTGCCTTGCGCCGGTTCCCGGATGGCCGTTCGGACCACCGGCCGACTGCAAGCAGACGCGGCACGCGACTACCGAAGTAAAGGAGATCGCATGAGGCTTTTCAAGCAGGATCATCTGGTCGTCATGATCGCCGCACCCATCGTCTGGGCGGTGCATTTCCTGGTGTCGTACATCCTGGTGTCCCTGGCCTGCGGGTTCGGCTGGACCCGGGCGGACCGCTTCGGGTTAGGCCCTGCCGAGTGGGGCGTCGTCGTCGCGACCGCGGTGGCGCTGACACTGATCGGCTATGCCGCGGCGGTGAACGTCGCAAAGTATCGGCGTGCGCGGGCGGTGTCCGAAGGGTCGGGCGCGTCGGGCGAATCGGGCACGTCGGTGAGCGGCTTTATCGCGCTGACCGCGGTGTTGCTGTGTGTACTGTCCGCGGTTGCGGTGGTCTGGGCGGCCATGCCGGTTCTGCTATTGCCGACCTGCGTACAATGAACGACCTGGGTCGGTCGCCGCCGTTCGACCGCGATTGGACGCGGAGCGGGAAGCCGAGAACGCTAGCCGCGATTCGTTGGCGAACAGTGGACGCCAGCGTCGCGCTTCGGAAGGTGCTTGGACTTAGCCGGGCTTACCGAGCTTGTCGAGCGCGCGGCGGCGCGCCTCTTCCAGGCGTTGGCGCAGTCGGTCGAAGTCCCGCGCATCGGGTGCGGACGACATTGCTTCGAAACAGGCGACCACGTCGCAATGGTATTCCTCGAATACCCGTTCGGTGTGACTGGCCGCCTTGGCGGCGCCCGCCGCCGTCACGCCGAGCGGTTCGACCAGGGCGGCACGCTGCACCATCTGCGCGGCACCGCTGGTTTCGTCGCGCGCGATCAAGGGGCTGATCTTCACGTAGGTGGCATTGCGCCAACGAAAGCGCGCGCCGACGGCGAGGCCCCCGAATTTGGCATGCGCGGGTCCGTCAGTCGACATAGATCATTTTGCGGGTCATGCCGCCGTCGATGATGAATTCCTGTCCGGTGACCAGGGCGACCGGCGCGCTAGCCACGGGGTCCGCCGGTCGCCAGCGGCAGGCGCCGATAGCGCAGCTTCAACAACAGGATCGCCAGCGACAACAGCAGCGTGAGGCCGTTGGCGAGGATCACCGGAAGCGCATCGATCAAAATGCCGTAGATCAGCCAGAGCAACACCCCGGTACTGAACAATAGGAACATGCCAAGCGAGATGTCGTTACCGGACTTGGTGCGCCAGGTCTTGAGCACCTGCGGCACGAAGGCCAGGGTCGTGAGGCTGCCGGCGATCAGCCCGAGCAGGGTGGGTGCGTCCATGGCGACGGCGAGAACCTCAGCTCTCTTCCTCCTCGGTGCTGTCCATCCAGGCGCCGTCCGCGTCCTCGGAGACGAAGTCGCCCAAGTCCTCGTCGTCGGCGTTTTTGGCGGCCTTGGCCGCCTTCGGCGGTGGGCCCTGTTCGGGGATGTTCAGCGGTTTGACGTTGTGGTGCTTGAGCGCGCGCCGGGCTTCGCCATAGTCGGCATCGAGTTTGCCGATCGCGGCCGCCTCGCTGGGTTTGAGTTCGCGCAGTTTGGGTTCGACGATCTCGCGGTTGTACTCGAGGATCTGTCCACGCGCGAGATTGAACAGGAACATCGTCTTGCCGTTGCCGGTGTCCAGCCGCTCGTCGCGGATTACCGGCGTGCTTTTGTCGCCTGCTTCCAAATAGCCGTACCAGAGAGGACCTTTCTGCTTCGATGCTGCCGACATGGCGTTCACCTGAATCGAGTTGACTGCTCCGCGGGGTTTCCGCCCGTGAGGGCGCGTGGCGGAATATTAGCCAGCCGTAGCGTTCTGTCCAGAACAAACTTGAGGGGCGGGGCGCGGTGCGGCGTGCACCGTCCCGGCGCACCCGGTCACGGCAGTGGGAGGGCCCGGCTAAGCAGCGTTTCGGGAAAGATTTTTTCGCCCGCGTCAGGCGCGCAGGCCGAGCGGGTCGTTAGGGTCGACCTCGTCCATGAACGGCTTCAGGCGGTCGTTGTTGGTGATCTGGTAGACCTTGCCGACCCAGTTGTTGAGGATCGCCTCGGCGGTGTCGTGCCAGGTGTTGTCGATGTGGGGCAGGATCAGGGCCTCCGGCAATTCGGGCGGCGGCAGGCCGAGACTGCGCGCGTGCTCCAGGCTGTCCCGATATTCCTCGAGGATCGCCTGCATCTGCAAGGTGAAATAGTGATCGGGGAACGGCGGATAGTCGGCGCGCAGCCCGTGCGCATAGCGCAGCACCTCGCGCTTGTATTCCTTGAGCAGACTGATGCTGTCGTACTCGTGATGGCCCTGGAAGAACACCAGCCGGAAGCCGTCCTCGCTGACCGCCAGGTGCACGCCGGCCGCGCTCTCCGCCAGCACGTGCAGACCCGCGGCCTTGAACTGCGCGCGGTCGATCTGGTTGAACCGGGAATGCGGCACATCGAACCGCGTGTTCACTCCCATCACCAACGGGTGACGGCGCTCGACCACGCGGTGCGGGTAGACGCCCCAGCGTTTGGCGCCGAGCGGGCGGCGCTTCTGCGCGTAGCGGAATTCCAGAACCGCGTGCGTCGCCAGACAGGAACAGAGCGTCGAGGCAACGTTCGCGTAGGACCAGTCGATCACCTCGATGAGCGGCTTCCAGAAGGGCTGTTCGGAGAGTTCGCTGCCCTGCACGTTGGCGCCGGTGATTATCAGCGCATCCAGGCCGGTCGCCTGGATCTGCTCGAAGCTCTCGTAGTAGCGCTCGACGTGGGCGCGACCCTCGGGGCTGCGCTCCAGCGCGTCGAGCGTGAACGGGTGCATATAGAACTGTGCGATCTGATTGCTTTCGCCGACCAGTCGAAAGAACTGCCGCTCGGTGGCCGCCAGTGCGGCGTCCGGCATCATGTTGAGCAGCCCGATATGGAGTTCGCGGATGTCCTGATGGACGGCCGCGTCGCCCGGCACGATGGTTTCGCCCTCCTGTCGAAGGCGGGCGAACGCGGGCAGTTCCGAATTGGCGACGAGGGGCATGATGCAAACTCTCTACAATGACCGCGGTCGGACCGATCGCGGGCATTATACGCGAGTCGCGCATTTCGGCAGCGCCGGGGCTGTCGGAGCGACGCCCCGCCAGCCCGCCGCCACCCCTCGATGGCCGAGTCTAGAAGGTGAAATCCGCCATCAGCCAGAATTTCTGCACGTCACTGCCGAGCGCGGCGTTGCGGGCGAGATTGGTGGCGTTCCCGTCGCCCGAGTAATCCGCGTACTTCGCCGCCACCTTGAGGTGTTTGTTTATGGGCCGGACCGCCAGCAGGTTCCACTCCTGGCCGTAGTCGTAATTGTCGTGATCGCTCTGGAAGTCGTGGAAGATGGCGGCCAGTTTGAACCCGGCCAGACTGCCTCCGAACTCTAAACTGGTGTCCACCAGCCCGTCGACGGGCGTGGCCAGGAACTTGTCTGCCCAGCCGTTGTGCGCGTGTACCGTTGCGAGCGGTGTGCTGAAACTATAGGTGCCGTCGCCGCCAAGGCGTTCCTGATTCAGCTTCACCGTGAGGCCCTTGAAATCGACGCCCAGTGTCAACCAGTAATAGTCGGCATCGCCGGGACGGCCGTCGGCGTGGTCGCGCTGGTCGGCGTACTCGGCCGTATACAGCAGCTTCAGGTCGTCGGCGAGTGCATGCGCCCCATCCAGGCGCACACCGAGGGTGCGCGTCGACAGCGCCTCGCTGGCCGGATCCTCGAAGTCGAGGAAGTAGCCGTAACCCACCAGATCGGCGAACCGCAGACCGGAATAGGCGACGTTGACCAAGTGGCTGCTCATGTCCCAGTCGCTTTGCGTCGGATGGTCTTCCCCGAACAGACGGTTCACGTTGTCGACGTAGGCGTAGAACGCCTTGGTATCGGGCAGTGCCGTGTTCGTCAGGCTGACGGAGTCCATGCTCACGGAGTTCTGGCGCCAACCGACCGGGCCTACGAAGCGCTCGTTGTCGAGCAGGATATATTGCCGTCCGAGCCGAACCTTGGTCTCGGCAAGGCCGGCATAGTCGATATAGGCCTGATTCACCTCGGTCGATTCCGGATCCAACACGATCGGGTACCGCGTGTGGCCGTTGACGGTGCTGTTGAACTTCTCATCGCCGAATGCGCGCACATCTTCGAATTCCAACACGGCGCTGAAGCGCTGCCATCCAGCCGTCTGGTAGCCCAGGCGCGTGCGTAAGGTGAATGCATGCGCCTCTTCGTCCACGCCCTCCTGGTCGACGAACTCGTAGCGCGGGCGCAATTGCCCGTAGGCGGTGCCCTGCTTCAGTGCCGCGACCAGGCTATCCGCCTCCGGAACAGTTGCAGCCGCGGGATCGGCCGCTGCAACGCTGCTGCCGACGAGTAGCCCGACGGCTCCGATCAATCCGCGCCGATACCTCATTCCTGTGTGTGACATGAAGACCTCCGAGTTTGTCAGTTGGGTGACCACCGGACGCTCGACGACGGTTCTATCGCGTGCGCGGCGACGCGGCGACGAACGGGTGAGCAATGGCCGTGCCAGTGCTGCGGTTTGCCTTGCCGGTACGGAAGACGCCGTGCGCGCCCGTGGCTGCGTGGTAACCGTTTCAGATTGGAACGCGCTAGTGGAACGTCTATCGGGTTTGAAACAGTGAAACAGCCGGGTATTCGCGTTCATTCCGTACAGCGCGGATCGCGCCTACAACCGCCTGCACGGGCGCGGATGAGCGCCTAACTCGACGCGGCTCGTGCGTTTGAGATGCGCCCCGCGAGCGGCGATGCATGCGCCGAGCGGGAGCCCTCGAGTCGCCGGGCTGCGGTAATGGTTGCGTGGCATGGAGCTTGCTCCATCGACGCTGAATCGAATCCTTTAAGGGTGCACGAGGTTTTGGAACAACATCGCATGTGGATCTGGAAGGCGGGCTGTTTCGCAGCCGGGCTTGCGCTCGCATTGCCGAATGCCGCGTTTGCGCACAGCGACGCCAGCGGCTTTGCGGGGTCGTCCGCTGCGACGGTGACGCAGGACGATCAGGCGCGCCCCCGGGAGTATCCGGCGCAGGTGCGAATCGACCCGCGGCGCATCGTCGATGTGGTACTGAAGGTCAACGCGCGCATCATCAATCTGCGCGACCTGTATGTCGGTCGTCCGGTCGAGGCGGGCGAGGTGCTCGCGGAGTTCGAAAGCGCGGAGCTCGAGACCATCCAGCGCAGTTACGCGGAAACCTTCGTCAACCTCGAGTACGTCAAGGCCTTCAGCACCACGGCGGAGGAAAAGCTCATCGAGGGCCAGACCGGCCTGCGCTGGCGCGGGCTGAGCGACGAGGACATCCAGATGCTCGAGGATTCGCGGCAACCGGTACGCGTTCTGCGCATCACCACCCCGATGTCCGGTTATCTGCTGGCGATCGGCGTGGCTGAAGGTCAGGTGATCAATCCGGGCGCGCAATCCGGTTTGTTCAGCCTGAGCGGCACGACACTGTTCCGGGTCGCCGATTCGGAGGCCGTGCTGATAGAGGCCGAACTTCCGCTGGCCGCCGCGCAAGGCTTGCAGACCGGCGGCAGCGCCTGGCTGCATCTGCCGGGCAGCGCGGCGCCGATCGAGGCGACCATCGAAGAGGTTCTGCCGATCATGGACGGCACCGGGTTGCGCTGTACCGTGCGGCTGCAACCGCTGGCGAGCGCCGGCCTGCTCGGCCTGCGTAACGGGCTGCGTTTGACACTCTCGTTGGAAGAGGGTTCGGAGGCCGCGCATGCGCATTGATTGGACCTGCGCCCTGCTGCTCTGGTGTGCGAGCAGCGCGGCCTTCGCGCACAGCGATGCCTCCGGGTTCGCCGCTGGCGGTCCGGTGGCGGGGGCGGGTGATGCCGCCGTTGCGTCGACGGGCGCGGCCCCCGGGCCGCTGCGTGTCGACAGCGACCTCGTCACCCTGGCCGCGGTGCAGACCCCCGAGGTGGTCGAGCACCGTGCCGGGGTCGGCCGGGTGATTGCCGGGGCGGGCGCCGTACACGACGTCAATTCATTCATCAGCGGTCAGCTGCGCGAGCTGTATGTGCGCCCCGGCAGTCGCGTACGCCGTGGCGAGCCGATCGCGCTGATCGAAAGCCCTGAGTTCGTGCTCACCCAGAAGGCCTATATCGCGCTGCTCAACAACGATGAGAAGCTCGAGATCCTGCGCGAAGAAGGGCGCCTGCCCAACTACCTGAAGGATGCGCGCGAGAATCTGCGCTGGTGGGGCATGAGCGACAAAGAGATCGCACAACTCGAGGAATCCGGCGAGGCGCTCGACGGCATCTCGGTGGAGGCGCCGATCGACGGCGTGATCAGCGAAGTGCTGGTGCGGCCGGGGGCGCTGCTGAACGCCGGCGACCGGGCCATGTCGCAGTTCGTGGTGCTCGGACGCGCGATCGCGCGCGTCATCGCCGCGGATGCGCCGCTCTGGGTCGAGGGGCTGTTCTTCCCCGACCAACTGGCCGGCGTGCGCGCCCAAGATGTGCGCGTACGGATCCGTTTCCCCGACGGCCGCGAGCGCGAATACCAGCCGCAGGGCGTGTCACCGCAACTCGACGACGCCCGTCAACTGGCGCGCCTTCTGGTGCAGCTCGACAAGGGCGAGAGCGCCTTTCTGGGCCAGGCCGTGGAAATGGAATTGTTGATCGCTCGCCCCGGTCAGACCTGGGTGCCGCGCGCGGCCCTGATGCACCAGGGTCTGGAGACGGTGTTGTTCCTGCAGACCGAACCGGGCGCCTATGTGCGACGGGTCGTCGAGCCGGGCGTTGCGGTCGGCGACTGGGTACCCGTTACCGGTATCGATGTCGGTAGCCAGGTCGTGACCCAGGGCAAGTTGCTGCTGGAGGGCGCTTACCGCTTGGACAATTCCAGCGCCGCCGCCAGCGATCACCACCACTGAGAGGGGCGAGATGTTCGATTGGATCATAGGCTGGTCGCTGCGCAATCGCGTCATCGTCATTCTGCTCTACCTGGTGGTGGCGGCCGCCGCGCTGTTTGCGCTCAGCCGCATGGTGGTCGACGTGTTTCCGGAGTTCGCCCCGCCGCAGGTGCAGATCCAGACCGAGGCGCCCGGGTTCGCGGCGGGCGACGTCGAGCTGATGGTGACCCGCCCGCTCGAAGTCACCTTGCAGGGTATGCCGAACATCGAACAGATCCGCTCGAGTTCGTCGGTGGGCTTGTCGCGCATCACGCTGGTGTTCCGCTCCGGCATCGACATCTACCACGCGCGCGTGCTGACGCAGGAGCGCCTGCAACTCGCGAGCGCCACGCTGCCCGACAACGTCGAGCCGCCGCAGCTGATGCCGGTGACCTCGGCGGTGAGCTGGTTGCTCAAGTTCGCGTTGGTCGACTGGTCGGGCGAAGACCGCGGCTACGAGATGCGCAGCCTGGTCGATTGGGAATTCCGCAACCGCCTGCTGGCCCAGCCGGGCGTGGCCTCGGTGGTGGCCGTGGGCGGCGACGTCAAACAGTATCAGGTGCAGGTCGATCCG
>Ga0172382_10007046_pt1 | contig 16088 bp, 14 predicted proteins | sample Leawel138RmetaG_FD_122245 | JGI IMG/M metagenome (GOLD analysis project Ga0172382, IMG submission 122245) | Leachate microbial communities from a municipal landfill in Southern Ontario, Canada - Leachate well 138R metaG | ecosystem: Engineered > Solid waste > Landfill > Unclassified | place...
ATATATAGTGCTTTTACGACATAGTGTCAGAAAGAAAACACAATCTTTAGTTAACGCCCTTGGCGAGTACCTACCTTACTGCGTTATGCAGGCAGGTCTTTGACTCATTGAATCTTTTGCTGCGAAAGCTTAGCGACCATTATTTCAATCAGATTTTGAAGCGGCCTTTTGGCCATCATCGCCATCATGGGATTAAGCTTGGCATTCAGGCTTATTTTTACTTCTGAATGGGTGTCAGCTGCTTTTATATGTGCCACCAATTCAAATTCAAAAGGTGCTTTGCCGTCGGGCACAAGCCTGATGAGTTGAGATTCACGCACTTCGTCAATAATTAGGCTCAGGCTGGTCATGCCTTTTATGGTAAATGAGCAACGGTTTTCGGTGGCCTGGTAGTTAATCACTTGCTCCGGCATCAGTTTTTCTAAATTCCTGAGGTCTTTCAAAAAGTTAAAAACGTTTTGTTGATTGGCCTCGATGATCTGCCATTTGCTGTTAAATTCTGTCATTTTTATCCTTTGTTTTTAAAGTTGTTGCTCCACGCTTCAGGATCGAGACGCCATTTTATCAAAGACTGCAGCTCTTCTTCTTGCACAAATCCTTCTTCGCTCACTTTTTTGAGCAAGGTGTCATAGTCGGTTAATGTGGTTAACTCACAATTTGCATTTGCAAAATTTTTCTCGGCAATCGAAAGGCCGTAGGTGAAAATGGCAAACATCCCTTTTACTTCAGCACCTTTCTCGCGCACGGCTTCCACGGCTCGCAGGCTGCTTCCCCCGGTCGAAACCAAATCTTCAATGATAACCACCGATTGGCCGGCTTCCACCAGGCCTTCGACCTGGTTGTTGAGGCCATGCGATTTTTTTTCGGGCCGCACATAAGCAAAAGGCACGCCTAACTCCTGTGCCACAAGAACTCCGGGTGCAATGCCGCCTGTGGCTACACCAACAATCAGATCAGGTCTGTCATACTTTTCCATTATGCCACTCACAAATTCCTGGCGAATATGGGTCCTGATTTTGTGGTAAGAGAGTGTAATCCTGTTGTCGCAATAAATCGGGCTTCTCATACCCGATGCCCAGGTAAATGGATTGGCAGGATTGAGTTTTATTGCTTTAATTTGCAATAGAAATCCGGCGAGGTGGAGCGCAGCTTCAAGTTCATGTTTCATAAAAAAACGCTTGGATAGTGATTAGTCAATTAAAAGTGATAATGTCAGTTTGTCAGTTTTCTAAATTTGATTTAGTTGCAACAGCTGCTGCAAATTAAAAAAAACAAAAAATATTTTCACTACTAGGCTGGAATAGTTCCAGTCAAAGAACTTCAAAAGAATAGAACTGCAAATGTATAAAGTTTTCTGCGACAATTATCGGTTACGCTTATTTGCTGAAGCTGAAAAAGCACAAGATACAGCCATTAACAAACTGAATGTCACGACATTAGAAAGCTGTGTTGATCAAATTAATTCTTGGCTCGAACAGTCTGTTAAAACTGATTTAAACCTGATTGTCAGAGATTCTAAAAGTTGCGAATCTGCGCTCAGTCAGGTTTTCAATTGGCGCTATGCCGCCGGAGGTGCTGTGTTCGTGGACAACAAACTATTGACAATTCTGCGCAATGCCATTCCTGATTTGCCCAAAGGCCATATAGACCCTGGCGAAACTGCGGAGCAGGCCGCCATAAGAGAAGTTTGCGAAGAAACTGGCCTTACCAGTCCACAAATTATCGGTAGCCTGCCGCATACACTTCATTGCTATAAACTGGATGCTGTTTGGGTGTTGAAGCGAACAGCCTGGTATCTCATGCGTTCCGATGCTGATTTCGTACCAGCACCTCAGCAAGATGAAGGTATTACGGCCATTCAAATGCTTTCGGAAGTGGATTTCGACACTTTTTTTTCAACGACATTCCGTGCCATAAATGAAGAGTTGGCAAGCGCTATTGCGCTGTATTACAAATCAATGCATCCAAAGAAATGAGTAGATTTTGGCAATTGCGACACACGAAATAAAATGACAGCTTGGCTAAAATTAGTAGTTTTACCCGCAAATTGGCACTGAGAAGCAGTATTCAAACAACGAAATAGCAAAGAAATGAAAAAGATAGCAGTTTTTCCGGGTTCCTTTGATCCCATCACTTTAGGGCACGAATCCTTGGTTTTGAGGGCGTTACCGCTTTTTGATGAAATAATTATAGCGGTAGGCACCAATGCCCTGAAAAATTATTATTTCCCCATCGAGAAACGTAAAGAATGGATAGAAAAAGTGTTTGCTAATCAACCAAAAATCACGATTACGACCTATAAAGGCCTCACGGTAGATTTTTGTAAAAGCGTAAATTCACAGTATATCCTGAGAGGGCTGCGTACTTCGGCTGACTTTGAATTTGAGCGGAGCATCGGGCAGGTCAATAAAAAACTTTATCCCGAAGTGGAGACTATTTTTTTGCTTACCACGCCTGAACTGACGGCCATAACATCAAGCGTCATTCGCGATGTAGTGCGCAACAATGGCGATGCTTCCCAGTTTGTTCCAAAGTGCGTAAACCTGACAATATAGCGTTTTAAAAAACGTTTGCGCTTTATGAAATTCCCCGCCTTTCAGCTTTTAATCTTTGTGTTTTGTCTTTGTCTTTTAAGTGCTCAGGCACAGTCTGTTGATATCGAATTGAAAACAGACAGTCCTGGCAGTGTTGTCAGGTTGATTCAGTTTGACGATCTTTTAAATTGGCACGGCCAAACGCTATTTCAGGATACGGCTGATTCCCGTGGACTGTTGCATCTGAAGGCAGAAGTGGATGAAATTTCACCTGCTCACTTGGCCATAAACCTCGACAGGGTTGACTTGGTGCTTAAACCCGGTGCGAGCTACATCCTCGAAGTAAACAGAGAACTGCAACAGGAGAATCTGTCTTATTTTGATAAAACTCCTCCGGCATTGCTCATAAAAAAAGCTACAGACGAAGGATTACAAGAACAGTTGGAAACCGTGGATGGCTTGATAAATAGCTTCGTGATGGAAAATTTTCAATCACTTTTCAGGTTGAAAAAATATAGCTTATTGGATACGCTAAAAACTCAGCTTGATGAACTATTAGGAGATAAGCCGCTGGAATACAGCAAGCAATATGCACGCTATAAATATGCTTCTATCGTGTTGGCTGTTCAAAGAGATGGTGAAAACAAGGTGATAAACGATTTCTTTAAGGAGCGCGAGGTGCTTTATAACAATGCGTCCTATATGACGCTTTTTACAGAAATATTCTCCGATTATCTTTTGGGAAACCGCAATCTGGCCATGGAATCACTGCGCGAAATGGATAGAAAAACCTATCCTGAATGGCGTGAGTATCTCCGGAATGACCCACTTCTCCGCGAGGATAACCGCCTAAGCGAGCTGATAGTGCTGGCTTCCTTAAAATATTTGTACCGCGATAGCCGCTTCAAAGCAAAACAGGTGCTTGCTTATCTGGTTTACTTGAAACGAAATGCGTTATATCCTGAGCATCAGCGTATGGCAGCAAACACCATCGAAGCTTTTGAGTTTTTGGCTCCCGGCACAAAAGCAGCTGACTTTTCACTAAAAGATCAGAACAGCAAACTGTTTAAACTCAATGCTTATAAGGGAACATTTTTACTTCTGAATTTTGTTGACGAAAACTGCCGGGCTTGTCTAACAAGTTTACAGCAGTTGAGTGAAATGCAAACGGAATTAAAAGATATACAGCTTGTTACCCTTGCCACTTCAGAAAGCTTTGAGGCATATAAAAAACTGTTTGCGACAAAAAAATATGAATGGCCCTTGCTCAATCTTGATAAAAATATCCTGCTTTTAGAAGCTTATCATATCAAAACCTTTCCGGAGTTTATCCTTTTAATGCCTGATACCAAAATTGGCATGGCACCAATTAGTCAGGAAAGAGATGTGCTGCTTTTTCATATCAACCGCCTCCGAGGTAGCACAAATTAATGCTATACAAGGCATTTGACCGAATTTCAGATTCACACTTGGCAATCATAGCACCTTAAAAAATAACGTAACTTTGCAGGCGATGTAAATATAACGCATTATCGAGGCCGATGGAACGATTATTGCCATGGATATTGGCCTTTAAAAACGAATTAAGTACTTCAGGAGAATATGTTAGGATTAATAAAAAAAATGCTTGGTGATAAATCAGTTCGTGATTTAAAAACCATCAAACCCATACTCGACAAAACATTAGCTGCCTACGAAAGCATCAAGAAGCTGGATAATGATGCGCTTAGGGCTAAGACCAATGAATTCAAGCAGTTGATCGCTGATAATATTGCCGGCGAACTAAATGAAGTTGAAAACCTGCGTCAGCAGACCGAAGATTCACCTGATTTAGAATCTGCTGAGAAAGAAAAGATTTACAATCAGATTGACAAACTGGAGAAACTTCAGTACGATAAAACCGAAGAGCTACTCAATGAGATCTTGCCGGAAGCTTTCTCGGTAATGAAAGAGACTGCACGCAGGTTTAAAGAAAATGCGCTGATAGAAGTTACGGCCACTGAAATGGACAAACAAATGGCCGCCAAGCGCGATCATATTGAAATACAGGGAGATAAGGCCTTTTATAAAAATAATTGGATGGCCGGCGGCAACCACATCACCTGGGACATGGTGCACTACGATGTGCAGCTTATCGGAGGTATAGTGCTTCACCTGGGGAAAATCGCGGAAATGGCTACGGGTGAAGGAAAAACCCTCGTTGCAACATTGCCCGTTTACCTGAATGCCCTGGCCGGAAAAGGTGTCCACCTGGTTACGGTGAACGATTACCTGGCCAAGCGCGACTCCGAATGGATGGGCGTGCTTTATGAGTTTCTCGGCCTCACCATCGACTGTATCGACAGGCATCAGCCCAATTCTACCGAAAGAAGAAAGGCCTACCTGGCAGATATTACTTACGGCACCAACAACGAATTTGGCTTTGATTACCTGCGCGACAATATGACAGGAAATCCCGATGAGCTGGTGCAGCGCAAGCACCACTACACCATCGTGGATGAGGTGGATTCGGTATTGATTGATGATGCCCGTACTCCATTAATTATAAGCGGCCCTACGCCCAGAGGCGATCAGCAGGAGTTTGACAGCTTGAAACCGGACGTTGTAAAACTGTATAATGCCCAAAAAACACTGGTGAGCAGTATCTTGGCCGAAGCCAAAAAGATTCTGCAATCGGGAGCCAAAGATGCCGACACCAAACACGGTGGCGACTTGCTTTTCAGAGCTTATCGCGGCTTGCCGAAAAATCACGCGCTTATCAAGTTTTTAAGCGAAGAAGGCATGCGCTCGCTTATGCAAAAAACAGAAAGTTTTTATTTGGCAGAACAGGCCAAAAACATGCACATCATCGATGACGAATTGTTTTTTGTGATTGATGAAAGACACAATTCTGTTGACCTCACCGATAAGGGCATCGATCTGCTGACAGAATCTTATAACGAGCCCGGATTTTTTATTCTGCCCGACATTGGCGCCGAAGTTGCTGACCTTGGAAAGCTTCAGCTTAATGACGAAGAACTGATGGAACGTAAGAGTGAAATGATCCGTAATTTCACTGTAAAATCAGAACGCCTGCATACGGTACAACAGCTGCTCAAAGCCTACACGGTTTTTGAAAAAGATGTTGAGTATGTGATCATGGAGAATAAGATCAAAATCGTCGATGAGCAAACCGGTCGTATTATGGAAGGCCGCCGCTATTCTGACGGACTGCATCAGGCCATTGAAGCCAAAGAAAATGTACAAATTGAAGCTGCTACCCAAACTTATGCTACCATTACCTTGCAGAATTATTTCCGCATGTATAGCAAGCTGGCAGGTATGACCGGTACAGCCGAAACGGAAGCAGGGGAGCTTTGGGATATCTATAAACTTGATGTTATTGTTATCCCAACCAACAGACCAATTTCGCGCGATGACCGCCAGGATTTGGTGTACAAAACCAAGCGTGAAAAATTCAACGCTGTTATCGACGATATTGAATCACTTGTAAAAGCGAGAAGGCCTGTTTTGGTGGGTACCACCTCCGTTGAAACTTCAGAACTGTTGGCGCGTATGTTGCAGCGCAAAGGCATTGCACACAATGTGCTCAACGCTAAGTTGCACGCAAAAGAAGCCCAGATTGTGAAAGAAGCCGGCCAGCCCGGAACAGTTACTATTGCTACCAACATGGCGGGTCGTGGTACGGATATTAAGCTGGGCGAAGGCGTTAAAGAAGCCGGCGGTTTGGCGATTATCGGCACTGAAAGACATGAGTCGAGGCGTGTTGACAGGCAGCTCAGGGGACGTGCCGGACGCCAGGGCGATCCGGGAAGTTCGCAGTTTTTTGTCTCACTCGAAGACGATTTGATGCGTATGTTCGGCTCCGGACGTATTGCCGGTCTGATGGACAGATTAGGCCTGAAAGAAGGTGAAGTGATTCAGCATTCGATGATCACCAAATCTATCGAAAGAGCACAACGAAAAGTAGAAGAAAATAACTTCGGCATCCGTAAGCGTTTGCTGGAGTATGACGATGTGATGAATGCCCAGCGTGAGGTGATTTATAAGAAAAGAAAACATGCCCTCTTTGGCGAACGCCTCTCTGTTGACATCTCTAATATGATGTATGACCTGGTCGAAAATCTGGTAGCAGAAAATCAGGACGCAGCAGATTATGAAGGATTTAGGCTGGCACTTCTCACGAATGTCGGTATAGAACCTCCTTGCGATGCAGCTGCATTTCTTGGTTCAAAAACTGAAGCACTTACGGAGCAGGTTTACGAACAGGCTGTGAAGCGTTACCGTGATAAGAACAAGCGTATTGGCGAAAAAACAATGCCAGTCATTCAGGATGTGTTCGACAAACAATCGCAATACGAAAATATCGCTATCCCGATTACCGATGGCTCCAAAGGCATGCAGGTAATTGTAAATCTTAAAAAGGCTGTTAATAGTGGGCCAAGAGAGGTTAGCTTATCCATCGAAAAGAGTATTTCACTGGCATTGATTGACGATTCGTGGAAAGAACACCTCCGCGAACTTGACGACTTGAAACAGTCGGTACAAAACGCCACTTACGAACAGAAAGATCCCTTGCTGATTTATAAATTTGAATCTTTTGAGCTGTTCAAAACTATGATTCAAAAGATAAATAAAGAGGTTATTTCATTCCTGATGCGGGCAGATATTCCGGTGCAAAGTGCCGACAACGTCAAAGAAGCTCGTCAGCCGCGTGGCTTGGATCGATCAAAAATGAAAGAAGAACGCTCCGACCTGCTTTCTCAGGCACATAGCAACACACAGTCTCAGGAAGTTACACAGCCCATTACTGCTGAGAAAAAAGTGGGACGCAACGAACCCTGCCCTTGTGGCAGTGGGAAAAAATATAAAAATTGTCATGGCAAAGTCACTGCTAATGTTTGATTAACTATATTTGTTTGCTGAGAAACAAAATATCAAGGCTGAAAATAATTCTGCTTTGAGTTAGATAATATGGAGGAGTATAAAAATGAAAACAACTTTTTATCCTATTTTTCTACTAATTGCACTTGTAATTTTCGCCTCAGGCTGCGAAAAAAACAAGGGTGATGTCGATGATCGGCCTGTGTTTTCTTATGCCGATCCGATCGTTAATCCACCGGATGATTTTCTCGTCGTTTTCAACACCGGAATGGTGGGAGATCGCTATGCCTTAATCAGCTTTGCCAAGGATAACGTCTGGGAAATTGAAAAACTCGGAGATGGTCGTATCAGCCTTTTTTTGAGTAACGACAGCATCAATCACCCGATCACACGCATAGATACACTTGGCCTAAAAGCTGGCATGACCTACAAAATTATTGTGAGCAACATATATACCAGCGAGTTTAATAACTTTTTTATAGGCTTCACTAAGCTTGACCTTGACTATGAGACCTTCCAACCTAAATTCTGAATTTGCTTACATAAGGCCTTTTTATTTAACTTTATTTTTGCTTTTAGTCACGCTGTTGAGGCCTGATTTACTTTTGGCACAGCAAGTTGACTCTACTCAAACGCGCCCAAAACTTGGATTGGTTTTGAGTGGGGGAGGAGCAAAAGGTTTTGCCCATATTGGGGCTATCAAAGTGTTTGAAGAAGCTGGTCTCAAGTTCGATTTTGTTGGCGGAACCAGCATGGGTAGCATCATTGGTGGTTTGTATGCCTTGGGATATGACTCCGATGAGATGATGCGGATCATTGGAAACCAAAACTGGAGTCACCTGCTTTCTGACCGGATTCCACGCATGTTTATCCCAATTGAGGAAAAATATAATGTGGATCGTTTTGTAACCACCTTCCCGTTTCGTAAACGAAAAATTCAGTTAAGGCAAGGCCTATACACTGGCGAGATGATTGATCTGTTGCTGGCGCATTATACCAGCCAAGCATATCTATACGATAATTTCGGTGAGCTTCCTCTGCCATTTTTATGTATTGGCACGAATCTGGAAGATGGATCATCGGTAATACTTGATAAAGGAATTCTGCACCAGGCAATGCGCGCCAGCATGTCGATCCCGAGCTATTTTACGCCGGTTAATATTGACGGAACAGTACTTGTTGATGGAGGTGTTGTAAATAACTATCCGGTTCAGGAAGTGAGGGATATGGGTGCGGATATCATTGTCGGCGTGGATGTTCAGGCGGGCTTACACCGGCGTGAACAGCTTACTTCTTTAACGAAAATCATGGAGCAGATTACTGCATTTCATCGCACGAAAGCCAATATTTTAGGAAAAGAAATAACGGATATCTATATCAACCCCGATATGGGAGGCTTTGATATGATGAGCTTTGATGCCAACGACACCATTATAAAACTTGGTGAAGCCGCGGCGCGCAGGGAATTACCCCGTTTGAAGAGGCTGGCAGATTCGCTAAATGCCTTCGGTGGAGGTAATACTAGGAAGTTGGATGCTAAGCCTTTAGATTCTGTTTTTGTGGCTTCCATACAATACAGAGGACTGGACAAAGTTTCACGTTCTTATTTAGAAGGTGCTTTGCAATTTGAAGCACGCGAATGGATAAAAATGGATGAAATCACTTCAGGCATTTTAAGGGCGTATGGCAGTGGCTTTTTTGAAAGCGTGAAGTATCATTTTTTGCCTGATATTGAGGGCGTTGTACTTGTTGTTGAAGTTGACGAAGCCAGTTCCGGAATTTTAGGTGCCGGTATTCATTATGATTCCGACTACAAAGTAGCCTTGTTGCTCAATGCCACTTTTAAAAACGTCTTCTACAAAGGATCTAAGCTTTTTATTGATCTGAACCTGGGCGAAAATTCGCGTCTTTCGGCCTTTTATTTGATAGACCGTGGACGCAAGCCGGGCCTTGGGTTCAAGGTAACTACCTTTGCATTACAATTTAACGACTACGACAAAGACATAATTGCAGATGTTTTCCGTACCAATCAAAATAAAGTGGAAGTGTTCACCCAAATAAGCAGGCGCAAAACATTGCAATTTAGAACAGGTTTTGAGTATGAATACATTAAATTAGAAACTAAATTAGATGAAGCTTTTGGCAAGGATTATAATTCTTATTTTTCACTTTTTGCCAATTGGATGGCCGATACATATGACCGGTCAAGCTTTCCAACAAGAGGTTTTCAGCTAAATCTAAAAGCAAAATATATTATCCCTATTGTACAAAACTGGGACGAGAATATTTTCTCTAATGCCCTGATGTTTCAGCTAAAATTTAATAAAAACACGCCTTTGAGCCCGCGTAGCACCCTTCAATCAGGATTTTTTGCAGGTTTCACAATCAAAGATAACCTGCCTCCACCACAGCATTGGTTTATTCTTGGCGGACAGTCGCAAAATAATTATTATGATGGGTTTATTCCATTTTATGGTTTGCGCTTTATTGAAGAAGCAGGCTTATATACTTTGGTAGGAAATTTTGCATGGCAGTATAATTTTCACCGCAAGTTATATCTCTCCCTGAAATTAAATTTGGGTATAATTGATAGTGACTTCGAGGATATGGTTGAAAATTTTAATCTGATTACAGGAGTGGGTGTTGCACTGGGCTATGATAGTTTTATTGGCCCTATTGAAGTTAGCCTGATGGGGTCTAATCAAAATGATGGCATTATGAGTTTTGTTAATATTGGCTATTGGTTTTAACCTCAATGGATGAGGCTATTGGAGAGTATATTTAAAAGTAGTATAAGAATTTGATTATGAAATATAAACGTATTTTATTAAAACTTAGCGGAGAAGCCCTGATGGGTGAGCAGCATTATGGTATTGATCCACAGCGCTTAAAAACATATGCGGAAGAAATTAAAGAAGCCGTAAAAGTTGGCGTTCAGGTGGCTGTTGTAATTGGAGGTGGCAATATTTTTCGCGGATTGCAGGGTGCCAGCGTGGGCATGGATCGCGTAAAAGGCGATTATATGGGTATGCTTGCAACCGTTATAAACAGCATAGCGCTGCAGTCAACGCTTGAATCGCTCAATGTGAAAGCAGCTTTACTTTCCGGTGTTTCAATTGATAGGGTGGCCGATTCTATGAGTGGCCCTAAAGCAAAACAACTGCTCGAAAGTGGCCATGTGGTAATCATCGGTGGTGGTACCGGAAATCCGTTTTTCACAACGGATACTGCAGCGGCTTTGCGTGCTGTGGAAATTGAAGCAGATATTTTGTTGAAAGGAACCCGGGTTGATGGTATTTATACCGCCGACCCGGAGAAAGATCCTAATGCTGTAAAATATGAGGTAATCAGTTATGATGAAGCTTACGCCAAACAGCTTAAAGTGATGGATCTGACGGCTTTTGCTTTGTGTAGCGAAAATAATCTGCCGATACTTGTGTTCGATATGAATAAACTAGGAAATCTTCAGGCTGTGCTGCGTGGTGATACAATAGGAACAATCGTCAAAGCATAATTTGGATAGAAAAAACAAAATTGATCGTAAGGCATATTCAGAGCCTGCCGCTGTCGTCATCATTTTGATTGTTGCAGCGGCATTGCGTTTTTGGGGTTTGCAGCAGCTCCCCTTTATGCACGATGAGTTTAGTGCTTTGTTCAGAACGCAGTACAATTCTATTGGCGATTTAATTCGCCTGGGTGTTATCCAAAATGATTCGCATCCGGCTGGAGTTCAGGTGTTTTTGTTTTATTGGGTGAAACTCTTTGGCTTCAACGAGTTTTGGATAAAACTACCTTTTGCGCTGATGGGGACAGCCTCTGTATATTTTATTTATCGCATTGCAAAACAATGGTTTGGAGGTCTTTCCGGCTTGTTGTCGGCAGCTTTTATTGCAGCGATTCAATTTAGTGTTTTTCATAGCCAGTTGGCCCGGCCTTATGCTGCCGGCTTATTTTTTGTGCTGTTACAGGTTTTTGTGTTAAGCCGTTGGATGATAAGCACTAACAAACCCAAAAAAGTCGCTATTTTAGTCTTTGCGCTGGTTTGTTGGCTGGCAGCACTTATGCATGCCTTCTCGTTGGCATTGGCCGGATTGGTTTATCTCAGCGGATTATTTTTAATTCAAAAAAGAGACCTGAAACCCTATTTGATAGCGGGTTCGTTGGCTGTATTGTTTTATGGGCCGCATATTCCCGTGCTTTATGCACAGCTAATGGCAGGTGGCATTGGCGACTGGCTTGGCAAGCCGGATAAAGATTTTTTATGGAGTTTTTTATTTTACACAGCCAACTATTCCTGGTTTTTAGTATTGATTTTGGGAGCTGTGTTTGCTTTTCCATTTTTGCTGCGTCAAGCGAAAATTAACACACGAAATCGACTGCGGTTTGTTGCTTTGGCCTGGTTTTTCGTGCCGCTTGCTGTTGCCTGGACTTATTCGTTGCTGCGCACGCCTATTTTGCAATACAGCACCCTGTATTTTGGTTTTCCATTTTTGGTGATGGTTTTCTTTTCTTTTTTTGATGATAAAAACTTTGGCAAAAAGACCGTTTTTATGCTAAGCATGACAGTGCTTTTTGTTGCTTCGTTTACCTTTATTTTCGAACGGCAGCACCCAAGGCAGATGCAGAAGCAGGGCTTCGATCAGATTGCCGTTTCTATGGATAGTGCACGGCAGCAGTTTGGAGCCGATATTTCGTTGAGTTCCTACAGTGCTACGCCCGCTATGGCTGCCTTTTATCAGCAAAAGCTTGGTCTGGAAAATATGGTCAAACGGTTCTCGAAGCAATCCACGCTACAGGATTTTGGTGATTGGCTTGCAATGCAAAATCAGAATGTTTTGGGCTTTGGCTGGACGGATTATGCCGCTGTGGAATGGGAGCTGCTCTCGGCCTGGTTTTATCCATTCGAACTGCAGCACAAAGCCTGGTTCAATGCAAGTTGGTTTGTGCGTGCTAAGTCAGAGACGCTATTTTCAAGCGAAGCGACGCCACTGCTGACAATCGAAAATGTCGTTGAGCATCAAGGAAGCCAAAGTGACACCCTTTTGTTTGATACCACACGTGCTTATGGGGCACCTCTGAAATGGGATAGTGAAAAACTCGACTCCGACATTAATTTGTTTGGAGTTGGTGCCTATGTTCTGCAATCAGATCCAATAAAGGAATTACGGTTGGTTCTCGAAGTCCGAGATAGCGCAACAGATTCACTCTTATACTGGAAAGCAGGAACCGTTGATAAAAGCTGGCAAGCAAACGGTGAGCTGGTTTTGATGACTGCCTTTCGGTTTTCTAATATTGGCTTAAAGCCCAAACATTGCTATGTAAAAGCATATCTATGGAATAAAGGCGGCGAAGCTTTTCGGTTGGTCAATATGTTTAGTTATCAGCGTGGGCAGCATCCCAATGTGCTGGGATTGGTAGAGCCGCTTTAAAATGAGCTGAAAAAGCCGCTAAGGCTGAAAAATTCAATGGCATTTCAAAATTTAGTTTAAATTTGTATTCAGTAATTGTAAACACCCTTATTATGACAGATGATGCCGAATTTGTGCTGGATACAGCCCGCGAACAGATGGAAAATTCTATGATTCACCTCGAAAAAGAATTTTCAAAAATCAGAGCAGGGAAAGCCAGTCCCAGTATGCTTGGCGGTGTGATAGTTGAGTATTATGGCACGCATGTTCCCATCGAACAAACTGCCAGCATTAATACTCCTGATGCCCGTCAAATAATTGTTCAGCCGTTTGATAGGTCGAGTATTGGCGCCATAGAAAAAGCAATTATGGCTGCAAATCTTGGTTTTAATCCAAGTAACGAAGGCGACCAAATCCGTATCAATGTGCCACCACTTACCGAAGAGCGGCGCAAGGGCCTTGTGAAAATGGCGAAAGCTGAGTCGGAGGATGCTAAGATTAGTGTTCGCGCAGCACGCCGACAGGCCAATGAAGAAGCAAAGGCTCTTGAAAAAGATGGCGCACCTGAAGATGATGTGAAACGTTTGGTAGAAAAAATTCAAGAGCTGACGGATGAGTTTATCAAAAAGGTTGACAACTATACAGATTTAAAGGAAAAAGATATTCTAACCGTCTGAAAAGCAAAAAACCATGTTAATGCTATTGTGGTTTTTCCGCCAAATAGTATTAGCATGGATTCTCTTATGGTTTACTCCGAGATAGGCTACTCGGATTATGCGCAGTTGGCTAAAATGAGAACAAGTTCATAGTCTGTAGTTTATTTATGAACAGTGACTTAACGCTTTCTTTTGCGCAGATACCTCAAAACTAAAAGGGCTCCACTCATCATCAGATTAGACGATGTGAGGGCATAAGTCATCAAGGAATTAAGGATGTTTGAAGGTGTTAAAGCGTCGCCAATATCCCGCATATATTTATGCATCAGCAACTCGCTTTGCTCGATTTGCAAATCCATAATTTCAAGGTGTTTTTCCATGTCTTCTTTGGAGCTGATAATGATTGGCTTATCACTATTTTCATCATTCATCTCAAAATGTTTTGAATGAAGCTTTTTGATTAAGGGATTCATCAGCAAAGGCTCACGGAAATAATAGATTACCAGGCCAATAAGCATATAGGTAAGCGAAACAATAAGAAAGCCCTGGTAATAGGTGCCTGCATTGCTTCCATACCAAAAAACAAAAGCAAACGACAACATCAATAAAACCATCGAAAAGACACCTGCCAAAACAAGCAGAGTGATGATTTGCGACATGAAATCAGCCAGTTTTTTATTCAGGGCTAATCCCATATAATTGATGCGCAGATTGATGTAGCGTTTAAACTCGTTGCTTATTGCCGATACTGGTCGCGTGAAATCGTCCATACGGAGTTAAAATTTTATTTTACTAGTGTGTTTATTTGGTAGCCTTTTTCTCTTTAGGCATTGCTTCGGCAATTTTTTCCTCGATGGTGTCTTTTAGGCTGTCCAGCTTTTCACTGAGGTCGTCCTTAAGTTCACCTGTCTTTGCTGATATCTTACGCCTGGTTTCAGCTCCTTTATCTGGTGCAAATAAAATTCCACCAATAGCACCTACTGCTGCTCCTACAAAAATTCCGGTTGCAAAAGCAAGAATTGTTTTTGATCCTGAGTCGCTCATAATTTTAATGTTTTAAGTTGTTATTACTTTTTTTAATTTCAAATGATTTAAGCAAATATACAATAAAAAAACGTCAAAAGCAACTCAATTGTTCAGCTTGCGTCAGGTTTTTTTGTGTCATCATCAAAATGCTGCTTTAAACCCATGTTACCGGTAAGTGCTTGAATGAATTTAAGCTGGCTCAAAAACTGCCGTGCCACAACCCTGAAAATCGTATAAGTAGGTATCGCGATCACCATGCCGAAAATACCAGCTACTTTACCGGCCATTATGATCACCAAAAATATTTCGATGGGATGCGCCTTTACACTCTTTGAATAAATAATAGGTTGCAACAATATGTTATCCAGCACATTGGCTACTATAAAGGTGGCAGCAATAATGAGCACCGTTATTCCTACCGCATCAAATTGTCCGCTACTTAACACAGAAATTACGCCCAGCGTCATACCAATTATTGCACCGATAATTGGTCCCAGATAGGGAATGATATTCATTAGCCCACCCAGAAATCCAATAATAATCGCATTTTGAACGCCGAATAAAGTAAGCACCAAAGAGATTATCGTCATCATGGCGGCCAGCTCAAGCATAATACCCAGGAAATAGCGTGTGAGCAAAATCCGCGAATCTGTCATAACTACCTGTATGTCCTTCACATACTGTTCGGGAGTGAGCGACATAATGATCGATCGCAATAAGTTAGGGTCTTTCAGGAAGAAAAACGTAAGAAATAACACAACAAACAAACCCATAAAAATACTGGAAGTGGCTGATAATAAATGACCAAACAAATTGGTGAAATTTGTCACGTCAAGTATTTGATTAATTTGATGCTCAAAAAATAAACCAATACTTTGCTCGGCCTGTAACACATTGTATTTTACCAAAAAGTTGTAAATGGCATTGAGCGGTTCAGCAAAGTATGAGCTAACAGCCTCGGTATCAATATTGGCGACAATGCTTGCCTGCCTGCTGATCAAAGGCACTATAAAAAAGATAAAGAGCGAAAAAACCAGCAAGATGCTGATTAGTGTGATGGCAGCTGCTCCGGCCTGGTTGATGGCAAATCTACCGATGCGCATTTTCTGTATCCTGCTGCTAAGTGGCCTGCCCAATAGCGACAGCAAGGCCGAAATGATGATATACGTAAAGATATCAGAGAAATACCAGGCCATAAAACTGATGAGGATGACACCTGTTAGTGGTTTCAGAAAGCGGAAAAATGCATTCATTGGCGTTATAAATTTGGGATAAAGATAATTGTTTTCGTGATTTATTAACTACCTTGACTTCCAACTATACATAGGCGAGCTAGTGCGGTGCACCGGCAGGCTTTTATCAAGCGTTATACCGCCGTGTTTTTGTGGGATGTTGATCAAGCGGCTTTATACCAAAACCGTATGTTGTTTGTCTTCATCCATTTCCACCAGAAGTAGAGGCCGAGCAGGGCAATTCCGATGTCGTAAAATATCATTACGAAATTGTATTCAGCAAAATTTCCGACATGTAGAACTTCTATGTAATGGTTGATTCCGGCGCAAATCATAAAAAACGACCAG
>Ga0172382_10007047_pt1 | contig 16088 bp, 14 predicted proteins | sample Leawel138RmetaG_FD_122245 | JGI IMG/M metagenome (GOLD analysis project Ga0172382, IMG submission 122245) | Leachate microbial communities from a municipal landfill in Southern Ontario, Canada - Leachate well 138R metaG | ecosystem: Engineered > Solid waste > Landfill > Unclassified | place...
AATCCCCACCATTGAAAACGACCATGGGTTTACCAGCGGCTTTCGCTGCCCTGACCTCTGATTCAGCCTCAAAAACCCGATTATGGTCGACATAGTAATTCCAATAATAAGTCAACAGGCAGAGATCCGCTTTAGTGATATCAGGTTCATATTCGAACAGCTCCACCCACTCCCCATACACCTGCTTGCGCTCCTCGTTTGTGCGGTCATTCCAGTATGCCTTTGCAAGGTTGTTAACATGGTAACGATGCCCAGGATTGTAAGTGGTAAATTCAGAATAAAAACGCAACTTCAATCCACCACCTTCGGGTGCTGGTCTTCCCACAAAGCCAGGCTCAGCAAGATCCATAACCCCCAAGAACGATCGATCTCACCTTTTAATTGTTGATCGAAAATCGCGCGCATCCTGGCTGAATCCATTTCAAGTCCTCCCAACGAACCGCGTTTTAGCAGCCCATCCTCGAACAAACCGCGCAGTGGACCTGAAATCCAATCACGCATAGGCGCCTCAAAGCCCATTTTCTGCGCCGATTGTGGAGCGCAATATCTCCGCAGCAACTGCCGCAGCGGCAGCTTCCCAATACCTCGCTCCAGGTCCAGGCACGTTTGCCAATCCACTTGTCCGGCGAATTTCACTAAGGGTTCTGTCAAAAGAGGGCTAAAAACATGTATACCTGCGGTCCTGGAGGCATAATTCACCTTATCAAGCATAGCTTTCATATGTCCGCTGAACTCGTTCCAGCGCACCCATTCTGCTGTTGTGTTCTTATCTGTGCCTGAAAATTCATATTGACGATAACTCTGAGGTAATTGAGGCAGTCCAGGGAAAAGCATCCTCAGGTGGCTCTCAAAATTATGCTCATGCAGCGAACGATACCATTGGCCGACTGTGTCAAAATAGCGCGCGTTCCATTCGTAAGGGCGGCGCAAAGTCCAATAACGGATTTTGCGGATCCATTTTGGATACCCAAACAGGTGTGCCAATTTGATCACTTTAGACATGCGACCGGCATAACCCCAAAACAACTCATCGCCCCCATCACCTGAAAGAATCGTGTCGCTGTACTCTCGGGCAGCCCGGCAGACCAGATATGTCGGGATGACAGAATAATCTCCAGGGGGCAGGTCGGAGGTTTTGGACAGGTGGAGCACTATTTCTTCAAGTTGAGTTTCGTCCAGCTTCACCAGATGGTGGTTCAGTCCCAACGCCCTCGCATACTCGCCTGCCGCAGCGCTTTCATCGGTCTGTCTGTCATCGGATGCAAAGGTGAAAGCGTTTAGTTTTTCCTGCGACATAGATTGGGCGATGGCAGCAACCAGAGGCGAGTCGATTCCACCTGACAGGAAAGTCGCTAGATGGGTCTGGCTCAAAACTTCCTCGAGCTGCTGCCTGAGCAGCCTGTCGATCTCACCGGGAAGGTGCGCTGCTGGGGTATCCAATTGGTTATCTCGGCCAGCCCTTAGTAAGGGTGCCAATGCCTGTTGAAGAGTCAACTGCGCGCCAATATCGCCATCCGACTGAATTGGATCGGAAGATGTTAACAGCGGGAACTCATGCGCGACGTAACCGAATCGCAGAAAAAAGGCTGTGCCAATGGGGTTGAACTTTAGGGAGGATGTCATTTGTAAGTATTAATTACCGGGCATGGTGAAACCATCAACGCGCCCCATGCAGAGATATAAAATAAAGGCTTGCGGACTAGCCAGAATGTCAGGGTGGTCGATGCTTAGAATATCGAAGTTTATCCCCAATTATTCCCTAACTTAATCTTCTTAATCTTGACGATAATTTCTTTAGCTTCTTGATATCGTTTTAAAATATGCCATATGCTTCTGACACTGACAATCGGACGATGACGGATTGACCTCAACCAAGTGTTACAGAATCGATCAAACACAGACCAACTGAAATACTTGGCGACGATATAGACACTATTTGCTTCCAAAGCGTTCAAATACTTATAGCCAGTTGCAGAACTCCTCCTCCCCCCACTCGGCGCCCCGAGATGCCTCACGCAGGCTTTACCCTCATAGAGTAATGAGAAACCAGCATGGAAAATTCTGAGGCCATATTCACGGTCTTCTCCCGCGCCATCAGGATCAAAGAATTCGTCGAAACCCCCAATCTTTTCAAAAACACTGCGGTGAATTGCTGAACAACCTGTAGGGAAGGATAGAGTTTGATGCGTCCCAGGATCATCAGGATTGGCAGTAAGTGAAAGGAGCCAGTCGCGGCCCTCTTGTTTCCACAATGGGTATGAAGAATTTCGATAGTGACCTTCCGCATTTAGTATTGCCCCCACCACAACATTGCTTCGACCTTCAATAATGGGCGTGGTGATCGTCTTAATAAAACCTGTTTCTATCCTGATGTCATCATCCAAAAATATAATGATTTCCCCCGTGCATTTCTCAAGACCAATATTCTTGGCATGGCAAGGACCGATATTGTCATCAATCAAATGTCTGCAAGTCAAGTCTGGATATGGTTTGTCAGATTGGTCAACAATAATAATCTCGTCAGCACGGATTTCCTGCTGACTAAGATCATGAAGAAGGTCTTGGACAAATGGATAGCGGTTCCGAGACGGAATAATGACACTGATCATCTGTCTATTTCCCTACCAATAATTTCAACGCTCTCGGGTAGAAAGATCTTTTTGCAATTATCCACGGTGAAGTTACTACGCCTTTTAAGATATATTGGAAGTTTTGGATACCATGATTTGGTCTGCTTGAAAGTAATTTGTTAGTCGTATGTTCACGTTGTAAAATACTGATTTTCATACGTGACCGAAGACTTGGTGCAACATGGGCATATCGGCTCCTGATTAAATCGGATTCAAGTTGAAATATATCTTGATGGAGAAAAGTCTTGCTTTGATCATGTATGCGGAAAAGCGCTATTTCTCTTTGTTCCCATGTTGGGAAAGGTTGTTTTCGAACAAATTGAAACCAAAGATCATAATCGAATGAATCTTTGAAGTCCTCATCTATCCCTTGGCACATTTCCCAGACATGTCTTCTCCAAAAAACACCTGGCTGCATCACCGCTGGACCAACAAACCATCGCTCGATCTCCTCTTTCGGTTTTCCCCAACCTTGCCAAACTTTTCCTGCTGAATCGACAAAATTTGTTTGGCCCGCGACCCAAAGCGTGTCAGGTTTGGTAACAAAATCTTCGACTATTGCACAAAACGCACCAGCCAGGTAATAATCGTCACTGTTAATCCAGGCCATGATTTCACCTGTCGAACGTTCAAACCCTTTGTTAATTGCATGGCTTTGACCTCGGTCTGGTTCCGAAACCCAATAAGTAAGCCAGAGTTCGTACTTTTTAATGATCTCTACACTGCCATCGCTGGAACCGCCATCGATGATGATGTACTCCAGGTTGGGGTAGCCTTGCAGCAGCACCGAGCGGATGGTTTCCTCAAAGTATTGTGCCTGATTAAGTGAGGGTGTGACGATGCTTATCTTTGGCCACGGGGAACCATCCGGCATGGTTGGGGGGAGGGGAGGGCTGCCTTCAGTCCACGGCCAGCCATATTTGCCAGGCGGAGCGGGGGGAAATTCAGCCAGCATTTTGCTGTTGCCTTTCAACAATCAGTTCCTGGTAAAGTGTCAAGTAGTTACGGGCCATTCGGTCTAAACCATAATTTTCTTTGGCAATTTTAGCGGCAAACTCTCCCAGTGGGCTCAGCCGATTGGGGTCATTGATTAACGAAATAATGTGTTCTGTCATTGCCAAATCATGACCAATTGGTACGGTGTACCCTGTTTTTCCTTGTCGAACCATCTCTGGAATTCCACCTGCATTCGTTGCGACAATCGCTTTTCCACAAGCCATTGCTTCCAAAATGACCAACGGAGCGTTATCAGCTTTTGCGGTATGGATATAAAGATCGCACGCCTGGTAGTATTTGGCGACAGTCTCAGGGTTTTTCACAAAAGGTTTTTCAATCATCCAAACGTCATTAACGACAACCTTACGAGACTGAGCGCCTCCAAGTGCCAGCAGAATTACAGGTTTACCAAATGTCTGCTTCTGCAGGCGAGCAATCACCCTATCCAACATATCGTAATCTTTGAAAGGGCTGTTACGGCCGCCCGCAGCAGTATATAGAATAATGAAGGATTCTTGTTCCAGGCCCAACTTCTCACGGGCAATTGCTTTTGAGCCAGGTCTGAAAACCTCAAGGTTGATACCGTTTGGAATAAATTTGACAGGCAGGTGAGATAAAAATGATTCTCTTGCCCGGCGAGCCAACCAGAGACTGGGCGTTACCAGTGTCAATTGACTCTTCGAAAATAGTTTGTTTTTTCTGTCCCAGTTGTATCTGGTATTATCACGGTTAACCGCAGGGTAGGTTTCCAGATGTGGGCACTCACCACAGCCAATTCGCCAGCGTTCACATCCAAGGGTATAAGCGCAATGACCAGTAATCAAGTATTCATCGTGCATGGTAAGCACTGATGGTATTTTTTTTGATACGGAAGGTAACATCCGCAGATCAAAGTACTTGGAGTGCAAGTTGTGCATGTGGATAACATCAATGCCTTTCGACAGTTTAGCTACCAAGCGTCTTGATTCAGGATAGTGGTAATTTTCCTTGCCAGTCTTTCGTGCATATTCCAACCGAGGTGCTTTGATCCCTTTAATGAGTTTTTGCAAAAGGTATGGACCGATCATGTTAGACTGAATAAGCCTGTTCTCAATATTTGACCAAAATCGATTCCACTTTGTAGGAGGAATCACATGAACCGAAGGAAGATCAGATCGTTTTCTGCCAACAATCATTTTGGAATCCAATCCTGAGCTGATATTGAGGCAATGGAGATCCATGGCAACTTTTTCAGCACCGCCTCCCACATCCATTGTGTTAATGTGTAGAATTTTCATCGTGGAGGTTTGACAGCCTCCATGAACAATGATTCCGGTTTATAAACTGATCCATCAGGCTCCGTATCAAGATTAAAGCTCGTCCAATTGCTTATAAGGCTCCTATCTGCATCCTGTTTAGTGACCTGCACGAACCCAACTTCTTCAAGCAGTCTTTGGAGAGAGAACCGATCGTACATCCATCGATGTACTTCTCCTGAAAGTCGGAATCGGCCTACTTTGAGAGCCTTGTAATCTTGACTACCCAAGATAGCCCGTAATAGTTTTTCCTTGGCATGCGATTGAAGATGACGAAAAATTTCGATTATTTTTTGAAGATCGGTTTCGTTTCTTTTCTTTATAATTAGATTAGTTTGAGTAGCGTTGACAATTTTTTTAGCTTCTCCCCCTATCCGTTTGTACACAAAATCTAAATTTGGGACCAGATTTTTACGCAAGTACCTTAACATATCTCCACCAGAAAATTCACGGACTGCCTGGTCATAGAGTTCTAGCATCATCCAATCATAATCAAATTGAAAGTCGTCCTGTTTTTCCAATGACTTTTCCAGAACAGACAAGTAAGATCTGGCGATCTGTTCCAAATCGGGCACCGCTATTCGAATGACTCCTCCTGGTTTTAGGACCCGATAGCAATCTTGGATAAAACTAAATGCTTCTTGCTTTTGCAGGTGCTCTAGTAGGTGTGAATGATAAACAACAGAGAAGGTTTGATCTGGGTATGGAATGCCTCTGCTAATATCAGCGGCTCGGATGAAAGGTGTATTAGATTTCAGGTCAAGGTTCACCCAATCAGGATGGAATCTAGATCCACAACCAATGTTCAAATACAACATTAAGAATATACCTCATCGAAAGTTACTTTCAGCAGATTAAGCTGATCTTTATTAACCGGACTAATAAGCATCATTTCGCTAACATCAAACCTGGACGAAAACAGTTTCGTAAAGATTATTCAAGTAAGTGAAGATTTTTGTAGACGTATCCAAATCTTTGGCTGAGCCTGTCAGTAATTGGAATTTTTTCACCTTGAATAATCATAAACGTTGAGATGTTTTTCACATAATCAAACTCCTCCATACCTGGCTTTCCCAACCAAATAGTTATGGAATATCTACCTGGTAACAAAAATAAATTGCCAAGATCAAAAAGGGATGAGAAAGTGGCATTCTGGTCTGTGAGGAATTTTCTAAATTGATCATAATAATAGAGAATCGGTTCTCCAAACTGGTTATTGATCTGGACTGTAAGATAGAACTCTTGAGAGGCACGTGCTGACTTGATTTTTAGTTTGATGACACCTTTATCGCCCATAAATAATGTATCACATGGAACGCAGTTACTGTCCAGCAATGAAAGCTTCTCTAACATAACTTTTCCAGTACCAGTTCTCTTATAAATTTCCTCTTTGTCATTCGTTGACAATTTATTCAGATATCTTTCCCCGGCTTCCTGTACATTCCCCAGGAAAAACAACTTCCCGACTTCCAGCACAGCCGCCCTGGAACAAAGCCTCTGAACTGCTCCCATATTATGGCTTACAAATAACACGGTTCGTCCTTCTTTTGATGCCACATCACCCATTTTACCCAGGCATTTCTTTTGGAACTCGGCGTCGCCCACTGCCAGAACCTCATCGACAATCAGGATCTCACATTCAAGGTGGGCGGCGACTGAGAATGCCAACCTCACATACATCCCGCTGGAGTAGCGCTTGACAGGGGTGTCAATGAACTTTTCAACGCCTGCGAAATCTACTATCTCATCAAACTTGCGAGCGACCTCAGTTTTTTTCATGCCCAGGATGGCCCCATTGAGGTAGACGTTTTCACGCCCGGTCAGCTCTGGGTGGAAGCCGGTGCCCACTTCCAACAGGCTACCGATACGACCCTTGACTTTAACAACCCCACTGGTAGGAGCGGTGACTCGGGAAAGGATTTTGAGCAGCGTGCTTTTGCCGGCACCGTTGCGACCGATGATACCCAGCACCTCGCCCTGCTGTACGGTGAAAGAGACATCATCCAGCGCCAGGATGCTCTCGCCAATACGGGCAAAGGCGTCCTGCTGGCCGATGCGCGTGTAGGGGTCGGGCTGCTTGCGCGCGCGCGCCCACCAGCGGTTGAGGTCGCGCGAGAGCGTTCCCGTGCCAATCACGCCCAGGTCATATTGTTTTGTTAGGTTTTCTACTGCGATGACAGTTGACATATAAAAGTACTTCCTGTTATTCAATTTGCTTATTCAAAGATTGTTTCAGTTTTGCAAGTATCTGAATTTAGGGATGTGTTTTTTGTTGGTGGTGTTATTATCTCAGTTAGGCCAGCTTCAAGGTCCTAAAACAAAAAAAGTTCTTGCATTTTATCTTGCTTTAAGAAATTTGTGTTTTCATCGTGGGTTTTCATAGGGACAGTTATTACTATCAGTATCCTGTAAGCTCTAACGCTCAAAGAGTGTACCCCGGTGGATTTTTTGTTCAAACCAGTTTACTTGATTTTGGATCGCAAGATTCAACTCAAAGGTTTCCTCAAATCGGGTGTGACAACTTTGACCCATCGAATTTCTCAGTTTGGTAGAAGACAATAACAGACAGATTCGTTCAGCAAGGATAAACGGATCACCAGGGGGCACAAGAAATCCATCAGTGCCATCGCGTATAATCTCCGGAATGCCGCCAACGGCAGAAGCGACAATCGGAGTGCCTACACTTAGCGCCTCAAGTACTGAATAAGGAAACGCTTCATATCGGGAGGGGTGAATAAGCGCGTACGCGTTTGATATAGCCTTCATTACCGTTTCATGCGAGACTAAACCCGTCAACTCCATATTGTGCTGGAGTTTAAGCTTGTCGATCATGCCCTCAAGCTTAGGCCGTTCGCGACCTTCACCATAAATAGTCAGCTTTACTTGCGGGTATTCTTTGGTGACTGTTGCCATAGCATTGATTAGAATGTCATGCCCTTTTCCCAGACATAGTCCGCCAGCGCTAATCAACTGTGTAGTTGATTTCAACTCCTTCTTGAACAAATCTGGCCGAGCAGCCAACGTATTATAAAAAACCTGCATTCGCTCTTCGGGCACACAAAACACTGTTGATAACTCAGACTTCAGGGCGTCAGCCACTGGTAAAACCATTGTTATTAACCTGAAAACAAAACGTTTTCGAAGAATTTGCAAGAAAATCTCCACCTTATTTGGTTTTCGTTCATTTTCAGGATCCAACATGGTATGGTAAGTAACAAAGCGCAAGGGCACTCTGAGAAGCCATGACACGATCATGCTAATATTGTCAGCACCGAAATTTGAGAATACCAGGACGGGTTTGTAGCGCTTGATTAGATTCATAAGGAAACGAGCATCAGTTAACTTAGTTGGCCTTTTTGACGGCCAGGTATGTATAGCAGGATTGGTGTCTTCGGAAGCCTTATGGGTGCGTTGGCCATCAGTGATAATAACAACCTGGTAGCCTCGTTCCACAAATGCGTTCGTTAATGCTCGATAGTAATCTGCGATGGCAGATGTATTTAACGTGAAGGCAATAAAGATAGTTTTGTTATAGCTCATAGTTATTGTAAATCGGAAGCGATGGCTGGATCAGGAAAAAGATGAATCTGATTTGTGAGAAAAATTCCCCACAAAACCCCCGTCAGAACAGCAACAATCAGGCAAATGTAAATGTTCATCTGGCAGGGCGTGAGTGCAAGCAGCGTTAGCAACAGCCAGGCGGCCAAGCCAATCGTTATACGGCCGATAGAAACCTTGCAGGACGAAGCGACAACTTCTGTCTGCTGCTTTGGATGAGAACGAATCATTTGTTTATTATGGACAAACAACGTAGCCACCACTGCGAAGTAGACCCACATGGTGATACCAAGGTTTTTTCCCAATGGATAAGCGTCCATCAGACCGAAGACCTGATGCGAGATCATACCGCAGACCAAACCCATAATCAGCACGCGGTTGATGGTGCGGGCACCTTTCCAGGCGTACCAGGCCATGGCGGCAAAGCTGCTGAGCAACGCAACACATAAAGTTAGAGCCGGGATGCCCATCTCAATCGCAACGGATAGGAAGCTGTTGTGAGCATGGTAAAGCAGGGCGGGAGGTTCGTTGAAGAGAAATGGGTTGAAATAAACCGGGAAAACCCTGCTGAGGGCGTCCAACCCAACACCAGTGATTGGGAAGTCTCTGATCATGCTGATGACCCTGGCCCAGATATCCAGACGGCTCTGCAAACTGGCATCCTGACCCTGATCCAATAGATTAATTACGCCGGATAGGCTGTTGAGGCCAAATTCGTTCGCCAACAAAAACACAGCCAGGGCGCCTAAGGGAATTGCCAGCAGAAAGCGTTTGTCCTTCCAGACCAAAAATATGAAGAGTCCCACTGCGGTCCCAAGCCAGGCGCCCCGCGATTGTGTTAGGAACAAAACCGCAATGACTAAAACGAAAGTGAGCAAGAGTAATAGCTTATATAACCAGATTGGGAACTTCTTCAGGCGAGCATATCTTGATGTCAGGCGTTGGAAAGCTTTGCTGTCCCAGAGGAGGCTCAATAGCAGTGGCGGGAAAAAGGTTAGAGCACCGCCCATGGTGTTTTTGTTAATGCTTGCCCCGGGAACAAGCGAATTGAGTTGGGGTAGGGCTTCGTAAATCGGGGTGAGGAAGCGCAATATTCCTTCTGACCAGTGAGTGGCCAACAATCCCAAAACACCCATCCCTAAAGCCAGGGCAATCATGCTGAAGATAAGCATGGGGATATGCTTTCTAAAATGAACCAGTCGGACGATGGTAAAGAAGATCGAAAAACTCAAGAGAAGATGATAGACCCTGACAAGCGTCAACTGGGGTGCAGCTGAGATGAACAGGTTGAGCGGAAGCAGGATCAGCAAACCCAAAATGGGCATGTCCATGGGTGTGGCGTGGCTTACCCTACGATAGGCGATCAAATAAACCAGCCATAAAACCCCAAGCAAAACCAGCCCCACCAGGGGCAGGTCATCCCGCAGCATGAGAAAAGCATAGAGAGCGGAGTTGAGCAAAAATATGGCGAGAAGGGTGATGGCAGCAAGTTGTTGCTGATTTGCTGTCAAGAAATCTGGTTTATTTAAAAGAGTATTGTTGTTATCCAATGATCTTGTCAATTCGGTTTTTTAAGCCGCTCGATAGCCTGGAGAGCGGATTCTCTTTTTGGGTCTATTCGCAGCACATTTTGGTAAGCATCCAAAGCTTTTTCGATTTGGCCACTTTGCTCGAAAATTTCTCCAGCCCGCATATAAAATTGAATGTTTGTAGAAGGAATTTCCATGGCTTTAGCTATAGTTGTCACTGCAAGATCTGATTGACCTTGCAGCCAATATGCCCATGACAAATCGGAATAAGCTTCCACATCATAAGGAAACTCGTCTATGAGAGAAAGATATTGAGGCAGGGCTTCCGAAAAGTTGCCTGAGTCCCTGAGGTTATTAGCCTTACTAAGTTCCGCATATATTAAAATTCGTTTATATATGTCTGGGCGAATATCGAACGCTTTCCGCCATGCAAAAATCTCCATATCCACATGATTGTTGTTGTTCAAGCTTCTGGCAGCGTGTTCAATTTTGTTGTAACGCCCGAGGTCCTTCCAAATTTCGAGCGCCTCCGGATAACGCTGCACGAGGAACAACAATTCCGCATAGGTTTCCAGGAAGACCGGGTCGTTTGTGGAGGTTAGATTTTCGAGCATTCTGAGGGCCTGCTGATTATCGCCATTTGCCATAGCCTGGCGAGCCTGTAGGATGCTGGCATGCGCGTGGGTGTCTGGAGAGGCTGACAGTTGTTGAGAAGTCAGTCTTTCAGCAATGTGACCCTTAATAAAGGATATTGACCAAAGGTTATTGTCGGCAGCAGCGCGAACCCCGCCTGGCAGAATAAACGCCAGGATTATAAGCAGGGTTGCCAGCAAGGCAATAACGAACCAACTTTTTTTTGTTATCCGCATTTATTGATTTTGAGTGAATTTTGTGAAGATCAGGATAGAAAGAGCAAAACTTCAGACGGTGTCGATAAAGGTTTTTTCCACCCGATTAAAAATCACTACGCCAATCAGAATGACCACGACCATGAAGACCGCACTGTAAGCCAGCCGCAGCCAAGAGGCATCACCCGCGCCGAGAAAACCCATTCTGAAAGTTTCAACAATGGGAGTGACAGGGTTGAGGTCCGCCACCCAACGCCACTTTTCAGGAATGCTGGAAACCGGATAGATAACCGGCGTGGCGTACATCCAGAGACTGACCCCGAAAGTGACCAGGTATTGCAAATCGCGGTACTTGGTAGTCATAGACGAGATGATAATGCCAAATCCGAGCCCCAACCCGGCCATCAGCAGTATAAGCAGGGGTAGTGCCAAAGCCCAGGTCGTCAACCTGATACCTGACCCACGCAGGTAAAAGAAAAGCATATATCCAAGCAAAAATGCGAACTGAATGGCAAAGGTGATCAGATTAGAAATCACCGTCGAGATCGGCATGACCAGCCGGGGGAAGTAGACTTTGCCGAACAGATGGGCGTTAGAGGTAAACGTGGTAGAGGTGCTGGTAAGGCAGCTGGAGAAGTAGCCCCAGAGGATATTGCCGGACATGTAAAATAGCATCTGCGGCAACCCGTCAGTGGGCAACTGGGCAATGTTACCAAAGATAACGGTAAAGACCAAAGAAGTGAACAGCGGCTGGATAATAAACCACAGCGGACCAAGGATAGTCTGTTTGTATCGGGAGACAAAGTCACGCCGCACAAACAAACCGATCAGGTCGCGGTAGTTCCAGACATCACGCAACTGCAGGTCATACCACTTCTTGCGAGGGGTAATGACCAGATCCCAATCTTCAGTTGTAGTTTCTTCTAATTTTTCTGCTTGTTGACTCTGCATTGCCTACTGAGACATCAAATTCTGGTGGATCCAATCCACAACGCTTTGATCCCAGCGGTAGACAAAACTCGATCCAAAATTCGAAGGAATGTACTCAAAATCCTGGAGGAGCATTTCTTCCGGTATCTGCTTGGAGTTATAGTCTTCCAGGTCAAAATTCTGCAGGAAACAGGTCCCCAGATTGACAATTTGCTCAATAGACAGATCAGTCAGGAAGGCACCATGAAATTCGGAGACCAGGTCGGGCACTTTCACGATGTTCTCTGGCTTAAGGAATTTTTGCAAAATAGCTTTGATGATCAGCGATTGGTTACCAACACGAAAACCATCGTTATAGTTCGTGCGAATGCGCATCAGATCCAGCGCGCGTTCGCCATCTAAAATTTGAGTGCCAGAAGGGAAGTAGCCCAAACTGGGGTCAGGGTCATAAACAGATTCAGGTAGTGTGATTTCGACTCCACCAATACCATCGATAAAGTTTCTCACCGCGTTAAAGTTGACAACCGCGTAATGATCGACTGTGATGCCAAAATTGAATTGGATCACTTCCGCAAGCGAGGTGGCACCGTTGCCTGGGTCGGTCGAACCGGTCCAGCCAGGGGAGCCCAGCAGATAACCCTGATTAATTTTGATAGGGTTCTCTTCCTTAAAGAGATTTTCAGGGGCGTTTACAACCATATCGCGCGGCAATGCCACCATATTGACGGTCATCTTCGTAAAATCGATTCGGGCGATCCGGATACCGTCCGCCAGACCGTAAAGATAGTCGTTCCCGCGGTAGTCGATTCCGACCAATAAAAAGGTCCAGACAGCATCATCTCCACAAATCGGGGCTGGCGTAGGTGTGGGGGTTGCTTCAGGGACTGTAGGGGTCGGCGTTGGTTCATCTGTAGGAGCCGCAGTTGCCGTCGCGATCAAATCGGTCGAGACGCTGGGCAAATTTAATGGATCAGAGATCGGTTTTTGAATAAAAGGTTTTAGCCAGGTAAACCAGACTGAAACCAATACCAGGACCAGACCCACGGCAACCAACCCGATGATTTGCCATTTATTAACTTTTCGGCGGTTATTGGTAGGTGTGTTCTCGCCAGTACCCGTCTCTATTGGTTGTGTATCACTCATAGCACTCTTTCTATCCTCAAAAATCGCCGATTTCGGCAAGTATTATTTAATCCAAACTTTGATTTTACCATGTGTGAAAGAAGGCGTCTAACAAGATAGGATTAATCAATCAGTCCAAGCGATTGCTGTACAAATTCTACTACTTCTGCGTGAGGGATCAAGACTTGCGCGCCTGTTTCGGTCGTGTAAGGATGAAACAGGGTATCGGGAATGGGTGAGATATGGATGTCAGAATTTTTAACTATCCTGGAAAGGCAATAAAAACTGTACATATCGGTCAAGCCCAAATCGGTCTGAGTAGTCTTATCTTTCATCAGAGCACTGAGGATTTCGTAAATCATCTTGGGAGAAAGACCGGCACGCACCTTCTCGAGGATCGCTCTCAAAACCAGGGTCTGGCGATTAATCCGCTGGATGTCCGTGTCGAAAGCGCGGATGCGCATAAATACAACTGCGGTGTCACCATCCATTTCGTAGGTGCCAGGTGGAAAATTGTACCAAAAGTCCTGGGCCCGTTTATCCGTGGTTACCGTCACCCCTCCAACAGCATCAATATATTTGCCGATTTCATCGTAGTAGTGCACAAACTGATCGTCAATCTCGACCCCATAGTTATAGGTGATATTTTTTGCTACTGCCTCCGCACCGGCGCCATTTCCAAAAAAGTATTCGCCGTAACCGAAGGTGGCGTTAATCCGCCCGTAATTGATACCAAACGGCTCAAAGCCAACGATGGGGACATAGAAATCCCGGGGAATGGAAGTCATGTGTACGGTCGCGTTCTGGAAGTCAACTCTTATCAGTCGAATGCCATCCGCCTGGGCATGCTTGTCTATGCCGAGAACCAGGAGCGTGACCGAATCTTTACGACCACAGTGTCCCTTCTCATCGGGGTTGGGAGCAGGTGTCGCCAGGGCTTCCTCGGCTGGTTGCAGGGCTGCCGGAGTAACTTGCACAGGCGCGTCGCCCGCTTCCGCGGGCAGTTCCACACCAAACGGGTTCACCGGCGTAGGTGAAGATTGGTTCGTTGCCGAGCTGTCCAGAGGTTCAACCAAGGGACCGGGGAAGTTGCAAGCTGCAAGGGTCAGGATCAAGAACAGACTTACAATAATAATGACAGGCTTTTTGTTATTTTTTCTCATGGTCATTTTCATCTTAGATCATCTCCTGCCTGGAACCAGGCACGCCTCCGCCCCTCCGACATATTCGTAGTCGCTTGATGCAGGGTTATTTAATTGACCGCCCAAGAACCTAGTCAGTACGTCTTCTGACCTTATCGGCGCCGACTTGCACTCTAAAAGGCCGCCCCTGCAGGAGCGTCAACAACACAATCACGCGGTCTTCACCATTGAGACACTGTTCAAAGTGAGCCTCAATACCTGCAAAGACCGGGTCGTCGACCCAGACGCGATCGCCCGCCCGCAGAGCATCAGTTTCACACTCGTACTGGCTGTTCTGGCGCCGGACCTGCCTCTTAACAGCCTCGATCAGACCATCGGAAACTGAAGCAGGTATATCATCAAAACTGACCAGGCCGACCACACCGCGCATCAGTCCCACGCGACTGGCATAAAGATCGCCAATGCTCCCTCTGACAAACATATAACCAGGGAAATATGGTTTTGTGGTTCTGGAGCGAGGGTTGACTGGACTGACCCTGAGCAAAGGCAGCCAGGTTTCGACCTGGCATTCTCTGAGTTGTGAATAAACTACAAACTCAAAGTTAGGTTTGCAGCGCAATACGTACCATGCAATCTGGTTATTTATCGAAAAATTTTCAACAAAATTATTCATACCTGACTCAACTTGACCCTTTGGTCGGGCAATAGGTTAAAATGCAATAGTATCTCCAGCCCACAAATATTATACAATCAAATTGGAACGCAGGGGTTGGGAAGGAAAATTGACCGTTCTAACCAACCCAGAGGTGCTAATCATAAACACGGAGGTAGGGTATGCAAAGAAAAGTCAACATTGCTCTGGGCGGAGGTGGCGTGCGCGGCGTAGCACACCTGGGTGTGGTTCAATGCTTGTTGGATCACGATTACCTGATCAACGGCATTGCTGGCACCAGTGCCGGCGGTCTGTTTGGTTCAATGATTGCAGCCGGACATTCCCCCAGGGAGATTGCGGTTGCTGTTGACAATTTTTTTACCGAATCCAACTTTCGAGTCAGCCTCGCATACTCGTCTTTTTCTCTGCTTGGCACTGCTGGAATAGTGAAATCGCTGGATCCTTTTTTGAAAGGCAAGACGTTTGATGATCTGACGACTCCCTTTGCAGCCACTGCTGTAAGTTTAAGAACCGGGCAGGAAATCATCATCAAGGATGGCGACCTCATACAGGCAGTTCTTGCCACAATCGCGATCCCTGGTTTCTTCCCCAGCCATGGCGATCAGATCTTGGTTGATGGCGGTCTGATTGACCCCGTCCCGGTCGATTCTGCCCGTCAGTTTGACCCCACCCTGCCGGTAATAGCCATCACCCTGCACAAACGCCCACCAGGCTTCAGCCTTGAAGATATCAAAGTACCCCTGGAAGACAGCCTCTCAGACCCATTTGTCAAAACCGTCTCAAAAACTAAACTGGGGGAATTCATGCGCCATCTGACCGCTTCGGTCGACGTAGTCACCTGCAAATTGAGTGAGCTACAGCTGGAAGTATCCAAACCCGACGTCCTGATCGAGCCAATGGTTGGACATATCAGCCTGCTTCAAAAAGTAGATTCCTCTCACCTGTTTGATGAAGGCTACCGGGCTATGGAGGAAAATCTGGAGACGCTCGAAAAAACCTATTCGCTGGTAAATTCTTTCAGACGAATATCAAAATATGCCCGAGCGGACGCATAAACAATCTCAGCCCCGTCTCAATACCGCAATGAGGGTCAGGAACAAGCCAAGCCCTGCCAAAATCACGATCACATAACCAATCGGGATCCCTCCGGTGGCGGTTCCACCTACCTGGGCTGGATAGGTTGGAATTTGCAGAGCTGGAGGTTCGGTGAAGGTTGGCAACCGGCTGGGAATGGCGGTGATGATGAATTGGGCCGCCAGCGTTGGGTCGATTGTCTTGGTGATGGAGGGCGTTTCAGTTGGTGGAGGTTGCAGCATGGGCAAAGAACCACCAAACACTTCTACACGGTTCAATACTATCCAGCCG
>Ga0172382_10007048_pt1 | contig 16084 bp, 14 predicted proteins | sample Leawel138RmetaG_FD_122245 | JGI IMG/M metagenome (GOLD analysis project Ga0172382, IMG submission 122245) | Leachate microbial communities from a municipal landfill in Southern Ontario, Canada - Leachate well 138R metaG | ecosystem: Engineered > Solid waste > Landfill > Unclassified | place...
GATGACATAGACCACCGGGATAATAATCAGCGACAGGATCATGGAGCTGGTCAGTCCGCCGATCAACACCCAGCCAATACCGCTCTTCCACTCAGCACCCGGGCTTCTGGAACAGGAAAATAGAGTTTATTAGTCAGACTTTCTAGTTCCGGTTTTTCCTGCTCTTGAATGCCGCCATACCATGACATCCCAGTTATTGTTGAAACAATTCTTCTAATGGGTACAATCTATGTGCATTTTTTTGTAACTTTAGTGATCGAAAGTTTATCATTATCATCGCTGAGATGAACAATAACCTAAAAAAAACCAAACTTCTGACTATCCTGTTTGATCTTTCCATCAAATATGAGGGGTTACCTCAGCTACGCGGCGCGATCATTCAATTGTCACAGTTTAAAAGCGATTTGTTCCATAACCACGCTGATGGCGGGGTTATCTACCGGTATCCGTTAATCCAGTATAAGAGGATCAAGCGAAAGGCTGCTTTGTTATGTATTGAAGAGGGTGCTAATGTCGTGTATGAGATCTTCACAGCAGGTGATTTGAACATCATGCTTGGGAACAAGCCCGTGGGATTAAAGGTTGAAGACATTCATGTTTTCCCGTTCCATATTGGTGTTTGGGAGGATCAATTCCACTACCGTCTTGAAAACTGGCTGCCATTGAATCAGGAAAATTACCAGCGATACCATCAGATGGAAACTTTTCATGAAAAAGTGCAGGTGTTGGAAAAGGTGCTGGTTGGCAATCTACTGTCTTTTTGCGAAGGAATTGGTTTAAAGCCGGAAAAAGAAGTTCGTGCGGTCATCCGGCGAATTGCCAAAGAGAAAGTGGTTCGGTACAGAGGCCAGATGATGCAGGCCTATGATATTGATTTCAGCGCGAATGTGTCGATTCCAAATTATGCAGGACTGGGGAAGGGCTCCGGGATTGGATTTGGAATGGTCATAACAAAGAAAAAATAAATTCAACGATATGGGCAGCTATTTGTATGGAGCTGCGGTGCAAGGCATCCAAGGCTTCATTTTTCAAACCAATAAACTCAAGGAAATTGCCGGTGCCAGTGAACTGGTCGAGCAGATTTGTACTGACCAGTTTGAACCGCTTGTCGGGGATTTTAAAAAGGAGAATGCCATCGTAACGGCAGCAGGGAATATCAAATATGTTTTCGATGACGAGCAACAATGCCGTGATTTTGTTAGGATTTTTCCTAAAAAGGTGATGGAGTTTGCTCCCGGGGTGACAATTAGCCAGGCGGTTGTCAAGATTTCCGGAAATGAAATTAACAAAGGGGATATTGAAGAACTCGAAAAGAGACTAAAGGCTCAGAGAAACAAGCTGTTCAGACCATTTGATATAGGCCTTATGGCTGTAAACCGTTCAAGGCGAACGGGTTTGCCCGCGAAGAAAGAGGAAGAGGAAGATGGGGAATTGACAGCCATCGATTACGGTACGCATGCGAAGGTAGGCGACTACAGGGAACGTCGAAAACGCATTATCGAATCGTTCTTTGGAACGATCGATTCCAAAAGGATTCCCTGGAATATCGAAAGTATTACCGGTACAAAAGGCAGAAGTTATGGTTGGCTGGCGGTTATCCATGTCGATGGCAATAATATGGGGCTAAAGATGCAGGAGATGTCCGACGAAATAGAGCATTCAGGTACAGGACAATACGGAGAAAAGTTCCGGGAGTTTTCCCTGCGGCTGGATGAGGCGACAAAAAAGGCAGCACAACACGCGTATCGGGAAACGACAAAAACTGAAAAATCCGATGTTGAGCCTTGTCGTCCCATCGTGATCGGAGGTGATGACCTGACCATTGTTATCCGGGCTGATCTGGCGTTGGAGTTTACAAAGAATTTTCTGGCGAATTTTGAGAATGAAACGAAGGATCGGCTATCCAGACTCGGGGTGAAGGCGTTGCAAAAGGGATTGACCGCGTGTGCCGGTATCGCTTATGTCAAGGAGAATTATCCATTTCACTATGGCTATCAATTGGCCGAAACACTTTGTGGGGAAGCCAAAAAACGCGCAAAGGAAAACCTGGGCGATGGCGAATTGACGCCCTCCTGCCTGATGTTCCATAAAGTCCAGGATAGCTTTGTTGAAGATTATAACGATATCCGCGAGCGCGAACTTCATGCTGGAGCGATCTGGTTCGACGTCGGACCTTATTACCTTGAACATAAGTTGAAGCCCACAATCTCGCGGTTGCAACAATGCGTCGCGCAACTGCTCGATAAAGAAGGAAATGCTGTTAAGTCGCATTTACGCCAATGGCTTACTGATTTGTACAATCCGAATGGCCTGGCAGATCAGAAGATGGATCGGTTTATTTCGCACGGGAGTACCAATCAGATTACGAAAAAAAAGATCAGGGAGCTGGGATTGCCGGGAGTTGCCAGGAAAAATGGCAAATCACCTGTTTACGACTGGCTTTCGATCTGCTCAATAGCCGAAGGATCAATAACCAAAGGAGGAGAATAACATGAAAGATATCAGGTACCAAATCACTTTCTTTTCGGAATGGCATTGTGGTTCAGGCTTAACCTCGGGAAGCGACCTGGATCAACTGGTCATAAAAGATCGTGATGGCTTTCCGATGATTCCCGGCAAGACATTGAAGGGCTTGCTGAAAGAAGCAGCAGAAGAGATAATAGGTCTTCAGGGGACAGACCCCCGGAATGAGGCTTTTATTACGGATTTTTTTGGGTATTTCGATGAGAAACCGAACGAAGAATCGAAAATTCACACGAAGGGGAAAGCCTATTTCACAGATGCTGTCGTTAGCCCGTATTTAAAAGGAGAAGCAGACAAAGAAACAGTTAAATTCTTTTACAGGGGTATCGCCGCGACAGCTATTTCTGAAAAGGGTATTGCAGCACAAGGTTCCCTTCGTACGCTTGAAACGACAATTCCGTGCAGCTTGTACGCCGCTGTTCTGGCCGTTGACGATTCATATATTCCGGAACTAAAAAAATGTATGCAGTGGGTGAAACGTCTTGGGCAGAACCGGAACAGAGGACTGGGCCGCTGCAAATTTGAATTCATAGAAGAAGAGGAGGTGAAAGCATGAACAATATCCTGTTTTTTAAGTGTACGTTGCTGTCCGATGTAATCATTAACCAAACTGCGGGCACGGAAGGCGTCAGACAGACATTGGACTTTATCCCCGGCAATGCCTTTCTGGGTATCGCGGCGGCAGAATTATACAACGATCCTGCCGACAGTATGTTGCTTTTTCATTCCGGGAAGGTTCGGTTTGGCGATGCCCACCCCTTCTTCCTTGGCCAGCGATCTTTGCGTGTTCCGGCATCATGGTATCAGAAAAAGGGCGACGATAACCGGTCAGAAGTTTTTATTCATCACGGAATACCTCCCGATGGTTTAAGAGATGATGATGGCGCACCTGTTCAGGGGAAGCAACGCAGAGACGGATTCATCGTGAAGCAGGATGAAATGACGGTGGTTACCGTGAAAGTGGAGAAGAGTTTTGCAATCAAATCGGCATATGACCGGAAAACAAGGCGTTCAGCGGACCGGAAAATGTATGGTTATCAGTCGCTCATGGCGCGCACGGAGTGTTGTTTTGAGGTTGAACTGGACGATGAAGCGCTGCTGTTCAAAGGCAGCTTAATACAGGCTTTGACTGGGAAGAAGCGGGTCGGGCGTTCAAGCACCGCCCAATATGGTTTGGTTGAGATAGAGACGATAGAAGAGCATGTATTGAGTAAGAGCTTCGAATCTGAACCGGCTTTGAAAGTCAGGATGAGTGGTCAGGATGCAGAGAAGGAACTTGAAGGCGACGCTATCTTTCTTTATGCAAAAAGCCGCCTGATCTTCTTCGACGATAACGGACAGCCAACATTCGCCCCGACCATCGATCAACTTGGATTAGAAGGCGGGGAGATCGACTGGAGCAAAAGTCAGATTCGCACCTTCCGTTATGCCCCATATAATAATTATCGAAAGACGCGCGATGCAGATCGTTGCGGCATAGAAAAAGGCAGCGTGTTTTGTATCACCAAGGCTGCATTCACCGACATCAACAAGGCCAGGATTGAACGAGGCGTCGGAGCGTATCTCAATGAAGGATTTGGGAAAATGATGATCAACCCTGAGTTTTTGGCCTATGAAGGAGAAAGAGGAAGATGCCGTTTTCACATTGGTGAGGAGTGGAATGGGATTCCGGATGGTAACCCGGAGAAAAACGCAAAAGCGTTGCCAGGTGATGGGCTTGTCTTGAATTATCTAAAAAAACAAAGGGACAGGCGAAATGCGCAGGTAAGTATTTACGAGCAGGTGAATCGCTTTGTGAATGATCATCGGGGTAGATCGTTTGTTGGGAATGAATCTTTTGCCTCCCAATGGGGAAGAATCAGGACCATTGCGATGCAGGTGAGTGATAAGGCTCGGATGGAAGAGAAACTTTTTAAGGAACCCAAGGGGTACCTTGTTCATGGAGTGGCGAAAGATCGATGGGAGGGTAGTAAGTTAAAGTGGCTGAAAGATTTCGTACACGGACTACCCCAAGAAACTGCTTTGGAAACGGTTGTTAACCTGGCTGCTGAAATGGCCAAAAAATGCAGAAAGGAGAAAAAGTGATGAGCTACACGTATCGACATTTAGCCCGGGTGACTATTGAAGCCGTTACGCCAATTGCCGTTGGCAGCGGGCAGGAGAGTGTTCTGACAGACCGTTTGGTTGTTAAAGATGTCAACGGTCTGCCATATCTTCCGGGAACGTCTCTGGCAGGCATTTTAAGGCAGGCGTTAACCACGCCAGATAATAAAGCTTCAATTGGCGATTTTTTTGGGTTCGTCGGCGAAGGTTCCCGTTTTCTCATTTCGTCAGCCCACCTGGTGGGCACGAATAGTCAGGTGGTTGACGGACTATGGCGCGAATTTCCTGATGATACTTTTTTGAACCGTTTTTATCATTTGCCTATCCGGCAGCATGTTCGCTTATCTCATAAAGGGGCTTCAGAGGAAGGCGGAAAGTTTGATGAAGAGGTGGTGTTTAAAGGAACCCGGTTTTGTTTTGAGTTGGAGCTGGTCAGTGAAAGGGCAGATGAGCCGGTTTGGAGAGACGTCATCGGACAGCTTTATCGGCCCGACTTTCGAGTTGGAGGCGGCACACGAAAGGGCTTTGGAGAAATAAAGGTTATTGAATGCAAAACAGAAACGATTGATTTGGCAGTAAACCTGGACCGTTATCTCGAAAAGACGTCTTCCCTGGCCGATGAAGACGGCTGGTGGAACCCGGTGCCCGACGATCGGCCCGGCAAAGAATTGGAATCAGGATGGATTGCCTATGAGGTTACGCTTGAGCCTCAGGATTTCTTCCTGTTTGGATCTGGCTTTGGAACTGAAGATGCCGATATGGGTTTTGTGACGGAACCCGTGATTGAGTGGGAAGGGTACCAACCGAGGTTTTCTGAAAGTAAAGTGCTGATTCCGGCGGCTTCGGTTAAAGGAGCCATCGCCCACCGGGTCGCATTTCATTTTAACAAAGACAATCAGATTTATGCCGATACCTTGAAATCGACGACTATCACGAACCTGTTGAAAAAGGGATATCAGATACCAAGTGATTGTGAAAGTTTTAGCAACAAAGAGCCGGATGACTGCTTCAAAATGATCACGGATGGGAACCCTGCGGTTCGGAAGATATTCGGGTATGTTGCGAATGAAGACGGACAGCGGGGAAATGTGATCTTTTCAGATATTTTCCTGGAGCAGCTCGCAGAAAGGAAGCTCTTGAATCATGTGGCCATTGACCGGTTTACCGGCGGCGCGATCGATGGCGCTCTTTTCCACGAAGAGGTCGCTCAGGCAAAAGAACAATTCAAATTGAAGATTTTTCTAAATATGAAAGAGATACAGCAAGCGGATTACATCAACGCATTTGAGAAATCTCTTGATGATCTTTGTTCCGGGAGGTTGCCGTTAGGCGGTGGTACCATGCGTGGACACGGTTGTTTTAAAGGGAGTTTTATCAAGAAAAGTCGTTCGGATGAAAAGTGAACGCAGCGCGTTCACTTTTGAGCTGGCCTCACTACCATTTTTGCATCCCGGTACCAATTGGTCATTCCTACCAAAGAAGTATTGGCAAAAGTGGTCGATGATGAAATATAGCACATTAAAAATGAGAATCTGTTAATGGGGAAAATCATATCCTATGGAAACCAAAAATAAATTGAAAAGCATACCGGTCTCTAACACTTATGAAGGCTATTTGTGGTGGAGCGACCGGCAAAGCCCCGAGGTTTATCAGAATCAGATATTACCGGGTTGGCCATCAGAAACAGCTAACCCGTTTATTGTGGAGGGTCAGCTCTGGGATCAGGAACGTCAACAGTCGTATTCAATCCGGTTTGTTGATGGGGAGTATTTCGTGAATTCGTTTAACCTGAAGGATTTGAAGGAGAGAGAATATATTCCGAAAGAATACCTTCCCAACCGTTTTCCGAAGGAAATCAGGAAGCTTTGTTTTCGGGAATATTGGTACTCTGAGCCCGATGAATTTTGCGAAGGGATGGAAGTATTAAAGCCATCCATGATTGTTTTTACCGGATTTAATGATCAGGAGGAGTAAAACCATGACACAATACATTAAAGCACCCTTCAATTTTGTTCCGCTCAACGACAAAGTGTTTTATCCCCGATGGGCCAATGAAGTATCGCATGACATCCCTTTTTCCGACGGCGAAAGTGGCGAAATTGAGCTTGAATTGACAGCCATGACACCTGTATTTGTCCGTAACGGGCACACTCGTGACGATGCCAATGCAAAAAATGCAAATTACACCTCATTCAGCAAAGAAGAATCAGTCACCTATTTTATTCCAGCCACTTCCGTAAAAGGCATGATCCGAAATGTATTGGAGATCATCAGCTTTGGGAAGATGAAGGTAGATAAGAACATGAAATTTGCGCAGCGGGATTGGGAGAACCCTGATTTATATGACTTAAAGGCTCCTGCAACTCAGACAAAAATACGCTGCGGTTGGTTGAAGATAGACGATTCCGGGGACGGCAAAATCATTGATTGTGGCTTGCCCATGAGAATAAATCATTTGAGGATTGACGAATTCTTCAAATCAAGAGAAATAGATCTTTCTTTTGAGGATCATTTTTCCGAAGAATCTGGGAAAATTGATTTGAATAAAGCTCAGAAGATTGGCGACGTAGCGTACGACCCTAAAGATGCGGCTTACAAATATGCCTTACTGAATGATAGCAATTACAAAAAGCTTTCAGGGTTGCACTTTGTTGTTGATGAAGAATACAACTGCGAAACCACTGCAAGCGAATTCGGTTTTGTGGGACGCCGGTATAAAGTGAGTGATGCACCCGGAGAGGTAAAAGGAACAATTGTTTTTACAGGTCAACCCGATAAGTGGAAAAAGGGGAAAAGAGGGACATCGGCAGGCAAATTTTATGAGTTTATTTTTCCGGAGGGAACAGAAAGGGAAGACTATAAAATAAGCAAAGAAACACTCGATCAATTTAAGGTTATTTACAAGGATTCAATGACCTGGAAATTTTTTAGGTTCAAAAATAGAATTCCTGTTTTTTTTCGGCTTGAGAAGGAAAAGGAAAAGGGAAAAGAGAAGATTAAGGATTTCGGGTTAGCTCTTTTGTATCGGATACCATATAAAAACAGTGTCGATGATGTTTTGAGAAGGAATCAGAATCTTAATGAACAATATGGCAAGCACGACATGTCGGAATGTATATTCGGTTATGCAAACAATCCTGAGGCTTTAAAATCCAGAGTGCAGGTTTCACACTTTAAAGTGCTTGACAGCCCTGTTGTTATGAAGGAAGTCAAAACCACTTTGGCTTCTCCGAAAGCGTCATTTTACCCAATCTATCTTAGGCAAAAAGGGGTAAACGGGAAGGTCGGCAAATATCAAAAGCAAATTAGTAAGAAAAAGACGATAACCCTGCCCGATTATATCCATTATAGTTCTGATGACGCAGAATTATCAGGATGGAAAAGGTATCCGGTTAGAGATAAAGAAGATCCAACGCATCCGGTGAATGAGAGTCTTTCTACAAAGTTTTGCCCTCTTCCATCAATGACAAAGTTTAAAGGCACCATAAGATTTCATAATCTCAGGCCTGTTGAACTTGGAGCGCTTCTGTCAGCAATAACTTTCCACGGTAATCAGGATATTGTCTTTCACAGTTTAGGAGCGGGTAAGCCACTTGGATACGGCAAGATGAAAATAGAGAACATGAAGGTGACTGTTGGCGGTGGCGAAAGGAACATTGAACCATACCTGATTGATTTTGAGGAAAATTTGGATAAAGAGCTCAATGAAAGCTGGGCTGAAACAAGTCAAATAAGAGAACTGTTTTCGATGGCTGCAGGAACCATGGATTCTACCCAATTTGATTACATGCAGATGGATAACGATAAGAAAAAAAACGAATTTCAGAAAGCGAAATCCGAAGCAGAGTATTTGCAGAGATTCAGCGAATTGACGAAGAAGCCATTTATCGTTCACTCCCTTTTTGCTCCAGTAAAGTCAGACCGTGAACGAGAAACAAAAGAACGTGTGAAAAATAGCATTCATGAGATTATTAGCAATGAGATTGAAAGAATTACAGAGACCTATTTCGAAAGCGGAGTAAGAAGGGAATTGCTTGAAGAAAGTCTTAGAGAAGAAGTTAATTTGTTATTCAATAACATAGACCAGTCATCAATCGCAGATCTTTCAGTGCAATTCTCAGTTAACTCAGGTGAAGTCAATGAAGATGTAAGAAGATTGATAGAAAAGGCGAGATGTATTGCAGAAAGGGAACATATCGCTATGAAAGCACTACTTGACCTTGAAGCGAAACGGCAGAAGGAAAAGGAAGAAGGTGTTGCCCCGATTCTTAAGCGTGTCAAGAATTTTGACCAGGCAATCGCTCAAATCAGTGATTGGATAAGAAAAACAAAGGCTGAAAGCATTCCGGAAAGTCAACGTTCCCTACTCCAGGAAGCATTAAGAAATTTTTATGAGAACTCGAATCCTCGGGGAAGACGAATGATGGCAAACCCTTCTCCGTGGAAGAAGATTGCCGGATGGGTAGGTGAAAGCGTGGCCAAAGAGTGGTACAACCAAATTATAGGATGATTTTTCATCTTTACGAATGTTTCAGATTAAGAACATGCTCATCAATTTATCCAATCATCCGTCCGCTAACTGGTCGCAAGAGCAGTTAGATGCTGCCGGCAAATATGGCAAGATAGTCGATTTGCCTTTTCCGAATATTGATCCGGGAGCCGAAACGGAAGAAATAGTCTCGCTCGCAAAAGAATATGTGCAGCGGATTAAAAAGCTTGTTTGTGAGAATTTTTTGCCTGCTGTACACATCATGGGGGAACTGACGTTTTGTTTTGCCCTTGTTTCTTTTTTGCATGAGGAAGGCGTTACTTGCTTAGCATCCACGACTACCCGACAGACGGCAGATTTCCCGGATGGCACCAAAACGAGTCGTTTCGAATTTGTCCGGTTCCGGGAATATCGCACTGAAAAGGGGATATACAAGGGGAAAACCAATACACAAAGCAAATGAAACGCATTTTAATCAGTATTATATCTGACCAAACAATTCCCAACTTACTTCTCATTCAGGAATTGAAAGAGGAATACGACTGTCAGGTTTTTATATCTACTCCCAAGATGGAGCAAGATGGCAAGAGTAACTGGATAGAGAAAGCTGCAGGAATTGAACCGGGATATGTTCCGCGGATTGTTGTCGACGAAAATAAATGGGCTGACATTTCCCAAAAACTTTCGAATTACCCATGGCCGAAAGATTCTACTTTTATAGTTAACCTTACCGGAGGTACCAAAGTGATGACGCTTGCCGTTTATGGATATTTTGCGCTACCCGGGAATAGGATTACCTACATACCCATTGGGCGCAATCAACTAGAAGAGCTTTATCCTGATTCTTCAGTATCTGCCATTCCGATTAATTATAGATTAAAACTGGCTGAATATTTGTTGGCTCATGGAATTATTTTTACAAAAAAAGACAAGTCGGTAAAGTCATTTAATGAGCTTCAGCATATCTACAAGAGTTTCAGAAACCTGAATTACGACGTCAGTCGATTGAATGGAGATTATCCCAACGGATGGAAAAACTATTATACGGGTACCTGGTTTGAAGAATATCTTTATTATACGATAAAACGCGACCTTCAATTGGATGATGATGCGATATTCATGAGTGTTTCGCTTAAGCATTTCAATCAGGGGAACCCTTCCGGAACAGATAAGGAATTGGATATCGTCTTCACTCAGGCTAACGAACTGTATTTTGTTGAAGCAAAAGTGTCTTTAGGGAACAGTTTAAAAACCAAAGATATCCTTGATAAAACTATGTTTAAGTTAAGTGCCGTCAACAGACACTTTGGTCTAAGATCACATGCTCACATCATTACTTTGGCAGATATAAGCGGTGGTACTGGAATAATTTTGTCCAATTTACATCGAAAGGCAAAAGTGCTGGATATTACCGCAGTTCTCGATCGCAACAATTTGGTTCGAGAAGATTTCTCTTTTAGCAAGCTAATTACCTAACCACGAAAAATGATCTAAAAAAGAATAACCATGGCCAGAAAGATTTTTATGTCTGTATTAGGAACCAGCCTCTACGAAGAATGTAAATATTTTTTGAAGGATGATAGGGCAAATTATGTGGAGACCCGTTTTGTGCAAGAGGCTTCAATTCGGTTACTATGTAAAGAATGGAACGACAAAGATCAGATTGTCATTTTTACAACTGAGAAGGCTTTTAAGGATAATTATTCAAAAATGATAACTGAACGAGTGGACATGAAAGCAAAGGAAAAGATTCCCTATTCAGGCCTGGAAAAAGTTCTGGAAGGCTTGACGTTGAAAATTCCTTTCAAAAGCCAGGCGATAAAAGAGGGCAACTCGGAAAAAGAGATCTGGTCTATTTTTGAGACAATGTATGCTGAGTTGAAGGAGAATGATGAGATCTATTTTGATATCACCCATTCATTTAGGTATCTGCCAATGCTGCTACTAATCCTATTAAGTTATTCAGAACTTTTGAAGAAAACCAAAATTAAAACCGTTACATACGGAAATTATGAGGCTGCAAAAAAAAATGATGGATTTGCTCCGATCATGGATCTTTTGCCATTGGTTCTACTAAAAGACTGGTCTCTTGCTGTAAACAATTTTGAAACTTTTGGGGAGGTTGGTATGATCAGCACATTGTGCCGGGAATCTCTTCGGCCCGTTTTAAGAAAAGCCCAAGGGAAAGATGCTGTTGCAAAAGCTATTGATAGTTTCAGTAAAGATTTACCTAAGTTTGTAAAAAATATCCAGACGTGTAGAGGAAAAGAGATTATTGGAGGCGAACTACCAAAGTCATTAATGAGAAGGATTGAAAATATACAGGAAACCTCCCTTTCTCCGCTTAATCCGATATTTTCTCGTCTAAAATTGGTAATCAAGAGATACAGTGATACAAATAACGTTAAAAATGGGTTGGCTGCTGTTGACTGGTGTATTCAGAATGGTTTGCTACAACAAGGATTTACACTTTTACAGGAGACAATTATCTCAATGGTATGTGATTCAGAAGAACTTGATTTTACGGATAGGGAAAATCGGGAGATTGTCTCACAAGCTTTTACAATCAAGATGAAAGGACTAACAGAATTGGAGTGGGAGGGTGAATGTCGCAAGGAAGAAAACAAAAGTGCAATGTTTAAACTATTAAATAACGATTTGCTCTGCATCTGTGTTAAAGAGTTCTATGGGCTTACGCAACAGAGAAACGATATTAATCATGCCGGGATGCTGAATAGCAGCAGCAGTGCAGAAAAATTTGAAACAAACCTGAAAGATTTGTATTGTAAAATTTTAACCAAAACGATCAACTTATAAGTTTGATCCCATGATGTCCATCACCGATTATTTTCCATATGAGCCCACTACAGGACAATGGATGGCCGTAAAGATGTTAGAGGCTTTTTTCGAGAATCAGGATCGTGTTTTTGTTCTTCAGGGATACGCCGGCACAGGAAAGACCTCCTTGCTGAAAGCAGTACTCGATTATCTCGATAAAACCAGGTTCAAATACAATTTGATGGCATCGACAGGAAGAGCCGCGCGTGTGTTGGCAATAAAAACAGGGCGATCTGCGACGACCATTCATGCTGCCATTTATCAGGTTGACGAGCGGCACACTATACTTGATGAAAAAAGTAAAACCATCGCGTTTAAACTGCGATCCAATACAGATCCGGAAAAGACAATTTATTTTGTCGATGAATCTTCTATGATTTCAGATAAATCGGAGACCAATTCGGAGCTTTTATTCGATGATGGCCGTTTTCTCGATCATATTTTCAGATACGCAGGGAAAAGGAAGGTTATTTTCATCGGTGATACCGCGCAGCTTCCCCCGGTAAACTGTAATTTTTCGCCGGCACTTGATACGGGGTACCTGCTCACAAACTATAGGTTGAATGCAACAGGTATTTGCTTAACTGAAGTGAAACGCCAGGAAGATGATTGTGGGATTATTCATAATGCGACTTTATTACGTGAGAAGCTTTTCTCCGGGCGGATCCCTCCATTAAGCATAGATGCAGGCAGTTGGTCAGACCACCGTGTATCTCCTAATATCTGGGTAGCTTTAAGCCAGTACACGCGTCTTATTGCCAAAGACGGTTTTGAACATGCGATTTTCCTTAGTTATTCGAATAAGGCGGTGCATTACCTGAACTGCGAAATCAGGAAGAATTTATACAAAAGGCCTGATCCACCGTTACAGGAGAACGAATGGCTGATGGTGGTACACAATAACTCAAAAACGGGATACAGTAACGGGCAGCACATCTGGCTTCGGTCATTCTCTGATCATGGAGAGAAGGTTGGTAACCTTCGGCTTATCGACGCCGTGGTTGAAGATCCTGAAACGAAAAAACAAAAAAAGGTAAAGTTAATCTATGATCTTATTTTCAGAGCGGAACCACGCTTGACGCTGGAGGAAGAAAGAGCTTTTTCAATTGATTTCGCTATCAGGATGAGAAAGAATAATACCAGGCCCGCTACCATGGACTATCTGTTTCACCTTATGTATGACGAACGGCTCAATGCGCTTTGGGTTAAATTTGGGTATGCCGTGACCTGCCACAAAGCTCAGGGAGGTGAATGGGATCAGGTTTTCCTCAATATTGAGCCTGTACTGGAAAGATTGCCTGTTGAAACCCAGTATCGATGGTTTTACACGGCAATTACACGTGCAACGAAAAGTCTCACTTTGCCAAAACACGCAATGCTATACTGATGGATCTTATTTTAAATACCTACGGGACAAGCCTTACGAAAGACAATGACACTTTTGTGGTCATTCATCAGGATGGTAAACAACGGATTCATCCTGACGGGCTGAAAAGCATTTGTATCAGCCGTGGCGCCCAAATCACCAGTGATGCGGCAATCATGGCCATAGAACATGAAATTGAAGTTTTGTTTGTTGACAAATCCGGAAAACCCGTGGGGAGATTGTGGAGTCACAAGTATGGGTCGGTTTCCACAATCCGCAAGGGACAACTGGAATTTACTTTCTCAAAAAACGCTGTAAAATGGATTTGCGAGCTGATTACCCAGAAGCTTGAAAATCAACAGGCCTTGCTGTTGTCATTGAATGCATTGGATAGTCTTTCTGAACAACGGGTGAAGAATGCAGTTAACCGGATTGAGGATTACCGTAAAAAGATCAGTTCACTTGTTGGAGAGGTCGTTCCCGACATTGCTGCTTCGCTTAGAGGTTGGGAAGGAGCTGCTTCGAGAACCTATTTTGAATGCATCAATTTCTTTCTTCCTGAAAATTACAGGATGGCTGGGAGGCAGCAACATCCGGCAGAAGACATTACGAATTGTTTACTAAATTATGCCTATGGTATTTTGTATGGAAAAATTGAAGGGGCATTGATTAAGGCAGGGATTGACCCTTATGTCGGCGTTTTTCATCGTGACGATTACAATCGCCCGGTGTTGGTTTTTGATATTATTGAGAAATACCGGGTGTGGGCTGATTACGTGGTGTTTTCATTAGCTACGCAGGAAGCCATCAACAGTGACTGTTATAGCCAACGCGAAGACGGGTCCTTTTGGCTTGAGGCCCTCGGTAAAAGAATTTTGATTCAGTCATTGAATGATTACCTGGATGAAGTTGTCACGATTAAGGGAAATCCGCGTTCGCGGGAGACACAAATATTGCATTATGCCCAGGAACTGGCTCAGACATTTAAAAAATTTGTATAAAACAATCCGGTTATGTTACAGGCAGGAAAGTTGATCACTCAGATAAACGACCCATTGATCAAGGTGCAACCTGAATATCTTTATCATGCTGTCAAAAAGCCTAAGCCGGAGATAGAGGTAATGATCCGACAGTTGCGGTTGGTTAGGACGATCGACGAAAATCGCTACCGGAATCTGAAAAAGCAATTGCCGTATGTAACTTGTGGAATTTTCAATCCACCTTTTCGAAAAACAGAAAATTTCGGTTGGATTAATCATTTCATTGTTGATATCGATCACATCACTGAAAAACAGTTGAACTCCGACACTTTGCGCAGCAAGCTGGTTGCTGATCCGAGGGTTAAGTTGTTGTTTTGTTCGCCGGGGGAAGATGGACTGAAAGTCGTGTTCCAGTTGGCAGAGAAGTGTTTTGATGCGGGGCAGTATTCTCTGTTTTACAAGCTCTTTGTAAAAAGCCTGTCAACACAGTACCAGATCGAACAGGTCATCGATCAAAGAACCAGCGATGTCACACGGGCTTGTTTTGTTAGTTTGGATCCGGATGCCTACTACAATCCAACCCCCAACCCGGTTCAAATAGCTACGTTCATAGACCTGGGAAATCCTTATGAGATGGCAGCGTTAAAACGCGGAATTCAGAAAGAGGAAAAGGAAGCTTCAAGCCGGACGGAACAGGTGATCGAAAAGGTGAAAGATCCGGACGATGATATAATGGCCGCGATTAAAGCAAGGCTTAATCCGGGGAAGAAGCTTGTTCGGGAAAAACAAATCTATGTACCGGAAGAGATGCAGAATATTGTCAACAAGGTAATGGAGCACATAAAAACGTATGAAATTGAGACCAGGGAAATTATTGATATCCATTACGGAAAGAAATTCAGATTCAGGTTACACATGAAGGAGGCCGAAATCAATTTGTTTTACGGGAAACGTGGTTTTTCCATTGTTCAGTCTCCCAGATGTGGGACAAATCCGGAACTGAACGAGTTGTGCGCAAGAATATTAGGAGAGTTGCTGCTTTAGTTTTAATGCTGACGGACAAAATGGCGAAACAGAAAAAACAACCGTTGAGCTTTGTAGACAAAATGCGTAAGCTACATAAGGCGGGTCTGGAAGGCTCGGCTCCGCCAAACCGATCTGTCAGCATAGATGATGGCTTAACTACTGTCACAGAACGGGTCGAACGATTGATTGGTGTTTTGAAAAGAAATCAGCAAAAAAAGAATGAGATGATATATTTTGTCATGTACGATATTGAAAGCACAAAAGTCCGGACTCAAATCGCCAAGTATTTAATTAAGAAAGGCTGTACCCGGGTGCAAAGATCAGTTTTTATTGCCAGTACTGATCGCGGTATCTTTGACCAGATACAGGGAGACCTAAAAGAGGTTCAGGAGTGCTATGAAAACAAAGACAGCATTTTGCTAATTCCGGTGTCAACGGATGAAATTCGGGCGATGAAGTTAATTGGGCAAAACGTCGATTTTGATTTAGCTCTGAAGAACCGGAATACGTTGTTTTTCTGAATAATGGGTGGCGACAGACAACGCTTGAAATAAGTTCTTTGACGTATTGTTTTTTTGGAAAGAGAAAAATGTTTATATTGAAAGAAAATTAGCGTAACTTTGCAGCCTCAAAAAATGACGAAATTTTTTATATTTCATGCCGCGGAACAAGCAGAGATTGCTTCTTTCGACGTTGATATACAGAAGAATAAAAAAATTGCTATCAGAGAGTATGTTCCACCAAGAGAAGGATTAAGAC
>Ga0172382_10007051_pt1 | contig 16081 bp, 13 predicted proteins | sample Leawel138RmetaG_FD_122245 | JGI IMG/M metagenome (GOLD analysis project Ga0172382, IMG submission 122245) | Leachate microbial communities from a municipal landfill in Southern Ontario, Canada - Leachate well 138R metaG | ecosystem: Engineered > Solid waste > Landfill > Unclassified | place...
CGAAAAAAACGTTTTTAAAAAACTTTTCTTTACCATCGAAAGCTGGCGCTTAAAGATTTATCAGCAAAAGCTAAAACATGCCGATCTGATGCTGGCAGTGTCGGCCAGTGATACGGCCTATCTAAAACATTGCTTCCCGCTGCACCACGTCGAATACCTTCCGAGCTTTCATCCCAATGACGACTTTGAAGTTCAGGCCGGAAAATCCGACTTTTTCCTTTATCACGGCAAGTTGTCGGTGACTGAAAATTACAACGCTGCCGAATATCTTGTGGAGGAAGTCTTTGCCGGGCTGCCGCAGCAACTGGTGATTGCGGGCATGGATCCGCCGGCGCACCTCATCAAAAAATGCAGCAGCCACAAAAACGTTCGCCTCATCACCAACCCCGACGATGCGACGATGTTTGGACTTATCCGCGATGCACAAGCCAATATCCTGGTCACCTTTCAGCCAACCGGCCTCAAACTCAAGCTGCTCAACACACTTTTCAAAGGCCGGTTTTGTATCGTAAATCCGGAAATGGTGCAGGGCACAGGGCTGGATACGCTGTGCGAAATTGCCGCCAATGCTGCTGAGCTTAAAGAAAAAATAGCGTTGGTGGCTCGGAAAGATTTCGACATGCAGCAAGTGGCCAGGCGGCGCGCGGTGCTGATGAAGAATTATTCCAACACAACAAATGCACAGAAACTGGTTGAGTGGGCTTTCAAATTCGACAATTAACGGCGTCGCTCAAGGCACCGCCATTAATGATGTCACGAGAATTTGCTTTAATCGACGCCGTTAATGATGCCTCATGAATTAGTTGTGTGTCTTTAAAGTAAAGGTTATTGAGGAAAATCCGTAGCCCAGGCATTTATGAATCCGTAGCCCAGCCATTTACGAAATCCGTAGCCCGGGCATTTACGAAATCCGTAGCCCAGGCATTTACGAAATCCGTAGCCCGGGCATTTATGCCTGGGTTTAAAATGAAGCGTAGTCAACGCCCCGCCCCTCGCTGGGATTGCCTTTGGCAATCCCAGCGAGGGGCGGGGGCGACTTTATGGACAGATACGAATTAGACGACTTGTCACTAAATAACGCTCGTGTTAATTCGCATAATTAGCGGCAATTCGCGGACAGCAATGCGGAATTTTTAAAATTTAAATTTGCCAGTTTAATAAATAATAGTATCTTTGCCGCCCAATTGACACAAGAAAAGTTCTTTAAAAGAGATAAAAATATATTGCGGGGTGGAGCAGTGGTAGCTCGTTGGGCTCATAACCCAAAGGTCGGTGGTTCGAATCCGCCCCCCGCTACTACAACAACAAAAGCCGGTACCATCACAGTTACCGGCTTTTTTGTTCTATGCAATTGCGCAAAGCGAAAGGATTTGATAATACAATCTGAAACCAAAAACGACGCAAAGAGTTAATTAGAAAAGCACACTTATGTCACACAAAGCCGGATTTGTAAATTTGCTCGGGAAGCCCAACGTGGGCAAATCGACACTGCTTAACGCGCTGGTAGGCGAAAAACTTGCGGTGATTACCAACAAAGCGCAGACAACGCGCCACCGCATCAAAGGCATCGTGAGCACCGACGACTACCAGATTGTGTTTTCTGACACCCCCGGCATCCTGCAGCCCCATTACAAACTACACGAATCGATGATGGATCAGGTGCGCGAGGCACTCGACGATGCCGACATCGTGCTCTACATTGTGGAACCAGGCGAAAAAGAACCGGCAGAAGGAATCAAAACCCTCGACCCCGAAAAAGGCCAGCAGCTCATCTTGGTTATTAATAAGGTGGACACACAAAAACAGGAGCAGGTGCAGCAAGCCATCAACTATTGGGCGGAGATTTTTCCGAACGCTACGGTGATTCCGGTGTCGGCGCTGCACAACTTCAACATCGCCGCGGTGCTCGAACAAATCGTGGCAAAGCTTCCCGAACACCCGGCTTACTATCCCAAAGATGAACTCACCGACAAAAGCTACCGGTTTTTTATTTCGGAAATCATTCGTGAGAAAGCTTTGCTGCTGTACCGCAAAGAGGTGCCCTATGCCGTGGAAGTGGTGGTAGATCAATTTAAAGAAACGGAAAAACTCGTACACATCGAGGCTTTTATTTATGTGGGCCGTGAAACGCAGAAGATCATCATTCTGGGCAAGGGCGGAAAAGCCATCAAGCAGTTGGGAACGCTGGCGCGCAAAGATATCGAAGAATTTCTGGGCAAGAAGGTTTATCTGCAGCTTAGCGTAAAAGTCGACAAAGACTGGCGCGACAACGAACAGGCACTGCGACGCTTCGGGTATTCAAAATAAACAGACCTCAGCAACCGGCAATCATTAGCAATTTTATAAGAATGACTTTTTTTTAAAAATTAAAAAATAAAACATGGCAAATATCCTGGCAATAGTAGGCCGGCCTAACGTGGGCAAATCGACACTCTTCAATCGGCTCACCGGGCAACGTGCCGCCATCGTGGAAGAAACCAGTGGCGTGACGCGCGACCGCCACTATGGGCAAAGCGACTGGAACGGCAAGCGTTTTTCGGTGGTCGACACAGGTGGCTATGTGATAGGCTCCGACGACATCTTCGAGGAAGAGATCCGCAAACAGGTGGATCTGGCCATGCAGGAGGCCGATGTAATTCTGATGGTGGTGGATGCCCGTGAAGGACTCACGGCTCTGGATGAGGACGTGGCCAACATCCTGCGGCGCTCACCAAAAAAAGTTTTTGTGGCGGTAAATAAGGTAGATATCCCCAAAAACGTGCATGAGATTGCTGAATTTTACTCGATGGGATTGGATCAGCTTTTCCCGGTATCGGCCATCAACGGTGGTGGCACCGGCGAGCTGCTCGACGAAATCGTAAAACACTTTCAGGATATCCCCGACGACAACCTGGACGACCTGCCACGCTTTGCAGTGATTGGCCGCCCCAACGTGGGCAAGTCGTCGTTCATCAACGCGCTGCTGGGCGACGACCGCAACATCGTCACCGACATTCCCGGCACCACGCGCGACGCTGTCAACACGCGCTACAACAGCTTCGGCTTCGACTTTTATCTGGTTGATACAGCAGGACTGCGCAGAAAAAGCCGCGTACACGAAAACATCGAGTTTTACTCAGTGATGCGCTCCATCCGAGCCATCGAAAACAGTGATGTGTGTCTGCTTATGGTGGATGCCACCACCGGCTTCGAAGCCCAGGACATCAACATTCTGCACCTGATCGAGAAAAACAGAAAAGCAGTGGTGATGGTGGTAAATAAATGGGATTTAATTGAAAAGGGCACCAACACGCATCTGGATTTTGAAAATGAAATTCGCAAAAAGACAGCGCCTTTCACCGATTATTCAATTGTTTTTACGTCGGTCATCAAAAAGCAACGCATCTTCAAAGCGCTGGAAGCCGCCAACGAAGCTTTTCAAAACAGCCGCCGCCGCATAGCAACCTCCAAACTCAATGAAGTGCTGCTGCCCATCATCGAAAGCTCGCCACCGCCTGTGTTTAAAGGCAAATATGTGAAGATAAAATACGTCACACAACTGCCGACCAAATTTCCGGCATTTGCCTTTTATTGCAACTCGCCACAGTACGTTAAGGAGCCTTATCTGCGATTTATGGAAAATACAATCCGCAAACATTTCGATTTCAAGGGCATCCCGGTGCAGCTTTATTTTAGAAATAAATAAATCGTTTGCCGAAGATGGCAGAAGGAGTAAGAATAGATAAATGGTTGTGGGCTGTGCGTGTTTTCAAAACGCGGAGCCAGGCCGCTGAAGCGTGTCGCACGGGCAAAGTAATGATTGCCGGGCAACCTGTAAAACCTTCGCGCGAAACCAAAATGGGCGACGAAGTGCACGTAAGAGTAAGCCCGCAGCTTACGCGGACTTTGCGTGTGAAGGAACTTTTGCAAAACAGGGTAGCTGCGCGTCTGGTTCCCGAATATGCCGACGACCTCACCCCTCCCGAAGCCTACGAACGCCTCAAAATCATCAGCCAGCTCAACTACGAGCGCCGCGACCGGGGAACCGGAAGACCCACCAAAAAACAACGCCGCGACATCGACCGGCTGAAAGAAGAAGAATAATGAGAAATTGTAAATGATAATAAAACAACCGCCAGTAGTCGGTGTAAACAATCACAAATAAATTTCAATAGCCAATTTTTAAAATTTCAATTTGCGTAACAGTGATTAAAATTGAGCATCCGGAGTTTTTATTAATTGAAATGGCTCTGATATAAAATTTTGTGGGCACCTGATCACTAACCCCGGCCTTTAGGCCGGGGTTAATAGACAAAAATATTTCAGTGGGCTTTAGCCCAAATAAATAGAAATGTTATGTTGGGTTCATGGAAAGGTATTGATGTGAAAATATTGCGGGCTAAAGCCCGCAGGTCTCTGACCGGGCTATCTGACCCCGGACATCCGGGGTTATTGACATGCTGCAGATGAGCCACACACATTAAATAATATCAGAACTATTGAAGTTTGAAATTTATTTGTTTATTGGAATTTACTTTTTGATATTTTGATGATGAAATACTAACGCTCACTGATAGTACTTTAGAACTATGCTTACACAACGACAGCTTTTTTTTGAACATGTGGCGCTGCCTTCGCTCTTTCCGATGGGACTTGAGATTGTTTCGGCGGAAGGCATCTACATGTACGGCACTGACGGAACACGCTACACCGATTTGGTTTCGGGCGTTTGCGTCACCAACCTGGGGCATCGGCATCCGGCCATTGTGCAGGCGGTAAAAGAGCAGGTGGACAAATACATGCACCTGATGGTGTACGGCGAGTTTATCCAGTCGCCACAGGTAAAGCTGGCGCAGTTGCTTACGCAAATGTTGCCACCATCGCTCAACTCGGTCTATTTTGTCAATTCGGGCAGCGAAGCTGTGGAAGGTGCGCTAAAGCTTGCCAAACGCATAACAGGCCGCTCCCGCCTCATTGGCTACACCAACAGCTACCACGGCGGTACCCACGGCGCCTACAGCATGCTGGGCAACGAACAACTCAAAAATGCTTACCGCCCGTTGCTGCCCGACATCGAATTTCTTCGTTTTAATAATTACGACGACCTCCGGCGGATCGACAGCAAAACGGCCTGCGTGTTGGCAGAACCGGTGCAAGCCGAAGCCGGCATCATCGTGCCGGATGTGGAATATATGGTGGCGCTGCGCCAGCGATGCACCGAAACCGGAACGCTGCTGGTTTTTGATGAGATACAAACGGGATTTGGCCGCACCGGGAAATTATTTTGCTTTGAGCATTACGGCATTACACCGGATGTCATCTGCATGGCCAAAGGGATGGGCGGTGGCATGCCCATCGGAGCCTTTGTTGCCGACAAAAAGCTGATGCTCGCTTTTACCAGCAATCCCGACTTTGGGCACATCACCACCTTTGGTGGACATCCCGTATGTGCCGCGGCAGCGCTGGCCAACCTGCAGGTGCTTACCGAAAACCCCGAACTAATAGCTGAAGCCGATGAGAAAGGAGCACAATTTGAGCAAGCGCTTTCCCCACATCCTGCTGTGGTAAAGGCTCGCCGAAAAGGCCTGCTGATGAGCATCGAGCTAAACTCTATTGAGACAAATGCACGGGCTATGAAACTTCTGCTCGACGAAGGCCTTATCACCGACCCGTTTTTCTTTATGCCGCAAGCCTTCCGCATAGCGCCGCCGCTCACCATCACCCGCCAACAGATCAGCGAAAGCATCGGGAAAATAATGCAAGTGCTGGATAAAGCTTAAAAAGAAAGCCATCCGCTAATTCACACGAATTAAATAAATTCACACGAATAATTCTTTTGGCCACTTTACGCGTTCATTATGCCTATGGTGGTTAAAAACTATTAGCGCTTATTAGCGCCAACAACCCAACAACCCGACAACTTTCTCATTTCGTGCCGTCTTGTTAATCTCACCCCGCATGCGGCGCCAGCGAAATGGCTTTGGTTACTGCCATCAGGCCGTAACGTTTGCGGATGCGGTCGAGCGCCTGGTAGAGGCTCACCATCTCGGGCGTGTCTTCGAAGAGGTCGAGCTGCTGCACGCCGCTCACCAGATGGCTGAAGCGTACGCCTATGAGGCGGATGAGCATGCGCCGCTGGTAGAGCCGCCCGAAGAGTTCCAGCGCCACGCGCGCGAGCACATGATCGAACGAGGTATAGGTGATGGTTTTTTGCAGGGTGTGGGTGTCGAAGTTGGCATAGCGAATTTTTACGGTGACGCAGCCGGTAAGTTTCTCTTTCTGGCGCATTTGGAAAGCAATTTTTTCGACCATCGTGCTCAACACTTCGCGCAGACGCTGCACGTCGATGGTGTCCTGTTCGAAAGTAGTCTCGGTGCTGATGGATTTGCGCTCGGAGTAAGGCACCACAGGCGCTGTGTCGATGCCGTTGGCTTTCTTCCAGATGTCGAGGCCATTTTTGCCCATGAGCTTCTCCATCATCTCGGGCGGTATCAGGCTTAGCGTGCGGATGTCGGCCACGCCCATCGAGCGCAGCAACTGGTAAGTCTTGAGGCCTATCATCGGAATTTTGCGTATCGACAGCGGCTCCAGAAAAGTACGCACCCGCGGCTGCTCTACCTGCAGCTCTCCGTTGGGCTTGGCCTCGCCGGTGGCTATCTTCGACACGGTTTTGTTTACCGACAAGCCCAGCGAAATAGGCAGCCCCGTTTCGCGCATGATGCGCGCCCGCAGCTCGTGCGCCCATTTCATAGCGCCAAAAAAACGCTCCAGCCCCGTCAGATCCAGATAATGCTCGTCGATAGAAGCTTTTTCGTATAGCGGTGCCTGTTCAGCAATTACCTCGGTGACCAGCCGCGAGTACTTGCTATAGTTCTCCATGTCGCCGCGCACCACCGTGGCCTGGCTGCACAGATTCAAAGCCAGCTTCATGGGCATGGCCGAACGCACACCAAAACGCCGTGCCTCGTAGCTGCAGCTGGCCACCACGCCCCGGTCGCCGGCACCACCAATAATCACAGGCTTGCCCGCCAATGAGGAGTTCATCAGCCGCTCCACCGACACAAAAAAAGTGTCTAAATCCAGATGGACAATCGTGCGCCCCGGGGCTGAAATATTTTCGTCGGTCAACATTTTTATTAAAATTTCTATTGGTATTCCAAAATATTTTTACTTTTGACTATTTTTTAATCATTATTTCGGCTACAAGATAAACATCTCAAAGTTGCCAACAATTGATTGTTAATAAATATTTGGAGGTAAAAAATGTATTTCAGCACCAACATCCGCTTATTGCGTAAGCGCAAAGGCCGCACCCAGGACGACGTAGCAACCACCCTGGACATCAAACGCTCGACCTACAACAACTACGAAAACCAGATTGCGCGGCCAGGCATCGACAGCCTGCTGGCTTTTTCGGATTATTTCGGCGTAGCCATCGACACACTTATCAAAGTTGACCTGCGTAAGCTCACGCCCAGCCAGCTCTCGCAGCTCGAAAATGGCTACGACGTTTACATCCGCGGCAGCAGCCTGCGCGTGCTGGCTACTACGGTGGATCAGGAAAACGACGAAAACATAGAGCTGGTGAACGAAAAGGCACGTGCCGGCTACACCAATGGCTTTGCCGATCCGGAGTTTATCCGCATCCTGCCCACCTTTAAGCTGCCTTTTTTATCGAAAGAGAAAAAATACCGCACCTTTCAGATTCAGGGCGATTCGATGCTGCCCATCCCATCAGGCTCGTACGTTACCGGAGAATTTATTCAAAACTGGAACTTCATCCGCAACGGCGAAGCATGCATCGTCCTCACCCTCAACGAAGGCATCCTTTTTAAAGTGGTCGAAAACCAAATAGCAGAAAAAGGAATGCTGCGGCTGCATTCGCTCAACACCATCTACATCCCTTACAGCATCCATGTGAGTGAGATCAAAGAGGTTTGGAAATTTATCCACTACATCAGCGCCGAGCTGCCCGGACAAAGAACCACCGAAACCGAGATCATCGACAGCATCCGCGAGATACAAAAAGATGTGAGGGGAATTAATGACAGGCTGGGATCAATAGAAAAACCCTAAGCTGGATAGCCTTTAAAAATAATATGAATAATGAATCTTGAAGTGAAAAACGAAGGCGTATGAAAATGGGAATTATAAATTACACCACATAAATTATAAAGGCCATCAGAAAATGCACATGCAGAGGTGCAAATTTATTGATTTTTGCACATTCGCTTGTGCATTTTATGGCTTTTATCTATTTTCGATTGCTAAAAATAAAATCACCGGCAGCATCAACGGATAAATAAGTAAGTGGTAAAAATAGAAACGGTTATGTGCAATCACCATTTCCTGGGTTCAAAGCCTGGCTTATTGACAATGGCAGCGCTTCCCCCGGTTGCTTTGATGGCAAGCAAACCATGTTTCATGGCCATCTTCATGCTTCCCGATTGTTCGACAAGACATGCTACGGCGCCGATAACCGTATGATTTTTATATTCAGTCATCCAGGTTTTGGCGTGCTCAAGTTTCGACAAAAAATGAATTACATCATCGGTGCGGAGCGTGGTTTTCACTTCCACGATCACTATTTCGTTTCCGTTGACAGCAATGATGTCGAATTCATAATCTATATCCCCATATTTGCCATCTACATTTTGAAGGGTGCGCTGCACCTGAATTCCTCTTTCGTTGAGCATCTTCGCCAGGTCACCTTCCACCAGCGATTCAACCAGCTTGCCCCACTGGGTGGTAAAAAGATTTTGTAATTGCTTCATGCGCCGGTCTGTTTCTTTCATTTGTTTGCCGGTTTCCTGAAACATTTTCCAGACGTCATCAAAGTTCAATGGCCTGTTGTATTGCACAACAGGTTCGTTTGCCTCGTTATTTTCGTTTTTGTTTTTCATAGCTATGATAAATTTTAGCATCAAAGTTATAAAATAATCAACGCAGAACTCCTTCAGGTTCTTGTATTAAAATTAAAAACCGGAAACCTCAGCTTCGTGCATTAAAAAGCTACGGATTATTTTCGGCTCTGTTGTTTTCGGGATACAATGGCTGAGGCAGAGATACCAACAAAAAGGATGGTCGCAATGACACCAAGCGACACAGGCGTGGGGATGGGATAAAGATGCGACAAGAGCATTTTGACGCCAACATACGCCAGCACAAACACCAGGCTCACTTTCAGGTAACGGAACTTGTCCATGAGCGCGGCGAGGGCAAAATACAATGAGCGAAGCCCCAGGATTGCAAAAACGTTGGAGGTAAAAATGATAAAGGGATCGGTGGTAACGGCAAAGATGGCCGGGATAGAGTCGATGGCAAAGAGCACGTCGGAGCTTTCTATTACCAGCAGCACCAGCAGCATGGGCGTCATGGCGCGGCGGCCATTGATGTGCGTAAAAAATTTGTGGCCGTCGTAATGAGGCGCTACCGGATATATTCGTTTTGCCAGACGGATGAGCCAGTTTTTGTCGGGATCGAAGTCGTCCATGCGGGTGGTAAGCATGCGGATGGCCGTAAAAATAAGGAAGCCACCAAAAACATAGATCATCCACGTGAAGCGCTCTACCAGCACCACGCCCGCCAGAATCATTCCGGCACGCATCACCAGCGCACCCAGGATGCCCAGGAACAGAACCCGGTGTTGGTATTGCAACGGAACACGGAAATAGGAGAAAATCAAGGCGATCACAAAAATGTTGTCCAGGCTCAGCGACTTCTCGATGATGTAGCCTGTGAAAAATTTCAACGCTGCGTCGCTGCCCGAAGTAACATGATGCTCGCCAAGTCCGATGTCGAACCAGTTGTGGGTGTAAGCAAAATATACAAAGACGTTGAACACCAGTGAAAGGAAAATCCAAAACCCCGTCCAGAGCAGAGCCTCGCGCACTTGGATGACATGATCGCGCCGGTTGAAGACACCCAGATCAAGCGCCAGCAACAAAATTATTAACATCAGAAAGGCTCCCCAGAGAATCATTGCGGTGATGGATTTTCCAAAAGTGGTTTTTAGTAAAAAAAAAAGCGGGCAAAGGTATTTTATGTTTCTAATTCCTCATCTTGATGGGATCATTTTAAAATTACAAATCTCACCTGATGAGTTTGGCCTGATAAGATTTTTTATTTCCCCGCGCGTCGGTTACTTCCAGCTTGAGCAGACTGTTGCCTTTAGGCATCCGATGGTCGATGGTATAGGTGAGCAACTTATTTTTGGCATCATAATCCATCAGTATCCATTTGTCGTCGATGGTGCCCCGGTAGTCGGCAATCCCCGAAAGGGCATCGTCGATACGGAAGGTGATATTTTTTTGTCCTGACACATTTTTACCATTGGTAATATTTACCGCAGCTATTGTCGGCGCCACCGAATCGACGACCACCGCATAGGTTCCAAACGAACGTATGGGAGCCACCAGCCAGCCCTTCTCCCATTTTCCGCCTACAGGAATCAGGTCGCCTTTGGGCGGCACCTGCACCACCAGCGCTTTGCCTTCGCTGCCCGATGGGAGACCCTGAGGTTTCAGATATATTTTGCCATAGTCGTGCATCGGCACGCCCGGATGATGAACTTTATAAAGCGGTGTGTAAAACTCTTTGCCCGCTGGTGATTGCGAAAAGGCAAAGCTAAGTGTGTCGTATAGCGTTCCGCGCGGAAGCTCCAGCCTCAAGTCGTCGGTCGAAAACTCGTTGTCCGAATCCCAGTCGAACACCATTTGTGTTTTCGGGTTTACCACCTGCTGCATTGCATCGCGAAAATCCGGCGGCACCGCCTGCACATAAAATGTCAGCACCGAAATATTGCCATTAGCATCCTCCACCACGTACTGCATGCGGTGCAGCTTGCCGTCATTAAAATCGATCAGCCCGCGCCTGGTTCTTGTTTCGTACACCGACAGCTTATTACCCGGTGCTATATAAGTTTTCTGAAAACGTACCTTGCGTCGTGCGTAGTCGTCATAATCGATCAGGCTGTTGATACAGCGCGACTCATCAAACGAAAAACCATCCATACGGTGTTTGTAAAATTCCACCGAGTCCACCAAAAGGCGCACGGCATAGACGCCGTTTTTGTTGTTGGCATCGTTGAGCAGGTCGTACGTATCTATACCAAAATAAAATGTCCCCGAAAGGGAAATCGTGTCGCCATCTTTCAGGCGGTAATTCGACCCCCATCCTGCCAGGGCAAATTCGGTTATCTTGTTCCGTCCGCCAATAAGGCTGTTGCTGCCTACCGGATAAATCTTCATCCGCTGCATCGTAGGGCGGATAAAGTCGCGGATATCATAACCAAACAGCAGCGGGTTCACCGGAATTTCGCCCTCGGTTTTGCGCAGCTCAAAATGCAGATGCGGCCCCATAGAGCTGCCGCTATTGCCCGAATAAGCTATCACTTCGCCTTTTTTCACCAAAAACTTTTCCGGCTCGGGAAACAGGTTTACGGCAAACGATTCCAGCCGGTATTGCTCCGCGCGTACCCAGCGCGCCAACGAATCGGCAAAACGGTCGCAATGGCCATAAACCGAAGTAAAGCCATTGGGATGTGTTATGTAAACGGCTTTGCCAAAACCTCCCGCCGATACCGCTACGCGCGACACGTAGCCATCGGCCACAGCCAGCAAAGGCTTGCCGATTGCCCCATAGGTTTTTATGTCGATGCCCGAATGAAAATGATTGTTGCGCAATTCGCCAAACGTCCCGGAGAGCACCATCTTAAAATCTACCGGCGCACCAAAATAATCTTTCGGGAAATCCCCGGGTGCCTGTCCCCACGCATGTTGAGCTAATAACATCAACACAACCATCAACAACTTATTCCTCATTATTACCCAGAATTTTTATCAGATCATACATATTACCAATCACAAAATCAGCATCGGGAGCATTCTTGCACGCATTTTTTTCGTCCAGCAGAATGGTGGTCATCCCGGCTTTTTTGGCGCCGACGATATCTTTTTCGTAGGAATTGCCAATCATCACGCAAGCCGAAGTTTCTACACCCAGCGCCTGCGCCACAGCTTCAAAAAACCGTGGATCAGGCTTTTTGTAGCCCAGGCCGGCAGAAGCAAAAAAATCGTCGAAATATTTCTCCACGTCAACTCGTCGCAGCGCCCTGCGCATGGCATGCACATCGGAGTAGTCGGCGCTGGTAGCAATGACGCAACGGTATTTCGCGCCAAGCGCCGACAGCGCCTCTTTGGCGCCCGCTATCAACGCCACCTGCGGCCAGTCGGCCATGACGCCGGCCTGGCCGTAGTCGCGCATTACCGTGTCGCCCCAGTCAAAAACCAATGCTCTCACCGCTTTCTTCATCAACATTTTTTTGAACTGACTATCGAGGATTGGGAATTGTGTTTTGAAAGTTTGTTTATGGAAATATTTAAAACGACCGGATGATCGCCAGGAAATCGTCGGCTTTCAGAGAAGCACCGCCTACCAATCCGCCATCTACATCTTTGTTGGCAAAAAGCTCAACAGCATTTTTGGCATTTACAGAGCCGCCATAAAGTATCGGTATCTGCTGCGCCACCGCATCGCCATAGTGTTTGGCAAGAAGTCCGCGAATAAAAGCGTGCATTTCCTGGGCCTGTTCCGGAGTAGCCGTTACGCCCGTTCCGATGGCCCACACAGGTTCGTAGGCAATCACAATTTTCTTGATGGCTTCCTCGTCCAAATGGAACAACGACTCTGAAATCTGTTCTTTTATCAATTTAAAATGACCTTCGCTTTGGCGCACCTCCAACGGCTCGCCACAACAAAATATCGGCACCAGCTCACGGCTTAGCGCCAGATCGACCTTGGTAGCAAGCATGGCGGCATCTTCTTTAAAGTATTCGCGGCGCTCGCTGTGCCCGATGATTACATATTCTGCTCCCACCGATTTTATCATATCCACGCTTATCTCGCCGGTGTAGGCGCCTTTTTCTTTGTGGCTGCAGTTTTGGGCGGCAATGTGCACCTGCGGATTAAACTTAACATGATCCACGGCAGCAGCCAACGTGAGAAATGGCGGCGCCAGCACAATGTCCATCGCATCTACTTTTTGTTTTGGCGGGTTTTGCTCCAGGCCTTTCATCAGATCGCTGATCAGCAAAATGCCTTCGTCGAGTGTAGTATTCATTTTCCAGTTTCCGGCAGCTATTTTCTTTCTCATGGTATTTAGATTTTTAAATTATCAAATAAGCCTGCAAAGCTACTACGTTAGCCCCGATTAACAAATCAGCGCAGCGTTCTTTAATAATTTTAAAGAAAAAGCCTGCCACGTGGCAGGCATTCTTTCTTTTCTGTGTTTTTTATTTTTTATTAACCACAGAGAAACCGGAGAAAACGCAGAGATAGCAGAGCCTTCTCCGTTTACTCGGCGTCTCCTCTGCGTCCTCTGTGGTTTCTAATTTTATTAACCACAGAGAAACCGGAGAAAACGCAGAGATAGCAGAGTCTTCTCCGTTTTCTCGGCGTCTCCTCTGCGTCCTCTGTGGTTTCTAATTTTATTAACCACTGAGAAACCGGAGAAAACGCAGAGATAGCAGAGTCTTCTCCGTTTTCTCCGCGCCTTCTCAGCGTCCTCTGTGGTTTCTATACAAAAAATCAAAATATTAAAATGTAAACCGCAACGATCCGATGAAATTGATTCCCGCCCCGGCAATGCCCGATGAGTAAGGGCGGTAGCGCTGATCGGTAATATTTTCAACGCCGGCGGTAACCATCAGATAATCGGTGAACTGGTAAAGCATTTTAAAATTAAGTGTGTACCACGAGGGCGAATAGGGATTTCCGTTGCTATCAACCGCGTACATGTAATCCTTTTTGCGTTCCGATGGCGCCAGATCGTCATACGAAGTCTCCCCATTAAAAATGGCATACAAATCAGCTTTTAGACGTGCGCGGGTGTAAGTGACATGAAACCGGCCATACCACGGAGCCGCATGACGCAGCGGCGCGGTGCTGCCATCGTCAAGCTCTTCTTCGCCATGCTGATAATTGAAATGCCCTGCCAGTCCAAATCCTGCCGGCAGATCGGCTTCTGTATCAAACTGAAAACCATAAACAAAGGCGCTGGCAGCATTTTGTATCGCTTCCACGCGGCTTAGTTCGCCATCATACACGATGCTGTCTTTGCCATCGAGCAGGTAAGGCCGGCGCACCAGCGCATCGTCGAGCAGGGTGTAAAAGAGTGACAAATCCACTTCCAGAAAATCGGCAAATCTGCGCGTAATTGAAATCTCAGCGTTGTAAGCATATTCCGGCTTTAGATCGGGATTGGGAACCACCACCGAGCCAGGCTCCGAATCGAACACCTTGCCCACGTCATCGATGTTGGGAGCACGGAAACCGGTGGAGAGATTGGCGCTAAAAAGCCAGTTGTTATCGGTTTTCACGCTGATGCCAGCACTTCCGGTAAGGGCGCCGTTGGTAAGGCTGGCCGAGGTAAACGGGAAAGGATAAAAGGTGGTGTCGAAATCAGCGTCAAGCGTTGCCAGGTTGTAACGCAAGCCACCCTGAAAAGTAACGTTCCGGCCGAAAGTATGTACATAGCTGGCGTAGGCTGCATAGCTGTTGTAAGTGCTTCCATCAGGATAACGCGAAGCGCCCGGAACCACCACATTGGTTTCGATATTCTCATCGTCGCCCGAAGAACGCACTTTGTTGAGCGCCATTTCCAAACCGTAATAAAGCCGGTTTTTCGTATCGAATTTTTTATCAAAATCCAGGTTGGCTGTCACCACATCCACTTTTTCGGTGCGATTGGTGAGCAAGGGTTTGCCAAAGTCGCGGTCGTGACGGCTCTCCTCAAAATACTGATGCGCCAGCGTCAAAGCGGCTTTGTCATAAAATCCGGTAGCTTTCTGCGTGGAAATGGCCAGGTTATTCATCATCCACACCTGTGGCCCGTAGTACCACTCTGCCGAACGCAGCTTTTCTTTTTTATAGCGGATCAGCCTGTCGTAGCGTGGTAAATCCGTAGTAGCCGAATAGTGGAAGCCATAGTTGAAATCCCAGTCTTTGTTGGGTTGGAAACGCACTTTCTGCATCACGTTGTATTGATCGTATCCGGTAGGCCTTTGCACCTTAGGATCGCTGTTGGCAACCACAGAATCCCGGCCATTGATCCGCGTAGCATATTCTGGTCGCAGATATTCGTCGGGGCCATTGCTGCCCATTTTCAAGTCGTCGAAGCTGGTGAAGCTGGCGCTGGTGCGCAAAGCCCATTTTCTCCAACCTACGTTAACATCAAAATGGCCGGTCATCTCGTTGCTTGCCGAGGCATAGCGTGCAGCGGCGCTACCTCTTACCAGCGGTTTTCCATCGACGGAAAGCAAAGGCTTGAGGGTATAAAAGTTCATCACCCCCCCGATGGCGTCGCTGCCATAAATAACGGCGCCGGGGCCATAGATCACCTCGGTGCTGCGCAGGGCAAAAGGATCGACGTTGATAACGTTTTGCAGGTTGCCGCTGCGAAAGATAGCGTTGTTCATGCGCACGCCGTCCACAGTGATGAGCACACGATTGGCGGCAAATCCCCGAATCATCGGGCTGCCGCCGCCCAGCTGGCTTTTCTGCATAAATACGCCGCCGGAGAGTTCCAGCAGATCGGCGGCGGTGGCAGGATTTTGTAAAATAACCTGCACCGGAGTAATGGTAGTGATCTTGTTGGGAACTTCGCCGCTTTGCTGTTCCCAGCGGCTTGCCGACACCACCACCTCGTCGAGATAAATCTGCGACGGGTCGAGCATCACCACAAAGCCTTGCTGTTGCAGGTCAGCCCAGCGTATCGTGCGGCTTTGATAGCCAATAAGGCGGATAAGAATATCACTGGCGCCCGCAAAAGCCGAAACATCAGCCTGGCCACGAACATTGGTCACTGCCGAATGATTGCCGGCAGCGCTGTAGATGGTTACAAATTCGAGCGGTTGCTGGGTTACATTGTCTTTTACAGTAATATTTTGTCCGAAAGCTATGGCACCCCACAAAACAGTTATTAAAAGTATGAAATGTTTTTTCATTGATCTGGTAGTAAAATTTAGTTTATTGATAAAATAAATAGCGGTTGCGCCCCACGTGCTTTGCCATCGACAGATTACATCACACCAAACTATTTGCG
>Ga0172382_10007055_pt1 | contig 16078 bp, 11 predicted proteins | sample Leawel138RmetaG_FD_122245 | JGI IMG/M metagenome (GOLD analysis project Ga0172382, IMG submission 122245) | Leachate microbial communities from a municipal landfill in Southern Ontario, Canada - Leachate well 138R metaG | ecosystem: Engineered > Solid waste > Landfill > Unclassified | place...
AACAGGATCGGAAGCATATATTACGTGGCGGTTTGTAAGATTTGACTTTTCATTTCCTGATTCTCCTATTCTTTGTCCGAAGGTTTCAGCCTCAATTTCAACAAACTATATACGCCTATGGCCGCGATACTCAATACCACAATTTCAAACATGGTATCAATACCCCTAAAGTCAACCAAGATCACGTTGACCACATTCTTTCCTTTCGCAAGTCGATAAGCATTGTCTCCATAAAAGGAGCTGATCTGGTTGTTTTCTGGTTCATTGAGTACGTGCAGAGCCGAAATCGCAATTACCAATCCGAAACCAATGGCCAATACCGCATCCCTGAACTTAACTCGGCTATTTGCAAATTTAAGAAAGGGAGGAAGGCGAAATAAAACCAACACAAACAATACCACTGTCAGTGTGTCGATTGTAAATTGCGTCAATGCCAGGTCGGGCGCACTGTAAAACACAAAAAACAAACAAAGGCAATACCCGACTACACTTGATGCTACTACTGCTGTAAGTCGGGAGGGAGTGGTGATGGTCAGATATACCCCCAGCATCATCACAATGGAAACACAGATTTCATACGCCGTAACGGAAGAGATCTTTTCCATATCCACAGGTATCAACCCTATTTTTATTAACTTATAACAAACTACCACGCCAGCAAAGGCAACAATCCGGAAAAGGTATGATCGCAAGTATCCATTATGCCAATATTCGGTGTATTTTGCTGATAACCGGAGTGAAAGGCGATTTATTCTGCTGGTAAGGGTATAGGTGGAAAACCGTTGAAAACTCAATAGCCAGGCTTGTTTTTCGTTGGATGGTTTGAGTATAAAGTAAAGCAGGATTCCCGAAACCAACGTAATAACACTGAGCAGCAACACCAAATTGAAGCCATGCCAGATTTTGAGTGAACCGTCAATGGGCTGCCCTGCCATAGCCCTGGCTGCCGGTCCGATTAAGCTGCTGTCAACAATTGCAGGGAAACTGCCAAACAATACTCCGAGAATAGCCAGCAAAAGTGGGGCGACCCACATCAAAGGGTGAGGAAGGTGTATCCCGGAAAACTTTTCCGGCAGCTTTCCAAAAAAGGGTCGGATTCCTGCTAAAAACCCGCCACAAAGCAAGAAAACATTTGTGAGTAAGGCCAGACCGGTAAGGCCAATTGCCCAGATTCCGCTTTGGTTGAGGGTGCCTTCATAAATCAGGTCCTTTCCAATAAAGCCAAAAGTTAGCGGAAGCCCTGCGCTGGAAAGTGCAGCCAAAACTCCGGCGATAGAGACAGGAAGCAAAACTTTCCCCAACCCAGACAGTTGGGTGATATCCCTGGTGCCTGTTTCGTGATCAATGATTCCTGTAACCAGAAACAATGTGGCTTTGTAAAGTGCGTGGACCAGAATAAAAACGGTTGCCGCCAAAATTGCTTCCCTGGTGCCTATTCCGATCAAAAAAACCATTACGCCCAGGGCAGAAATTGTAGTATAAGCGAGTATGCTTTTCAAATCCGTCCTGAAAATGGCAAGAAACGCGGCGTATAACATCGTTACCCCGCCTATGATCATAAGCGGATAAGTCCACAAATCCGTTTCGCCCAGCACAGGAAATAGCCTTGCCAAAAGAAATACTCCTGCTTTTACCATAGTGGCCGAATGCAGGTAGGCGGAAACCGGTGTAGGAGCTTTCATTGCTTCAGGTAACCAGAAATGAAATGGAAACTGAGCTGATTTAGTCATTGCCCCGGCAAAAATCAAAAAGAGAATAAGTCCATACAGACTATGATTTTTGATAAACTCGTTCGACAGCACCATTTCCTGAATGGAGTAGGTCCCGCTCAGGTGTCCCATCAGCACTAATCCAGCCATCAACAAAAAGCCCCCTCCTCCGGTGACCCCAAGTGCTATCATTGCGCTTTTTCGCGAATCTGCCTGATTATTGTTGAATCCTATAAGAAAAAATGAACTAATGCTGGTAAGCTCCCAAAAAATGAAAAGCAATAAGATATTATCTGCCAGAACCAGCCCCAGCATTGAGGCCATAAAAAGGCTCAGATAGCCATAAAATCGATCAATGTATGGGTGTCCCTTCAAGTAAGGTGCTGCATAAAAAAAGATTAGTGTACCTATTCCTGTGATAAGCAAAGCGAATAAAAGCGCCAGACCGTCCAGATAAAAATCCAGATTTAAGCCTACTGATGGTACCCAGCTTGTACTGAATCGTATCGCTTGCCCTGAGGCAACTTCAGGAATATAAGTCAGAAAATAGGCAAACAACAGCAAAGGTAAAAATCCCGTAACTACCGAAAGCCGGCCACGAAAATAGCGCCCAAACGGTATAAGGAAGATAGCAAATAATAGCCCTGATAAAACAGCAAACAGCATAGTTGTTGTTTAGTATTGGAAAGCCACTAAAATATACAAATTTTGGGAGATTTGTATTTAAAGCGCAAAAAAACTAAGTTTGCGATTGTTATCAACTTGTGTTTCAGAATATTTATTACATATACATAATTCAATGAACGAGAAATTAATGGCCCGAAGCGAGGGTAAGTGTGAATTGTGTCGTAGAGATGGTGATTTGACGACATTTAAAGTGCAGCCAGCACATTATGAAAATAATGATGTGCTTATCTGTGCATCGCTCATTCCTCAAATTGAAGGTGCTGAGCCTCTTCAGCCAGCAGATTGGGCCTTCCTGCCTGACTCAATGTGGAGCGAAGTGCCTGCTATCCAAGTGTTGTCATGGCGAATGCTTAATCGCCTAAAAAGTGAAAGTTGGGCTTCGGAGGCTTTGGATATCCTATATTTGGATGATGAGACCCTTGCCTGGGCAAAAGATTGGTCAGGTCCAGAAGATCCTGCCACACCAGCCGAACAACATAAAGATGCGTTTGGAAACATCTTGCAAAATGGAGATTCGGTGGTTTTGACCAAGACCCTGGATGTCAAAGGCAGTTCCATCAGTGCAAAACTGGGAACCGTTGTCCGCAACATCAGGCTGGTGGAAGATAATCCCGAACAGATTGAAGGCCGGGTAGAGGGCCAGCAGATTGTGATTCTAACCAAGTTTTTGAAAAAACAGAGTTAGGGCAATCAGTGGCTCATTTTAAACTAATAATGGGAGCACTTGGGTTATTTTGATTATACCAAACCTGTGCAGGCATGGGGGTTTGGTGATATATCCATTGATATATTCCCTGCGTTTGTATATTTGGTATATCTGCTTGTATAAACTCTTCGAAATCAAATGGAATATCTACAATTTCATGGATCCTTTTTGCTATGGCTTCCCGCGAAGGAGCGTTGAATCGCGTGCTATTTAGCGTGCCCATGATACTTTGGAATTCCGGCCTGAACACTCCGCTCGATCGATAATAAGCGCCTTCAAAAGCCCCAACCGTTGATTGATAAAGAGGATGTTCGATATAGTGCTTCCATTTGATCAGCTCTGGGTTGTCGGTGGTATCCACATTTGGCTTTTCCGCAACCCTTGACATAGGATACAGGTGGGCAATTGGTTCGTCCACATATTCATCTGCAAGATTGGCGAAGGTATGCGCAACCTCGTGGACAGCTACCCGGTCTGCACTGGGATGGGTAGAAACGACGGCAAAACTTCCTCCTGCCCCTCCATAACGGTCGTCATTTACAATAACTACTTTCAGGTGTGCCTGGCTAATAGGAAGCGCCTTAGTTATATAGTTGTTTACTGCAAGGGGGCTGCCGATCATCAATAATCTCTCTATCTCATCGTGAAAATAAGCATTGAATTTCGTTTGGCTATCAATAGATGAGAACCCCCTGACAGCTCCTCTTCGCTTGGACTCGGCATATATAACATGTATATTAAAGTGATCCTTATAAAGCATGAAGGGCTCTATACTAAAAAGGAAATCAACCAGTTTTTGTACTGCTGCATCGTAAGCACCACCTATTTGAAGGTCAGATTGAATAAAACCATCGCCCAATACAACCAAGTTGACGGTATTACTTCCGTGGTATTTTATAATTCTAACATCTCCGTCCCTATAATAACCTTCCAGTAGGTCCACCTTTGGCTTAGTTTTCTCGGGGGTAGGATCTGATTTTTTTGAACAGGAGATAGTGAATAGAAAAAAAATGCTGCCCACACACATTAGGGCATAGACAACACTTTTTTTTATCGCAAAATTGATCTTTTCGGGCTTCACCTTTTTCTAATTATAAATAATTAATAATATACGTCATGCGCTAAATAGTAATCCCAAAGTTATAAGAAAAGAATTAAAAGCCAATATTAATGGGCTGTCTCCACTCATTTTTCCATTTTATAGAAAACCCGGAATTAATATTTCCTGTACTTTCCAATAATTTGCCCACAAATGACAGCTGAACATTATTGTTTACCATTGCACTGACATCTACTTCCCTTAGCAAATCTCCATTGGCATCAAATGCCTTCAATTTATAGGAAACCGACCTTGGTGACGGGGTTTTTCCTAAAAAATGATGAAACCGAATATTATTAGATGTGGAAAAATCAGGCATAAAAACCAGTTTTTCCTCTTGTTCCGTCAAATCACCGCCTACATCAAACGGCTGGCTATATGGAAAATAGACTGTCTTCTGAATATTTTCTACTTCGATTTTCTGGACTGAAGTAAGCCCATGGGTATCTGTAAACTCAAAATTCACCTCACTAAAATATCTTTCCATTTCCAGATCCATATTCAGGTCTGCATCAATTTCAAGTTCAGAAATAAGTGTACCATAAACAACAGCAGATTTTTTCAATAGTTTTTGGTAAATAAAAAACTCATTCGCTTTACTTAATGAAGTAGGAAATATCAAAGGTTCCTCAGAAAAGTTTGCAATAAATGATATAAAGTATTCCCCATCTGACAATTTAAATGTCAGCTCAGGCAGTACTTGGTCCGAGTTTATTGATTTTTGCCCAGCCTGTACCAAGCTGCTGTCTATTGCATTGAAAACATGATAAAGAATCGTGCCCTCCCCCAAACCCAAGGGGTCAATTTCCGGACCCGGGTAAACCCCATACATTGCAAAGTTATCTATACTAAAGGTTCCTGCGTTAGGATTATACGTTTTACCTTCTGGTCTTTGTGACCCCTCCTTTACTTTTATTTTTACATGGAATGAATCGAAGCCCTCCTCAAGGAGAATAATTCCATTCAAATCAAATTCGAAAGTCTTTTGGCTGGTTGATGATAAGAGGTCATTAACTTCGGAAATGATAGAATAGTCACCATCTGATCCAAAAGAATATGAAATGGAAAAATCTTTGGGGCCGGTATCTGAACTGGAGGCATCAAATCTAATTTTTGCTATTTCTGTTACATTTATAACTGGCATTGAAATCGTAATCTCATCTGCTCCAGTAATATTTATAGCTTTACCTGCTTCGTAAGTAGAAAATTTAACGCCATTTTTATAACTATTATTGCTTCCTCCATTCATATTAAGCAATGAAATCCCGGCGTTTGATGTATCAACGCCTATATCTGGTTTCAAATCCTCATTATTGAACGTCCATAAATAAAGGATTTGCTCGCTTTCTGAAGGTGATACATTGCCATAGCTTACTTGGGTCCAATTTGGGTCGCCGCCCGGACCATTCCCATAATAATTGGTCATCAATGGGTTTACCCGGGCTTCAAAAGGTTTGATCCGAAACGTAACATTTCTCCACGCTTCATCTCCGCTACCAATACCAATCTGTCCATCCTTTTTGCAGGAGGACATGGCGCCAAACAGCAGTAATACCACTACCGTAAGGCTCATCACATTTTTCATTCTCATAATTTTACACTTTTTGTTTATAAATTATTAATAAATTTATAACAAAGGTATAAAATTTAAGTTCTAAATAAAAATATTAATTATTGGTTGCTTTTAGGTTTAAGGGAATTCCAGCCCTGTGCGGTAATGGGATGAGCCACCCCAGATTTGGAAATTAGATCACAACCGTCTGAAACATCTGTAATATGACCGATTATGCTGATCTCCATAGAATTTTTCAACTTATCGTATTCTTCCTGTTTTACAGTGAACAATAATTCATAATCCTCACCTCCGCTTAATGCGCACACGGTGGGATCAAGACCAAATTCCCTGGCTGTGTCATAAGTCATAGGGTCGATAGGAATTTTTTCCTCATAAATTCGACATCCTTTATTCGATTCCTTACAAATATGCAGGATTTCTGACGCCAAACCATCAGACACATCTATCATGGAAGTTGGTTTGATATCCAGCTCATTAAGCAGATCAACGATATCTTTCCTTGCTTCCGGTTTCAATTGACGTTCAATTATATAATCCTTTCCTTCCAAATCAGGCTGAATCTTTGGGTTTTCCAGAAAAATTTGCTTTTCCCGTTCCAATAACTGAAGCCCTACATACGCCCCACCCAAATCTCCGGACACACAAATCAAATCTCCAGTTTCTGCGCCATTCCTATACACTACTTTCTCTTTGTGGGCATAACCAATACTGGTCACACTAATCACCAGACCCTGTACTGAAGAGGATGTATCGCCTCCCACAAGGTCGATATTGTATTTTTTGCATGCCATCAAAACACCCGCATAAATTTCTTCCACTGCTTCAAGCGGGAATTTGCTTGACAGACCAATTGAAAAAGTAATTTGTGATGCTGTCCCATTCATGGCATAAATATCACTCAGATTTACCTGTACAGCCTTATATCCCAAATGTTTGAGCGGAACATAACGCAAATCGAAATGAATGCCTTCCAACAGTAAATCAGTTGATATAAGTGTTTTCCTGTCGCTGAAATCCAGCACGGCAGCATCATCTCCGATCCCCTTTGTGGTGCTGTCATTCTTAATTTCCACAGCTCTGGTCAAATGGGCGATTAAACCAAACTCACCCATTTCTGCTATCGATGATGTTTCTCTATTTTCAAACATAAATTATCGTGTTGTATTACTACAAACCATAACGGGCAGATATTTCCAACATCCGCTCTATGGGTTTCCTGGCCCTCTCTATCAAATCTGCTGGTAAATCCACTTCAGGCAACTCAAATTTCAAACAATTGTAAAGTTTCTCAAGTGTATTCAGCTTCATATAAGGACAATCATTACAGGCACAAGAGTTATTTGGCGGAGCCGGAATAAATTTTTTGTGTGGACTGGCCTTCTGCATTTGATAAATAATACCACTTTCAGTACCAACAATAAAAGTATTGGCTTCACTTTCGATGGTATATTTCAATAATCCTGAAGTAGAACCAATGTAATCCGCTTCTTCCAAAACATGTGGTTCACATTCCGGATGTGCAATAAACTTTGCATCCGGATATTGATTTCTCAAGTCACTGATCTTGTCCCAGGAAAAAATTTCATGAACCATACAGGCACCATTCCACAATACCATATCCCTGCCTGTTTTCTTTATGATATAAGCCCCTAAATTCTTATCTGGACCAAAAATTATTTTTTGATCAGGTGGCAAACTTTCTACAATCTGCACCGCATTTGTAGAAGTACAAACTATATCACTCAATGCTTTTAATTCAGCCGTACAATTGACATAAGTAATCACCAGATGGTCAGGGTACAATTCTTTAAACCTGGCAAAAAGATGGGGTGGACAACTATCTGATAGAGAACATCCCGCATTCAGGTCCGGTAATAATACTTTCTTCCCCGGGGATAAAATTTTTGCGGTTTCAGCCATAAAATGCACCCCAGCAAAAACGATCATATCTGCTTCTGTTTTAGCTGCTTCCTGAGAAAGGCCCAAACTGTCTCCCACATAATCTGCCAAATCCTGTATTTCGGATTGTTGATAGTAATGTGCCAACAATACCGCATTCTTTTCCTTCTTCAGTCGTTTGATTTCTTCGACCAAATCCAGAGAAGGATCAATAGGTGAATCTACAAATCCCTTAATATTCAAATCTGCAATTAACGTTTCCATATCCTCCATTCAATCTTTACCTTTACAAAAGTAACCAATCTTTATGATATGCATTCCACAAATTCCACATCCCAATAAATAATAAGATTATTAATATAAGATATTATTGTTGTTTATTAGGGTGTTGGTAATGTTGGAAATTTTCATTCAAAAAATTTGGTTATTTAGTTGTTATTGATTTATTAACATTTTACTAACATTAATTTTTTATTAGCTGATTGAATTACAGCGGTTTTTAGTTTAGTGGTTATTTATACTCACATTTTAATGTAGAATAATTTTTGGTAAAATATTGTTAATATTGTGATGTATTTATGGGTATAACTTTTATCAAACTGTGGAATATTAAGGATAACTTTTCGAAATAAACATTATTAGAAAGTTATTAGTTTTTTACTGACACTTTATCCACATCTTTTACACAGGTATTTGTTCACTTTTATGGAAATTGAAGTTGATTATTTGGTAGTTGGTTCCGGAATTGCCGGGTTGAGTTATGCGTTGAAAGCCGCTAATCATGGAAAGGTGTTGATTGTGACCAAATCCAATGAGGATGAATCCAATACCAAGTATGCTCAGGGCGGAGTTGCGGTGGTTGTGGATAAATCCGACTCTTTTGAAAAGCATATAGCTGATACACTGATAGCTGGAGATGGATTGTGTGATGTGGATATTGTAGAAAAGGTGGTGACCGAAGGCCCTGATCGAATCCAGGAAATTATTGATTATGGAACCAATTTTGATGAAATCAAAAAGGGTGAGTTTGACTTAGCCAAAGAAGGTGGCCATTCCGAGCACAGAGTGTTGCATTATAAGGATATTACTGGTTTTGAGATAGAAAGGGCTTTGTTGGAAAGTGTGCATGAACATCCTAATATCAGCATTATGACCCATTTTTTTGTAACCGAACTGATTACCCAGCACCATCTCGGTCAGTTTGTTGATAAGAGCACTCCTGAGATCACCTGCTATGGTGTTTATGTGTTGGACACGCATACTCACAAGGTGGGCAAAATATTGAGTAAAATCACGGTAATGGCGACAGGGGGCGCGGGCCATGTTTATTCCTCGACCACCAATCCGGTGATTGCAACCGGTGATGGTATTGCAATGGTTTACAGAGCTAAAGGAAAAATCAGGAATATGGAGTTTATTCAATTTCACCCTACCGCGCTCTACAATCCTGGAGAATATCCTGCTTTCTTAGTTTCTGAAGCTGTGAGGGGTTTTGGGGGAGTATTGAGAAGGAAGGATGGCAGCGAATTTATGCAGGATTATGATGAACGTGGATCCTTGGCACCCAGAGATATTGTTGCGCGAGCCATAGATGCTGAAATGAAAAAATCGGGGGAGGAATTTGTATTTCTTGATGTTACGAACCGTAAAAAATCCGAATTGCTCAAACATTTTCCCAATATTTATGCTAAATGCCTTTCTATAGGATTGGATATGTCGAGGGATTATATACCGGTTACTCCAGCTGCCCATTATTTGTGTGGGGGAATAAAGGTTGACGATCATGGACAAACGTCTATCCGTAATCTTTATGCTTGCGGTGAATGCTCCTCAACCGGCCTTCATGGTGCCAATCGATTGGCTTCCAATTCGTTGTTAGAAGCCGCTGTATTTGCACACCGGATATATCTACACAGCATAAAAACTGCTGAAAAAAGTACGATCATGAAGGGTGTTCCGGACTGGGACGATTCAAATACCGTATTATCTAATGAAGATATTCTTGTAAGTCACAATTTGAGAGAAACCCAAAAAGTGATGAGCGATTATGTGGGGATTGTACGATCCGATTTCAGATTGGAAAGAGCTCTGCGGCGGCTGGGATTATTGTATGATGAAACAGAACAATTTTATAAAAATACCCGGTTGTCTGTCAAGCTATGTGAGCTGCGCAATGTGATCCAAGTTGCGTATCTGGTAATAAAGTTTTCCACGGCCAGAAAGGAAAGTCGGGGATTGCATTACAACACAGATTATCCCCAACATTTACCACAAGCCGAGGATACCGTCTTTTAAATTAATAATATGCCGATAATTTTACCCGTAAAAGGGATTATGCCCCAGATAGCTTCCAGTTGTTTTGTTGCGGAAAATGCAACCATTGTGGGTGATGTGGTTTTGGGCGAACAATCCTCCGTATGGTTCAATGCGGTGGTGCGTGGGGATGTCAATTCGATCAGGATCGGTAATTATACCAATATCCAGGATGGTGCGGTCATTCATTGTACTTATCAGACCGCTTCCACCGAAGTTGGCGACTATGTCAATATAGGGCATCAGGCCATGGTTCATGGCTGTACGGTCAAAAATAACGTCTTGATAGGTATGGGCGGGATTGTAATGGACCATGCGATTGTAGAGGACTTTGTAATCATTGCTGCCGGGGCAGTGGTCTTGGAAAATACGATATGTGAGAGCGGGTTTTTATACGCTGGTGTACCTGCAAAGAAGATCAAAGTACTTAGTGAAGAACAAATGGAAATGCTGAGAAAACTACCCCACAATTATGTGATGTATTCTTCCTGGTTCTCCAAATAGAAACAAAAAGGAACCCCTTTATCTTTTGATGTATGGAAGGACTTGTGGAGGGCCGCTGTTTTCTGGTATTCTTATAATTTCTTCCTGTTCCCAATTGGGCCTGATATTGAAAACTTTATCATAGTACCAAATTTTTTCAGGCTGGATCTTGTTTTTTAGGTTTCCCGGATCCCACTTTCCATTTTTATTTGAGTCATAAACTATCCTAACCTTATATCTTCCTTCCAGGTAGTTTTTATATTCTATTTTTTGGGAAGTATTGATAATCGTTTCATTATAGATTTTAGTGTTTTTATCATCTATCAGCTCTACGATGTACTGACCCGTACTATCCGGAGTTTCGATGTTTAGAGACAGGTGTCCGAAGCGATCATTTTCATCCATGGTAAACCGAAATACGATTCGCTCATTTTTCTCTTCAAAGTAACCAAGTAGCGCACCATCTTCCAAATTCAGCTCATAGTTCACTTTAGGTTTCCAATTATATCGGAGCAGCAGCTTCCTGTTATCATTAGAATCCCTTAAGAGTTGGTAATTTGTTATTGCTGTCGAATCTTCATTCAATGTGATTTTCGATCTGTCCAACATCGATAAAGGAGCAGAAGAATATAACTCTAAGTGTTTGATCCTGTTTACTTTGGATAATTCAAGGTTATTTGTAAGCACAATGTTTCTATTGTATCTATCTACACTTGGCCTTCGTAGGAGCAAAGAGTCCATTAGCGTGTCACCCGAAAAAACCTGCATTTTAATCGAATCAAATCCCATGTCTGCAAGCCACAATATTGCACTATCCCTTCGTTGGCTAAAACGTACTATTTTGGTCAGATCCAAACTGTCTGGATGGGTGATTTTGATTTTCGGTTCGTCCAGAGGTTTATTGAATCGTAAGGCTATTGAGCCTTTTGGTTCTATTTTTCTATCCAGGATCCTGAAATTTTCCGGTGTTTCTTTAGATGTCCATAATATTATATTGGCGGTATCCGAATTAAGGGCTATAGAATCCCGCAAAAACCCAATCCATTCCTCTGGATTGTTATAGATGCGGTCATTGTTTTGTTCTTTCAGTGCATAAATTCTGTAAGTGTCTGAACGCAAATAATTTAGTTTGAAATTTCCTGACGAATCTGTTGTAGAAAAGATATTTGCCTTTCGTTTTCCAAATATTGAATCCTGACTTATTGGAAACAGAATGACCGATATGAGGGGCTCCGGTTCATTTGTCAGCGCATTTATTACGCGGCCGGAGATGCTCAGGGAATCTATATTGTCTCCGGTAGAAAAGACATAAGTATAATCCAGTAAGGGGTTGCCTTCATTGTTATCCGAAATAGCTCTTCCAAAATTCATCAGATAAGTTGTGTTTTCAGCCAGGCTGTCCGGAAACTCAATTTCCAGTTGTTTTCTCTTTACTTTGAATTGCGGAAATACATCCATGTCCGGAGAAATACTGATTTCTTTGGAAGCATTGTTTAACCTGATAAATTCATCAAAAGTGAGGACAACTTTTTTAGCGGAAAAATTTGTTGAAAGATTGGGGGGTTGTTCGTCGAGTAAAACAGGAGGAATACTGTCTATAGGGCCACCCATTGGCTCCCGTATGTTTGCACATCTGTAAGTCGAGGCGAGTAACATCAAAAAAAACATAAAAAAAGCACATTTCCCAAAATTGTGCGGTTTAATAAGTTTTGAGCGGCCTTTTGTGTTTTTGGTGTCCTGCATCGAAAAATCTGTTTTAGCGGCTTGTGCGCCTTTATTTAAAGTCTCGGCCTCGCCGGCATTAACCCATTAATATTCAACTAATTATGTAAAAATTAAGACATATGGACCATCAAAATCGAAATGTCCGACGGCGACACCCCTGAAATTCGGGAAGCCTGACCCAATGTACGGGGTTTTACTTTGAGTAGCTTTTCCCTGGCTTCGATGGACAAAGATGTTAACTCTTTGTAATCGAAATTCGGGTTAATCTCTTTGTCTTCCATTTTTTTCATCCGATCAATTATTTCCTTTTCCTTTTTAAAGTAGCTTTCATACTTGATCATGATTTCAGCCTGTTCGATTTCTTCTTCAGTAAAGTTGGCTAAATATTGATCCAGCACAGAACTCCCCTTCCTCATTTCCTCCATCCCAATTTGAGGTCGGGAAAGAATAGTCGACATTTTGGTTTTTTGGGTAATTGGGCTCGAATCCTGTTTTTCCAAAATCTTATTCATTTCTTCAACCTCCGCCGAAGAATTTTTCAAGTACCCCACTATTTTATTCGTGCTTTCAACCTTATTATTTACTTTTTCCAGTCGTTCGTCGTCCACCAAGCCCAATTTGTGTGCCATAGGAGTCAACCTTATATCGGCATTGTCTTGTCTCAATAGAAGGCGATGCTCTGCTCTTGACGTGAACATTCTATACGGCTCGTCCGTACCCTTAGTAACCAGATCGTCGATCAAAACACCGATATATGCCTCAGAACGCTTCAGTATAAACTCATGCTCATCATTTATTCGTTGATGCGCATTTATTCCGGCGATCATTCCCTGACTTCCGGCCTCTTCGTATCCTGTGGTTCCGTTTATTTGTCCGGCAAAGAATAAATGTTTTATTTTAAACGTTTCCAAGGTAAGATCCAGTTGCATAGGAGGAAAGAAATCATATTCTATGGCATATCCCGGACGGTACATTCTTGCGTTCTCAAATCCCGGAACCAAACGCAACGCTTTTAATTGTATATCTTCTGGCAAAGAGGTAGAAAAACCATTTATATACATTTCTACGGTATGCCATCCTTCCGGCTCAACAAATATTTGATGCCTGTCCCTTTCTGCAAACCGATTTATTTTGTCTTCAATAGACGGGCAATAACGTGGGCCAAGTCCTTTGATTCTTCCGGTAAACATCGGAGACTTGTCAAAGCCCTCTTTTAAAACTTCATGGACCTTTTCATTTGTATATGTAATCCAGCAGCAACGTTGTTCCTTTGGCAATTCTACATCTTTGAAAGAAAAACGCCCTCTTTTTTCGTCTCCCCACTGTTCTTCCATTTTAGAATAATCAAGGCTTCTTCCGTCCACTCTTGGCGGTGTCCCTGTCTTCATTCTACCAGACTCGAATCCCAGGGAAACCAACTGTTCTGTGAGACCTGTGGCTGCCTTTTCGCCGGTTCTTCCCCCGCCAAAACGCTTTTCACCCACGTGAATTATCCCATTTAGGAAAGTTCCATTTGTTAGAATCACCGCATCCGCATCAATTTGCATTCCCATAGCGGTAATGACTCCGCACGCTTTTCCGTTCTTTACCACCACCTCTTTGACGGTGTCTTGCCAAAGATCAAGGTTCGGTATCGCTTCTAATTGTAAGCGCCAGGCTTCTGCAAATCGCATCCTGTCGTTTTGGGCTCTGGGACTCCACATGGCAGGACCCTTCGATTTGTTAAGCATCCTGAATTGGATTGTGCTTTTGTCCGCTATAATGCCAGAGTATCCTCCCAATGCATCTATTTCTCTTACGATCTGGCCCTTTGCGACACCACCCATTGCTGGGTTGCAGCTCATTTGAGCAATTACACCCATATTCATGGTGATCAAAAGAACCTTCGACCCCATGTTCGCCGCCGCCGCCGCCGCTTCACAGCCTGCGTGACCAGCCCCTACTACTATAATATTATATTTATTAAACATTCGTTTTTTTAGATGTTCCACGTGGAACCTTATTCTTTTTCGTTCAATTGTTCCACGTGGAACCTTTTAGACTATTTCGCTTAATTCAAGCCAGCGCTCCGACTTTTTGTCAATTTCTTCCGTGAGCAAGGAAATCTCTTCTGCCAGCCGAGCAAGCTCCAGGTGATCCGCGGTTGTTGTCAGGAGATTCGTTTTTTCACTCAATTTCAATTCCAGCTTTGGGATTTCCTCGTTTAGTAATTCATACTCTCGGGTTTCTTTGTAGCTTGGCTTTTTCCGCTCTTGAACCAACTTTTGTTGAGCGGCTTTTTTCTCTGCGTCAATGGCATTGATTTCCGCTTTTTTCCTGCGCAGCTCAAGGTCGGCTTCCGTTTTGTAATCAGAATAATTGCCATTATAAATCTCGACCTTTCCGCTTCCGTCAAATATAAACAATTGCTCAACCAATTTATCTACTAAATATCGGTCGTGAGAAACCAGTATCAATACGCCAGAATACGTATCTAAAAACTCTTCCAAGACATTGAGGGTGTCAATATCAAGGTCATTTGTCGGTTCATCCAATATCAGTATGTTCGGGTTTGCCATCAAAACTTTCATCAATTGCAACCGCTTTCGTTCACCCCCACTCAAATTTTTCACGAAGCCATGTTGCTTTTGAGGTGGAAAAAGAAAGTTCGTTAACAACTGTGAAGCCGTCAATGTGTCTCCGTTTGCAAGCAATATGTAGTCGGCAACATTTTTTACCACATCAATCACTCGCTCTTCATCATCGAAATCCAGTCCGATTTGTTTGTAATAGCCAAACACAGCGGTTTCGCCTCGCTCAATTTGACCTGAATCAGGCAACATTTCACCGGTGATCAGATTTAAGAACGTAGATTTTCCGCTACCATTTATTCCCGAAAGACCAATGCGGTCACCTTTTTTGAATATATAATCAAATGAAGAAATTATGGTTTTTGCTTCGAAACTCTTCGAAACCTGATGTAGCTCCAGAATTTTATTTCCCAGCCGTGCAGTTTGAGTGCCCAGTGAAACAGACGTTTTCCTAAGCGGTTCCTTTGCCTTTTTTTCTAAATCATAAAATGCAGCGATGCGGGATTTGGACTTCGTGCCCCGGGCTTTGGGTTGGCGTCGCATCCATTCCAACTCCTTTTTCAATAAGTTTCTGCTTTTCTCAATCAACAGCTGGTCAATGTTGTCCTTTTCTGCTTTTTTCTCTAAATAATAAGCGTAATTACCACTATAACTATAAAAAAGACCTCTATCCAGTTCCTTAATTTCAGTGCAGACCGCATCCAGAAAATATCGGTCATGGGTTACCAGCAGCACTGTTTTTTGTCCTGTAGTCAAAAGCTTCTCTAACCATTCTATAGTCTCAATATCCAAATGGTTTGTGGGTTCATCCAATATATAAATATCCGGATCATCGATCAACAACTTAGCCAATGCCAATCGCTTTCGTTGTCCGCCGGACAGGGTGCTGATTTGCTGAGAGAAATCACGGATATTTAGTCTACCAAGAATAGCTTCTATCCTTATCCTATCCTGCAACTCGGTTCCTGTGGCAGAAATAAAGTCGGAAATTGTGTTAAGGCCATGATATTCAGGGCTTTGGTCTAAATACCCAATCCTTGCGCCCCGTTCCTGAACTACGATGCCCTCATTTGGGGCTAATTTTCCGGCCAGGATCTTCAACAAGGTAGATTTACCGGTTCCATTGCTGCCGACCAAGGCCACACGGTCACCCCTTGAGATGCCGAAGGTCAAGTCTTTGAATAACCAATTGTCACCAAATGAGTGACTTACACGTTCAGAGGATAGAATGCTCAATTTGTTGGAATCGTAAAAATTTTTGCAAAAATAAGCAAAAAAATCGGAGGGGAGTCAATCCAGTATTTCAGAGAG
>Ga0172382_10007060_pt1 | contig 16075 bp, 16 predicted proteins | sample Leawel138RmetaG_FD_122245 | JGI IMG/M metagenome (GOLD analysis project Ga0172382, IMG submission 122245) | Leachate microbial communities from a municipal landfill in Southern Ontario, Canada - Leachate well 138R metaG | ecosystem: Engineered > Solid waste > Landfill > Unclassified | place...
GGACAGTGCCGATAGCGCCACATCCTATTAAACCAACTTTTTTAATCAATATATCACCCTAATATTCAGGTTTAATAAAAACCTCGTATTGCCCTACCCGGCGTCCCTCACCTTTCTCTAAAGCAACGGCGATTTTCTCAATTTTAAGAGTAGCTACGATATCAACACATCCAGGTCTAATCGATGCGGCAATAGTTTCGTCTTTAGCATATATGATTAGGTTTTTAATAGGCGCATTTAATGGTAACTTCTTTTCAGCCTTATCACGACGGATTTCACCCATGATTGCAGTAACTAAATCGCCATTTTTTTCAACAGCTTCATCTACTAGTGCCGGATTAAATTTTGGCCACTGAGATACCTGAATACTTGGGTATCCTTTTCCGTCCAAGTACATTAGTTGGTAGATTTCTTCAGTCATATGTGGAATAACTGGAGCTACCAACTGCAATATACGGTAGAGTACTTCGTAGAGGGTGTGTTGTGCTGCCGCAGCGTTAGCTTTTCCGTAGACTTCTGGACGATAAAGACGGTCTTTAATTGCTTCAACATAGAAATCACAGAAGACATGCCAAGTAAAATTGCGAATATCTTCCAAAGCTAAGTTAAATTGACATTTTTCAAGGGCCTCAGTAACCTTCTTTGTAAGAACCTCTGTTTTACTAAGTATCCACTTATCTAGTAATTGTAATTCCATTTCGCCATTAACTTTAGGATCATAATTTGCTAGTAGGTTGCTTGCAAAGCCTGAAACATTCCAAAGTTTAACAAGGAACCTTCTACCATATTCGACGTCTTGGACACGATACGGAATATCTGATCCTATTGCCCCGCCACCTGCTGTCCACTGACGAACCGCATCAGCACCATACTTATTGAGTGTTTCAGGCGCAGCAGCATAATTTTTAAGTGATTTACTCATTTTTCGACCATCAGCACCAAGAACCATACCGTTGATTAAAACACTGTTAAAAGGACGCTCACCAAAGAGGGCAAGGTGACGAACCATCAAGTAATAAGCCCATGTGCGAATGATGTCAGTTCCTGAAGGGTGCATACTTGCTGGAAACAGGTGCTTCCAATCCTTATTATCAGGCCAACCAGCATGTACAGCACATGTAATAGAGGAATCCATCCAAGTATCAAAAACGTCAGTTTCACCACTGAAATCTTTACCACCACATTTAGGGCATTTCTCGATTTTTGGTCCCTCCATTCGCGGATCAATCGGTACCCAATTAGCGGCTGCAACTATTATTTCCCCACAGCCCTTACAATACCAAACAGGAATCGGAGTAGCAAACAAACGCTGCCTACTAACAACCCAATCCCAATCCAACGCTTTTGTCCAGTCGATTAAACGGTTACGCATATAATCGGGGTACCATAGAATTTCATTAGCATTCTTAATAACATCATCTGATAATGTCAAGGTTTTCATAAACCATTGTTTACGCTCCAAAATTTCAACATGGGTTTTACAGCGGTCACAAACACCGACTTCATGCTGAATTTTTTCAGATTTCTCAAGCAACCCTGCTTCAGTCAAATCCGCAATGATAGCGGCACGTGCTTGATTAAGATAAAGACTTGTGTATTTACATCCTGCCTCAGTTATTCGACCATTAGTATCGATGAGTCGAATGACTGGCAGTTTATGTTTTATAACTGTCTTAACATCATCTTTATCACCATACGTACAAATCTGAACAACACCTGTGCCAAATTTAGGATCAACGTTTTCCTCAGCAATAATAGTAACAGAGCGGTTCATCAAAGGCACAGAAATTTTTCTTCCAACGTATTTGGCATACCGTTCGTCTTTAGGATTAACCTCAACTGCAACACATGCAGGAATAAATTCAGGCCTTGAAGTTGCGACAAGCAAATATTCACTGCTTCCCTCAAGAAAATACTTAATGTAATGAAGAAAACCGTCTTTTTTCACATGGTCGACTTCTGCATCGGCAATTGCCGTTTCATCACGCGGACACCAGTTAACTGGATGCGTACCCTGATACATGAAACCCTTCTGATACAATTGGATAAAACTGAGTTGAGTGCGACGCCAATAATCAGGGTTCATAGTTTTATATTCAGTTGTCCAATCGATAGATGTACCGAGCTTAAGAATACCTTCCTTCATCATAGCAATGTATTTTTCAACAAGTTCAATACACCACGCACGGAACTGGTCGGGAGGAACATCACGTTTGCGGATGTTTCGGGCTTTTTCAACCTGAATCTCTATGCCTAAACCATGACAATCCCATCCTTGTGGAAATAGTACGTTGTAACCTTGCATACGTTTGTATCTAGCCACAATGTCAAAGTATGTCCAATTCAAAACATTGCCCATATGGAATTCACCTGACGGATAAGGCGGAGGCGTATCGATGCTAAAGGGAATCCTTGTCTTGTCATTCCAATCATACCGGTTGATACCCATCTCTTCCCATTTAGCTTGCCATTTTGCTTCGATTTCGGTGAATTTGTAGTCTTTAGGCATAGGCTGCATGTTAATCATTATCCTAATTACTGTTTGCTTGTAGCAAGACGGAAAAAACACCTAAAAACATTACCCTATAAACTCTAATCCAAATCTACATATTCAATACCAAATCTGTTAAAGTGCCAAGCCAATTTTAGTTTCTGAAAGTGAAATTTTCTCTTTGTCTACTATAGGGATTTTCTTCAAGGTTACCAAGGGTGAGTAATTGACAGGAGTTCACTCATTCTAACGGGTCTTAAAATGAATGTATCTTCACCGTAATCGCGAACCTTTGCACCAATTTCAGCTGAAGGATAACCCGTAATTATAAATTTGATAGTCATTTTCAATTGATTTTTAGCGGTTGCAAGTAAGTCGGTTCCTTTCATGTCTGGGCGGATAACGTCTATAATTGCAAGGTCATAGCGTTGGCTTCTAAGTTTGTCGAGTGCTCCATCAGCGGTTTCGGCTATGTCTACTCAGCCGTTTTTAATGTGTACTCTCCAAAATATTCGAAGTATGGATTTATCATCATCTACAAATACAACGAGGATTGTTTTTTTCAAAAAGCCGCCTTCTAACTTACATCTGAAAAGTTTATGTTTTATGCCCCTTAAACTACAACAGCTTATTCAATGCGTTTCCTCCTACCCATCCTCATATTAACTAACTTTCTTTCGCTGACAAATCAGCAATCACTTGAAAGCACACAGATTAAATTCGAATGTATAATTCGTTAAGAAAAAAGTGAGTTTACTCTCTACTTGAGAGCACATAGATGTAGTCAGCTGTATCTGCGCACATATCTGCAGCATTCTCCAAAAACTCAATCAGGTCATCAAAGATAACGATTGCACCCTTATTCATGGAAGGACCGTACTTGACAAACAAGCTTTTAGTAGCTAGATACTCCGTGTCTATGATATGTTCGATCTCCTCAACTCGTTTTGCTTTATTAATTGCCTGCGTTGGATCAGAGGAAATCTTTTCTACACTACTTCGTAAAGTGTTCACCATTTTCACAAGTGTCTGTGTCATCAATACTGCTTTATCGCATAATTCGGTTGGAATTTCAGCTTCCCAGAGCATTTCAAGACATCTAGCGACATCTTTCGTGTGATCTGCCAGAGTATCGGCACGTTTAACTAAATGCAGTAAATCTTCACGATAATCCGCTACTAAAGCTGTTCCCTTTGAAAGTTCCAAAAAGACTTGAGTGCGAAGCTTATCAACGCCCGCTTCTGTGTCATAAAGATTTTTGATATACTTCTTAGCGTCGTTTTTGTTGCCCTTCACAAAACTTTTCATGGCTTCATGAAGCCATGTAACTGTGTCGAAGGCTCTTTCAATTTCTTCATGAGCAAGATCTAAGCCTTTTGTTTTGCGACGTTGCACAAACCAATCATAACTCTTCGACATATTCCCATTCTCCCTTACCAATAAGTTAACTTGTTTTATAATCCTTACCTAAATAGAACCCATATCGATATAGCGCCAGCTATGAATATTTTAAAAAGAAAACCTATATGTCAAAGCTTGGAGTATTCTCTTTAGTTCTTGGGGAGCTGGAAAATGACCCGGCTGAGAGGACAGTACCTTCTGTCGACCCTGCGAACCTGAACCAGGTAATACTGGCGGAGGGAAACAATAGTGAAAGCAAACAACCTAGACTCTATAAAAAATAGTAAATTTCAAACTTCGTTTAAAAATCCACGTGTTTTAGCCGAAATAGCCATCTTTACTTCCTTGGCTACAGTCCTAAGTACAATCGTCATTTATGTGATGCCGCAGGGTGGCTCAATCACCCTTGCCTCGATGGTACCCATAATATGGTTAGCGATGAGAAGAGGACCAAAAGTTGGCGTAGTCACAGGAGTAATCTATGGCTTAATTCAATTCGCCATGCTGCCCTTCATCACTCCAGCGCCAGATGCAATAATACAAGTCTTACTTGACTACCCCCTTGCGTTTGGTGTATTGGGATTAGCTGGCTTCTTCCCTAAATACCCCGTGATAGGCGCTGCTGTAGGTGTATTTTTGCGTTTCATAATGAGCTTCATCTCGGGCGTAATTTATTGGGCACCAGTTATTGCACCTAGACTAGATCCATACATTTACTCTTCAATATACAACGGAAGCTATTTGCTGCCTGAACTCATCATAACAATATTCGTGGTCTTTCTACTACAGGCAAGTAAAACTTTGAGGGTTTATCTATAATGGGCAAGCTCGCCCCAAACGAACTACAAAAAATGCTCAACTTCATACGACCAGACCCAAGGGTAGTAGTGCCACCGTTGATAGGATACGACTCAGGCGTCCATCGAATCGGTGATAAGTATATGGTGGTGGCAACTGATCCCTGCATCGGAGTTCCTGAAGATTGGTTTGGATATTTACTCATCAACTACGCAGCCTCCGACGTTGCACTTTCAGGTGCTACCCCCCAATTCTGCACCATAACATTACTCGGACCACGACCAACCAACCCAAAACTTTTCCAGAAGCTCATGAAGCAAACCTGCGAAGCTGCAGACGAATTAAACATCGCAATAGTGCGCGGCCACACAGGCATGTACGACAGCATAAAAGAACCCCTTGGCGTCTGCACAGTCTATGGCACCATAGCGCCTGAGCGGCTAATAACTTCGGGGGGCGCAAAACCCGGCGACCTAATCGTGTGCACAAAACCGCTCGGAGCAGAAACAATTACAAACTATGCTTTAATGCATCCTAAAGCTGCAAAAAAACTCTTTGGCGCTGAAAAACAACTTGCACTCGCTGGCCAGATACGTTTACAGAGTTGTGTAAGGGAAACTTTGGCTCTAGCCAAGGTGGAGGGTATGCACGCCATGCATGACGCGACAGAGGGCGGTTTTGTTTCGGCGCTAAACGAGTTAGCAGCGGCTTCTAAGGTTGGATTCAAGGTTAACTGGCAAAAGATACCTGTCCATATTCAAGCATTAACATTGCAGAGGCACTTCCAGCTAACTGACGTGCAACTTCTTGCGATGTCCTCTACTGGTACTGTTCTGTGTGCAGTCTCCCCAGAATCTGGGGACAAAGTCATCGACGTTTTAGAGGAACAAGGATTAACTGCCTATTTCATTGGTGAATTTACTAAAAAATTGCAAAGAATAGTTGTTCGGGACGGCGTCGAGGAGGCTTATCCAAAGCAAGCTGATGACCCATACACAGCCATTATGGTCTCTACCTCTTAAGGTCTCTAAGTATGAATTCAACGATTTTATCTGCAATGTTAACATTAGAAACTTGTTGCAAACCCTTCCAGCCAGGTTGACTATTAACATCGACAATACGAGGACCTTGGGGTCCCTCTAATATGTCTACGCCTGCAACCTTACAGCCTACAGCTTGTGCAGCTTTTACTGCTAATTCTTTGTGTTCGTCGCTAATTTCCTCTGGTGCGGGTCTAGCACCTCTGCTATAATTGGTCTTCCAACCGGTTGCGATACGACGCATAGAGGCAATAACTTGGTCGCCAAGGACAAACGCACGTATGTCTGAAAAGCCATGCTCGATGAATTCTTGCATGTAGATGACACCATGGTGGAAAGTGATAGCTTTGAAGATAGTGTCAGCGACGTCTACGTCGTTGATACGTGTCGCACCTTGACCGCGGCTGCCAAAAATAGGTTTAACGACAACATCGCCGCCGAGTTCGTTGAAGGCTTTGAGAGCTTCGTTGACACTTTCTGTGGCTAGTGTGCGCGGAACAGGTACACCAAAGTCCTCTAGGAGCGCTAATATATCATATTTATCGACGCAATGCTCAATCGCCGCAGGTGGATTGACCATGTAGAAGCCTCTGCGCTCCATCTTATGGAGCATATCCATACGGAAAACGAGTTCTTCAAGGCTACCGCGACCGATCGGTCGAATGATTAATGCATCTAACTCTTCTAAAATATTTGTATCGTTCACTTTAAAATAAGGTTTGTAAGCTAACCGCGCAACAATGCGTGGAAAACTGAAGCATACATAGGGGATACCTCTTTTGTTGAGTGCCTCTCGGACTTGGGTGCTACTCCATGCTTCTGGATTGCGGGTCATTATGCCGAATTTCATCAAGCTCATCCTGGGCTGCGTTCATAAAAAGATGCTAAAAGTTTGTACTCTTAAAGCTTCTGGGCAAAACCCTAACTTGGACTTATCTTATAAACGGCAAAGCAAGTCTTGTCTTAATTTATGTCCAAGAATAATTTTTCTTGAATTTTTTTGTTTCTCCCCAGCATGTCTCCAATAAGAGCTCCTATGGCTAAGCATATTAAAAGACTGGTTACAACATAAAGTCCTTGGCTTTGCACTATCACCGCAATACCTGATAGTATTATCGCTGCCCAGGTACCAAAACCAATGAAGGACGCACCTACCACGATGAAGGTCGCTCTTTTACTCAAGGATAGCTGTGATTTGCATACTCGGATTAACCCAACAACTCCAATTACTACAATAACTGTAGCAGCCAAAACTGCTGTTTGTAGCATATCAAAACCCATGACTGTCCCAAACACTACAGATATGACAGCTAATAACGTAACTAGTACTATCCAGTAGGATCGCTTAGTTGTTATATTTGATGTTTCTGGTTCAACTCTTTGTTTGCTTTTCTTTTTTTGCTTAGTATATTTTTTTGTTGATTTTGGCATAGGGGTATGTTGTTAACTGTTACCTTATTAACATTTCAAAGTTTAATCATATTATCATCTCACTTTTGGTTTAATGGTAAATCGAAATGCCATTTGACGGGGATACTCTACCAAAAATTTATTGAAAAATAGTGACCAATATTATGGTAAAACACTATAGATTGCAGCTGAAAATGTTTTAAACAAAATTACTTTTCAAAGTAGGCATAGAACGCAGGTTTAGCGTAGAATTTCTAATGGCTATTGCTGGATTGGGCGCATTGTATCTGGCCGCTCATTTTGAAGCAGCCACAGTATTACTTCTATACGGTATCGCAAAGTATCTTGAAGGATACATTCAAGCCCGCGCTAGACGTACGGTTCAAAAAATCTCAAAAGTTATTCCTGAGCGAGCACGTGTTTTAGCCGATGGCAAAGAAAATATTTCAAATGTGGCTAATGTGGATGTAGGTTCAATCATACTGATTAAGCCGGGTGAAAGAATCCCTCTTGATGGTACCGTTGTCGATGGTTTCTCACATGTGGATCAAGCCTTAGTTACTGGCGAATCGGTGCCTGCCCCCAAAAAAGTAAACGACAGTGTTTTCGCTGGAACCCTTAACACCGGTGGCGTCATAAAGATTTCAGTAACCAAAAAGTCCACTGAAACGCTAGTTTCAAGGATAGTACAGCTTGTCATTGAATCCCAGAAACGTAAGGCTACAATCGAACGCCTAGTGGATAGGTTCGCCAAAGTATATGTCCCTATAGTGATCGCGCTTGCCGCTTTCACAGCAGTTGCTTTGCCTTTACTATTTGGTGACCCGTTTGAAACGTGGTTCTATCGTTCGTTGATTCTACTAGTTGTGTCATGTCCAAGCGCTTTTATCATATCTGTTCCAGCAACTGTCTTCATAGCAATAACCGTCGCTGCTAAGCGCGGGGTAATTATCAAAGGTGGCATCTTTATAGAAAAGCTTGCTAAGGTAAAGCAGGTTGTTTTTGACAAAACAGGAACATTAACACTTGGAAGACAAGCAGTACATGAGATTAAACGAGTAGACATCTCTAAAGCTGAAGATGAAGCAGTAGCCTATGCAGCAGCATTGGACCAATTTTCTAATCACCCTGCTGCACAAGCTATTGTTCGAAAAGCACTGGAACGAGAAATCGATCTAAGTAAACTAAAAGTCACCGGTGTTGTGGAAGTCCCCGGCAAAGGTATAGTTGGTTTAGTCAACGACAAGCATGTCGCAGTCGGCAATTTGGAGTTTATGCGTGAACTTGGTTGTGATTGCACTGAAGCCTTCGAAATAGCTGCTGGCGACATACATACGTCTGTATGTGTTTCTGTTGGCAAGACTGGTTTAGCAACTGTTTGTGTAGAAGATGAGGTACGACAGGATGCAATGCCTGCAGTTCACTCCTTAAAGAAACAGAAAATTAGGACAGCAATGCTATCTGGTGACAGAGAATCAGTCGCCAAAGACACAGCCCAATCATTAGGTATGGATAAATTTCATGCAGAATTGCTTCCGGAAGATAAACTAACACTTATTGAAGTCATGAAAGAAAAAGAGGGTTTGGTAGCAATGGTTGGTGATGGAATAAATGATGCACCTGCGTTGGCAGCTTCAGACGTCGGGATCGCTATGGGCGCAAGAGGAGTCGACGTAGCTTTAGAATCAGCTGATGTCGTCCTTGTTAAGGATGAATTAGCACAGATTCCCTATCTTATCAACCTTAGCCAAAAAAGCATGGTTATTGCAAAACAGAACATTGTGGCTTCACTTGTAATCAAGCTAATTTTGGGATCTTTAGGTTTGTTGGGCTTAATACCTTTGTGGTTTACTGTAGCTTCAGGAGATGACGGATTAACGCTGTTAGTGCTCCTCAATACATTAAAGCTTGAGCGGGTAAATTAATTGACAGTTAAATTTTGTTCTACATAAAGGATTTAAGATAACATTCCTCATGACGTAGCGCAGTACTTTTTCTTGTAGCTACACGCTGCCCTTCAAGAATAGGTTTGCGGCAAATCAAACAAAAATTTCTACCCTTTTTCTGAGTTCTCAACATTAATCTATGATTCATGACATAGTGATTTATTGCCATTATACCACCAGAAACACCTTCTTGTTAAACCAATAAGAGTGTTTTTGTCAAGGTTTCTGGACTAAGGCTTAGTCAAGGTTTCTGGACTAACAAAACACAATCCTGAACAAAGATTTTTCTGAAAACGAATAGTTTTTGTCTCCTAAACACGCATATTATAAACAGTGACTGATCGGTGCCACTTATTTCACACTTTGATCCGTGGCGTTCGAGCCTATGTACATGCCCAAGTAAGTTAACCTTCAACCCATACACGGGATGTGACCATGGATGTCTCTACTGCTATGCCACAAGTTACATTCCAAACCACCAAACCCTCCGAATAAAAAAGACAATACTCTCTAACCTCCAACGAGACGTGGTAAGGTTAAGCGGTGAAATACTATCTATGTCGAGTTCATCTGATCCCTACCCAACAGTTGAAGCCAAACTAGGGATAACTAGGCGATGCCTAAAAATTATCGCACATAGCAATTGCCGACTTCAAGTTACCACAAAATCAGATATCATAACAAGAGACGTAGATTTATTAGAGAAAATCCCATGCACGGTGGCTATAACAATAACCACCAACGATGATAAAATCGCTAACCTTATTGAACCAAAAGCCCCCTCGCCCACCAAACGTTTGGAGGCAGTAAAAACATTGACTGAACACGGTATCCCAGTAATAGCTCGGATAGACCCAGTTATTCCATTATTAACTGATAATCCCGCAGATTTAATTCACACACTGGGGCGGTTAGGCGTTAAGCATATTACCAGTTCAACCTACAAAGTAAAAGCGGACAATTGGATGCGACTCACAGAAACATTGCCAGAAACGGCAGAAAAACTCAGCTCCTTTTACTTTGAGCAAGGCGAAAAAGTAGCTGGGAATAGGTTGTTGCCTAAAGCGCTTCGTTTCAAACTCATGAAGAACATACGGGATATAGCAGAGGAAAACGGTATGCGGTTTGGAGTCTGCCGAGAAGGCATGATTGAACTAAACACTGCCAGATGTGATGGTTCATGGCTGCTTCCAAAAGCTAAGGAGGACTCACAATCCAAACTCATGTGATATTCCTTGCAGATTTTGATTATTTCTTTGCACAATGTGAAGAGCTACGCAATCCAGCTATAAAAGAAAAGCCAGTTGTTGTGGGTGTGTATTCTGGACGCACCGAGGATAGCGGGGCTGTGTCAACCAGTAATTATATCGCCAGAAAATACGGTGTTAAATCAGGTTTACCCTTGTTTATGGCAAAACGAAAACTTGAAGGCACAGAGGCTGTCTTTTTGCCTGTCGATCATGAATACTATGAACAGATAAGTAACCGTATCATGAATATTTTCCGTAAGTACGCTTCTGAATTGGAGCAAGTTAGCGTGGATGAGGCATACCTAGATGTTTCTGAGCAGGTAGGCTGTAGTTTTGGAAAAGCAAGAGACTACGCGCTAACAATTAAGGCTGATGTTAAAGCTCAAGTCGGTATATCTTTGACAATAGGTGTTGGTCCTAACAAGCTAGTTGCAAAGATCGCTTGTGATAGCCAGAAACCTGATGGCTTAACAATCGTTAGATCTGAACAAACCAAAGAGTTCCTTGCGCCATTACCAATTAATCGTTTATTAGGAATAGGCAAAAAAACAGCCGCTCGAATGGACCAGATGGGTATTAAAACCATCGGTGATCTTGCTGTATATGATTGTCAACGCCTAATCGAGGGGTTCGGTAAAGTATTAGGTATCTACTTTCACAATGCAGCTAACGGTATTGATAATGAACCGGTAAAGGAGCAAGGTGAAGCTGAATCAATAAGTAAAATTGGTACTCTCAAATACGACACTCATAATTTGGATTTTGTACTTCAGAAAACTGATGAATTAATAGATGTAGTATTTGAAGAGGTTTCTAAGAAGGAATATAGCTTCAAAACAGTATCCATCTATGTTGTTAATGTGGATTTAAGCGGAAAAAGCCGCAGTATCACTCTTGAGCAACCTGTTAAGGATAAAGAGACAATTAGACGGAATGTTCGTATTCTATTTGAAAAGTATCTATCTGAATCACCGCTTGAAATACGCCGTGTTGGAGTGAAAATATCAGGTTTTAGTAAAGAAGAACCACAACAGAAGTCGTTAATGAGTTTTTTTACTTAGAATTTAGAATAAAGAAAAAGTGGTTTATTGATTATTTTAATGTAAGTAAATCAGCTTTTACCTTCTCGCCAATTGCTTGACCCAAAATAAGTTGAGTTCCAATTTGACATCATTTTACTAATTCGTTAATGTCACTTTTTTGTAGTGATGCATATTCCTTTTTGAGATGTGATTTGTGCTGTCTTTCAAGAAAGCCTTTGACGGCTGGACCCATTTGTTTTGTCAGGACAGCATTACTGTTCTACGGACATTGTTTGTTTATTGTTCCTCCGAAGCCATTGCGCTTATCATTTTGAATACGTTGATCATACATTGGAATGCTTGACCTAAGTCGCCGTTTTCATCTTTGCTCTTAATGCTGATTTGGTGTTTAAGTTCACCCATGCTTACCTTGTCTGCGATGACTGTTAGGTTCTTAAATGGGTCGGTGATACGTTTACTCATAACCATTGCCATAGCAATTGATACTACAGCGATTACGCTAATTCCAACTGCTGATAGCATAACGCTAAATGTAGCATAGTTTGGTGATTCAGCGGTTACAGCTTCAACTTTTCTATGATTAACAATTGGAAGTTATCCAAGTTCATATTGACTTCACGAACTGCATCCTTGCTTGTTTGCGCTTGTGCTGCTACCTCTGCTATGGTTCCTTGGTTATAGGCAGCTATCAGATTGTCAGCCGCTGGTGTAATTATGGTACTATCGATCTGATAGCATACTTCAAAAACTGTGTATAGAATTGAATCTTTTGGTAAGGTAGTGATAAGGCACTCAGCAGTTGCTGCTGTTTTACTGCTTGTCCTGTTTGTGTGTCTATGATTGCCCTATTAGATTCTGTTGCTAGTTCTTCGACGCCTTGACTTCTTAGAGTGAACCCTTTTTGATAGGCAGTTGTGTAATTACCAGTTTCGACTTGTTTACTGGCGCTAGCTTGTTTCATTCACTCGCATTGTGTTTAGTGTTATTGCTAAGCCTATGCTAATAAACAGAGCAACAATTAACATATAGGATAATAACCTTTTACTCTTGATTTTCACGTTGTATTCTCCGCACTATTGTTTAATTAAATATCGCGTTGAAAAGACTACATCATTTATGAAGGAATAAGATAGACTACTACTCAGTATCAATATTCTAACAACTTTATGAACGACGGTCAAAATATAAAGGTCAACAAAGAAGGCATATCTGAAGCGATAATGCAAAATCCAACTCCAAAAGACATCTGGAATTCAAATCCTTCAGATCTTAGAATGTTGCTAGATACTAAGGCACTCAAACCATTAAGCAACACAATTCGCTTTTATGCCCCAAGTTTTAGTTATTACCATACCAAACAATACCATAGTAATGTAGACGCATTCCCTACTATCTCAGTGACTGGTAACCACTGCAAGCTGAACTGTCAACATTGTGGGGGAAAAATTCTTGAAACCATGCATCCCACATCGTCTCCAGCAGACTTATTTGAGTTGAGCAAACAACTCAAATTAGCCGGCGCTAAAGGCGTTCTCATAAGCGGTGGGTGCTTACTTGACGGTTCGGTTCCACTTCATGAGTTCACAGATGCCCTCTCACGATTAAAATGCGACTTAGACTTGACCGTTTTTGTTCATACAGGTATTGTCAATACCCATGCCGCATCTGTACTTAAGAAGGCAAATGTAGACGCTGTATTGATTGATGTTATAGGTTCGAATAATACAATAAAACACACACTCAACCTCAATGTAACTGTCCAAGACTACGCTAAATCGCTTCAGATACTTGAAGCAATTAACCTCAAAGTTGTTCCTCACGTTATCGTCGGATTAAACCATGGCAAACTAGACGGTGAATATAACGCGCTCCAGATTATCGCCAACTACAAACCAGCTGCAGTAGTAGTTATCGCATTTATGCCAATTCCCGGCACAAGAATGGCTCAAACCCCACCACCACAACCGCTTGATATTGCCCGAACTTTAGCAACTGCCCGTGCGCTTTTTCCTGAAACCCCAATCGCGCTTGGGTGTATGCGACCAAAAGGTCAAAGCAGACGTCAAACTGATGTGTATGCGCTTAAAGCAGGTGTAGATGCAATAGCATTTCCTAGCGAAGCAGCAATCGACTTTGCCAAGGAAAAATGTTTTAACATCGAGTTTTCTGCTTACTGTTGTGCTCAGCTTTGTCATGAATTTGATGGCGTAAATTTCCCTAAAGCTTTTAAGTAAAGAAATAACAAACCAGTATATTGGTGTTCAAAGTGAAAAAAATCTCCAAAGTAATACTCTTTGGACTATGCTTTTCTATGTTTGTTGCTACTGTTTATGCTCAAACAACGCGGTCGATACCTGCTTCGTCGATTTCTATACCTGAATCACAAAACGTTATTGGTATTGTACTTGTTGGAGTTTCTTTAATTATTGTTTTCATTTTCATAGTCTACGCTGGGTACAGAATTGTCAAAAAGTGGAGCCAAACCGAAACTGATTAAGCAGTTTTTACGCCAAGCATTTTTGTTGCCAACACAATAGCCCAAATGGATACAACCAATGCAGATACTGCTTCTGGAATCGCAACCTTAGGCACATAGTTGATAGCAAATTGAAATATCCAAGGTAATGCAGCAGCAACAGCGATACCAACAGTGAAAATTGCTAAGTCCCATTGGTTTTTATGAGCAAAGGAGGTTGTTAAGATAAATAATGCAATTGGAGCTAACACAAAAAACGTTACAGAAACAAAATAATGGATTGGCACAAAGCTCTCGTTGAATATACCAATGCATGTGAGCGCTATCATCGCTGCTCCAAAAACGGCTGAACCTAATTTCCCAACCTGGCTCTGACCTACAAAACGGTATAAACCTAAAACAGCAAAAATCAAACCAGAAATACCAGCAGCAATCACCCCGCCATTAAAAATGAGGCTAGTCATGCCCCAAACAACTCCCAAGTCACTAAGTGCGTTATGTGTCCAGCTAAATGGTGCATAAGAGGTTATAGCTAATAAAATACAACTGAACGCTATGATTGGTGCCACTATACCGGCGGTAGCTCCAATACGCATATTATTCATATTTATCGAGTTACCGTATGCTATTTGAACTCTTAAGAAGTTATGGTTTCTGGTACAAACCGCTGTAAGCTAGCTATCGAGCGTAGCTTATCTGATTGACTGATTCGTGCTTCTTTCACGGCTGATTTTAGTATCTGTATTGATTCATCCATTGCTCTGCAATCAACTGGGACGGGTACCCCATCTTTACCCCCGTAAGCAAAACTGAATTTAACAGGGTCTTCCCAACTGGGCTCTTCACCGTATATTAGCTCTGCAACTAACGCTAAACCGCGTACCGTAGCTGGTCCTACACCTGTTATGTTTAGCATTTCCTCATAGTTTCTTGGCTGGAATTCGTATAATCTATTTAGTGTTTCCCAGTTGATGTTTCGAGGCATGTTTAGGTTGTTTTGGGTTTGAATCCAAGGGTCATCATTATTGTTGAGCCACCTTTGAAGTGACGCTTGATTTTTTGGGCGACTCGTTGATTGTATTAAGTTGAAAAGTTTCTTTGTGGGCTCTTTTGAGAGGTCTACTGAAGCTTTTCTTGCGGCTTGGCTTTCTTTGGCTACCATGTTTAATGCCTTTTCGCGTTTAATGTTGCATACTACTGCGTTATGAGGTTCTTCAACCAAGCTGGGTGTTTTTTCTTTGAGCCAATGGTACCGTCTTGCATTACACATCTCATTACTCATACCCTGCTGAATAACAGCCCACTTTTCCTCTTTCGTAATGATAAAAGTATGGTGATAAAGTTGATAGCCGACTTGAATGGCTGTGTTGTCAACTTTAGCAGTCATGCGGCTGATATAAACGAGTTCATCTATTGTTTTTTGACAAAAGTTCCATTCCTCACCTGCCGTCTGAATATCAAGTGGAGTTTTACGGCTGGTCTTACCTTTTCCACCACAGACTACAACCCCATGCTCTCTGGAATCAAGCACAGTTTTTAGAACACCTGTGACAACTGTGGTAACTCCACTGCTATGCCAGTCATAAGCCAAAACACAGCCTAAAGCTTGAAACCAATAAGGGTCAGAGAGTCGCTCAATGAATTTCGCTGTGCCATATTCATCGATAATAATGTTAGCTATTTCATGGGCTAGTCCACGCATGCGTCCAGTAAGCCAAGAAGGGGCTTTTCCACCATGAAGTGGGAGTGTTGCAGTTCCAGTACGATACATCAACTTTCAAAGTGGATTAGCGCAAGTAGACATTTATTGATTGTTGCATTGAAATCAGCAATTTTGGTAGGGAAATGAACCTCCGCAGGCTTACGCCTGCGGTATCTCTAAAAAACTAATGCTTAAATTGCCCGATATAACACTTGACTATCTCGGCATTAACCTATCCAATTAAGCAGCAAAATTTACCCCTAAACCAAAGACCCCCACACCAAAACTTAAACTTTAACCCAAAACACTCTTAAAACAAACATCCCACCAAATTACAGCCCAACAATCAAACCAACCCAGAAACCAAGCAGCCAAGACACAACCCAACAAAAACATACACACAACCAACCCCAACCTACAAAACACACACCCCACAACCAACCCTAAAAACAGCCTCACACAAAACCTTCCCACAACAAGTTTTAATGCCCAAACCCACAAATACACTATACCAACAC
>Ga0172382_10007064_pt1 | contig 16071 bp, 13 predicted proteins | sample Leawel138RmetaG_FD_122245 | JGI IMG/M metagenome (GOLD analysis project Ga0172382, IMG submission 122245) | Leachate microbial communities from a municipal landfill in Southern Ontario, Canada - Leachate well 138R metaG | ecosystem: Engineered > Solid waste > Landfill > Unclassified | place...
GCCAGGGCGCCCAGGGCCAGGGCCTCGTTGCCCGTAAGCATCAGCCGCCGCGGCGGGTCGGCCACCGGCGCCAGCGGGGCGAAGGGCGGCGCCTGCTCGCGCACCCAGGCGTAGGCGGCGTCGAGAACCTCGTGGTTGCGGGCCACCACGTCCCGGCCCTTCGCGGCGAAGGTCTCGCCCAGCAGGGCCTTGGGGATGGCGGGGTCCAGGCCCAGGATGCCCGCCAGCACGCCCAGGGCCGCGACGTTCTGGAAAATGGGCTTGGGCGCCAGCCCGGCGAAGGGCACGCTGCGGCCCGGCGCGTCCCTGAGGTCCAGCCCGGCGTCGGCGAAAACCATGCCGCCCGGCGCCAGTTCCTCCAGGTGCAGGTCCACGCCCTCCTGGTTCAGGGCCATGAGCAGGTCCAGGGGCTCGCGCGGGGCGTCCAGGGGAAAGTCGGCGGCACGGATGAGAAACGTGTTGTGCCCGCCGCGCACGCGGGACATGAAATCCTGGCGCACCAGCACTTCATGGCCGCCGCGCACAAGGCTCCTGGCCAGCAGCTGGCCCACGGTGGACAGCCCCTGGCCGGCGGCCCCGGCGATCATCAGGTTGACACAATGTTCGGGCATGATGGGTTCTCCTTGTCCCGGGCGAAACGGTTCCGGAGCCCGGCCCCGGGTGGCGGGCGCGGTGATCCTGTTCCCTGCATAGCGGAAAAACGCGCGGGAATAAACCGCCGCGGGCAATTCGCCCGCCTATTTCCCACCACCACAGGAGGGACTTGCCCGCGGGCCTGAAATGGTGCATTATCCGCCGCGGCGGCCGACCCGCCCCGGCCTTGCGCACAACCGACAACACCAGAGGATTTCCCCACCATGTGGAACACCCCGACCCTGTTCGGCGGCCCCCGCCAGGCCGACGCCCGGATGGCGTGCAAGGAATGCCAGGGCTCCCTGCGCGTGATCCGCTCCTGCCGGGAGGTCTACCTCTTCTGCGGCCAGTGCGGCGGCAAGTTCAAGCTCGACGCCTACGCCGAATACCTCGACCAGATCGAGGAATTCATGCTCAACATCCCCTGCGACCGGATCTGACCCCCGGCCGCGCGCCCCGCCCGGGCCCCGCGCCCGCAAGCCCCCCCGCCCGCCCCGGGCAGCCCCCCTCCCCCGCCCCGCGCGGGGTGTAAAGCTTTTCCCCGCCCCGGCCGATAGAGCCTCCAGAGCCATTTCCGTCAACGACCCTTCGGGGGAGCACCATGTCCAGCCATTGCTTACGCCCGGCCCTGCTGGCCGTCCTGCTGGCGGCCGCCGTCCTGCTTCCGGCCACCGCCGGGGCCGACGACGCCACCGCCGCCGCCCTGGCCCGGCGCAACGCCGATGCGGCCGCCGGCGCCGCGCGCCTGGATCCCGGAGCCGGGACCACCGCCCGCCACCTGGGCAAGGCCCAGGTCGACGGCGCCCGGCGGCCCATATTCGCAGCCCCCGGGGTGCCCGCCGGGGTGCTCACCCCCGACGGCGCCGGGGGATACGTCTGGATCGGCACGGCCGAGCCCGTCCCCGCGCCCAGCCAGGAGCACGTCGCCGCCCGCGAAATCCGTCTGCAAATCCGCGAGATGGCCGCCCAGCTCTTCGAACGCGGCACCACGGGCCTTGGCAGCGGCGTGGCCCTGCCCGCCTCCTTCGTGAACCAGGACGACCTGGACAGCACCTCGGCCTTCGGGCGTTACATCGCCGAGCAGATGTTCTACGAGCTGAACCAGCTGGGCATCCCCGTGCGCGAATACCGGACCATGAAGAGCGTGCTGACCCGCCCCGAGGAGGGCGAATTCGTCATCACCCGCGACATGGCCCAGGCCGCGCGCCCGCGCCCGTCGGGGCTGGCCCTGTCGGGCACCTACTATTTCGACAAGCACAACGTGTTCGTCAACGCGCGCCTGTTCGACACCAAGGACGGGCTGGTGCTGCGCACGGCGAACATGGTCTTCCCCCAGACGCCCGTGACCAGGGCCATGCTGACCAAGGGCGGGGGCATGCGCCTGCGCGCCGCCCAGACCGAAGTCAAATCGCTGGCGGACATGAAGGACGACACGAGCCTGCAGTTCATGTTCCAGCAGAACACGCTCCACTAGGCCCACGCCAAGGACGCACCATGCGCATCTCCGCAACGCCTCTTCTGGCCGCCGCCCTGCTGGCCCTGCTGCTGGGGGGCTGCTCCCTGTGGCAGGCCGTGGCCCCCGCGCCCAAGGCAGCCCCGCATCCGGTGGCCTACCACGAACACGCCGTGCGCTGCCTGGCCCTGGGCCGCGAATACCAGGCCCAGGGGCGCCATGAGCTTGCGCGCGAAACCTTCATGCACGGCCTGGCCGCCGCCCGCGACGACGCCATGCGCGACACCCTGGCCCGGGAGCTGGAAGCCACGGACCGCATCATCCTCTCCAACAGGTAGGAGGCCCCATGTCCATCTTTCGCCCCCTGACCGCCGCCCTGGCCCTGGCCGCTGCCCTGGCCCTGGCCGCCCCGGCCCCGGCCGCCCAGAGCGTGCCCCAGACCGCCGCCGCCATCGCCGCGCAGCTCGACGGCCAGCTCGTGGAGCGGCTGCAACTGCTCGAAGGCCCCGCCCGAGGCACCTCCCTCATCCTCTCCACCCCCGTGGACCTGGGCGACCTGGAAAAAAGCTCGCCCCTGGCGCGGCTCATGGGCGAGGAGCTGGCCTCCTGGTTCGTGGCCAGCGGCTACCGCGTCCAGGAGATCCGCCGGGCGCGCAACCTGATGCTCGACCCCGCCACCGGCGAGCTGGCCCTCTCGCGCGATGTGCGCCTGCTTGGCGAGCGCAGCCCGCAAAGCGAGGTGCTGCTGGCGGGCACCTACAGCCAGACCTCGCGCAGCGTGCGCTTCAACATCCGCCTGCTGCACGCGCCCACGGGCGAGGTGCTGGCCATGGCTTCGGGCACGGTGCGCCTCACGCCCGAGACCGCCGAGCTGCTGGACACGGACGCCCGGGCCCAGGCCGCGCGGGTCCGCCCCAGCGTGGACACCGCCTGGGCCCCCCGCACGGCCCGGGCCCTGGGGATGTCCCAGTGGAGCCTGCCCGCGCCGGTGCGCACCCTGGGCGCCGCCAGCCAGGAACCGACCCTGCTGGACTTCACCGAATAGGCGGCCCGCCCCCACCGGCCCCGGCGACCAACGCGAAAAGGCCGGAGCGCAACGCGCTCCGGCCTTTTTGTTCGCAGCTCGCCCCGCCGTGGCGGGGCGGGACGGCGCCCGGCCCTAGTGGGTCGGGCCCTCCACGGCTTCCTTGGCCAGCGAGGCCGCCACGGGGCACAGGTCCGCCCCCCGGCCGGAGAATATCTTCTCCGGATCCGCGCAGACCAGGGCGTGGGAGAGCACCTCGTCCATGCTCGCGACCTCGACGATGGTCAGGTCGCGCAGGATGGCCGCGGGCACGTCCTTCAGGTCCTTGGCGTTCTCCTTGGGGATGAGCACCTTCCTGATCAGCCCCCGGTGGGCGGCCAGGAGCTTCTCGCGCAGGCCGCCGATGGGCAGCACGCGCCCGCGCAGGGTGATCTCGCCGGTCATGGCCAGCTCGTTGTCCACCGGCAGGTTGAGCAGCGCCGAGGCCAGGGAGGTGGCCAGGGTGATGCCCGCGCTGGGCCCGTCCTTGGGGATGGCGCCCTCCGGAACGTGGACGTGGATGTCGATTTCCTTGTGGAAGTCGCGCTTGAGGCCGAAGAGGTCCGAGCGCGAGCGGATGTAGGACAGGGCGGCCTTGGCCGACTCCTGCATGACCTCGCCGAGCTTGCCGGTGATCTCCACCCGCCCGGTGCCGGGCATGAGCGCGGTTTCCACAAGCAGCAGCTCGCCGCCGAGCTCGGTGTAGGCCAGCCCGGTGGTCACGCCCACCTGGGGGGCGTCCTCCTTCTCGCCGTAGCTGTGCTTGGGCACGCCAAGCAGCTGCGCCAGCTGCTGCTTGGTGACCTTGACGGTCTTTTCCATGTCGCCCTCCTCCACCAGCTTCATGGCCGACTTGCGGCACACGGCGGCCACCTCGCGCTCGAGGTTGCGCACGCCCGCCTCGCGGGTGTAGCGGCGGATGATTTCCGTCAGGGCGTTGTCCGTCAGGGTCAGGTTCTCGGGCTTGAGGCCGTGCTCCCTGATCTGCTTGGGCACCAGGAAGTTGCGGGCGATCTGCATCTTCTCGGTTTCCAGGTAGCCGGGCAGCTTGATGATCTCCATGCGGTCCTGCAACGGCAGGGGAATGGAGTGCAGGCTGTTGGCCGTGGTGATGAAGAAGACCTTGGACAGGTCGTAGTCCATGTCCAGGTAGTGGTCGTTGAAGGTCGAGTTCTGCTCGGGGTCGAGGACTTCGAGCAGCGCCGCCGACGGGTCGCCCCGGAAGTCCATGGACATCTTGTCCACCTCGTCCAGGCAGAAGACGGGGTTGTTGAACTTCACGCGCTTCAGGGCCTGGATGATCTTGCCGGGCAGCGCGCCGACATAGGTCCGCCGGTGGCCGCGGATTTCGGCCTCGTCGCGCACCCCGCCCAGGGACAGGCGCACGAACTCGCGGCCCGTGGCGCGGGCGACGGACTTGGAGATGGAGGTCTTGCCCACGCCGGGAGGGCCCACCAGGCACAGGATGGGGCCTTTCATGGTCTCCACCAGGCTCTGCACGGCCAGGTATTCGAGGATGCGCTCCTTGGGCTTTTCCAGGCCGAAGTGGTCCTGGTCGAGGATGGTCCGGGCCTGTTCGATGTCCAGGTCGGTTTCCTTGTGGACGTTCCAGGGCAGGTCGAGGATCCAGTCCACATAGTTGCGCACCACGGTATATTCCGCCGACGAGGGCGGAATCTGCTTGAGCTTCTTGAGCTCGCGCAGGGCCTTGTCGCGGTTCTCCTCGGGCATGACCTTCTCGGCCAGGCGCTTCTCCAGCTCGGCGACCTCGACGTTGGGGTCGTCCTCGCGGCCCATTTCCTTGTTGATGGCCTTGAGCTGCTCGTTCAGGTAGTACTCGCGCTGGTTGCGCTCCATCTGGTCCTTCACGCGCGACTTGATCTTCTTCTCCAGCGAGGCGATCTCGATCTCGCTTTGCAGCAGCGCGTAGGTCTCCTCCAGGCGGCGCATGGGGTCGGCCTGCTCCAGGATCTCCTGCTTGCGCACATAGTCCACCTTGAGGTGGGGCATCACGGCGTCGGCCAGCCGGCCCGCGTTGGTCAGCGACGAGATGGCCACGATGGTCTCGGCGGCCATTTTCTTGTTGACCTTGCCGTACTCCTCCAGAGCCTCATGGGTGGCGCGCACCAGGGCCTCGGCGTCGGCCGAGTCGGCCTCGAAGTCGGGCACGCGGCGCACCACGGCCATGGGGAACTCGGCCTTGCCGTCCTTGGAGTCCAGGGGCACAAGGCCCTCGGCGGGGGTCCAGCGGGCGCGGTACAGGCCCTCGAAGAGCACCTTGATGGTGCCGTCAGGCAGGCGCAGGAGCTGGAGAATCTTGCTGACGGTGCCGATGTCGAAAAGATCGTCGGGGGTCGGGCGCTCCTGCTCGGGGCTGCGCTGGGCGACGAGGAAGATCTTTTTGTTGAAGTTGGCCAGGGCGGTCTCGATGGCTTTCACCGAGGCCTCGCGCCCCACGAAAAGCGGGACGATGGAGCGCGGGAACATGACCACCTCGCGCAGGGACATGAGCGGCAGGCGCAATTCTTCGGAGCGGGGGTCGTTGTCCACCATGACGAAATTCGACATCTATTCCTCCGGGAAACGGTGAGGGGCACAGGGCCCGGACTCCGACAAGCTATGACCGCCGAGGCGGATGTCAACTGCGCGGCGCCGCCGCGCCGGGGCGGCCCCGGCGCGGCGGTCCCTCAGGCGGATTTGACTTCGGACTGGAAGATCAGCAGCGGCTCCTGGGCGTTCTCCACCACGGCGCTGTTGATCACGCATTCCTTGACGCCCTCTAGCGAGGGCAGGCGGTACATGATGTCGAGCATCACGCCCTCGAGCACGCTGCGCAGGCCGCGGGCGCCGGTCTTGCGGCCCAGGGCCTTCTTGGCCACCGCCGTCAAGGCGTTGGCGGTGAAGCGCAGGCGCACCTCGTCCAGCTCGAAGAGCTTCTGGTACTGCTTGACCAGGGCGTTGCGCGGCTCGGTGAGGATGCGCACAAGGTCGTCCTCGGTGAGCTCCTCCAGGCTGGCGACCACGGGGATGCGGCCCACGAATTCGGGGATCAGCCCGAACTTGACCAGGTCGTCGGGGCTCACGTCGCGGATCAGCTCATCGGTCTTGGCCTCCTGGGTCTTGCGCAGCTGCGCGCCGAAGCCCAGCCCGCTGCCCTCGCGCCGGCCCTGGATGATCTTCTCCAGGCCGATGAACGCCCCGCCCAGGATGAACAGGATGTTCGAGGTGTTCATGCGGATGAACTCCTGCTGCGGGTGCTTGCGGCCGCCCTTGGGCGGGATGTTGGCCTCGGTGCCCTCGATGATCTTGAGCAGCGCCTGCTGCACGCCCTCGCCGGACACGTCGCGGGTGATGGACGGGCTGTCGCCCTTGCGGGCGATCTTGTCGATCTCGTCCACATAGATGATGCCCCGCGAGGCGGCCTCGATGTCGTAGTCGGCGTTTTGCAGCAGCTGGACGAGGATGTTCTCCACGTCCTCGCCCACATAGCCTGCCTCGGTCAGGGTCGTGGCGTCGGCGATGGCAAAGGGCACCTTGAGCACGCGGGCCAGGGTCTGGGCCAGCAGGGTCTTGCCCGAGCCCGTGGGGCCGATGAGCAGGATGTTGCTCTTGTCCAGCTCCACGTCGCTCTTGGAGCGGCTCGCGTGGAACACGCGCTTGTAATGGTTGTGCACGGCCACGGCCAGGGTCTTCTTGGGGGTGCCCTGGCCGATGACGTATTCGTCCAGGAGATTCTTGATCTCCTCGGGGGTCAGCAGGCGGCCGTCCTGCGTCTCCTCGCCCACGCCCTCCTGGGCGATGATCTCGTTGCAAAGGCCGACGCACTCGTCGCAGATGTAGACATCGGGCCCCGCGATGAGCCGTTGCACCTCGTCCTGCCCCTTGCCGCAAAACGAGCAGCTCAGCTCGGGGGGCAGGCCCGTTTTCTTGTCGGACATGTGCCTTCTACTCCTTGGCTTGTTCCGGCAGTTCCCTGCGCGACACCAGGATCTTGTCGATGATCCCGTAGTCCTTGGCCTCCTGGGGGCCCATGAAATAGTCGCGCTCGGTGTCCTCGGCGATTTTCTTGAGCTTCTTGCCGGTGTGTGCGGCCAGGATGCCGTTCAGCATCTCGCGCATGCGCAGTATCTCGCGGGCGTGGATGTCGATATCCGTGGCCTGGCCCTGCATCCCGCCCAGAGGCTGGTGGATGAGGATCCGTGCGTGAGGCAAAGCAAAACGCATACCAGGTTCGCCCGCCGCGAGCAGCACGGCGCCCATGCTCGACGCCTGGCCGATGCACACGGTGGACACGGGGGCGGAAATGTACTGCATGGTGTCATAGATGGCCATGCCCGCCGTGACCACGCCGCCCGGGGAGTTGACGTACAGGTTGATGGGTTTTTCCGGGTTTTCGGACTCCAGGAACAGGAGCTGGGCGCAGACCAGGCTGGCCACATGGTCGTCGATGGCCGTGCCCAGCAGGATGATCCGGTCGCGCAGCAGGCGGGAATAGATGTCGTAGGCGCGCTCGGTGCGCCCGGTGGTCTCGATGACTATGGGAACGGTGGGCATTGGGAATATCCCCCTTGATTGCCGGTGAAAGACGGGCCCCGGACGCCTTGGGACCCATGAATCAGCATACGCCAAGGGCCCTTGGCGCGTCCAGCCTCAAAACGCGCGTGCCCGCTGGACGCGGGCTGGGCCGGGCGCCCAGCCGCCCGGAAAGGACAGGGCGGGGCCCCGGCACCGGAACCCCGCCCCGAAAGTGCCTGGCTACTCGTCGGCCTTGGCGGGCTTGGCGGCCTTCTTGGCCGGGGCCTTCTTCTCGGCGCCGTCCTTCTTGGCCTTGGCCGCGGGCTTGGCGGCCGGGGCGCCCTCCTCGGCCGCATCCTTGGCGGCCTTCTTGGCCGGGGCCTTGCGGGCGGGCTTGGCCGGGGCCTCCTCGCCGCCCTCGGCCTTGGCCTTGGGCGCGACCTCGATCACCTTGGCGCTGGCGTAGATCTTGTCCACGGCCTTGTCGGCCAGCAGCCGGTCCTTGAGGGCGAACATGAGGTTGTTCTCCTCGTAGTAACGGCGCACGGTCTCGGGGTCCTGCTTGGTGCGGATGGCCTCCTGGAGCAGGTGGCGGTCCACCTCCTCGTTGCCCACGGCCATGCCTTCCTTGGCGGCGACGGCCAGCAGCAGCATCTGGGTGCGGACCATCTCCTCGGCCTTGGGCCGGAACTCGTCGCGCAGCTCCTGGGCGGTCTTGCCCAGGGCCTCCATGCGGCGGCCCTGGCTCTCGACGCGGTGCTTGAAGTCCGCCAGCAGCTGGGCCACATGCTCCTCCACCACCATGGGCGGCAGGGGGAAGTCCACCTGGGCCAGCAGCTGGTCGACCAGCTTCTTCTGCGCGTCGGAGCGCACGAGGTTGCGGCGCGACTCCATGTAGGAGTTCTCGATGGCCTCGCGCATCATGGCCACGTCCTTGAAGCCGCCGGCCTTCTTGGCGAAGGCGTCGTCGATCTCGGGCAGCACCTTGGCCTTGATCTCATGCAGCTTGACGCGCAGGGTCACGGTGCGGCCCGCGAAATCGCGGTTGATGAAGTCCTCGGGGAAGGTGATGTCGTCCTCGCCGTTCTCCCCGGGCTTGAGCTTCTTCACGATGGCCTCGAACTCGGGCAGGGACTGCTTTTCGCCCAGCACCAGCTGGAAGCCGTTGGCCTTGATCTCGTCCACGGCCTTGCCGTCCTGCCAGGCCGAAAAGTCCAGCACGACGATGTCGCCGTCCTGGGCGGTGCGGTCCTCGGTCACGGTCCGGGCCTCGGCCAGGTTCTCGCGGATGCGCTCGACCACGGCGTCGACCTCGGCGGGGTCGACCTCGGGCTTCTCCTGCTCCACTTCGAGGCCCATGTACTCGGGCACATCGAAGGTCGGGGCGACCTCGAACTTCACGCTGTAGCTGAAGGCCTCGCCCCGCGCCAGCTGCCCGGCGTCGACATCCAGGCGCGACATGGGCTGCACGCCCAGCTCACCCATGATCTCGTTCAGGTGGACGTTGACCAGGTCCGTGGTGGCCTCCTCGGCGATCTGCTGGCGGAAGCGGCTCTCCACCATCTGGGACGGCACCTTGCCCTTGCGGAAGCCCTTGATGTCAACCGTGGTGCGGTAGACGGCCACAGTGGCCTGGATGGCGGCGTCCACTTCCTCGACGGGAACGGAGACAACCACCTTGCGCTCGACGGGGGACAGTTCTTCGACCTTGTATTCCATGTGTTCGGCTCCTTGTGCGTCTGCCTCGTTCCCGCAGGAAGAGGAAATCGTTGGCCAGCGCGGGCGGCGTGGTGCAGGGGGAGGGACTCGAACCCTCAAGCCTTGCGGCACTGGCTCCTAAGACCAGCGTGTTTACCAATTCCACCACCCCTGCGTGGCGCGAACCCGCCCGGCGCGGCGGGGCGGTGCCCCCGGCGGGCGAAAATATGACTCCGGAGATGGAAACGACGGCGACCGGACGCCCGGGGCCGTCCCGCCTGCGGTGCGGCCCGTCCGTCCGGCACCGTCCGCGCCGGGGCGCCCCTGGCGCCCGGGCGCACCCCGGCCCTGCAAAAGGACATGCATTAGCCACGCCGGACGGGGGTGTCAATCATCCCACGGTGCGCAGGCTAGAAACCCTATTTGCCCCGCCCTGTCAAGCCCGTGGCACCCGGGCCGCGCCCCGGCCCGCCGCCCGGGGCGCGCCTCAGGGCTCCCGCAGGGCGGCCTCCAGCGGATCGGCCCCGCGCGCCAGCAGGGCCAGGGGGATGCCGTGGGCCACGGGTCCGGCCCCGTGGCCGGGGGCGAAGGAGTGGCGCAGGGCCAGGTTCAGGTAGCGCTGGGCCCGGGCCACGGCCTGGGGCAGCCCCAGCCCCTGGCCCAGGCCGGTGGCGATGGCCGCCGACAGGGTGCAGCCCGTGCCGTGGGTGTTTTCCGTGTCCACCCGGGGCTGGTCGAGGACCAGGAAGCTGCCGTCGGCCAGCCCCAGCAGGTCGGCCATGCGCCCGGGGTCCGGGCCCTCCAGGTGCTCGCCGCTGAAGTGCCCGCCCTTGAGCAGCACGGCCCGGGCGCCCAGGGCCAACAGCCGCCCCACGGCCCGGCGCGCGGCCTCGGGGCTGCGGATTTCCATGCCCGCCAGCAGCTCTGCCTCGGGCCGGTTGGGGGTCAGCAGGTCCGCCAGGGGCAGCATGCGCCGCCGCAGGGCGTCCACGGCGTCCTCCTCCAGCAGGCGGTGCCCGCTCTGGCTGACGCACACCGGGTCCACCACCAGGGGGAAGGACTTGCCCTCCAGCCCGTCGGCCACGGCGTCGATGATGGCCGCCGAGAACAGCATCCCGGTCTTGGCCGCCGCAACGCGGAAATCTTCCAGCACGGTGGACAGTTGCAGGCCCACGAAACCGGGCGCGGGCGCCTCGATGCCCGTGACGCCCAGGGAGTTCTGGGCCGTGAGCGCCGTGATAACGCTCATGCCGTAGCCGCCGAGCATGGCGATGGTCTTCAGGTCGGCCTGGATGCCCGCCCCGCCGCCGGGGTCCGATCCGGCGATGGTCAGTATCTGCGCGGGCCTGCGCGTGGTTTCGGGCATGGAGTGCCTCCGTCTCTCAGTGGTTGAACGCCGCCTGGAGGCGGTATTGCAGGTTGGTGTTGCGCTTGCGGCTGTTGGCGCGCCCAAGGCCGATGGCCATCGCCCGGGCGGGCCCGATGAGCACGGCCAGCCTGCGCGCGCGGGTCAGGCCGGTGTAGATCAGGTTGCGCTCCAGCATGATGTAGTGCTGCGGCACCACGGGCATGATCACCGCCGGGTACTCGCTGCCCTGGGACTTGTGGACCGACACGGCATAGGCCGGGGCCAGCTCGTCCAGCTCGTGGGCCTCGTAGGCCACCTCGCGGCCGTCGAACTCCACCAGCAGCTCGCCCTCGGCGGGGTCCGCCGCCGCGATCCAGCCCAGGTCGCCGTTGAACACGTCCTTGTCGTAGTTGTTGCGCAGCTGGAGCACGCGGTCGCCCTGGCGGAAGATCGTTTCCCCGCGCCGGATCTCCCGGCCCCGGGGGTTCAGCCGCTCCTGGAGCAGGCGGTTGAGGGCCTGGGTGCCCAGGGGGCCCTTGTGGATGGGCGTGAGCACCTGGATGTCGCGGCGCGGGTCCAGGCCGTAGGCCCTGGGGATGCGCTGGGTGGCCAGCTCCAGGATGTAGTCGCGGATGTCGGCGGGGTCCGCGCGGCGGACCCAGAAGAAGTCGTCCGCCGGGCCGGGGGGCTCGTTGTTCTCGGGCAGCTGGCCCGCGTTGACGCGGTGGGCGTTGGTCACGATGAGGCTCTCGCGGGCCTGGCGGAAGATGCGCGTGAGCACCGCGTGGGGCACGGCCTGGCTGGCAAGGATGTCGCCCAGGATGTTGCCCGGGCCCACCGAGGGCAGCTGGTTCACGTCGCCGATGAGCACCAGGCGGCAGGTCAGGGGCAGGGCCCGCAGCAGTGCGAGGAACAGCGACTCGTCGAGCATGGAGGCTTCGTCCACCACCACGGCGGCGGCCTCGATCTTGTTGTCCTCGCCGAGCTGGAAGCCGCCCTCGGGGGAATACTGCAACAGCCGGTGCAGGGTGGAGGCCGGATGGTCCGTGGCCTCGGCCAGCCGCTTGGCCGCCCGGCCCGTGGGCGCGGCCAGCTTGACCTTGAACTTCAGGGCCGTGAGCACGCTGACCAGGGTGCGCGTGATGGTCGTCTTGCCCGTGCCGGGGCCGCCGGTGATGACAAAGACCTTGTTCTCGCACCCGGCCAGCACGGCCGCGCGCTGCTCGGCCGACAGCTCCACCTGCGCCGCGGCCTCCACCCCGGGCATGACCCTGCGGATGGCCGCCAGGTCCAGGGGCGTGGGATGCTCGATGAGATGGTACAGGCGCGTGGCCGTCTCGGTCTCGTGGCGATAGAAATGCATGAGGAACACGGCACGGGGCACCCCCTGGGCCGGGAGCTCCTCCACCACCACGCGCTTGCGGTGCTCCAGGGCGGCCACGGCGGCGCGCACGGCTTCGGGGCCCGGCCCGGCGCCCGCGTCCGCAAGGCCGGGGTCGTCCTCCAGCAGCCAGGGCGGCGGTCCGTCCTGGTCCTGCGGCTCCCCGCCCGCGCCGGGTTCCGTGCCGGGGCCGCCCTCGTCCCCCGGCGCCGCCAGCACGCGCTCCCAGCCCGCCAGAAGCCCCAGCACATGGCGCACCAGCTCGTCCTCGGGCAGGAACAGGTGGCCCTTTTCGCTGGCCGAGAACAGGGCGTAGACCACCCCGGCCTCCACGCGCTGGGGCGCGTCGGGCGAAAAGCCCAGGCGCAGGGCCATGCCGTCGGCGGTGCGAAAGCCCACGCCGCGGATCTCGTAGGCCAGTTCGTAGGGGTTCTCGCGCAGCTTGGCCTCGGCCCCGCTGCCGTAGCGCTGCCAGATGCGCGCCGCGTGGGTGGGCGAAACCTGATGCGATTGCAGGAAGATCATCAGGTTGCGCGCCTCGTGCTGCCCGGCCCAGGACTCGCGGATGGCCGCGAGCTTCTTGCGGCCCAGGCCCTCCACCTCCAGGAGGCGTTCGGGTTCCTGGTCGAGCACGTCCAGGACCGCGGCCCCGAAGTGGTCCACCAGCCGCGCGGCCAGCTTCGGGCCGATGCCGCGCACGTTGCCCGAGGAGAGGTAGCGCCGGATGCCGTTGATGGTCGCGGGCATGGCCTGCTGGGCCACATGGACCTCGAACTGGCGCCCGAACTTGGGGTGGTCCACCCAGCGGCCCGTGAGGTCGAGCATCTCGCCGGGGCAGACCTGGGCCATGACGCCGACCACGGTCACATCCCCGGCCTCGTTCCGGGCGCGGACCCGGGCCACGGTATAGCCGTTGGCCGGATTGTGGTAGACCACGCTCTTGACTTCGGCCTTCAGGGTCTCGGCCATGTCCTGTCCCGCTCGGGCGCCCGGGCGCGCGGAGCTAGAGGTCCTGGCGGAACCGCAGCGACTGGCGCAGGGTCTCGCGGTCCACGAATTTGACCTCGGCGCCCAGGGGGATGCCCTGGGCCAGGCGGCTGACGCGCACCCCGGGGTGGGCGCGGGCCACGAGATCCTTGATGAAGGTGGCCGTGGTCTCGGCCTCCAGGGTCGTGCCCAGGGCCAGGATGACCTCGGCCACCCGCCCCTCGGCCAGCCGCGCCCGCAACCGGGGAATCTCCAGGTTCTGGGAGGTCACGTTCTCCAGCGGGGCCAGCAGCCCGCCCAGGACGAGGTAGCGGCCCTTGTAGAACCCGCCGTCCTCGATGGCCAGCAGGCTGTCCCATTCGGCCACGACCATGAGCTGGGAGCCGTCGCGGGCCGGGTCGGAACAGATGCAGCAGGGGTTGCAGTCCGACAGGCTGGCGCAGCGCTCGCAAAAGAACAGCCGTTCGCGCAGCTCCAGGATGCTCTGGCCCAGGCCCCGGGCCTTGGGCAGGGGCCATTTGAGCAGTTCGAGGGCCGCGCGCAGGGCCGATTTCGGCCCCAGGCCCGGCAGGCGCGAAAGCTGGTCGACCACCGCCCGGAGCGGCTCGGGAAGCTGCTGCACGCCAGGACTCCTAGAACAGGCCGGGGATGTTGACGCCGCCGGTGATGGTCTTCATCTCGGCCTCGGCGGTCTCCTTGCCCTTCTTCACGGCCTCGTTGACGGCGGCCAGCACCAGGTCCTGGAGCATCTCCACGTCGCCCGGGTCCACGCAGGCCGGGTCGATGCGGATGGCCTTGACCTCGCCCGCGCAGGTGGCGGTGACGCTGACCATACCGCCCCCGGCGCCGGCCTCGACCTCCCGGGTCTTCAGCTCGGCCTGGAGCTTTTCCATCTTCTTCTGCATCATCTGCGCCTGGCGCATCAGGTCGTTCATGCCACGCATGGCTTATTCTCCATCTATTTCGGTGTGTTCAGGTGAAGGGGCGTCCCCAGCCTTAGCCGGGGCCGGGCGGGCGTCCACGAATCCGGCGTCGAAAGCGCCCATCACGGACTGGACCAGCGGATGGGCCCTGGCTTTGGCCTCCAGTTCCTTGTGCGTCGCCTCCCGGCGTTCGGGCACCTGGAACCCGACCTGCGTGCCGGGGCCGAAATATTCCTCCACCAGGGCGGTGAGCGCCGCGAAGGCCTCGCCCCGGCGAATCTGGGTGCAGTGCATCTGGTTCTGGCACTCCAGGGTCAGGACGCCCTCGGCGTAGCGCGCCCCGGCCTGCATCAGTCCGCCCACGCCCCGGCCCGTGCGCTCCTGCACGGCCTGGGCGAACTGGCGGAACCCCTCCCAGGTGCGCGGCCCGTCGGGCAGGGGCACGCCGTGGTCGCGCACCGTGGGGGCGGCTGTGGCGCGCCGCGCCGCGCGGGGCCGCGCAGGCGGCAGCCCGTGCGCCTCCCGGGGGCCGGGGTCGGAGTCCTGCGGTCCGGGGTCGGAGTCCTGCGGTCCGGGGTCCGGGTCGGCCACCTGGGCGCGCCAGGCGTCGGGGTCCGTCTCCGGGCCGGGATCCGTGTCCGGGCCGGGGTCCGTGTCGTCCTCGGGGCCCGGCTCCCCGGCGGGGGCGGGAGCATCGGCCTCGCGGGCCCTGGCGGCGCCCCGGGGCGCGGCGGCGGGGCGCGGCGGCGCGGGCGGCGCCTCGGCGCCTGGGCCCGGCTCGGCGCCCGGGGCTGGCGGGGCCGCTGGCGCCGCGCCCGTGCGGGCGATGTCGCCCAGGGGCAGCAGCCGGGGCAGGCAGGCCAGGTTGAGCAGCAGAAGCTCCAGGGCCAGGGCCGGTTCCAGGCTGTTGCGCACGCGCTGCTGGCCCTCCAGGGTCAGCTGCCAGCCGGCGTGGACGTGGGCCGGGTCGAAACGCCGGGTCCATTGCATCCACTGCGGGGCCTCGTCGGCGGAAATATCCAGCACGGCCAGGGCCGCCTCGCCCGACTGGCCCAGCAGGAACAGCGTGCGCCAGCATTCCGTCAGCTCGCGCAGGAAGAAGCCCAGGTCCAGCCCCTGGTCCAGGATCTCGCGCAGCACGGTGGACACGCCCAGGCAGTCGCGCCCGTGGATGGCCTCCAGCAGGCGGAACAGGATGTCGCGCCCGGCCAGCCCCAGGACCTGGCGCACATCGGCGCTGGTCAGCCGCCCGCCGCCCAGGGCCAGCACCTGCCCCAGCAGCGACATGGAGTCGCGCACGCTGCCCGCCCCGCGCCGGGCCAGCAGGGCCACGGCGTCGGCGTCGTAGTCCAGGCCCTCGGCCTTGAGCAGCCCGGCGAGGTGCGCCTCCAGCTCCCTGTGGCCCAGGCGCTGGAAGATGTAGTGCTGGCAGCGGCTGATGATGGTGGCCGGGAAGCGGTGCGGCTCGGTGGTGGCCATGATGAAGGTCGCGTGGGCCGGGGGCTCCTCCAGGGTCTTCAGCAGGGCGTTGAAGGCGCCCTTGGAGAGCATGTGCGCCTCGTCGATGATGAAGACCTTGTAGCGGCAGTCGATGGGCGCGAAGCCCACGTCCTCCTTGAGGGAGCGCACGTTCTCCACGCCGGTGTGCGAGGCGCCGTCGATCTCCATCACGTCCACGGCGGCGCCGACCTGGATCTGGCGGCAGCGGGCGCACTGGTTGCAGGGCTCGGCGGCCGGGCCCTGCTCGCAGTTCAGCGCCTTGGCGAAGATGCGCGCGATGGTCGTCTTGCCCACGCCGCGCGTGCCGCTGAAAAGATAGGCCGGGGCCACGGCGCCCGTGGCCGCCGCGCGGGAGAGGATGGTCTTGATGACCTGCTGCCCGGCGACATCGGCGAAGCGCTGGGGGCGGTACTTGTGGGTCAGGTGGGTCTGGCTCATGGCGGCCCTGCCCCGCGCCGGGCCCGGAGGGGCACGGCGCGGGGCGGATATGGTCCTAGATCTCGTACTTGTCGAGCCAGGCGTCGTACTTGGGGTTCTCGCCCTTGACGATCTTGAAGTACTCGCGCTGGA
>Ga0172382_10007065_pt1 | contig 16071 bp, 14 predicted proteins | sample Leawel138RmetaG_FD_122245 | JGI IMG/M metagenome (GOLD analysis project Ga0172382, IMG submission 122245) | Leachate microbial communities from a municipal landfill in Southern Ontario, Canada - Leachate well 138R metaG | ecosystem: Engineered > Solid waste > Landfill > Unclassified | place...
GTGCATAGACAACCCGATTTGCATCCGAAAACACAAATTAATGGACAGAAATATAAGCTATCTATCTGATAAACATACTGCTACAACTACAATTCCCCACTTTTTTGGGGGAATGCCTTAAATGCGTGTATTTCGAATCTGGAGCCCCACGAATATACACGAATTCTATGACTCCCACGAATACGCACGAATGCCTGTTTATGTAACTATAATAACGGTTATGTGTTATGGCTACGTTTCCTACGTTTACGAACGTTTACGAACGTTTACGCAAGCACCTAACCACATAATTGATATGGGTTTAAGCCTACGTTTACGCAAAAACGCGTACTCTCCTCTCTCGCCCGCCCAAAATGCCATAAAGAGAGAATTGATAAGTGTAGCAGTATATGCTAACTTACTATATTATAGATATATATCATTATATTATTTATATATATTATTATATTTTATTATCATATTATTTATATTTATATCTATGGATATCTCTCTATCTATCCATACTTTATCTCTTTTTTTTAACTCCTTAACCTGCATTATGCTGCATATTGTCTCTCAGGTTCCACAAAGTGAGATTTCCGGGGCGAGAGAGGAGAGTATGCGTTTTTGCGTAAACGTAGGGTTTACTCACTGTGCCGCAGTAAATTACGATTTGCATAAACGTTCGTAAACGTTCGTAATCGTTCCTAAGTGTTTGATAATAGGTGAGATTCGTGAAAATTCGTAAAAACATTCGTGATAATTCGTGGTCAATCAAAAAAACCTATTCGCTCTCTCTCATCCGTATGTTTCCCTTATATTTGAAAAGCAAAAGTTAAGCGACACATAGGCTTAGGGCTTTTCAGGCTCAAAAACAACAGACTCGTTCTATATAAATGAAAAGGCGGTTTGTCATATAAATGTCATAAACATCTTCGACAAACCGCCTAAAAAGATGGTGGAGCATAACGGGATCGAACCGTTGACCTCATGACTGCCAGTCATGCGCTCTCCCAGCTGAGCTAATGCCCCATCTGCTGTTAAGCTTGATGCGACACTTTCCCAAGCCCCCTTTTTCTGTCAAGCGGAAAATGAAAACGGGAATTAAATCTTGACAAGAACGCCAAAGCGAAACTTTTGGCAAGACTGCGGGGTGTAGCGCAGCCCGGTTAGCGCACTGGTTTTGGGAACCAGGAGTCGGAGGTTCAAATCCTCTCACCCCGACCATATATTTATAGCGAACAAGTGGGCGCTTAGCTCAGATGGGAGAGCGCATGCCTTACACGCATGATGTCAGGGGTTCAAGTCCCTTAGCGCCCACCACTTTTTGTTGTTTCAAAATCAAACAGGAAGGGACCATGAAAATCGCAATAACGGGCGCCAATGGCTTTGTGGGGAGCAATCTTGCTAATTATTTGCACAATTCAGGACACGATATCATCGCCGTAATTCGTCCCAAAGCCTCATCCCGCCTCATCGATCCTGCCATCGAAGTGCGCTTTACAAACTACGAAACCGGCTTGGACAAAGCCCTTGCAGGCGCCGAGGTGGTGATCCACAATGCGGGAAGCGTTCGCACCCGCACTTTCAACGACATGATTGACGCCAACGTTGGCACCACACGCCGGGTTTTACAGGCTTTTAACCGCAGTGAGAGCGCCCAACGCTTCATTTATATCAGCAGTCAGGCGGCTTCACGTCCCTCCGAAAATGGAAAACCCGTCACCGAATCCGAACCCTCCGCGCCGGTGAACTGGTATGGACGCAGTAAACTTTTGGCGGAAAGGCTGATCCGCGCCGAATGTGAAAAAGAGTGGACAATCCTGCGCCCCGTTCCTGTTTACGGGCCTGGCGAACGGGATTTTCTGCAGGTTTTCAAAGCGCTGAAAAGCGGACTCAGCCTCCAGATTGGGCTGAAAGACCAACTTCTAAATCTCATCCACATCGATGACCTTTGCGCACTCGCGGAACTTTGCGCTTCCCACCCCAAAGCCGCAAACGAAATCTTTTTTGCCTCGGATGGAGAAACCTACACCCAACGCGAATTTATGGCAGTCAGTGCCCGGCTTTTGGGCAAGAAAAACCTGCATCTGAGCGTACCCAAACCCGTCGCCACGGCGGTTTTCTCCCTGGGTGATTTGTTTGAAAAAGCCAGCGGAAAAGTTGGCCTTGTGAACCGCCAAAAAATGAAGGAAGTGGTTGGGCCCAGTTGGGTTTGCAGCATCGAAAAAGCGCGTACCCTGTTGGGCTGGGAGCCTGGTGTGGCATTGGAAGAGGGTTTGACATCCACTTTCGAGTGGTATAAAAAAAGGAGTTTGCTATGAAACCCCTGCAGATTGTGTCTTTAAGCCTTGTCATTCTGTTTTTTTGCGGGCTGATTTGGGCGGATTCCCAGCCTCCGCGTTTGGGGGCAGACCTGATTTTACCCGCGGGCTGGCCTGTGTATTATGAACCGCCGGAAGTGCTTCTGCGTGTGGTTGTTAATCCCGACAGCAGCCTCAGCCTCGGTGCCGTGATTGATGGCAAGGACGAGCTGGAACCCCTTCTGGTTGAATATCTTAAACAGTTTGATTATATCCCCGCGGGAGATTCGCTTTCGCTGGAACCTTTTGCCGTGATCGTTCCCATCCACCAGCCCGATGAAAGCCAATTTTTGGACAAACGCGCCCGGCAAGAGCTGTTGGAAGAGATAGAAACCTGGATTGCCAATGACCGTGCCAGCCACAATCTGCATTCTCCCACGGTTCCACCAACCCAAATGAGCGGTTTGAATTTCAGACCCGAGCCCTACCGCTCCGCCTTCTATTTTTGGGGATACCCACATCAGAGCCAAAGCCTCTCTGTAAACGGTTTTGAGCCTCGTTCCTTCATTTTTTCCCCCGTTTGGAATGAACACCTCGTCCACGGTTTCATGCAGCGCGGGGAAAGCGCTTTGGGACTGGATTATGAGGATAAAATCTATCCCTACGAAGCCACACTCAGCGAAGTGGAAGCCGGCTTGGGTGGAGCCAATCTTTTCTTTGCCCGTGGCTTGCTGAAAAAAACCGGTCTTTTCGGAGTGAAAGGCGTGCGCATGGGCTTCGGATTCCTGATTCAGGATGGAGATTGGTTCGGACTTGACTCCGGCCACGAAGGTTTGGCGTTGGATTTTGGCGTCCCTCTGGGTAAAAGCAATCTCAGCTTCAGCTACCAAAACCATCGTACCCAGATGTCCCACCTTTTGCTAAAACCGGAATATTGGCGGCCACAAGAGGATGATTTTACGGTTGAACGCCGTTACCAAAGCATTCAGGCTCAGTGGACTTCACCCTGGCTGAACCTGGCTTTACTGGGCGAAAGCGACCATGCACAATCCGCCCGGTTTGCAGATGACATTCATGCCAAAACCCTGCAACTGCAGGCTTGGGAAAACCTGAGTTTGGGACCTTTGGGCATCAAAGTTTTTTATGAAGGCATGCTTTCTGATACCGATCTAAACTTTATGGACGATGTTTCCGAACACCTTGCCGGCTTGGAATTGGACTTCGAAAGAGGCGCCATCTCCCTGGAAACAGGAGTCGAACTGGAGGATTTTAAAGAGCTAAACGCCTCCGCCGACCTGGGTTTCAAGCTTGGCAGAGTGCGCCTTGGTGCTTTCGGTGCCTTCAGCCAAGCTCCGAAAGACCCCGTCCTGTATGTGTCGGACCCATATCAAAGTGGAGCTGTTCTTCCCCGCGTGGAAATCCACGAAAACTATCGCGCTGGCTTGCAAATGGATTGGTTTTTTGCCCAAAATTCACAGCTAAGAATCAGCGCTGGAAGACGCGGCATTTTCAATCAATATCCGCCTGAATTACAAAGCCCATACCAAGACTCGGCCAAAATAGAAGAAAACCCATTATTTCTTCATTTTGCGAGAATATGGGACGAAACATGGGGCGCCTGGAAACTTGATCGGCAGTCTGGGGCCACCGTCCAGACCGTCCAGTTTGGTTTGGAGGAATTGCTGTATGAACCAGTAGTAATCTTGCAAGACCACTTCAATTTATACCGCCTGCTGAGTCACAACAACGCCCTTTTCGCCGGATTTGGCGTTCAGGGTTACATGACATATTTTGGCCAACTCTCGTCTTTGATTAAGCCAGACGCCTCCTTCATCGCAGATTTTTGGGCTGGGGTTCAGATTGGCAAACGCTTTGAATTCCAACTGAGCTACAAGAATGCTTTCAACGGCAGTTTTTACTTTATCCCGCCCATCCCGGCAACACTTCAGGGTTCCCTGCGCTGGTATTTTTTGAATTGAGATGGATTACAAAGCAATAATCTTCGACCTCGACGGCACTTTGATCGATTCCATGCAGCTTTGGCGCCAGGTGGATCAGGATTTCCTTTTGGGACGCGGAATCGAAGTCCCCGCCGATCTTTTTGACCACATTCCCCAAGGAAACAGTTTCATCGGTACGGCTCAATATTTCAAGGAACGCTTCGGACTTCCCGACAGCGTTGAGAGCATCATGGAAGAATGGACCCAGATGCTGCGATGGCACTATGAAAACGATGTTAAACTCAAGCCCGGCGCGGGAAAATTGTTGGAAGCTCTTTTTCAAAAAAACGTTCCCATCGGGCTGGGAACCAGCAACTCGCTTGAACTTTCCAGCAAGGCCCTTGCCCAAAACGGAATCTCGCATTATTTTAATTCTGTGGTCACCGGCGATTTTCCTCTCAAGGGAAAGCCATTTCCGGATATTTACCTGAAGGTGGCACAGGAGCTGAATTTGGAGCCTTCCCGCTGTCTGGTGGTGGAGGATACCCTCACCGGTGTTCAAGCCGCAAAAGCAGCAGGGATGACGGTTGTGGCCATACACGATGAAGACAGCCTGCCCTTCGCTCCCCAAATCCGGGAAATGGCAGACGCCTACGTGTTCACCCATTATGAATTAAGCGAGTTACTAAAAATATGAAAAACCCTGTATATATCGTTATCGGAGCCTATGGCAGCGGAAAAAGCGAATATTCCATCCACCTGGCGCAGAAACTGAATAATGAAGGCCACGACGTGGCTCTGGCAGACATGGACGTGGTAAATCCCTATTTTCGTTCCCGCGACGTGAGGGAAGAATTTGCCGAACTTGGCATCGAAGTTATCGCTCCGGATGGTGATTTTAAACATGCAGACCTGCCCATGATTTCACCCCGCATCAAAGGCGCCATCGAAAGCCCCGAAAAAACCGTGATTTTGGATGTGGGCGGTGACCCTGCCGGTTGCCGCACTCTGGGGCTTTTTGTGGACGTTCTCAACGAACGTGGTTACGAAATGCTTTTCGTGGTCAACACCTTCCGTCCCTTCACCACAAACTTGGCGGAAGTCCTGCAAATGCAAAACCAGCTTGAATTTGCCTCAAAACTGAAAATCTCGGAATACATCTGCAACAACAACCTGATGGAATACACAGACCAAAGCGTGGTGGAACAAGGCATTGAGATTCTTACAGAGTGCAGCGCCAAAACCGGCCTGCCTTTCGAAAAATACCTCGTGATGGAGGATTATGCCAATCTCGTTCCGGATGGTTTGGGTGGGAAAAAGCGTCTGATGATGAACCACACCCTCAAAAAACCCTGGGAAGCCCTGGTGATGAAAGGAATCTGAATTATCCGGGCAGAATAAATCGGCGGAGAAGCTTTCCCCTATTTGAGGTGTTCGTGCAGGAAGTCGTGGTATTCCTTGTTGTTGAATACCAATTCGTCATGGGTGCCCTGGTGCGTTTTGCCCTGCGAATCCAAAAAGAGGACGCGGTTCACATAGTGGAGGGTGGAAAGCCGGTGTGAAATCACAATGGCGGAAATTCCGGGGTAGTGGACATCGATATCCTGCCACAGTTTTTCCTCGTTTTCGGCATCCAGGGAAGCGGTGATATCGTCCAAAATCAGAAGCTGAGGGCGTTTCACCAAAGCTCGTGCCACGGTGACCCTCTGTTTTTGTCCGCCGGAGATGCCAAGTCCGCGCTGACCCACGAGCGTGTTTTCACCCTCCGGGAAAGCGGCTATTTCTTCCTTCAATTGCGCGGTTTTCACGGCAATGCCATATTCCTCTTCATCCGCTTCATCCACGGCAAAAAGAACGTTTTCACGCACGGTTCCGGAAAACAACACCGGGTCTTGAGGAACGTAGGCAATCAGCTCCCGCAGCGCCACGATGTCCAGTTCCTCCAATGGGGTTTCGTTCACCAAAATGCGCCCGGAATCCTGTTTCAACAAACCCATCAGCAGGTTCGCGACGGTGCTTTTACCCGCGCCGGTTGCACCCAGAATGAGGAGCCGTTCGCCATTTTTCAGTTCGAAATCGCAGTTTTGGATGGCAGGTTCATTTTTGCCAGGGTAGGTGATGGAGACGTCTTCAAAGCGCAGGGAGTCAATGCCATCGAGCTTTTTATCGCCCTTCCAATCCGAATTGAAGGTGGGGAAGTCCTTCATTTCTTCCAGGCGGTCGATATTCACAAAAGCCTGTTTGCCGGAAACAAAGAGTTGAGGCAGGTCGAGCAGCGGATAAATCATCATGCTGAGATAGGAATAGAACATGAAAAAGGTGCCCACGCTGATTTCGCCCTTCACAGCCATGTAGCCACCGAAAAGGATGACTCCAATCTGGGCAAAATAATCGATGTATTGATAGATGAGACCCAGAACAGCATTGAGTTTCACCACGCCCATCTCGGTTTGGAAGCGGCGGCTGAGCGCGGCATCGAAAAAGCGGTTGTATTTTTCCTCGCTCACAAAGGCTTTCACGATGCGGATGCCGGAAAAGCTCATCTCCAACTGGCTGTTGATATTGCTGATGGCCTTTTGATTGAGGTCAAAATTTCGGTAAAGTTTGTCGGAAACCAGGTAAAACACAATCATCATCAGCGGCAGCGGGGCAATGGACAACAGGGTGAGCTTCACATTTATGCTGAACATCACCGCCAGCGAAAAAGCGATGAGAGAAAAGGAATTGAAGGCGCGGAAAATGCCCGAACACATGAACCAGCTTATTTTTGAGAAATCCGTGAGGTCGTCTGTGAGGCGGGTGACGATGTCGCCGGTACGGAATTTTTGGAAAAAGCGGAAGTCTTTATCCAGAATGTGTTTGAAATAAATCATGCGCAGCATGTTTTCAAAGCGGATGTTCACCCAGCCACGGAAAGCGGGATAGAAACCGGTGAAAAACTGCGCTACGCCCAGGCCTAACAGCGTCCAAACTATGCGGTTTACGTCCGCCATGGGGTCTGGATATTTGGCTGGATAGGATAAGATGTCGCGCAGAAGGTCGATAAGCTTTCCAAAGATGAGCGGATGCGCGATGGAAACTGCGGATGAGGCAAGCGTGAAAACCAGCATGATGAGCAAAAACCACTTCTGCGTTTTCCACATTTTCAGAATCCAGCGGAAGTTTTTATGCATCGCCATCCTCCGTGCCAATCAACTGCAGTTCAACCAGTTTGCGGTATTCACGGGAGCTTTGCATCAGCTCGTTGTGGGTGCCGCGATGGATAATTTCTCCGTTGGAGAAAAAGAGGATTTCATCCGCGTCCAAAACAGAGGTGAGCCGGTGTGCCACAACCACGGCGGTTCTGTCCGAAAAGATGGCTTCCATGCTTTTTTGGATTTTTGCCTCGGTTTGAGGGTCGATGCTGGCTGTGGCTTCGTCCATGATAATCAGTTCGGCATCAAAAGCCAGGGCGCGGGCAAAGCTGATTAGCTGTTTTTCGCCCTGGGAAACGTTTTGACCGCGTTCAGCAAGCTCGGCATCCAAGCCCAGTTCCTGTTGGTTGATAAAATCGTCCAATTGCACGATATTGATGGCTTCCCGCACTTTTTCAGGAGAAACGAGGTCGTTATAGACGCGCACGTTTTCCAAAATACTGCCGGGGAAAAGGAAAATATCCTGCAGAATGAGGCCGATTTTGCGACGCCAGCCTCGGAATTCAATCTCATCCAGGGGCACGTCATCGATGAAGATGCGTCCCTTGTTCAGCGGATAGAATCCGCAAAGCAGGCTCACACAGGTGGTTTTCCCGCTTCCGGAGGCTCCCACGAGCGCGATTTTTTTGCCTTTGGGGATGGTGAAGGAAACGTCACGCAGGACCCATTCCTCATCTTTATAGGCAAACCAAACGTTTTCAAAGCGGATTTCACGCTGGAAAGAAGCTTCCTTGGTGCCGATGAAAATCTCTTCCTCGGAGGTGAGTTCGGTCAGTTCCACAATACGTTTGAGGCTCACGAAGGCGCGCTGGATTTGCATCACGTTCTCGGAAATCTGCATCAGGGGCCAAATCATGCGTAAAATATAATCCACAAAAATGATGAGGGTGCCGATGGTGACCGCGCCGGCGATGATGCGCGGAGCCGTGAGCTTGATTATCAACACCAATAACACCACTTCAAAGACCAGCATAAAAACGCTCTGCGAGCCATATTCGATGAAGCTTGTGCGCGTTTCCAAGCGATATTTGTCGTTTGAGGCGGTTTTGAGGTCTTCGTAGGCCTTGTTTTCACGGTTCAAAGCCTGAAGGATGGGCATTCCCTGCACGTAATCCGTGATTTTTGCCGTGACGAGCGCGTTCTTTTCCCTGATTTTCAGGTAGAACTGCGAAAGATAGCGGATGAGGAAATAGTAGCCAATTATGGCAACGCCCATGAGCGGTAAAATCCAGCTGGCAATATTGGGCGCGCGCAAAAACATCACCAGGAAAACTCCGGCAAAGAAAAGCAGATTTCCGATGATGCGGATGGAAAGCTCGGAAAACAGGGCTTTTACACGCTCAGCATCGGATTCCACACGCGAGATTAGCTCGCCCACAGGCTGTTTGTTGAACCAATCCACCGGCAAAGTGAGCAAATGGCGGAAAACCTGACCCTTGAATTTGGTGATGATTTTCACGCCCAAACGGGACAGCAGCACGATTTGGAGATAGGAAAGAATGCCGGAAACCACCACCGCCACCACAAAAATACCGCCAAAGCGGAACATTTGCGCCATATCGCCATTTGGTATGCTTTTATCCACGATTTCTGCCAAAATCAGCGGATAGAGAAGCTGGATGGCAGAGGTGCAAAGCATGGCAAAAAGACCAAATAATAAAAGCCCCATATCCTTTTTGACGAAAGGATACAGGAGCTTAAAATAGTTTGGTGAGCCGTCTGGCCGCTTCGACATTCGCGTTCCTTGGCGTATTTACGTTAAATTAAAAATGGTCGGGATGAGAGGATTTGAACCTCCGACTTCTCGGTCCCGAACCGAGCGCGCTGACCGGACTGCGCTACATCCCGACCGGTTCGACTCAAATTTTGCCGGTCACTTTAATTGTCAAGGATTTATTCAACCCCGATGGCTTTGAGCAGCTTTTCCGCTTCCTCGGCGGTAATTTTGCCATTTTCCAACATCTGCAGAATCTTTGCTCGGCTGCGCTCATCCACGGCTTTCTTTTCATTGCTATCCAAACCGCTGCCCTGGAATGCTTTATTGATGGCATTATCCACGGTTTTACTGATGAAATCCCCCAGCTTCTCAAAGCTCGAAATCTCGGTTTTATCCTCTTCCCAGTGCGTTTTTTCACCCCTGGGTTCGCGCACCTTGCGAAACACGGATTTCAAAATGTCGCCAATCTCGTCGCCAATCTGGTCAACAGTTTTCACAACCTTGCCGCCGGCGCTTTTGAAGTCGAATTCCTCCACGGTTTTCTTCATGTTGTCCATGGCGGCGTTCAGCTTTTCCTTCACCCCTTCTTCGCGGATGCCAGCCAAAGCCTTTTCCACAGCGGCGCTGACGGTGCCCCAAGCTTTTTGCACCTTTTCGAGGTCTTCCTCGCTCACGGCCTTGCTCATCGTTTGCTTCAGCTCTTTGATCTTGAGCCTGATAAAGTTCAATTCCGCGCCGTCGTCGCTGGTGAGACTGATGTCTCCATTTTCGGTTTTAATGCTGATCTGGGCGCCACCTTCGCCACGGCGGACAATCTTGAGATTATCCTGTTCGCTGAGCTCGGCTTCGGTTTCATTGCGCAGCGTGCCCGTTTCGCTGATGGCTTCCAGTTGGAAATTATAGTTTTCAGGCAGAGCGAGCTGGACGGGTCCATTTTCAGACACCATGGTGAGCGTGGCATCCTCCACGGGCAGGGCTTCATAGATGATCCTGCCATTTTCGCTTTGGATGAAAGCCCGTTCAAAAGCGGCTTGACGCACCCTGATGGCGCCGTTTTCACTGCCGGCTTCAAATGATGCGCCACTCACCTTTTCAGCGGACACATTGCCGTTTTCAGTGATGACCCGCAGTTCAGCGTCACATTTTTGGATGCGGATGGCACCGTTTTCGCTTTTGAGGCTGATTTGTCCGCTGCAATCCTTCACTTGGATGCTGCCATTTTCAGTGGTCATTTTAAGCTCGGATTCCAGTTCCTGAGCTGCCAAAGACTCATTTTCGCTTTTCGCGCACACCTTGATGCCGGTGGGAACGAAAATTTTCACGCGCGAATCTCCCGAACCCCAAAAAGCTTCCGCCAGTTCCGGTATTTTTTCCAAAATAATCTCCATTTCATCCTCGTTACGGTCAACGAAAAAGAATTCCGTGATGTCGATACCGGGGATGTAGGAATGAATTTTCAGTTTCGCGTCCACATGAATCTTGTCATCCTGGGACACGCCAATTTCCAGCGGCGCCATCTTGTTGTCGATTTTAATTGTGCCCATACCGGCAGCGTCGTAACTCAGATTAATTTTTGCGGTTTTCATTGCTTTCTCCTTGTTTGAATCATTTGGAGCGCTTCCTCAACGCTGATGAAGCCTTGGTCGAGGTCTCCCATGATGTCGCTGTAATCCTGCTCCATGGGCTCGTCTTTGGAAATTTGACGGATTATCTCGGCAAGGCGGTTTTTAACTGTGGGGTAGGAAATTCCCAGGCGCTTTTCCATCTCGCGGATGCTGCCCTGGACCACCACAAAAAGCTTGATGAATTCCAACTGCTCCTGGTTCAATCCAGAGATCCAGCTTTGGGCAAAATTACCCCTGAAACTCACGCCACAGGCGGGACAGTGGAATTCTTTCACCAAAAGTTCCCCTTCGCAGAGGGGGCAGGCTGTCATTTCCATCGAGGTCTCCTTAATTATTTTAAGGTCATTCTTAAAAAGATTGAGATTCTGTCAAGCTAAAAATTCAATATCTTGATTCAATCCTCGAAATAAGGTAAAAAAGAGCCTGCGTGATGAAGTCAGGATAAGCTGTTTATTGGAGAAAATGGGCGGATAAAAAAATGGAGCGGGAAACGGGATTCGAACCCGCGACTTCAACCTTGGCAAGGTTGCGCTCTACCATCTGAGCTATTCCCGCTTGGTACCAGAGGCCGGACTTGAACCGGCACGAGCCGAAGCTCAAGGGATTTTAAGTCCCTTGTGTCTACCAGTTCCACCACTCCGGCAGGATGAAAACGAGTGGAGGCGACACCCGGATTTGAACCGGGGATAGAGGTTTTGCAGACCTCGGCCTTACCGCTTGGCTATGTCGCCCAAATTTATATATGGAGCGGGAAACGGGATTCGAACCCGCGACTTCAACCTTGGCAAGGTTGCGCTCTACCATCTGAGCTATTCCCGCTCACGAGGTTGAGAATCCAAAAATCTGAAGCGCGCCGATTTGTCAAGCCAAAATGTCGGCTTCGGAAAACACCAGCGCTTCAAAGCGGAATAAATGGGCGTCAGGGCTTTTCCAAGCGCCGTTTGGCAGACCCGCTTTGAGGCAAAGTTGGCTGAGATAGGTATCCAAATCCCAATCGTATTCCACCGGCACCTGAGGCAGAAAAACTCCGGAGCGGAAGCCTTTGCGCAGCATCAGCCCATCGCGTCCAATCTGGATTTCAGAGAGGTTTTCCACCGGGAAAAGCGGGCTGAGGATGGAAATCTCGATTTGGAGCCGGGGCAGTTCATCCCGGCGCAAAGCGGGAAAACGCGGGTCACCGAAAGCCGCTTCCCGCGCCATTTCCACCACTTCAGCGGCGATACTTTTCTCACTTTTCATCATGCCAATACAGCCCCGCAATTCGCCATCCAAGGTGATGGTCACAAAAAGTCCTCTTTTTTCTTGAAAAGCCGCATCCGTGGGCAGGTGGGGAGCTTCACCTCCAAAACGGGAGGCGATGGCAGCTCGGGCAAGCTCCAGCAGGCTTCGTTTTTGGGCTTCGGTCATTATTTTATCTCCCGGTAAAGCAGCGCGCTGAGATAGCCCACCACGTTTTGATTGTCACCGCTCACAATTCCGGAATGGGTGTATTCAATCACCCTCGCTTTCACATCTTCAAGCGGGGAAACCAGATAGAGCAGGGCAAGCAGTCCGCCGATTCCGCAGGATTCACACTGGTGTTTCACGGTGCTCTGCCAAAGTCCGGCGGGGTCAAGCTTCAGGACGTGGTCAACCACGATGGCATCCATCTTTTCTGCCCGGCTGGAATTGTGGAAATGGGAAAGGTCTGTGGAAACCACGATGCCCACATTTCTGCCAGACATCGCCTGACGTAACTGCCTGGCCAGCAGGGTCATATCTTCCGGATTGGGACGGCCAATCATTATCGGGCAGATTTTCGCATCGGGAAAAAAGTATTTGATGAAAGGAAGCTGAACCTCCAGGGCGTGTTCCACTTCGTGCAATCTTTTGGAGCCTTTGGGGTCGGGGTCGTGACCTTGCAAAAGTTCGGCAAGTTCTGTGTCCTGCTCGATATTTCCCAAGGGGGTCTCATATTCGCTGAAGGGCGGAATGGACCAATCAAAACCCAGACCGTGGTGGCTGGGATGCAAAATCACGAGGCTGTCAAATTCAGACTGGGCATAGAGACTCCAGCCGCGGGCGGCGCAGGCTCCGGAATAGATGTAACCCGCGTGGGGAACAATCAGCCCCAAAAATTCTTCCCCGGGGTCTTTTTCAGGAAGCTGGGGAAGCCAGGATTCGATGGCGGCGACAACGCGGTCGCCAAAACGAGGGTAAAAGCTGCCGGCGTGGGCGGTTTTCCTAATCATTGTCGTTCTCCTTTTCCGTATATTCCAAACGGGATTGAGCCGCTTGTCCATCCAAAAAGTCACGCAGTGCGTCCGCGTTTTCCGAAGGCAAAGCAAGCGTGAGTTCAGCCTGTTCCGCCCAATTTTCCTGAACCACTTTTCCACCCAGGGATTTGAGCAGACCGGTGAGCTGGTCCACAGCCGCGTAGGAAGCGCTCACGTTGAAATGGGTTTGGGCGATTACGGGCATTTTTTTGGCGTTTTCCAAAGCCTGTTCCACCGTGTTGCCATAGGCTTCGATGAGGCCGGGGATGCCAAGCTTGACCCCACCGTAAAAGCGGGTGACGATTGCCAAAACATTTGTCATATTCGCGCGCAGCAGGGCGTTCAAAATCGGCTTTCCTGCGCTTCCACGAGGTTCCCCGGCGTCCGACCAATATTGCGTTTCGCGCTCCTGACCGCTGATGTAGGCAAAGCAATTGTGGGTGGCGTTTGCATATTCTTTGGCATGAGCGGCAATCAAGGTTCGGGCTTCATCCGCGCCTGAAATGGGGAAGAGGAAGCAGATGAAACTGGAGCGGCGGATTTTTTGCTGCCAGGAACCGGGTTCTTTCAATGTGAAAAATGCCATGACTCTATTTTGTCCTGATGAGGTCAGACCAGCGGGTCGTATATGCGGGTGAAAGTTTGGCGCGCTTCATTTGCCAATCCCGTTTGATGCCACGGCTGGCGATAAAAACTGTGTCGCGCCCGAATTTGTGGTTCAATTTGTCCACGGCCTGGCTGAGGTGAAAGCGTTCGTCGTCCAGATAGTTTGTTTCGAGAATATTCAGCGGAACGTCTTTTTCATCAATCAATTCGCTGAACATCACGCCCGCTTTTTTATATTCGAAACCCTGGAGGTGGATTTCACGCAAGAGCTTCAAAGCGGTTTTAATCAAATCCGGCGTGTGGGCTGAAGGCGGCGAGATTGAGCTTTGGAGGGAATTATTGTATTGCGGGCCTTCCTTGAAGCGGTTTGTGCTCAAAAAAACCATCATCTGGCCTGCCACGCTGTGTTGAGCGCGGAGCTTTTCCGCGGCGCGGCTTGTGTATTCCGAAATCGCTTCCTCCAATTCTGACAGCTTGGAAACCTGTCTGCCAAAGCTTCTGGAGCAAACCAGGCTCTTTTTGGGCGCGGGCGCCTCCTCCATCTGGATACAGGCGAAACCCTGCAATTCCAACACGATTTTGTGGCCTGTGCTGGTCATATAGTGGTCGATGAATTTTTCCGGTGCGTTGCGCAGTTGCCAGGCGTTGAGAATTCCGTTTTGGCGCAGAAAAAGGTCATATTGACGCCCTATGCCCCAGATTTGCCCCACAGGCATCAGTTTGAGGGCTTTTTCCAGCCGGTCATCGTCCAAAAGAGCGAGGCAGCCTTTATAGCCGGCGTAGCGTTTGGCGAAGTGGTTGGCGATTTTTGCCAGGGTTTTGCTGCGTGAAATACCCACGGAAACGGGGATGCCTGTCCATTTTTTCACCTTTTCGCGGATTTGCTTTCCATAGTCCACCAGGTCGCGCTGGCGAAAGCCGTTGAGATTCAAAAAAGCTTCATCGATGGAATAAATTTCCAGTTCCGGGCTGAATTCTTCCAAAGCCTCCATCACGCGCCGGCTCATGTCGCCGTAAAGCGCGTAATTTGAGGAAAGAAGCGCTCCGCCTTGTGCCTGTATGCGGGCTTCATGTTTGAAACCAGGCGCGCCCATGGGAATGTTCATGGCCTTAATCTCGTTCGAGCGGGAGACGATGCAGCCGTCGTTGTTTGAAAGCACCGCCACTGGTTTTCCTTCCAGGGAAGGGTCAAAAACCCGTTCGCAGGACACATAAAAATTGTTGCAATCCACCAAGGCAACGATATTAGTGTCCGAAAGGCCAATTTTTTGCATGATTATTCTCCAAGTTCCATTTTGCCGAAGCCGCTGTGGGTGTCAATGGATAATCCGCGAACCAACACTAAACTTCGTCGCGACGGGTCATTCCGAGCGCCAGCTAAGGACAGGTCGGAACACCGGATTCATCCGGTCGTTGGTGCCAGATTCATCTGGCACAATGTTCTTCCCACCACCGGACTACGCTCAACACCACCCAGCCCCTGAGCTTGGAGGAACACCGGATTCATCCGGTCGTTGGTGCCAGATTCATCTGGCACAATGTTCTTCCGACCACCCAACTCCGCCCACCACAACCCAGCCCCGACGCGTCATTCCGAACGCCAGCGAGAAATCCAGCCCATTTCCAATCCATCATTCCAGAGCTCAGCGACGGAATACCTTCCCCTGCCATCTCGCCACCTCGCCATCAAAACCCCGCCGTCAGCCTCTCCCAGCCCACCACCGGCTCCAACAACCCCGCTTCCACAGCCTGTTTCACGCTCCGGCAGGGCAGCGCCCCATCCTCAATATCCGCGCGGGTCAGGCTCACCAAATCAATCGCCGGATTCGCCTTCGCCATCGCGTACATCACCTTCACATACACGTTATACCAATTCGCCAGCGTGGGTCCACAGCGATGTGTTTTGCGGCTGTAGGTATCCGCGTACACCGACAGGTCATTTTTGTAGGCGTCGGAAGGCTCCAAAGCCCGTAAATTCGTCGCTATCGCCGAAAAACGCCGGTTATTCGCCGTCTCCCTCGGTTTGGCGTAAGAACGCACCACAATGCGGTTAATGCGCGGATTATAATAGTAAATCAACCCATCACATTTTCCCCGATAAGCCTGAATCATGTTCTTGAAAAACGCTCTCATCTTTTCCTCCTCAGAACCTTGTGTCCCTTAAATTTGTTTTCATTATTTTACCTCCCTGGTATTTATTTTTGTCGAGGGAATCCCGCCAAACTCCCTTGAATCCAGCGCCACAGTAACCTGATACCATCCCGGGAACTTCGCTTGTTGCCCCAAAGATGTTCCCAGGTCATGTATGAGGCATAAATGAGCCACGCTAAAGAGCCCCTCTATATATAGTGGGTAACAAAATGAGGGTTTGGGGAAATCATTTTGGGGTTCTCGCGGATTAGCGCAGAAATAGTGTCACGCAGATTACGCCGATAACGCTGATTTATATATA
>Ga0172382_10007067_pt1 | contig 16068 bp, 8 predicted proteins | sample Leawel138RmetaG_FD_122245 | JGI IMG/M metagenome (GOLD analysis project Ga0172382, IMG submission 122245) | Leachate microbial communities from a municipal landfill in Southern Ontario, Canada - Leachate well 138R metaG | ecosystem: Engineered > Solid waste > Landfill > Unclassified | place...
ACCGATGCCGAATAGACAGCCGTCCGTACCAGCGCGGCCGCAGGGTATACAGCAGCCCGCAATGATGCTTACCCCCAAGGATATAATATCCATACTTCGTCGCCATATATTTCTAATGATATTTTTTGCCTTCATCGGCTTGATAGCCGGAGGTATTAGCTGGTATCTTTTGTTAAAATATGCTCCTAAATATACAGCCCTAACGTTTATTAGAGTTTTGTCTCCTGCAGAAAAAGACCCTATGCAAATAGGCGGCCCCATCGTGAATAAAGATATTCAGTACGGCCACCGGCTCTCCATAGCAAATCTTATTCAGCAGCAGAGTAACCTTATGAATTTGCTCGATAGGGACCGGATTAAAAGGACCGAGTGGTTTAAAAGTTTCGGTGATGATACAAATACTGCATTAAGAATCCGCAGAGCTTTTGATGATTTAAAGAAACGTCTTGGTGTCAGTGCCTTAAGGGATGCGGAATTTATATCTATATCCATGACATGCGGTAACAAAAAAGAAGCGGCTCTTATCGTTAATGAAATGGTGGACATGTTTCTTGCAAGCTATAGAGTAACAAGAGTTTCAGATGTCCGCAGCCGTCTTGCGGAGCTTCAAACAAGAAGAGGATTTGTTGAAAGCGAACTTACAGCTGCAGAGAGATCTCTCGATGAGGTCAGGACTACCTTTGGTTTCTCAGATCTTGAGGAAAGAAATTTTGAAGATACTGTTACAAAAAGATTAAATGTTCTTGATGAGGAAGAACAGAATCTAAGGCTTACTGTTTCGCAGCTTCAGGCAAATATAGCAACCCTTGAAGCAATCGCAACAGGGCCGATTAATGAACAAATAAAAAATATTATAGAACGTGACCCTACAATGATTTTTCTTACCCAGTCTGTATTTGCTCGCAGAACCGAGCTGTCGGCGGCTCTTACAAAATTCGGCGAGGACCATAGAAGTATTCGTATCTTGAGGGAAACTATAGACGATTTAGAGCAAAGAAGAGATATTAGAAAGCAGGAAATAGGCGAACAAACCCGGCAGGCCAATTTGCAAGATGCCCGAGACCAACTCATTGTATTTGTAAGGCGTCTTGAAGAAGCGGAAGCGCAGCGTCAGCAAGCGCAGGCTTTGAAGAACAGACTTGATGCTGCAAGGGTCGAATACAGAAAAAGGGTTGAGATTAGAGACCAGCAGCAGAAAATGCTGAACGATCTAAAAGAACATATTGAAAGACTTAGGATTATGGCTGAAGACCCGGAAACAGCAAAAGTTGCTTCTGTTGGTCCTGCGCCGGAGCCTTTGCAGGTCAGCTCCCCTTTATGGTATGTTTATTTCCCCGGCGGTACGTTTTTGGGATTTGCACTCGGTATAGGTTTAGCATTCTTAGTTGAACTGCTTAACGATTTGCTGCGTACCCCCAGAGACGTGATACGATATGTAAAAGCAAATTTACTTGGTGTTATTCCGCACGATTCAGAGGAAGATTTGCCGCGTGATATCGATTTGGCTCATATAGTACGGCTCGCTCCTTATTCTCTAATAAGTGAATCTTACCGCAGTATGCAGATAAATTTCAACTTGTCCGGAGCATCAGATTCTACAAAAGTAATATTTATTACGAGCTGCGGTGCCGGTGACGGAAAAACAACAATAGCTTCAAATTTTGCAACGAATCTTGCTTTTGAAGGCAGACGAGTGCTTCTTATTGACGCGAATCTATGGCGGCCTTCGCTGCATAAAATATTCCCCAAATCCGGGCTTGGCACGAAGGCGGATAAATCTTTGAAATCAGATGTCGGTCTCAGTGATATTCTCAGAGGCGAAAGTTCACCTGAGATGATTATCCGTCCCAGCGGGGTAGATGGTCTTGATATTATAGATGCCGGTCCTTTAGCGATGAACCTGAACAACCTAATGTCGGGCACGGCTATGAGTACTTTGATTTATCAGCAAAAAGCGCTTTATGACCATATTATAATTGACGGCCCGCCAGTTCTTTTGGTAAGCAGTGCAAAAATACTTGCCGGATATGCTGATGGTACAATTCTTGTATTTAACGCTGAAATGACCAAAAGAGGTACTGCTCAAAGAGCCGTTAATGAATTAAAAGAAGTTAACGCCAAGCTTATCGGCTGTGTTTTACTCGGCGCGAGAGCTCTGAAAGGCGGCTATTTCCATGAGCAGTTCCGCTCTTACAGAAAATATCAGGCTGTACAGCCGACTGCTTAAGGTTTGATTTCTATTTATTTTTTATACTGGATGCCTACAGGAGATTGATGGATGAAGAAGTTTCTTGTAACCGGCGGAGCCGGTTTCATAGGCTCTAATATCACAAGGGAGCTTGTTTCTCAGGGTTATTTTGTTAGAGTCGTAGATAATCTTTTAACCGGTAAAAAAGCTAACCTCGCAGACATCATAGGAAAAATAGAATTTATCCAAGCCGATATCGGCGAGTCTCAAATCGCCCAAAAAGCTGTTGATGGAATTGACATAGTTCTTCACCAAGCTGCTTTGCCTTCTGTTCCTCGAAGTGTCGATAATCCGGCGGCTACACATAAACATTGCGTTGATGCTACTTTTACACTGCTTATGGCGGCCAGAGATGCCGGTGTAAAGCGTTTAGTTTATGCTGCAAGCTCTTCTGCTTACGGCGACACGCCTACTTTGCCTAAGGTCGAAACTATGCTTCCAATGCCTCTTTCGCCTTATGCCGCAGCTAAGCTTATGTGTGAGTATTACTGCTCTGTTTTCTATAAAGTTTACGGCCTGCAGACGATAAGTCTTCGTTATTTTAATGTCTTCGGCCCTTATCAGGACCCGACAAGCCAGTATGCCGCTGCGATTCCGGCATTTGTTACATCTATACTGAAAGATAAGCCTCCGACAATTTACGGTGACGGCGAGCAGAGCCGGGATTTTACTTATATCGAAAACGTTGTTCACGCTAATCTGATGGCCGCTATGGCGCCGCAAACAAAAGGGCAAGCTGTGAATATTGCCTGCGGAGATTCGGTTACGGTGAATCAGATTATCGAAATGATAAACCAAATTGTCGGAAAGAATGTTAAGCCTTGTTATGTTGCTCCTCGTTCCGGTGATGTGAAGCATTCGCTGGCGGATATATCTTTGGCCAAAGAGATTATCGGTTATGAGCCGAAGGTAGAGTTTCGAGACGGGCTTGAAAAGGCTATTGACTGGTACGGCAAAAATCTTCTTTAAAAAGTCATACATCAATCATACATTGCCGTGTCAAAAAATACAAACACTTGCGCAGGACTTGGCTTTTAAGAATTGCTTGAGCGGCTTGAGCATATAATTCGAGCTGTCCCCGATATAAATCGGCACGGTGCTGCAATTGCTCATCCGAGACTCGGTCTGTTTTGAAATCTACGATAATAAGGCCCTGCGGAGTTTTTATCAGCATGTCGACAATACCCTGTACGACGATTTTTTCATTTTCTTCGGTATTCATCGCATAAGTAAACGGCCACTCTCGCTCAATATAATTGGCTTTATCTAAGCTGAGTTTACCAACTTCGCTATCGAAAAATGTTTTGATAGCTTCGTTATTAATATATTTTGCCGCCTCGATACCGATATTTCCCTGTTTGATTAGACGCTCTATTGTTTCTTCGATTGTCCGGTTATTTATGGGTTTACTCAAATCAATTTCCGCTATTACGGCGTGAACTGCGGTTCCGATTATTCTGCCTTGTGTATTTTTTTCGACAACGCTTCGGCTATCCATAAGCACCGTTGGAATTCTTTCGAGCGACCTCGTATAATCCATAACTGCAAACTCATCTTCTTTGTGGGTTAACGATGTTACGGATTGCTTCGAAGGCAGTATGGCTGTGTTTTGGTACTTATATTTCCAGTTCAGAGAGCTTTTTATTGTATCGAGTAAATTTGCTGATTTCTGTTTTTTTGTCGGTTTTTGTCGAATATTTGTTTCTAATTTATTTTTACGTATGAGCTGAATATAATCGGCGAGTTTTTGCAGTTCGTCTGTTGGGTATAAGCTCAAATCAAACAGCTCGTTTTCTTCTATCTCCGATGTTAGGCCGGTTTCGTATGCCTTATGCATTTCCTGGTAGCCTGATAGGCCGAACAAAATCCAGTCCATCATACTTCGGCAGTTTGCGAGCAGCCGGTCTGATATCGATGTTTCTCCTAAAAGCGCCGCTTTGGTGAGAATTTCCTGACAGTTCTTTCTTTTTTTACAGGCGGTTAAAATCAGACGTTCTTTTGCCCTTGTCAATGCCACGTAAAGTATCCGCATTTCTTCAGCTAAGACTTCCTCTATTTTTGTTTGCGTGATGACATCGCGGGCTGCACTGCTTAATTTTATATTAGTGTTCTTTTCGATAATTTCCAGCCCAAGGCCATCTTCGGCGCTTATCAGAACAGGCTGACGAATATCGGTCATATTAAAGGACGCATCTAATTCCGCTAAAATAACGACAGGAAATTCCAATCCTTTGCTTTTATGCACACTGATTATTTTGACTGCATTTTCGGCTTTGTCATCTGTCTGTGCGGCGGACCATTCTGTTTCATTTTCCTGAAGCTGTTCTATAAAGCAAACGAATCGCCCTAATGAAACAACTCCTGTATCTGCGGCAAATCCCTCGAATTGTATTGCCCGCTCATGCAGTTTCAGCAGGTTAGCTTTTCTGATGCTGCCGTTGACCATGGCCGAGTAAAAAGCCGGTAAATTTTTTTCTGTATAAATTTGCCAAATCAAATCCGAAAGATTACTGTGCCGTGCGGTATTCCTCCATCTTTCGATTGTATCGAGAACATCTTTTAATTTATATGCCAGTTTTTTGTCCGTACCTCTGCGGCTGTATTCGGCCACACAATCATAAAAAATTCTGTGTTTATTTTCGAGCTGAGCGAATTTTCGTAACTTCAGCAATTCGTCATCGCTTATTTTAAAAATAGGGCTTCGCATTACCGCCGCTAATTCGATATCCTGCTGGGGATTATCCAGCAGTTTCAGCAGGCACAGGCAGTCTTTTATTTCTGTAGCCTCGAAATATCCGGCTGCCGCTTCGCAGTTTACCGGAATACCGGCCAATTGCAGTATTTCGACATAATCGTTGACGCGTTTTGCGACAGAGCGCATAAGTATCACAATATCGCGATATTCTACGGGTCTTTGAATACCAGAATCATCGTCGTATATTTCAAACTCGGCCTTGCCGGAATCGGTATCAACCATTTTTTTTATTCTTTGTGCAATCATTGCAGCCTGTCTTTGTCTTGCGGTGGTTATGCCGGAATTTTCCTGTTCTTCGTTTTCATTTTGCTCCTGTTCTTCAATGTCTTCCTGAGGTTTGTCATCGAGGATATGCAGCTCGGCCGCAGGGCCGTTCGGCTGTTCTAATTGCCGGTCATCTAACGCCGGTACGAGTTTTGCCGAATCATCGTAATCTATCTTTGCGATTTCTTTGCGCATTACGTTTTTAAAAATAACATTTACGAAGTCGAGAATACCTTTGACCGACCTGAAGTTATTGTTTAAGTCTATTCGTATTTTTACAGGGAGCTGTGCCGCTGCGATTTTTTCGATGTCATTGACAAATATCTCCGGCTGTGCTCCTCGAAAAGCATAGATGCTCTGTTTGACATCACCGACCACAAAAACCCCGCCCTTATTAGACAGCAAATCGAGTATAGCTTTTTGAACGGGATTTATGTCCTGATACTCATCGACGAAAATATATTTATACCTATTTTGCAAGATTTTTGCTGTTTCCGAAGGAGCCGGTTTTTCGGCAGAGGTTTTCTCGTCTGTTAATAACAGCAGGGCGTATCGTTCCAAATCAGCAAAATCCATGCGATTTAGTTTTTTCTTGGCTTGACGGTATAACTGCTCGTATTTTTTAACCAATTCAATCAGAACAATTGCTTGACGTCCGAGCGGTTCTGCTATTGTTTTTGAGTAGTCGGAATTAAAAATCGCAAGCTCTTTGAGCTGCTCAATTTCATCTATCGTGTTTTTGACTGTTTTTTGCAGTAATGCCGAGGTGGTCTTATCTATGTTTTTGGGGCTGTTTGTTTTGCTGGGTTTTTGATATTGCTCAAAAGCCTCGGCGAAATCATGGTATTTATTTTTTTGGCGAAGTTCCTCTAAACTTAACAAAGGAGCGAGATGAGTTTGGCGGATTTTTTCGCTCCATTGGTTATCACCGGCTATATTTTCATACGCGTCAGCACAGCTTCGAATAGTTTCAATCGCAATTTTGAGTTTCTTGGCTGCGAGTGATTTTTGCTTGTCTGCGGAGCCTTCTTCGCAAAACTCGCCTTGTCTTGCGATTCGAGATACGCGTTCGAGCCATTTCTCAGGCCATACCACTGTTTCGAGGAAATTGTTTATTCTGATGATATTTTTTAAGAAATCATTCTTTTTTCCTATGTTTCGCCGGTCGAGCAGTTCTTTAAGATTATCCGATAAACTATCTTGCTCCCATGCCCAATTTATCGTTTGTTCGAGAATTTCTGTTTTAAGCAATCTTTGTTCGTCCGCGTCGATAATCCCGAATGTCGGGTCGATTTTCAATTTATAAAAATATTCGGTGATAAGTCTTTTGCAGAACGAATGTATCGTGCTGATATCGGCTCCCTGCAAAAGTACGAGCTGCTGTTTTAGGTGTAAATTTCCTGTATTTGCGAAAGCTTGGCGAAGCTGCGAGGCGATTCTGTCCCTCATCTGCTGAGCGGCGGCATCGGTAAACGTCAAAACCAGTGTGCTCCAGACATCAGGACAGGTTTTTTTGTCTGACGCGATATCGACAAATCTGCCTGACAGCACGGCTGTTTTTCCGGTACCAGCCGATGCGGTAACCAAAATATCCGAACCGCGTGCTTGAATAGCATGCTGCTGCTGTTTTGTCCATTTAATATTTTTCATATTTTTTCGAGAACGGCTGTTTTGCCGTAATATTCGAGAGGCCTGTAGTCATTTATCTGCCAGTCGAATCTGCATACAGGTTTATATTTACACAAACCGCACGGTACTTTATTATTCAAACGATACGGGCTGACATCAATTCTTCCTGAGACAATTTGTTCAGCGAGCTTGATGATTTTCTTTTTTCCGAAATCTAAAACTTTTTCAAAATCGTCGGTTTTCAAAGCTCCGCTTCTGCCGTAATCACCGTATTGCTCGTGTTCTCTGCTGACTCGAAAGTTGTAAAATCGGCTGACGCCTCTGTCTGCTTGTGTATCGATGCGGTTATAAAATTCTCCGTTAAAAATTCCTTTGGCTTTGTATGCGTATTCAGGTTTGTCGGAGGTACTTATTTCAATAGGCATGTAAAATGCCCCTATGGGTTCGAGCTTGTCGTTATCCTCGTTTTTTACAGCCAGCATATAAATTACGAGCTGCATATCCAGCCCGTGATAGAATTCCGCCCAGCCGTATGTTCGTCCGTGCAGTTTATAATCGAATATGACAGCGCAATTTTTTCCGTCAATATTTGCCGTATCGATTCGGTCTATCTTGCCTTTGATGACGAGCGTTTGTCCGGCAGGAAGTTTAATTTGATAATTGTCGAAATATCTTTCTGATTGCGCAGGCCTGAAATCGCCTGCGCGGCTTGCCTGAGCTACGGCCAATATGCATCTTTTAACGGCATCAGCGGCTGTTTCGATGATAAATATGTTGTGTTTGCTGCGGCTGATAAAATTCTTTATGAAAACATCGTTTTGACATAATTCTGAAATCTTTTTTTGAATAATCCCAGTCAATTTGTCGTCTGATAATGCGGCGATATCTGCTTTTTGGGAAATTAATTCTTTAATCATCTCATCGAGGACTTTGTGATAAAACAATCCCTTATCCAGAGGCTCGAATTTAAATTCTTTGCGCTCGTTTAATTTCAATTCGTATTTGGCGAAATACTGATACGGGCATTGGGCAAATGTTTCCAATCTTGTTGCCGAAGTGTCAATATTGTTTGCGAATATCTGTTCGGCGGTCTGAGGATGAAGCGAGGCGAGGTTGTCATAATTTACAGCCGCGTTGATTTGACCGGCGGTATTGGTAAACTGCTCTTGGGCCGACATTTCTTGGAGTATCTGAAATAATCTATCTTTTTCGGTTTCGTCAACCGCCGGGTCTTTACCAAGCTGCCTGCATATTAATTCGGCAAGCTCGTTTTCAGTGTCGAGGTTTTCTAAGGATATTTTTGCTGCGGCTGATTCAATGGTTATGTCGTCAAACATTGATAAGATGCGTGACACGAATTGTGAACGCACAGCCGAGCCTGATTCGCCTTCGAGCAGAGGATAGCTGATATAAAGCCGTTCGGAAGGGCGGGTAAATGCAATATAGGAAAGATATTCCATTTGGGCCAAGTTGTCTTTCAATCCGGGGCCAAGCTCGAATTTGCCGGCGATTGCCTTTTGGCGGTCTGTTTCACTCAAAATACCGTCATAGCTCAAAGGTATCGGGAATTGATTTTGCGTACAGCCGATTATAAAGGCGGCTTTTAGGTCGGGGTGTCTGCTTCTTTCGATGGAACCTACCAAAATTTGGTCAAGACTGGGCGGTATAAGTGCAAAAGTTATCTGTGACAGGCCAGAGCTGATAATTTCTGACCACTGCGAACAAGTCAGCTTGTATCCGCAAAAAGCTTCTGAAAGCTCGTCGAACACATCGGCGAATTTTTCGCAAAATTGTTTATGTTTATCAGCTTGAACTTTTTGATTTTTGGCGAGAGAATTTTCAATCCAATTCGCTATCTGCTCGTATACCTTCATTTCGCAGATAAAAGCGAATACCGCTTTTGTGAATTGTTCGGCTGTTATTTCGCCGAATTGCTTATTGTCATATCCGAGCAGCTTGCCCAGACGGATTAAAGGCTCAATTGTTTTTAGACGGGTTCGATTAATCTGTTCTTCTTCGAATTCCTTGTCATTCGGGCCTGCGAATTTCCAATCCTGATTATTGCTCCAGTCATCAGGGTTAACTCCGAAAGCAATGCAGTAATTTTCGATTTTATCTATTTCATAGCTGTCCAGCCCTGACAGGCCGCATTTCAAATAAGAAAAAATATCACTGTTTTTAAATCCGCCTGTAACCGCCGCAAGAGCAGACCGCACGAATTTGACGACGATATGTTCGTCAAGCGGCTGGCGCTTATCGATAAAATAAGGAATATTTTTGTCGCCTAAATATCCGCGGATATAATGCTCGTACATATCAAGCGAAGAAGCGATTATCGCGATGTCGCGGTATCGGTATCCTTTTTCTCTGACCAGACGTTTTATTTCTTTGGCGATAAACTGCACTTCGCTTCTGGCGTTAGCGGCGGCTGTGATTCTTATAGAACTGTTCGATTTTTCCTTTTGGGGGGAGAAAATGAAAAAGTTTTTTTCAAGATGCGCAAGTGCGTGGTTTTTTTGAAACCGCAAAGCTTTTTCAAGTATGACGGGCTGAGCGATTTTTAATTTACATTTTTTAATGATTTCTAAAAGATTCGTATATGTTTTTTCGGTCGGTTCGAAGCCGCTTGCCAAGCCGATTTTTTCGGCGTCGAATTTTCGAGGGTCTAAACAAAAGGCAATATACGAATCCGAACAAACTTTCAGCAGCTCGGCAAGTATTTGAAATTCACTCGCGGTAAATCCTGAGAATCCGTCGACCCACAGTCTTGCTCCTTTTAGAAATTCTGATTTATCTATAACTTTGCGTAGCGTATTTAGCTGAATATCGGGGTCGATATAGTTATCTTTGATGAACGCGGTGTATTCCCGCAGAATAACCGCGATATCGGCAAATTTAAGCGCGGTCAGGCTGTTTTTTTTATCTTTATCGAGGTCTTTTACAAAATTATCAATATCTTCGGAATCTTTCGCATAGCGGCACATTTCCGAAATCACCTTGGATATTTCAAGTGCCAGCCCGCAGGTTAAATCCATTTTCCCAAAAATTTTCAGTTTGTCTTTATTTGTCGCGGCAAGTCTGTGGATTATCATTTGCTGCGCGACCCTTGAAATTACAGGCCGGGCGGTGTTTCTGCCCAATAAAAGATAACTTAATCTGTCAAAGCTCAATACGCCAAGGCGATTGTAACCGCTTATTTTAGAATGACTTAGGATTAGGCGTTCAGCCTGAAATGTGGCCTGCTCAGGCACCAGAAAAAGCAGCCGGCGATTATCTTTTTCGTCCAGCAAAGCGTTAGCTATTGCATCGACACAATAACTTGTCTTACCTGTCCCGCTTCGGCCTAAGATAAATTGTACCGCCATGCCCGATTTTCCGAAAAATATATAAAAACTTAATTGCTTTTTACCAAAACGAAGGTTTTTTTGCAAATGCCGCTATGTAAACTTAAACTAATGCCGATAAATATGTTGGTTGATAAATAATTAATTCAGACAAGGAGACCCGAAATGAAACGAACCAAAAGCTTATTATTTATAGCCTGTGTGGTTTTTTGCTGTGTTGTGTTGGCGTATATGAATAGAACATCAGCAGCCGAAAGAACCTATGAGATTAATACCGAATATTCCCTTCCGGAATACCGAACCGATACCGCTCGTGCGATTGACGCCTATCAGCAGATGATTAACAGACTGTTAGACAGCAATGAAAGAAATAATTTTCTTATTATTGCAAAGCTCGATGCTATCCAGAAAGATTTGCAGGTTCTGTCGGCCAAAATAGAAAAAATGGAAAAGGCTATGGAGCATTGTCAAAAGAAATGCTGCGGGAATCAAACCGTAAAAAAAGACGCTCCCGACCCTAATATGCCCGCACCTGAACCATTGAATAAAAGTGATAATTGATTTGTTTCTATAAACTTCTAAGTTCCGCGCCGGTAGCAGCCTTGATGCTTTCGAGGATATTTTTCTCGAAACCGTCGACGGTTTCATGTTTTAAGGTGCCGTCTTCGTCTCTGAATATAAGTGTCAGTGTCAGACTTTTCTTGCCTTGAGGGATTCCTTTGCCCCGATATATATCGACAAAACGCGTTTCCTGCAGTTCGCCGCACTTAACTGAATTTACCGAATTAATAATCTGTGACCATGCTGTCTGTTCATCTAAGACTAATGAAAGGTCCCGCTCGATAGCCGGAAAACGCGGGATAGATTTAATTTGAACATTTTCATAAGGAAGCTGCATAAGCATATTAAAATCCATCTCGGCAAAAGAAACCGAAGCATCTTTTAAATCGAAATGCTCTTTTATTTTTTCTGAAATAATTCCTGCAGAACCTATTTTTTTGTCGTTAACTATTATTTCAGCGCCTGCCTGTGCCCATTCGAACTCGGCAGGATTTAACGTTACTTGTGATTCTTTGCTGATAAGCTCTATCAGCCCTTCGATAACTCCTCGCATATCCCGCAGATTACTGTCGCAGGCGAGAGCTAACATAGTTCTTTCAAGAGGCAGTTGACCGGCTTGTTTGTCTTTAGGGACAAAAGTATTGGCGATTTCAAAAACTCTGCACGGGCGATTCTTAGCATTAAAATTAATTTTCATTACACCAAGCAGCGAGCCGGCGAGTGTTTGACGCAGCAGATTAGAATCCTTGCGCAATTCTTCCTTTACCGATAAATATTTGTTGCCGGCAGGGGCAAATAGTTTGGCTGATTCGTTATCCGTGAAGCTGACGTTAATTGTCTCGTAAAACCCGCAGCCGTTCAGATATTTTCCGATTGTTTGAAGCATTTTCTGGCGTTTATCGACCGGAGCCACTTCAATCTCAATTTTGCTTTTTACTGGAACCTTGCAGTAACCGTAAACACGCGAAATCTCTTCAATCAAATCGGCTTCGCGATAAACATCATTTCTCCAAGACGGCACGGTGCAGTTTATTACATCGCCGGTTCGATTAGGCTCAAAGCCCAATCCGGATAATATATTCATAACCTCATCGACGGCTACTTCAATCCCGAGCAGGGCGTTTAATCTTGTAAGCCTCATACTCGTTTTCTTTGTCTGGGGTTTTTTCGGATAGGTATCTGCAACGCCTTTTGCGATTTTTCCGCCGGCAGTTTGTACGATAAGCTGGGCGGTTCTTTTCGATGCCCAGTCAATATTTTCTATATCTACAATTCTCTCGAAACGAAAAGCTGCTTCTGAAGGAAGCGTCAAAGCCCTGCTTGTAGTTCGAATACTGACAGGATTGAAAAACGCGTCTTCCAGCAAAATGTTCTTCGTATTATCGTTGACTTCGGTTTCTAATCCTCCCATAACTCCGGCAATCGCTACCGGGCCGCGGGGGTCTGTAATGACCAGCATATTCGGCGAAAGCTCGCATTTGCTCCCGTCGATACTAATAATTCTTTCTCCCGGTTTTGCCTTGCGGACGATAATTTTACCGTCGGTGATTTTGTTGTAATCGAATGCGTGAGGAGGCTGGCCGGTTTCCATCATCGCGTAATTTGTTGCGTCAACGACATTATTTACGCTTCGCATGCCGATGGCTTCGAGGCGGTTTTTCATCCAGTCCGGCGAAGGAGCGATTTTAACATCCTCGATAACTCTGGCCGTGTATCTTCCGCATAAATCCGGCTCTTCGATTTCTACCGATGCCAGATTTTTAACGTCTTTGTCCGTTTCTTCAATCTGCACTTTCGGTAAGTTGAGTTGTTTGCCGGTTGCCACAGCCAGCTCTCTGGCTACGCCTATATATCCTAAACAGTCGCCGCGGTTACTGGTAACCTCGAGGTCAATAACAGCGTCATTATCTAAAAATTCGATACCTTCGTTAGGAAACCCCAAATTACTGAGAATCTCGGCAACTTCCGGAGCCGAAAGGTCTATATCGACGTAGTCTTTTAACCAGCTAAGCAAAACTTTCATATTAAACCGCCTAAACGAGTATCAAAACGCACTAAATTACCCGCTAAAAGCCCTAATGTCAATATTTTGCACAGATTGTCCTTGTCTGTTGAAATACGGAGTTTTTGCAAATGCAGTGTAATTACATTTGCAGACCGAGATAATTTACCGGTTTGCAGGGTATAATAAAGCTTTTTTAGGCAGCCAAAGATTGGGCTGATGCAAAATAACCGGCCAAGCAGGTTTTTCAGAAGTTTGTATAAAAACTCGTAAATATTTTAGTTTGTTTTTAAGTTTTTTGTATTTTCTTTCTGTTCACTGTTGCCGCGACCTTCATCGGCAAACCGAATAAGCGTATAAACCCGATAGCGTCGGTCGAATTATATTCGGCTCCCATAGTAAAGCCTGCCAATGCATGGCTGTATAAGCTCTTAGGGCTTTTCGTGCCGGCCAAAGTGATGTTGCCTTTGAAAAGTTTCAGGCGGACGCTGCCGGTGACATTTACCTGAGTCTTATCGACAAACGCATCGAGCGCTTCTCGCAGCGGGCTGTACCACTGGCCGTAATAAACCAATTCAGCATATTTCAAAGCGATTAATTGCTTATAATGAGCGGTCTCGCGTTCTAAGGTGAGGCTTTCCAAGGCCTTATGTGCGGCTATTAAAATCGCTCCGCCCGGAGTCTCATAAACCCCGCGGCTTTTCATTCCGACAAGACGGTTCTCGACCAAATCAACCTGACCGACTCCGTGTTTACCGCCGATTTCATTAAGTTTTTCTATCAGCTTCACACCGTCGATGCTTTTGCCGTTCAGCTTGACGGGAATCCCTTTTTCAAAACCCACTTCGACATAATCGGGTTTATTCGGGGCCTTCGAAACCGGATTGGAGATTACGAACAACTCATCTTTCGGCTCATTTGCCGGGTCTTCCAAATCCGCACCTTCATGGCTGATATGCCAAAGGTTCCGGTCTCGCGAATAAATTTTCTTTTTGCTTTGCTCGATAGGAACTTTATGTTTTTTGGCATAATCAACCGCCGCCTCGCGGCTGGTCAGTTTGAAATTCGGGTCCTTCCAAGGCGCAATAATTTTTAACGATGGGTCCAATGCCATATAAGTCAATTCAAACCGCACTTGGTCATTTCCCTTGCCGGTCGCGCCATGGGCAACGCCGACAGCTTTTTCGGCATGAGCGACTTCGACTTGATGTTTTGCAATCAAAGGCCTTGCTATGCTTGTGCCAAGAAGATAACCGTTTTCATAGACCGCGCCGGATTTCAGCAGCGGCCAGATAAAGTCCTCGACGAATTCCTTTCGTAGGTCTTTTACGATACATTTAACGGCACCGCTGGCCATAGCCTTTTTCTTAATATTCGAAAGCTCATCACCCTGACCAAGCTCGGCTGCGAAGGCTATGACTTGATAGCCGTATGTTTCCTTCAGCCAAGGCAGGATTACGCTTGTATCCAGCCCGCCGCTGTATGCTAATACTACTTTTTCACCTTTTGCCATATTTGTTAATCCTCAGGATAAATACTAAAAAAAGTATTATAATCACAGATTCAGCAGATTTACACAGTTTTTTTGCATCTTTGAACGGTTGTTTAAGTTTTACTCGCGGAGCTTATAGTGTTTGCGTATAGCAACGATTGACATTGCGAAGAATACGGATTAGACTGGTTTAGCTATGGGTGTTTTTTTGAAAGGGATATTTGTGAGAACTAAGAAAGTCGTTTGTATATTACCTATTTTACTGATTTTATGCGGATGCTGCGGCAGTTCTTGCGGTGATTCAGACAAGCCGAAGGAACAGAGCTGCTCTTATCAGCAAGCTCAAGATAAAGCTGAAGCGGCTGAAACTATAGATGATATAGCTGCTTCAGAGCTGCCAGATGAGAAAAAAGCCCAAACAGTTAAATTATACCAAGCCGAGCAGCAGAGCGGGCCTACGGTATATCTTTTTGATGAAAAAGGCGGATACCCTGATAATATTCTTGCTGATTTTATGTATTTTGTTCCTTTAATTTCGCCGGTAGCGGTTTCAGCAACGCAAAGCCAAGAGAATACTCAGGGCGGACATCTGCTTTCTTATACGGCTGAGCGCAAGGGAAATAATTTTTATGTTTCATGCGAGTTTCGGATGAAAGGTTCGGGCTGGTTTACGAATAAATTCGACGACGAAGCGATGATAGAATGGAACGTAAAAAAGACGAATAAAAAAGTCCTAAAGAATATTCTCGATTATATCAAATTCGAGGGCGAGGGTTACGGCAGAATCGAAGCAAAGGGGAGAATTTCCGATTCGAAGCTGACGACCGAATCGGTAAATGTTTATTTTAACGCCAGAGGTGCCGACAGCCCGGTTTCGGTCGGGCTTTTCGATGTCGATACTTCGAAAAAGACTGACGGTGCTTATAGCCCGTATAACCGCAAAGTGGCAAGGGTTAATGTTTTGTCTTTCGAAAAAAGCAGTTCGGAACCGCGGATGGGGATAAAAATCGCGGCGGTCGGGGCGAGCGAGGATAAGCTGGGAACTTGGGCGCATATCATCGGGTCTATCGGAAATTGGTTTATACCTCCGATAGAAATCGACAGGCTCGGCAATGATACGATGCTGAATTTCGGTGCAGAGCTTTATCAAAAAAGTCCGACATTTACTTTCCCGATTGCCAAGAATCTCAAAAGGCTTGATAGCTGATAGTGATTTTGTTGTCTCGATAAGAAAAGAAGGTTTGTCATGTTTAAATATTATTATACGAATATCGTTTCTCAGGCTACGCGGAGCTGGGCAAGAGGAACGCTGATGTTCGGGCTGTTCCTAATCGGCTTGGGTGTTTTGATATTGCTTCTTCCTGCGATTTTTGTGTTTATAGCGGCTTTTTTGTTTTTTATTACCGGAGCCGGAGCGGTCGGTACGGCGTTAAAGATGTTTTTCGCTCAACGAAAGATAGATAAACTCAATCAAGACGATACAGAGGCATACCGCAAAAATGTGCGGATTCATATCGAAGATAACAGTGATGAATTTTAAAGGATTGATGCTGTAAAATCCCCGACACAAAATTCTAAATCTTCCTAATAGACGGCAGATGAGTCCAAAGCCAATCTCTATAGCCGAAAATATAAAAGTGTCAAGAAAATCGCAGGGGCTTTGTAATTTTTGTGTTTTTTCAAGAGTTTTTTAAAAATTTTTCACAATTTTTTAACTTAACTTAACTTAACTTCTTATCTTTGAAAGTGTTACAAGAATTGATTGCATTTGGC
>Ga0172382_10007069_pt1 | contig 16067 bp, 11 predicted proteins | sample Leawel138RmetaG_FD_122245 | JGI IMG/M metagenome (GOLD analysis project Ga0172382, IMG submission 122245) | Leachate microbial communities from a municipal landfill in Southern Ontario, Canada - Leachate well 138R metaG | ecosystem: Engineered > Solid waste > Landfill > Unclassified | place...
GAAACCACCACCAGCACCGGATCGTTGGGACTCCAGCTCTCGGCGGCGGGTCGCCGGTCGCGGAACATGAAGGGCAGAGCGATAACCAGAGCCGCAGCGGCGATAATCGGCAGTATGCGTTTCATCTTTTCTGCGTCTCCCCTACTCGGTCAGGACGACAACATCTTCCGGTGCCACCCAGGCCTGTGCGGCGGCAGGCGCATCGCGTGCGATCTGGCGCGGATTGAGTTCGCAGGCCTTGAACTCCACCGTCGCAGTCGTCGCTGCCGCATCGGAACCGCTCAGGCAGAAGCGGTGCTGAGCCAGTTCGCCGAGATAGATCGTGTCGCGCAGTTGACCCGCGAAAAGATTGGGCGTTGCCCCGGAGGGTGGTGCATCGAAGTGCAACGCTTCAGGCCGGATGCAGAGCTTGACCGCCGTACCGGGACGGGCCGGGGTGGCGCCCCGGCTGACCCAGGTGCCGACGGGGGTTTCGACCTGCGTTTCATCGCCTTCGGTGTGGCGCACCGTGCCGTCGAGAAAGTTGGCCTCGCCGATAAAACTGGCGACAAAACTCGAGACCGGACGGCGGTACACTTCGAGCGGTGTGCCCATCTGCACAATCCGTCCGTCGCGCATGATGGCGATGCGGTCGGCGATCGAGAGGGCCTCCTTCTGATCGTGTGTGACATAGATCGAGGTCAGGCCGGCGCTTTTGCAGATGCGGCGGATTTCGCCGCGCATATCGAGACGCAGCTTGGCATCGAGATTCGAAAGCGGCTCATCCAGCAACAGACAACGCGGCTCAACCACCAGCGCCCGGGCGAGGGCCACGCGCTGCTGCTGGCCGCCGGAGAGCTGGTTGGGGCGGCGCGTGCCGTGGTCGGGCATCAGCACCGTAGCCAGAGCCGCATCCACGCGGCGACGGATATCATCGCGTGCCAAGCGGCGCATTTCGAGACCGAAGGCCACGTTCTGAGCCACGGTGAGGTGCGGCCAGAGGGCGTAGTTCTGAAAAACCATGCCCGTGTCGCGCAGATGCGCAGGCTGGTCGGTGATGTCATCCCCGCCGAGGCGGATGCGGCCGAGATCGGGCACGACAAACCCCGCCACCGAACGCAGCAGCGTCGTCTTGCCGCAGCCACTCGGGCCGAGCAGAAAAAACAACTCGCCCGGCTCGATCGCAAGGCTGACATTGTCCACGGCGACGGTCGTACCGAAGCGCTTGGTCAGTCCATCTATATTTATCGCAACAGCCATTCCAACTCCATCCGTCTTGGCAGATTAAACAGGCAGGATACTGATCTGTACCCGAGCCACCTCGCCATGCAGCCAGAAATACAGCATATCGACCATGATCACGAAAGCCGAGGCCATCAGCTCGCTGGCGATCAGGCCGATGAAAAAGGGTTTGAAGCGCTGATAGACCGCCCCGCCGCCGAATTTGACGATCAGGGTTTTGACAAACCAGCCCAGCATGAACGAAGCCCAGACAACATAGCAGGGATAGGTGCCCCAGACCATCAACAATACCGGATGCAGCGGAAACCGTGCAAAGCGGAAGCGCAGCAGCGACATCAGCAGGACGATCGCCGCCGCCGTCAGCAGCCAGCTCCAGGCACCCGGCTCCGACTCCAGCAGTGCCAGCCGGGCGAGGCCGCGGGTTTCGCAACTGGCCGTGAGTGTGCCCCGCTCGGCCATCTCGCCCATCGCCTTGGCGGCATCCTGAAAGTGCATCTGCGGGAAACGCGTGGCGGCGGTCGAATCGGCCATCGGCCCCAGATTGTAGAGCGTCCAGTGCTGGGCGACGAAGGCCACGGCCACGGCGGCCACGATCACCAGCAGTACCATACCGAAGATGCGCCGCAGCGGCAGCCGGGCCGACTCGGCCAGACGTGTGCCGGTGGCCACGTAGGGCATCAGACATTCGCGCGGGTCGATGCAGAGGGCGTTGGTCACCCAGAGGAGCAGCACCATCGTGCCGGGGCCGATGAAAGTCGGGCCGAAGAGCGAGATCAGCATCCGCCCCGGCCACCATTCGGCCGCGATGAAGGGAATGCCCGTTTCGCAGACGATACGCGTCAGCACCAGGAAGAGCAGCAGGAGCAGCAGGGCGTAGCAGAGCGCCATGATGAAGGACGAACCCATCGCCACCAGCACCGCGACAAACCCGGCCGTCGAGGCCAGCAGGACACGTGCCGCCAGCACGCCCATGCGGTCGTCGGCGATGGTGCCGCTCTGCGGTGTCAGGCGCCCGCGTCCGCGCGTCAGCCGCCCCAGCCCGAGCGCCTTGAAGAGGATCGCGCTGTAGTAATTGCGCCCGGTGTAGAGCAGTACCAAGGCATAGCCGAAGTAGGCTCCGCCCCGCATCAGCGAAAGCTGGTCGCCGGTCATCGGCGTACCGGTGATCTGGTAATACCAGACCCCGCTGACAACCAGCAGCAGCGTCGATAGTCCCATCGAGAGGCTGATCTCGCTGCTGACAAAATAGGCCAGCCCGACGACGCAGAAATAGATCGTCTGGCCGCAGAGTGCCCACCAGATCGGGCCCTTGGTTATGATGGGGATTTTGCGGTTGAGCGGTACCCACCAGCCGCGGAAGGCCGGCAGCATCTCGCGCAGTCCCGGGAAACTGTCGGGGTACCAGCGGGCGACATATTCGATCATATAAAGTGAAAAGAGCGGTACAAACCCGAACCAGAAGAGGCGGTTGGTGAAGATGTCGGGGATACCGCGCCGACCGTCGCGCCGTTCGCAGAAGCCGAAGGCCACCTGCGCAATGGGGTAGCTCAACTGTTCGTGCAGCGACCATTGGCGATGAACCAGAAAGGCCAGGGCAGCGCAGAAGAACGCACAGAGCAGTACCAGCGGCCCCCAGTACATCATGGGAAGCAGCCAGGCGCGGAAGGGAATCCGACCCAGTCCGACCAGCGAACTGCCGGAAGACAGCCCGGTGAAAAATCCGCGATAGACCGTCTCGTCGAGCTGCAGCACACCGGCGCTGTCGTAGTAGGGCAGCGGCTGGGGAAAGAGCGACGGCTTCAGCAGCTCGGTCAGCAGGCCGAACTTTTCCCACTCCGGTCGGCCGCCGGTCGACATGTAGTACCAGGGCATGATGATGCCGCGGTGGAAGTAGCGGAAGAGACCCGAGGTGGGCGCAAAGCAGGAGACGAGACAGACGATCATGACCACCGTCAGCTCGCGCGTATTGAGCGCCAGACTGCGCCGGATGCGCATCGCGAGGGCGTTCCAGCCCAGCCCGATCAGGAAGACGTAGGCAAAGGCCGCCACCGGCAGGTGGTTGCCGACGACCAGTGTGCTGCCGAACATGCGCTCGTCGTGAAAGCCGGCAGTACCGGCGATCAGCAGCACTCCGAGAATGCTGAACAGTAGCGACCGCCAGGTAAAAACCCGCTGTGTTTCTTCCTGCTGCATTTGTCTGACCGACTCCGCCGGAGTCTCAAGTTCTCCTATTCGATATTCTGTACCTGTTCGCGGAAGGCCTCCAGCTCGGCCTTGAAGCCGATCACGATCCGCGCCAGAGCGGCATCGTTGGCCTTGGAGCCGATGGTGTTGATTTCGCGAAAGAGTTCCTGACAGAGAAAGTCCAGCGCCCGTCCGCAGGGGCCGTCGGCCGCCAGCAGCTCGCGCACCTGTGTAAAGTGGCTGCCGAGGCGTGTCAGTTCCTCGGAGATGTCGCAGCGATCGGCAAAGAGTGCCAGCTCGCGCAGCAGCGCCGGATCATCGGCCGCGAAGGGCAGCGGAATTTCCTGCAACCGCTTGAGCAGGGTTGCCCGATAATCCTCGACCACCAGCGGGGCGCGCGCCTGCAGGGGCGGCACCATTTCTTCGAGCCGCTGCAGCCGCCCGGCGAGATCCGCCACCAGTGCCGCACCCTCACGCTGTCGCATGGCCAGCAGTTCATCGAGTGCCTGCTCGAGCGCCCCGGCCAGCGCCTGCCAGAGCAGCTCACCGTCGCCGGGGTCGCTCTCGCTCTGGAAAACCGGCCAGGGCAGCCGCAGCAGGGCGCTGGCGCTCAGATCATCTGCCAGCCCCAGCGCATCCGCCATTTTGCGCAGTGCCTCAATCTGTTCGCGCGCCAGCTCGGGCTGCATCACGGCGGCGGCTTCGGGCAGACCATGCAGCCGCACGCTGCCACGCACGTGACCGCGCACGATTCTCTGCCGCACGAGAGCCGAGGCACGGGCTTCGAGCGTCGCCAGCTCGCGCGGCAAGGCCAGCGTCAAGTCAAACTGTTTGCGATTGACACTGCTCAGCTCCACATCCACGCGCCGACTGCCGACCGCTGCCGCGCCGCGGCCAAAACCCGTCATGCTCAGTATTGCCATCCGTCCTTTTCCCTCAGCTCAGGTCTTCGGTCGAAACATCCGCCTTGAGTTTGCCGGCCTTCCACTTGAGCCAGCCGTCGATAAACATCTGTAGTTCCCCATCCAGCACGGCCTGGACATTGCCCGTCTGGAGACCGGTGCGCAGATCCTTGACCATCGTATAGGGCTGCAAGACGTATGAGCGGATCTGGCTGCCCCAGGCGATCGAACCCTTCTCGCCGTAAAACTTCTCCATGCTCTTGCGCTGTTTGTCCAGCTCCAGCTCGTAGATACGCGCCTTGAGGACGCTCATGGCCTTACTGCGGTTCTTATGCTGCGAGCGCTCGGCCTGACAGGAGACGACGATGCCGGTCGGGATGTGACGGATGCGGATGGCCGAGTCGGTCTTGTTGACGTGCTGGCCGCCGGCGCCGCTGGCGCGGAAAGTATCCACTTCGAGATCTTCTTCACGGATATCGACCTCGATATCCTCATCGATCTCGGCAATCACATCCAGCGAGGCAAAAGAAGTATGGCGGCGCTTGTTGGAGTCGAACGGGCTGATCCGCACCAGGCGGTGCACACCCCGCTCGGCCTTGAGGTAGCCGTAGGCATTCGGACCCCGCACGCCGAAGGTCACGCTCACGATGCCGGCCTCCTCGCCATCGTTGATATCCACCGTTTCGACTTCGAAACCGGCGTCTTCACAGTAGTGCAGGTACATGCGATGCAGCATCGAGGCCCAGTCGCAGGATTCCGTCCCGCCTGCCCCGGCATGGATCGAGAGATAGGCATTGCTGCCGTCCATCGGGCCGTTGAGCAGCGAGTTTGTTTCGAGCCGGTCGAACCCCTTTTCCGCTACCCGTATCAGCCGGGCCGTCTCGGCAACCGCTTCGGCACGCGTGGCGGGGTCTTCTTCGATCTCGGCCAACTCACTCATGACGACCGCATCGTCGATCATCTGGCTGACCTCATCAAAAGGCTTCAGCACCCGTTTGTGCTGGTTTGATTTGTCCAGGATCGTGCGCGCAGCCGTCTGGTTGTCCCAGAAATCCGGCTGGGCCGCCTGGGCCTCGAGCTGATCCAGCAATGCACGCCGGTTATCGACGTCAAAGATAACCTCGCATCTCTACCAGTCCTTCGCACAACTGGGTCAAAGACGGAATCAGTTCCTCAAGCGTAATCATTTTGGCTTCATTTTTCATAACCGCACATTGTAGCCATCCTCCATCTGTGCCGCCATATTAAAGTTAAGGTGCAGCGCTGTTTTGGGTGTGCGACCCCGCGAGCCGCAACACGGAATATCCGACGTATTGCGCCCCTTTCCACGATTTATCGTGCCATGAAGTCGCATTGTTTGCAGCTATAGCGCGGCATTTTACGATGCTCTGCCGGATAATACTGCAAGCGGGCACCACATTCCGGGCAGCTTACCGAGACAAACTGAATCAGAAAAGTGGCTAATGTCCCGCACAGGATTCCACCGATCATCACAAAGGTGCCGATCTCCGGGATGTCGGGATATTGTCTGGCGGCCTGACGGCCGAGTCTGCAGGTGCGGAGCCCTGCGGTACCAGTCTGACCTGCGGCGATTTGAGGAGCAATAAAAAAGCCCCTTCATCCGGCGGCAAGAGTCTGCCGCCCTCCAGCTTGGCCTGTGTTTTCATGTGTTCGGCTCAGCACAGCTTCGCCCTCCAGCTCAGCCGGTGTTTTCATGCGGCGTTGACAGCGCAACGCCCTTCTCCAAGAACTCTGCATCTGTGAAACTCAGTCAAAGACCTCAATTTCACGTAAAACCGCCACTTCGCCTGCTTGCGAACAAGAGATTACGCGCAAATATTTGATCGGAATATGCGGGACAAAACGGCAGATGCCACTATCGAGGTCAAATTTGCCATGTTGTATCCATTGTTCGCCGTCAGCCGATGTCATGACAAAAGCATCAGCCATACGGTGTCGTCCATTGGCATAGCCGGACTTAACGGCGATTGTGCCAGTTACAGGTCTGGCAAACTCAACCAGCCACCAATCACCACTCTGGAAGGGCTCGGCAGAGACATAACAGGTCGCTTCAAGGTGGTCGGCTGCCCGCCATGGCTCTGTGGCGCGGTTGCGACCGGGAATCGAGGCAGTGCAAACCGCCCCGTCCAATGCGACCCATTGCCGTCTTGCTGCGTGATCCCCCGCGGCTGGTTTTACAGCTTCGCCATCGGCAGTCTTGGAGAAAACCCAATCCCACACGACATCCTCGCTCCAGGCTTTGTCCCAGACATTATGTCCTTTGTCGGGGAGGGTTGAGACCCTGTGTTCGCCACCACGTTCCGTCACAGTCTGTATGATGTCGGAAAGCACTTTCTGCATCTCGTCCGAGGCGTACTCATGTTCATTGAATAAAAGCCAGAAGTTGCCGGGTTTCTCAGCAGGTACGGAATAATGATTGGCAAAGCCGGCACAGGGCAGACTCGCCGCAAAGCGACCGGGATAACCGAACGGAAAGGTGTAAGCGGCGCTGCCTCCATATGAGAGTCCGGTGAGATATATCCGGTTGATATCCACGGCGGGAGTCTGTGCATGGCCAATGACGGCATACATGGCATCGCAAACCAGGTCTGCCATCGGCGGGCGAACACCGTTGTCACACCTTAAATAAGTCTTTTTGGGCACCATGGGGGCAAAAAGGTAGCAGGGGTGCTTCTGCTGGAACTCCGGCGAGGTGATCTTGGCGAAAATCGAACTATGATTAAACTGGGCGACAAGATCAGTGCCATGCTCACCAGTACCGCCAAAGTAGATCACCATGGGAACTGCGGCCTCAGTATCACATTTGGGCGTGAACAGCAGGTAAGGCAGTTCATTTGCCAGCAACAAATTCGCATCTCGGCGATACCACTTTTCAGCATCCAATGGCTCCCGGCGATACCATCCGGCTGTCAAATTAAAACGATCCAGATGTCCCTCGAGTTGCGGTGTAACTGCGTATGGCTCAAGGCATCCCGGATAGCCGTTGCCCGGGCGCAGGGCCTGGACAGGCTCTCCCGGGCGACCTTCCTGCGCATAGAGACTGCCCGTCAGCGCAAGGCAGCATGTCGCAGCATAAATTACTCTTTTCATTTTGACTGCCCCTTCGGGGGATCGGCATAGTCCTCGAGATTCACGTCGTTCGGCATGGGGCTGCCGAGTTCCTTGAGCAAGTATGCAATAGCCTCTTCACCGCCGACCTGACCTAACACCCGGTAGGCCTCCTGCCTGACGATCCAATGAACATCGGTTTCGACCAGTCTCTTGATTATCGGAGTTCCATCCTGCCTTTCTCCGATCTCACCGATTCTTGAGACAACTTTTGCCAACTGTTCATTCGATGTCTTGCCTGACTGAAATTGTTCCAATAGAGATTGAACCTCCTCTCTTCGAGATTGCCTTTCTTCGACACTCATCGGCAAAGTCGTTTCTTCGTGATTGGGGTATCTCGCCTCTTGCACCTCTGCGGGCACAGTTCCACCAAGTTTTACGATGACGGCCATGAGATCGGGATACCTTTTGTCGCCATGAATCACATAGAACTTCTGCAAATCTGAAACATTATTATTTGTCCCTATTCTGCCAAGGCTTTGAATGATTGTACTGCGGAGGATGTCCTGCGGATCGCGACCGGTCAGTGGTTGAGGAATGTACTTCAATTTCCCATCATAGAGGAGGAGCCGGGTCAGGCTGGAAGTCAGGGCAGAACGTGTCCTTTCGTCCAGATCACCCGGCAGGTTTTTAATATCGTCAATCAGTCCTTCCACATCAAAGGGTTGGCCTTCTTCGATGACTTGCCTGGTGATCTGCTGGATTTGTTCAGTCCGGATGCGGACTGGTGTTGCCCGGCAATTGCCGGCAACCATCACTACCGACAAGCTTGCCACGATTAATCCAGTGACTGTTTCTCTCATTTCATGTTTTCCTCATTCCCAGTTTGCGGTTGTCACTGGTTTCATAGTCCTTTTGCTTCTCCTTTTGCTTCTCATTGCCTTTTGACCCCCCATTCATCGCCTGTGCATCAGCCCTAGTGCGACACTTCTAAGCACTCATCTCAACCAATACATCCGCATCCTACACCACCGAATGTCCCTTGTCAAAATCAGATCAAAATCAGGCCTGCGCATTGCCTTGCGGAAACTTGGTTTGGATGCTAAACTTCATCGCTTCAAGCCAGTGCTACGATAAACAGTAATCCGGAGAAGAAAATGGCCAGAAAAACCGATACGGGCGGGACCGAGCTGGAATCAGTCATTGCCTCGATTCGCAAGGAATTCGGCGACGGCGCAATCATGCGCATGGGCGAGTTTGAAGCCGCCAAAAACATCAAGGTGATCTCGACGGGCTCCTTCAGCCTCAACATGGCGCTGGGCGTCTGGGGACTGCCGTGCGGTCGTGTGATCGAAATTTTCGGCCCGGAGTCTTCGGGCAAAACCACCCTCGCCCTGCACGTCATCGCCTGTGCCCAGAAGGAGGGCGGTCTGGCGGCTTTCATCGATGCCGAACATGCCCTCGATCCGGCTTATGCCAAACGGATCGGTGTCAATCTGGATGACCTGCTGGTAGCCCAGCCGACCTCGGGCGAAGAGGCTCTCACGATTACCGAGCAGCTCATCCGCAGCGGTTCGCTCGATGTGATCGTAGTGGACTCGGTGGCGGCGCTGACCCCCAAGGCCGAGCTCGACGGCATGATGGGCGATTCACATGTCGGCCTGCAGGCGCGCCTGATGTCGCAGGCCATGCGCAAGCTGACGGCCATGCTGGCCCAGAGCAAAACCCTCTGCATCTTCACCAACCAGTTGCGCGAAAAAATCGGCGTGATGTTCGGCAACCCCGAAACCACCCCCGGTGGCCGTGCCCTCAAGTTCTACTCTTCCGTGCGCCTCAACATCCAGCGGATCGGCGCCATCAAGGACTCTTCGGGAGTCGTCACGGGCAACCGCACGCGGGTCAAGGTGGTCAAAAACAAGGTTGCGCCGCCCTTCACCGAGGCCGAGTTCGACATTCTCTACGATCGCGGCATCTGGTGGCACGGCTCGGTGCTGGAGGCCGCCCTCAAGGCCAACCTGATCACCCGTCGCGGCTCCTGGATGAGCTACAATGGCGAACAGATCGGTCAGGGGGCCGCCGCTGCAGCCGCTTTTCTGGAACAGAACCCGGATGTGACCGAGCGCATCATCGAGGAAATCCGCCAGACAGTCGCGCCTGCGGCTACCGGCAGCAAGGATGATTCCGAAACCACGGAAGAAACCGAATAGCGAACGGTAATTTGCAGACCGATGCTCACCTGCCCGATCTGCCTGTCAGTCAGATTCTGCCGCAATTGCGCCGGGCTCTGGCCTGCGGCTGCAATGCGGTGCTGACGGCTCCGCCGGGCTCCGGCAAAACCAGCCTCGTACCGCTGGCGTTGCTGCATGAGCCCTGGCTGACGGGCAGGCGCATCCTGATGCTCGAACCGCGCCGCGTGGCCGCGCGTGCCGCCGGCTGGCGCATGGCTGACCTGCTCGGCGAAACGGTCGGCAGCACGGTCGGCTACCACATGCGGCTCGAACGGCGCGAAAGCTCTGCCACACGCATCCTGGTACTGACCGAGGGGCTGCTGAGTCGCCGTCTGCTGGAGCAGCCGGATCTGCCCGATGTCGGCCTGATCATCTTTGACGAATTCCACGAACGCAGCCTGCAGGCCGATCTGGCCATGGCGCTGGCACGCGATATTCAGCAGGGCTTGCGTCCCGACCTGCGGCTGCTGGTGATGTCGGCCACGCTGGCAGCCGATGAGCTTTGCCAAAAACTCCAGCCCTGCAGCCACCTCGCGGCTGAGGGGCGGCTGTTTCCCGTTACCACCCGCTTCGTCCCCGCCCCGGCCTCCGAAGCACTCCCGCGTCAGGTGGCCCGCACGGCCGTGATGGCGCTGCGCTCGGGTCAGCAGGGCGTGCTGGCTTTTCTGCCGGGTGAGGGCGAAATCCGCTCGACCGCAGCGCGGCTCGCCGAAATGCCGGAACTGCCCGCCGATGTCGAGCTGCACAGTCTCTATGCGGCACTCTCAAAAGCCGAACAGGATGCCGCCCTGCGTCCGGCTCCCGCCGGTCGGCGCAAGCTGGTGCTGGCAACCTCGATCGCCGAATCGTCGCTCACAATCGACGGCATCACGAGTGTGATCGACAGCGGCTGGATGCGCGTGGCGCGTTTTTCACCGGCCAGCGGCATGGAACGGCTGGAGACGCTGCGTATCACACGCGACCGCGCCGACCAGCGCCGCGGTCGTGCCGGCCGACTCGGCCCCGGTGTCTGTTACCGTCTGTGGGATGAGACGCTCGACCGTCTGCTGGCGCCGGCAGCCGTTCCCGAAATTCTCGAAGCCGATCTGGCGCCCACCGTGCTGCTGGTGGCCGACTGGGGTGTCGCGCAGCGCGATGGCCTGCCCTGGATCACGCCGCCGCCCGCCGCCGCCTGGGAACAGGCGGTGACCCTGCTGCAGCAGTTGGGGGCGCTCGATCAATCCGGCCAGATCACGACGCGCGGTCGCCGCATGTCGCGCCTGCCGCTGCACCCGCGTCTGGCTCACATGATCCTGCAGGCCGTTCCGCAGGGACTCGCCCGCGAAGCCTGTCTGATCGCCGCCACGCTCAGCGAGCGGGTTGCGTCAGGCACGGGTCGAGCCGGTCGCACCACCAGTCTCGAAGAGCGGGTGGCAATGGTCAGATCGGGCGGACACCGGGCGGCCGCCGCTCTGGCACGTTCGTGGCTGCGGCTTTTCCCGCAACAGAAACAGACGGCGGCGGCAGATGCCGAAGCTGATCCCGACGATTTTACCACCGCCCGGCTGCTGGCGCTGGCCTTTCCCGAACGGATTGCGCGGCGGCGCGGCGGCGGTGACGACCTGCGTTACCTACTCGCCAGCGGACGGGGCGGCAAGCTGCCGCAGGGCGATCCGCTCGGCAACTTCGAGTGGATTGTGGCGGCCGAACTCGACGATGCCGATAGCGACGCCACGATCCGACTGGCGGCACCCCTGTCGGCGGCGGATATTGAGAAACTCTTTGCTCCGCAGATCACTCGCCAGACCAGTGTGAGCTGGGAGCGTCGCAGCAGGCGCGTCGTGACCAACCAAACCGAACAACTCGGCGCGATTGTCCTGCGCGAACGTCCGCTGACTGCAACCGATCCGGCGGCAATCATGCGCTGCCTCTGCGACGGCATCCGCCAGGAGGGTCTCGAAAGGCTCGACTGGAACAACAGCGCCACCCAATTGCGGGCGCGGCTGGCTTTTCTGTTCCGTACCCTGCCCGAAAGCGGCTGGCCCGATGTTTCGGACGCCGCGCTGGCGGCGCAACTGGAAGACTGGCTCGGGCCGCGTCTGAGCGGTTGCCGTTCGCTGGAAGAGGCGGCACGCGTCGATCTGACCTCCGCCCTGCATGACTGGCTCGACTACCGTCTGGCGCGCGAACTGGCACAGTTGGCACCGACCCACTTCACCCTGCCGCGCGGTCTGCGTCTGCGGCTGGACTACACGGCGGGAGAAATCCCCGTGCTGGCGTTGCGTATCCAGGAGGCATTCGGCCTGCGCGAGACACCCCGCATCGCCGGGGGACGTGTGCCCCTGCTGCTGCACCTGCTTTCACCCGCCCGCCGTCCGGTACAGGTCACCGGCGATCTCGCCAGCTTCTGGCGCAACGGCTATGCCGCCGTCCGCAAAGATCTGCGCGGACGTTATCCCAAGCACGACTGGCCCGAAACCCCGCCGTAAGCACCCATAAACTGTGGCAGAGTCTGGACAGTGCCACAGACAGCACCCACCAAACTCATGCCGACAAATGGTGCGATCGCGGTGAAATGCGATACAACCTTGTCCTGGAAGGGCAACAGGTTTTCCCCTTGCCGCTTTTGATTCCCTCACGAGTGCTGTCTGTTTCTTCTTCCTGCGGGGACGGTGCCCTCCAGCTCGGCTGGTGTTTTCATGCGTTACGGTTCGCGGGGACGCTCACCCTCCACCAAGCTGGCGAATGCTTGCGCTGTGGCAGAGATCATGTTTGCGTGGCGGCGAGTTTGCGGGCGGTGCGGGGCAACTCTGGGTCGCGGGCGCCGAGTGTTGCCAGAATGTCGCCCGCACGGGCGGTGGCGGTCATCTGGCTGATGGCGGCTTGATGCGAGGCGACTTCGACCACCTTGGTCCCGGCGGCATGCAATCGTTCCGCCAGAGCGCCGCTGTCGATACTGCGGTTGGCCGTGCCGCCGGCATCATAGACCGGCAGCAGATAGAGGATGTCGTCGGGTCGCAGGGTGGCGGCGAACATTTCGCCCAGTTCATCCAGCATGGCCCGCAACGGCCCGTAGCCGTGGGGCCGCCAGAGTCCGAGCACACGCCGATGACCGGCGGCGAGGGTCTGCCAGACGGCACGCAGTTTTTCGGTGTTGTGGGCGTAGTCATCGATTACGGGAATCGTTTGCAACCGCCAGCCGACCAGCTCGAGCCGCCGTTCGACGCCCTTGAAGGCGGACAGCGCCGCGGCAATCTGCGCCGCCGGCAAGCCCAGTGCCAGTGCCAGCCGGACGGCCTGCCAGGCGTTGACAACGTTGTGGCGTCCCGGCAGGGCGACGGCATAGTCCTGACTCTGCCACCGGAAGCGACTGCCCCAGGCGAGGGGTTCGCCGGGTGGTGCGGGGGTGTCGTCGGCGATGCCGTCGATCACGATTCCGCTGACCTGTGAACGGAATGCGGCAAACAGCTCCAGCGTTTCGGGCAGCGGGAAGTGATCGGCCGAGGCGTTGGTGATGATGGCATGGCGCGGATGAAAATGCAGCAGCGAACGATCGCTTTCATCGACCTCGATCACGCACCAATCGCCCTGGCCGTTGCGGACACTGCCACAGCGCCGCTCGTCGCGCCAGTCGATCACGGGGGCACCGTTGATGACCAGCGGGTCGAGACCGCAACCGGTCAGGATGGCGCCGAGGATGGCGGTGGTGGTGCTTTTGCCGCTCGTACCGGCGACGGCGATCAGGTTGCGCTGAGGTGAGGCTGAGGTGAGGGCCGCCAGTACTGCGGCACGGTGGCGGATCGGAATCTCCCAGCGACGGGCGGCCAGGACTTCGGCATTGGTCTCCTCGATGGCACTGCTAACCACCAGGGCGGCCAGATCGGGCGTAATGGCGGAGCCATCCTGCCGGAAGGTGGTCAAGCCCTGTGCGACGAGTTTGTCCACGACGGGACTGGTATCGTGGTTGTCGAGTCGGCGGTCGGACCCGCTGACCAGGGCACCAGCATCGAGCAACGCCTCGGCGAGGGCGCTCATGCCGACACCGGCGACACCGGCGATGTGGAACTTCTGACCTGCAATCGGTTGCATCGGGCTGTTGGCGATTACTGGTGGTGGAGGTGATTGCGGACGGCGGATGCCAGATCCGTCAGAGTGTTGACGGATCCGGCGAGGTCGAGCGTGCCGCCCCAGGCGGCGGGACGTCCGTCGCGACCGTGGCTGCCGCGGATTCTGGTGGTATCCTGCGTGATTCCCGGCGGGAAGCCGCTCAGGAAAAGCTCGCAGGGGTCAAAACCGGGCTTGTTGTGGATATCGATATGCCGGGCATATTCCGGCGCCTGGAGCGGATTGTCCCACCAGTAGTAGGCCAGCCAGGTATCGGGCGGTGCCACGAGCTGGAGTTCGCCGGCATTGGGCGAAACCAGCTCGCCGGCGGCTTTTCGGGCGGTGTTGTCGACAATGTCGAGCCCCGGCACGGCGGCCAGACAAGCGCGCACGGCAGGCAGGTCGTGCGGGTCGCGGATATAGACCTGGGCGACCTCGTGATCGCAGACTGCGAAGGCGCGCGAGGTGTGAAAATCGGGGTAGAGCATACCGCTGATATCACGCACGCTGAAGAGACCGGCTTCGCGCAACAGGTGGTTGGGCATGATGGCCGGCCCCCGGCAGTTGGCGATGGCGTAGTCGCCCCAGAAGAGCAGGTCGTAGTTGTGCTCGCGGGCGGCGCGCCGCAGGATTTCGAGCTGGCCGTCGAGAATCTGCAGCGCCTGTGCGGCGGCGGGACTCTCGGAGCCCTGGCGTTGCAGGGCATAGTCGAGCGAGGGCAGGTAGAGCAGTTGCAGGTCGGGTGCCTCGTTGGCCATCACATCAGCCGTGGCCTGCGCGATCCAGTTGCCGACCTTGGCATGGGAAAACGGCCCCCAGTAGCGACCGAGCGAGATGCCGCCGAACTTCTTTTTGAGGCGCGGATAGAGACCGCCGGGCTGGCTGTAGCAGTCCATGATCATGCCCCCGTGGTGCTTGTGGATCGGGGCGGGGGTCAGGACGTAATCGGCATCCTCGCCCATGGCCTGTTGCCAGAAGAAAATGCCGACCTTTTTGCCGCGGCGGCGATATTCCGACCAGATGCGTTCGCCCGAGACGAGGTTGGCCGACTGTTCCCAGAAGAGCACCTTGCGCCAGCGGCGGTCGTAGAAACCATTCATGACCATATCGTGCGACTGGACATCAGCCGCCGTGCGGAAAGTGGCCTGCGAGGTACAGGTGACCGAGGGGAACGAGGGCAGCAAAGACTTCGTATTGCGCAGCAGCGAAGTGGCGGGCAGAACCTTTTCGGCGTGGGTTTTGAGAAAATCGTGCCCGAGGGCGGCGATGCTGACGATCAGCAGTTTGCGGTCGGGGGAAGTGGTCATGGTTTGCTCCTTGGTCTAGGATGCCGCATAGCGACGCGAAAGAAAAACCGCAGCCAGCCAGCAACAGCCGAGCAGGACGGCGATGAGCCAGCCGGCGGGGTAGGGGGCAGCGAGGCAGAGCGCGAGTTGCATTGGAAAAAGCGTACGGATCAGGCGGCCGACTGTCGGGCGTGCCACGGCGGGCGGCGCAAAGGAGCCACAGCGATAGAGCGCATAGCCGGCAAAGAAGAGACCGGCCAGGCCGGCCAGCAGCAGAGGCAGACCGGCCGGGTTGCGCCAGCGCAGCAGGAGGCCGCCACCGACAAACATGGCGATGGGAGCCAGCAAGACCAGATAGCGCCGCCAGCCGGGGCTGCGCTCGTTTTCGAAAGCGGCGAACAGCGTCACGGCTGCGATGTAGCTCGTCCAGCCGGCGACAGCCAGCCAGATTGCCGGGTCGCGCATGGTGTCCGGAGCCACGGCCGCCACGCCGGCCAGCAGACTCAGACCGCGACAGAGTCCCATCAGAAAATAGCCGCAGCGCGGGAAGATATTTTTGAGGCGGTTGTAAGCCAGAATAGTGGCTGCCAGCAGCAGATAGACACCGAGCCAGACCGGCGGCAGCAGTCCGGCGAAACCCGGCAGGAGCGGCAGCAGCAGGAAGGCGGCACGCCAGATTGCGGCCGTGCGGATCGAGATATCGCCCGACGGGAGCGGCCGTTCGGGACGCAGTTGGCGATCCTCGGGCAGGTCAACCAGATCGTTGTCGATCAGACCCGCGGCATAGGCGGCGACGGCGGCCAGAGCCGCCAGCGGGAGCATACGCAGCAGGGCGGCAGCGGCGGGTGGCGCGGCAGCACCGCTCGCCAGCAGGGCCAGACAGACACCGCCGAGCGGATCACCCGGTACGCTGAGGAGATTGGGTGCCCGGACGAGTCGCAGAAAAGCCTGACGGGAGGAAGCCATCGATCCCGTCTCAGCTCTTTCCGCCGTAGTTGAAAAGGTCGGTCAGACGGTAACTGACACCGGTGGCGGCATTCAGGGCATCCAGCATCAGCATCTGTGAGTGATGGGTCAGACGGCGACCCTTGACC